>MDTG01271297.1_pt1 | contig 42510 bp, 35 predicted proteins | sample 811421 | NCBI WGS metagenome assembly MDTG01 (sample SAMN05326645, study PRJNA326480) | marine metagenome | isolation source: seawater | place: Pacific Ocean: South East | collected 2011 | reverse complement strand
TGCCCTCGAGCTTCAGGCCGAAGCTCTTGGCGTGATTGGCGTGGTCGAGGATCTCCGCCGAGCGCAGCAGCGCCTTGGTCGGGATGCAGCCCCAGTTGAGGCAGATGCCGCCGAGATGCTCCCGTTCGACGATGGCCGTCTTGAGACCGAGCTGCGCCGCGCGGATCGCGGTGACATAGCCGCCCGGGCCCGAGCCGATGATGATGACGTCGTAGGACGTGCCGCTCATGAACAATCCTCCAGCTCGGACGACGGGCGCGAGCGTCGTGACGCGCCGTCTGCCGTCCGTGAAATCAGGCACCTGAAGAGCAAACGGCGGCCGGTCTCCCGGCCGCCGCGATGGCTCAGACCAGCATGGACATCGGGTTTTCGATGTACTGCTTGAAGGCGGCGACGAGTTCCGCGCCGAGCGCGCCGTCGACGGCCCGGTGGTCGGTCGACAGCGTCACCGACATGACGGTGGCGATTGCCAGTTCGTCGTTCTTCACGACCGCGCGCTTCTCACCCGCGCCGACCGCCAGGATCGTGGCGTGCGGCGGGTTGATCACCGCGCAGAAGTCCTTGATGCCGAACATGCCGAGGTTCGACACGGAGGTGGTTCCGCCCTGATACTCCTGCGGCTGCAGCTTGCGCATGCGCGCCCGGGCCGCCAGGTCCTTCATCTCGTTGGAGATGGCGGAGAGCGTCTTCTCCTCGGCACGGCGGATGATCGGCGTGATCAGGCCGCCGTCGATGGCGACCGCGACGCCCACGTCCGCATGCTTGTGGACGAGCATTCCGCCGTCGGTCCAGCTTGCGTTGGCCATCGGGATGTCACGCAGCGCCAACGCCTGGGCCTTGATGACCATGTCGTTGACCGAAAGCTTGTAGGCCGGCTTGCCGTCCTTGTCCTTCGGCGCGGAGGCGTTGAGCTGGGCACGCAGCGCCAGCAGCGCGTCGAGCTCGCAATCCACCGTCAGGTAGAAGTGCGGCACGGTCTGCTTGGACTCGGTCAGCCGCTTGGCGATGGTCTTGCGCATGTTGTCATGCGGCACGACCTCGTAGGAGCCTTCCTCGAACAGCTTCAGCACCTGGGAATCCGACATGCCTGCGGGCGCGGCGGCCTTCGGTGCCTCGGCTGCGGCCTTGTCCGCCTTCGGAGCCTCCGCGCCCTTGCGCGCGGTGCCCGATTTCAGAGCCTCGTCCACATCGCGCTTGACGATGCGCCCGTGCGGGCCGGAGCCCGTCATCGCGGCAAGGTCCAGCCCGCCCTCGGCGGCAAGACGGCGCGCGAGCGGCGAGGCGAAGATGCGCCCGCCCTCCTTCGTCGATGGCGGCGGCGGAGCCTTGGCCGGCTCCTCGCCGGAGGCGACCGGCCCCCGATCGGCGGCCGGCTTGTCCTCGGACGCCGTCGCGGGAGCCTCGTCCTTGCCGGACGACGCCTCGCTTCCGGAGGCCTTGGGCCCGCCGTTGTCGTTGCCGACGCCTTCGAGCGCCGAGGCGTCCTCGCCCTCTTCCAGCAGCAGCGCGATAACCTCGTTGACCTTCACGCCCTGGGCGCCGGCCTCCACGAGGATCTTGCCAACGGTGCCCTCGTCGACGGCTTCCACTTCCATGGTCGCCTTGTCGGTCTCGATCTCGGCGATCACGTCACCGGACGAGACGCTGTCGCCTTCCTTGACCAGCCACTTGGCCAGATTGCCCTCTTCCATCGTCGGCGAGAGGGCCGGCATCAGGATCTTGATCGGCATGGTTTCCCCCTCAGGCCGTGTAGGTGACGGCTTTCACCGCGTCGATGACGTCCTTGATCGTCGGCAGCGCGAGCTTTTCCAGATTGGCGGCATAGGGCATGGGAACGTCCTTGCCCGTCACGCGCAGCACCGGCGCGTCGAGCCAGTCGAACGCCTTCTCCTGCACCTGGTAGCCGATCTCGGACGAGACCGAACACATCGGATAGGCCTCCTCGACCGTGACTAGGCGACCGGTCTTCTTGACCGAGGCGATCACCGTGTCGATGTCGAGCGGACGGATCGTGCGCAGGTTCACCACCTCGGCCGAAATGCCCATCCCTGCGAGTTCCTCGACCGCCTTCATGACGTAGGTCATGCCGATGCCCCAGGAAACGAGCGTCACGTCCGTGCCGGCACGTTCGATCTTCGCCTTGCCGATCGGCAGGACGAAGTCCTCCACATCGGGAATCTCGAAGCTCTGGCCGTAGAGGATCTCGTTCTCGAGGAAGACCACCGGGTTCGGGTCGCGGATCGCGGCCTTGAGAAGGCCCTTGGCGTCCGCCGCCGACCAGGGCTGCACCACCTTGAGACCCGGAACATGGGCGTACCATGCCGCATAGTCCTGGCTGTGCTGGGCGGCTACGCGCGCAGCCGCGCCATTGGCGCCACGGAACACGATCGGCGCGCCCATCTGGCCACCGGACATGTAGAGCGTCTTGGCGGCGGAGTTGATGATCTGGTCGATCGCCTGCATGGCGAAGTTGAACGTCATGAACTCGACGATCGGCTTCAGCCCGGCCATCGCCGCACCGACGCCCATGCCGGTGAACCCGTGCTCGGTGATCGGCGTGTCGATCACGCGGCGTGCCCCGAACTCCTCGAGCAGTCCCTGGGAGATCTTGTAGGCGCCCTGGTACTCGGCGACTTCCTCGCCCATGAGGAACACGTCGCCGTCGCGGCGCATTTCCTCCGCCATGGCATCGCGCAGGGCCTCGCGCACGGTCGACTGGACCATCGCGGTGCCTTCGGGAGCGTCCGGCTCGGGCTTTGCCTCTGCGGCCGGCGTCGCGGGCGCGGAGGCCGGCTTCTCGGGTTCGGCCGTCTCGGAGGCCTCGCTCTTCTGCTCGGGAGCAGGAGCGGGAGAGCTCGCGGCCTTGTCCAGGTCGGCGGCGTCCTCGCCCTCCTCCAGAAGCAGGGCGATCGGCGTGTTGACCTTCACGTTCTCGGTGCCGGCCTCGATGAGGATCTTGCCGAGCGTGCCTTCGTCGACCGCCTCGACCTCCATCGTGGCCTTGTCCGTCTCGATCTCGGCGATCACGTCGCCCGCCGACACGGTGTCACCTTCGTTCTTCACCCATTTCGCCAGGGTGCCCTCTTCCATCGTCGGCGAGAGGGCCGGCATCAGAATCTCAATCGGCATGTTCGCGCCCCGCCACTTAGAGGAGAATGTCGGTGTAAAGCTCGGACGGATCCGGCTCCGGATCGGTCTGCGCGAACTCCGCCGACTCGGCGACGATTTCGCGGACCTCCTTGTCGATGGCCTTCAGCTCGTCCTCGCTGGCCCAGCCGGCATCCAGAAGGCGCTTGCGGACCTGCTCGATCGGGTCGTGCTCGGTCCGCATCTTCTGGACCTCGTCCTTCGACCGGTACTTGGCCGGATCCGACATGGAATGGCCGCGATAGCGGTAGGTGATCATCTCCAGGATGTAGGGGCCCTTGCCGGAGCGGCAGTGCTCCAGCGCCTTCTCGCTCGCGGCCATGACGGCGCGAACGTCCATGCCGTCGACCTGCTCGCCCGGAATGCCGAAGGAGGCGCCGCGCTGGGACAGGTCCGTCGTCGCCGAGGCGCGCTCGACGCTGGTGCCCATGCCGTACTTGTTGTTCTCGATGACATAGACCACGGGCAGCTTCCAGAGCTGCGCCATGTTGAAGCTCTCGTAGACCTGCCCCTGGTTGGAGGCGCCGTCGCCGAAGAAGGTCATGGAGACGGCGCCATTGTCGCGGTAGCGGTTGGCGAAGCCGAGGCCCGTGCCAAGCGACACCTGCGCGCCGACGATGCCGTGGCCGCCATAGAACTGCTTCTCCTTGGAGAACATGTGCATGGAGCCGCCCTTCCCCTTGGAATAGCCGCCCCTGCGTCCGGTCAGCTCGGCCATGACGCCCTTCGGGTCCATGTCCATGGCGAGCATGTGGCCGTGATCGCGGTAGCCCGTGATCATCTGGTCGCCGTCCTTCGCCGCCATGCGCATGCCGACGACGACCGCTTCCTGGCCGATGTAAAGGTGACAGAAGCCGCCGATCAGGCCCATGCCATAGAGCTGGCCGGCCTTTTCCTCGAAACGGCGGATGAGCAGCATGTGGCGATAGGCCTCAAGCTCCTGATCCTTTGTGAACTCGACAATCGCGGGGGCGGAGGATTTTGCCCCTCCGCGCGAACGTCCCGACGTCTTGGCACGCGTGCTGGCGCCCTTCCCTGACGATGCTGCCATTACCCTCGCCTCACTGTGGCGTTCCTGTTTCGGAACAGCGTTTCCTCAGCCTCAAGGTAGCCGAAGCCAGGCTGCAGGAAAAGTCAAATGGAGGAGCGAAAGGCACCGGAAACCGGCGACGCAAGGGCCTGTCAAAAAAGACGGAATCGTGAATGAACCGATTTTTAGTTCAAAGTGCCAACTTAACCGATTTCAGATTAAATCACCGGCCACGCTGCGGCCTCAGGATCGCAAGCTCCTGAGGCTGAACGACATTCAGGCTCGCGCGGGCGCGCTCGTCGATCATGTCCGGATCGAGGCTTTCGGGCCGCAGCAGTGCCACGCGGCGCTCCAGTTCCCGGCGCTCCGCGGTGAGCTGTGAAAGCTCCTTCTCCAGTTCCGCATAGCGGTGTTCGATCCGCGCCTTGCCGACGAGACCGAGTTCGCCGTTGAGCGCATGGAAGCCGAAGTAGCCGATGAGGGCGAAGGCGATGACCGGCGCCGCGAGGCGCTGGCGCAGGGTCTTCTTCCGGTAGCGGGTAGCACTGAAGGGCACGGGGGATGAGACCTGACTGAATACGAACCGTTCTCGAGAAACAGTGTCGCCGATCAGGCTTAATGGATGGTTTCCGCGCGCCCTCGCGAAAACACGCAGGCGCGCGGCGCATGCCCGCCGGCGTCAGGCCGCCGCGACGCCCGCTTCCGCCAGGCGCACCAGCTTCATGAGCACACCCGCCGCGCCCTTGAGCCGCTGTTCCGCGTCCGGCCAGTCGCGTGAAAGCACCACCTTCTGGTCCGGCCGGATCTTGGCCAGAACGCCCTGTTCGGTGATGTAGCCGACCAGTCCGCCGGGGTTCGCGAACTCGCCGTCGCGGAAGCTGATGACCACGCCCTTCGGCCCGGCATCGATCTTTTCCACGTTGGCGCGCCGGCACAGGCCCTTGATGTAGACGATCTTCAAAAGGTGATCGACCTCGTCGGGGAGCGGACCGAAGCGATCGATGAGCTCGGCGCCGAACCCGTCGATCTCCTCCGGCGTGGAGAGGTCCGCCAGACGGCGGTAGAGCTGCAGGCGCAGCGGCAGGTCGGGCACATAGTCCTCGGGAATGAGAACCGGCGTGCCCACCTGGATCTGCGGCGACCAGGTTTCGTCGGCGCCCGTATCGTCGCCGCTCCTGAGCTGGGCGACCGCTTCCTCCAGCATCTGCTGGTACAGCTCGAAGCCCACTTCCTTGATGTGACCCGACTGTTCCTCGCCGAGCAGGTTACCCGCCCCGCGAATGTCCAGGTCGTGGCTGGCCAGCTGAAAGCCCGCCCCCAGGCTGTCGAGCGACTGAAGCACCTTGAGCCGCCGCTCCGCGGTCGGCGTCAGCGCCTTTGTCGCCGGCACCGTGAACAGTGCATAGGCGCGCGTCTTGGAGCGCCCGACGCGCCCGCGAAGCTGGTAGAGCTGCGACAGGCCGAACATGTCCGCCCGGTGCACGATCAACGTGTTGGCGGTGGGAATGTCCAGGCCCGATTCCACGATGGTGGTGGAGAGCAGAACGTCGAACTTGCCCTCATAGAAGGCGTTCATGACGTCTTCCAGCTCGCCCGGCGGCATCTGGCCGTGCGCGACCGCCACCTTCACTTCCGGAACATGGTCCTCGAGGAACGCCTTGGTGTCGGCAAGATCCGCAAGCCGCGGACAAACATAGAAGCTCTGGCCGCCGCGATAGCGCTCGCGCAGCAGCGCCTCGCGCACCACGACGGGATCGAAGGGCGAGATGAACGTGCGTACGGCCAGCCGGTCCACGGGCGGCGTGGCGATGAGCGACAGTTCCCGCACGCCCGACAGCGCCAGTTGCAGCGTGCGCGGGATCGGGGTCGCCGAGAGCGTCAGGACGTGCACCTCGGACTTCAGCTCCTTGAGCCGTTCCTTGTGCTTGACGCCGAAGTGCTGCTCCTCGTCGATGATGAGCAGGCCGAGATCGCGGAAGGTCACGCCCTTGCCGAGCAGCGCGTGCGTGCCCACCACGATGTCGACGGATCCGTCGGTGAGGCCCTTCTTGGTCGCGGCGAGTTCCTTCGCCGGCACCAGCCGCGAGGCATGGGCAACGTTGATCGGCAGGCCCTGAAAGCGTTCGGCAAAGGTCTTGTAGTGCTGCCGCGCCAGCAGGGTCGTCGGCACGACGAGCGCCACCTGGCGGCCGGTCATCGCCGCGACGAAGGCGGCACGCAGCGCCACTTCCGTCTTGCCGAAGCCCACATCACCGCACACCAGCCGGTCCATGGGACGGCCGGAGGCCAGATCCTCGAACACCGCCTCGATCGCGTTGAGCTGGTCGTCCGTTTCCTCATAGGGGAAGCGGGCGGCGAATTCGTCGTAGACGCCCTCGGGCGCGACGATTTCCGGCGCGGTCTTGAGCGCACGCGCGGCGGCGGTCCGGATCAGCCCGTCGGCGATCTCCAGGATCCGCTTCTTCATTCGCGCCTTGCGCGCCTGCCATGCGCCGCCGCCGAGCTTGTCGAGCTGCGCCTCGGTATCTTCCGATCCGTAGCGAGTCAGAAGCTCGATGTTCTCCACCGGCAGGAACAGCTTGTCGCCGCCGGCATACTGAAGCTCCAGGCAGTCATGCGGCGCGCCCACCGCCTCGATGGTGCGCAGGCCGATGAAGCGGCCGATGCCATGGTCCACGTGCACGACAAGATCGTTCTGCGCCAGGCTCGCCGCCTCGGTCAGGACGTTGGCGCCCTTGGCGCGACGCTTGCGCTGGCGCACCAGACGGTCGCCAAGAATGTCCTGTTCGCAGATCAGCGTGAGGTCGCCGATCTCGAAGCCGTGCTCCACGCCGAGCACCGCAAGGCCGGTCATTCCCTTGGGAAGCGCGCGCGCATCCGCATCGGTGGCCACCGGCACGGTGCGGTCCAGCCCGTGATCGGCCAGCACATGCGACAGCCGCTCGCGCGAGCCCTCGCTCCAGCAGGCGATGACGATCCGCTTGCCGTCCTTGCGCCGCTCGGCCGCATGGCTCGTGAGCGCGTCGAAGACATTGACGTCGCCGGCGGCCCGCTCGGCCGCGAAACTGCGCCCCTGTCGTCCGTCGAGTTCGACGACCTGACGCCCGGAGCCCGGCGGCTCCGCGAAGGGCGACAGACGCACGCTCGCCCCGTCCGCGAGCCGGGTGCGCCATTCCTCCGCCGTGAGATAGAGCGCGTCGGCCGGCAGCGGCTTGTAGGGCACCGCACCGCCCGTGCCCTTCTCGTTCATCGCGTCGACGCGCGCCGCGTGATGTTCGCCGATCTGGTCCAGCCGTTCGCGCACCACGTCGTCCGTGGACGAGGCCAGCACGATCGCGGCACCGCCGACGTGATCGAACAGCGTTTCCAGGTGATCGTGATAAAGCGGAAGCCAGTGCTCCATGCCCGGATAGCGGCGCCCGTCACTGATCGACTGGTAGAGCACGTCGTCCCGGTCGGATGCGCCGAACTGGCTGACGTAGCGGGTGCGGAACCGCGAGATCGCCTCTTCCGAAAGCACGGCCTCGCTCATGGCGACGAGCTCCAGCCCCTTGAGCTGCTTCGTGGTGCGCTGGGTCTCGGTGTCGAAGGACCGCAGCGATTCCAGCGAGTCGCCGAAGAAGTCGAGGCGCACGGGCGCGTCCATGCCCGGTGCGTAGACGTCGACAATGCCGCCGCGCACCGCGTATTCGCCCGTGTCCTGCACGGTGGAGGCGCGTGCGAAGCCGTTGATCTCGAGCCAGTGAATGAGTTTGGACAGGTCTATCCGCTGCCCGGGCGCGAGCCGCCAGGTCTGCGAGGCGGCAAAGGCGCGCTCCGGCACCCGCTGAAGGATCGCGTTGACCGTCGTGACGAGCAGCGTCGGCTTCTCGAGCGTCTCCGGCCGGGCCAGACGGCTCAACGTGCCGAGGCGGCGGGCGACGATGCCGGCATTGGGCGAAACGCGGTCATAGGGAAGGCAGTCCCAGGCGGGAAAATCGAGCAGGTCGAGGCCGGGCGCGAAATAACCGAGCGCATCCGACACAAGCCGCGCGTGCTGCGCGTCCCGTGCGACGAAGACGGCGGCCAATCCCGCCGGACGGCTGGCGACCAGTTGCGCCAGCACATGGGCCTCGGCGCCGTCCGGCACGCCGGTGACGACGGCGTTGCCGGCACCCGACAGGAGATTTTCCAACACGTTCGCAATCCTCGCATCGCCGGGGCACGCGGCTTCATGAAAAGCCGGGCACACGCGGCGTGGCTCAGCTTTCGGCCGCCACCTGGGCCTGCCTGAAGGAAATGATGGCGCGGTAGACGGGGGTGTCGTGTTCCGCGGGCACGGGCTGCCGACCGGTCATCCACTTGAACAGGTCCTGGTCGAAGACATCCATCAGCCGTTCGAGATCGGCAAGGTCGGCCTCGCTCAGCCGCGCCACATGGGCGCTGGCGAACTGCCCGAGGAAGATGTCCATCTCCTTCATGCCGCGATGCTGGCACCGGTAGAGGATGCGCTTGCGCCGGTCGTCCATCCCGGTGTCCGTCTCCTGAGGCATCATGCACTCCTGTCGCCGCGCCGTTGTTCCGAAGCCTCGCTTGACAGCGGGCCTCCGGTTCGCGGGTTATAGCGGGCTTGGCGCGAAACTCAATCCGTGCCAGTGGAAAGCATCCGGCCCGTCGGGCCACCTTCTCCCGCAAAGCCCGAGACGAGGTTCATGCGTCCCAGCCTGCTCGATCCGCTCTTCACGCCGGTCTCGCGCCTGCCGGGAATCGGTCCGCGTACCGCCCGCACGCTCGGCGGCCTGTTCGGCAAGGACGCCGAGCGGGAGCCGACGGTGTCCGACCTGCTGTTCCACCTGCCGTCCGGCACCATCGACCGACGCCTGCGACCGGGGATCGCCCACGCGCCCGAGGGCGCGATCGTCACGCTCGAGGTGCGCATCGACCGGCATCAGGCTCCGCCGCGCGGCAGCCGCGCGCCCTACCGCATTCTCGCCCACGACGACACCGGCACGATCACCTTCGTCTTCTTCCATGCCCGTGGCCCGTTCCTGGAAAAGAGCTATCCCGTCGGCGAGGACATGATCGTGTCCGGCCGCATCGAGCATTTCAACGACCAGATCCAGATGGTCCATCCAGACCATGCAGTCCTTGCCGATGATGCCGACGACCTGCCGCTTGTCGAACCGGTCTATCCGCTGACCCAGGGCCTGTCGTCGAAGATGCTGCAAAAGGCGATGGCCGCCGCCCTCGACCTCGTTCCCGACCTGCCCGACTGGCTCGATCCGGCCATGGAGCGGCAAAAGGCATGGCCGGCCTTTTCGGATGCCCTCCACGCCCTGCACCAGCCCTCGCCCGAGTCGCCCGAGGCCGGCGACCCGGAAGCGCTGGCCCGCCTTTCCTACGACGAGTTCCTTGCAAACCAACTCGCGCTCGCGCTGGTGCGCCGCTCCATGCGCCAGACGCGCGGCATTGCCCGTCACTTCACCGGAACGCTGAAGCAGAAGATGCTGGACGCCCTGCCCTATTCGCTGACCGAGGGACAGGCGAAGGCGGTGGCCGAGATCGAGGCGGACCTGGCCGCGCCCACGCGCATGTTGCGCCTGCTGCAGGGCGACGTCGGCGCCGGAAAGACGGTCGTGGGGCTCATGGCGGTGGCGGCGGCGGTCGAATCCGGCGCGCAGGCGGTCATGATGGCCCCGACGGAAATCCTCGCGCGCCAGCACTATCTCTCGCTCGCGCCCTTGTGCGAGGCCGCCGGCATCCGCATCGCCGTGCTGACGGGAAAGGATGGCGCAAAGTCCCGCCGCGAAACCCGCGCGGCCCTGGAGGCCGGCGACATCGACCTGATCGTCGGCACCCATGCGCTGTTCCAGGGCGACATCGCCTTCGCCAACCTGGGGCTTGCGATCGTCGACGAACAGCACCGGTTCGGCGTTCACCAGCGCCTTCAACTGTCCTCGAAGGGGGCCGGCGTGGACATGCTGGTCATGACCGCGACGCCGATCCCGCGCACGCTCGTGCTGACCTATTTCGGCGACATGGACGTTTCCCGCCTGACGGAAAAGCCCGCCGGACGGCAGCCGATCAAGACCGTCACCGTGCCGCTGGAGCGCATGGACGAGGTGGTCGAACGTCTCCGGCGCGCCCTTGACGAAGGCACGAAGGCCTATTGGGTCTGTCCGCTGGTGGAGGAGTCGGAAAAGTCCGACCTGGCGGCGGCGGAAGAGCGCTTCGAGGTGCTGACCCAGGTGTTCGGACCTCGGGTCGCGCTGGTGCACGGCCGCATGAGCGCGGAGGAAAAGGCCTCCGCGATGGCCTCCTTCAAGGATGGCGACGTGGGGCTTCTGGTCGCGACGACGGTGATCGAGGTCGGCGTCGACGTTCCCGCCGCCACGATCATGGTGATCGAGCACGCCGAGCGCTTCGGCCTGTCGCAGCTCCACCAGTTGCGCGGCCGTGTCGGACGCGGCAGCGAGGCATCCACCTGCCTGCTTCTCTACAAGGCCCCCGTCGGCGAGACGGCGCGCGCACGCCTCTCCATCATGCGCGACACGAACGACGGATTCCTGATCGCCGAGGAGGATCTGCGCCTGCGCGGCGAGGGAGAGATCCTGGGCACGCGTCAGTCGGGAATGCCGGGCTTTCGCATCGGCGACGCGGCGACCCACGCCGATCTCATAGAGATGGCCCGCGACGACGCGCGTCTGGTGTTGGAAAGGGACCCCGACCTCACCAGCGAGCGCGGTCGCGCGCTGCGGGTTCTGCTCTATCTTTTCGCCCGCGACGAGGCGGTGCGCCTGCTCAGGGCCGGCTGACCTGCCTGGCGGGCGACCTCAGCGCTTGCCCCCGCCGGCGGCTTTCTGGCCGTCGTCGAGCGCCTCCCCTTCCAGAACCGCGAGCTTGGCGTATTCGGGGCTTACCAGACCGGCGGAGATCACCAGCTTGGCGGCTTCCTCGACGGTCATGTCGAGTTCGATGACTTCCTGTTTGGGCACGAACAGCAGAAAGCCGGAGGTCGGGTTCGGCGTCGTCGGCAGGAACACCGCCGTCACCTCGTGCCCCTGGTCGTTGAGCTTGTGCGCCACCTCGCCGCGCGCGTCGGTGGCGATGAAGACGATCGCCCACAGACCCGGGCGCGGGTACTCGATGATCGCCGCCTTCTTGAAGCTGTTGGAGCGCTCCGCGAGCACCGTCTCGAAGATCTGCTTCAGACCGCTATAGAGATTGCGCACCACCGGCATCCGCCCGAGCAGCAACTCGCCGTAGGACAGAAGCGTGCGCCCGGCGATGTTGGCGGTCAGGAACCCGATGAAGACCAGGCCGATGAAGGCGACGATGAGCCCGATCCCGGGCATGGGGAACGGCAGATAGGTGTCCGGATTGTAATAGTGCGGCAGTAGCGGCTTCACCCAGCCGTCAACCCATTGCACGATGGACCAGGACAGATAGGCGGTGATCCCCAGCGGTCCCGCCACCACGAGTCCCGTCAGGAAATAGTTCCTGAGCCGGGTCATGCCGCCCGGCCGCGCGGGCTTCGCCTCACCCTCGTGATGTTCGTCCGTAGTCTGTCCGCTCATGTGGTCCTGTCGTCCTGCCTCTGGGGCCCCTGGCCCCGTCTGCCCCTCAGCAATAGATAAGCGAGGCACAGGCCAAGGGAAACTGATAGAAGGTCCCTGGCGAAAATATGGGCGCATCGCACCTCAGGAGAGCACACTTCCCATGCTCGCACGCACCGTCTTTGCCACGCTGGGCGCGCTTCTGGTCGCCCTGGGTGTTGTCGGCGCCTTCCTGCCGCTGCTGCCCTCGACGATCTTCTTCATCATGGCGGCCGGCTGTTTCGCCCGCTCCTCGCCGACCCTCGAGGCCTGGCTCCTGGACCACCGCACCTTCGGTCCGCCGATCCGCGCATGGCGCGAGAGCGGTGCGATCTCGCGCCACGGCAAGATGCTGGCGCTGGGCGGAATGGCGTTCGGCTACACGATGTTCTACATCGGCGCGCGTCCCTCGCCATGGCTTGCCGCCGGCGTGGCGCTCTTCTTCGTCGGCAGCGCGCTCTTCGTCGCGACAAGGCCCGCACCCTAGCTTTTGCCCACATTTCCCTCGGCTTTTGTTTACCCTGAAGGGAGCTTCGGCCCGGAGGAAGGCTTGGAACAGCCCGTCCTGTGACCCCGGTCACGCTGCGTTCAGCTTCGCCCGGCCAAGCTTGTGTCGCAACGTCATCCCCACGGCTGTCGCAGGGGCCGGCGTTTCGTCACCAAACGCCGAGGACCTGGTCATGATCCGTCTTGCCCCAACCGGCCCCTGCGCCGACCCCATCCCCGACCGGCGCATGTTCCGCCTGGCCGCCGCATTGCTTCTCGCCGCACTGGCCGCCGTCCTGTCGGCGTTCCTGTCACCCGCCTCCGCCCAGCCGATCGAGATCCGTCCCGACCTCAGGCCGGTGATCCGCCCGGATGTGCTGCCGCAGACGCTGCCGCGCGTCTGCGCGCCGCCACGCGTGATGCGCAACGGGCGGTGCATCAACCCAGTTCAGCCGGGCCGCGACATCGTTTGCCGGCCACCGAAGGTCAGGCGCGGCAACCAATGCGTCGATCCGCTGCGACCGCCGGTGGTCTGTGTTCCTCCGCGCGTCGCGCGCAATGGCCGCTGTGTCATGCCCGCGCCATCGCCCATGCCGGTGGTGTGCCCCGCCCCGAAGATCCGCGTGAACGGTCGGTGCGTGGACCCGGTCCGTCCGATCGTCTGCGAGCCGCCGCGCGTGCGCCGGGGCAACCGCTGCGTGATGCCCGACGTCCGCCCCGCCTGCCGACTGCCCTATGTCTGGTCGCGTGCCGCCCGCCGCTGCATCCTGCCCGTGCCGGTTCCCCCGATCACGCCGCCGCCGGCGTGCGAGGCTCCCTGGCGCTATTCCGCCGAGGCCGGCGGCTGCATCTGCCCCAGCGGCCGCGTTGTGGTGAACGGCGCCTGCGTGCGCCGCGAGAGCCAGTCGTGCAGCTATCCCTTCGTCTGGTCGGGGTCCGCCGGTCGCTGCGTCTGCGCCAGGGGGTTCTCGCCCTACGGAACCGGTTGCGCTCCCGATCGCCCGACACCGAGCCCGCAGGACAACATCCTGTGGATCCAGTCCTGCCTGAATGCGGCCGGCTATGACGCCGGTCCCGAGGACGGCCTCGCGGGACGCCGCACGCGCAGTGCCTGGGATGCCTTCCGTGCGGACGAAAACCTTGCCGGCGACAGCTCCTACACGGACCCGGAAACGCTGGCGAAGCTCTTCAAGGCCTGCCGTCCGGAGGGCGCACCGCCGCCGGAGACAGGCAACGCGAACGACAAGGAGGAGCCCGCCGTGCCGGATGACACGAAGGCGGACGACGAGACGAAGGCCGGCTCGACGGACGCCGACACCGGTGAGAGCAAGGGGGAAGAGACCGATGCGGGGTCGCTCACGCCCGCGCCAGCCCAATGCGCCACCGGCAAGCTCTACACGATGCTGAGCGCGCAGGACGCCAGCGTCGAACCCTGCGGCCGCCTCTGCATTCCCGCCCCCGAGGGACTGGACGAGAACGAACTGGCGGAGCGGGCCGAAAGGCAGGGCATCACCTGGTGCCGCTCATGCGTCGCCGTCGGAGACCTGGGCCTGCTTTGCCCGCAGCCGGATGAGGCGGGAGACGCGGCGAACCCCTGACCGGCGAGTGACGCCAGCCACAAAACGACAAAGGCCGCCGGAAGAACCGGCGGCCTTTGCAAACCTGTTTCTTGTCAAGCCTGACGAGCCCCGATCAGAACGGGATCTCATCATCCATGTCGCCGCCGGGGCCACCGCCGAAGCCACCGCTGCCGCTGCCTCCGCCACCGGAACGACCGCCGCCGCTGCTGCCACCGAAGCCGCCGTCGTCGTAACCGCCCGAGCGGCTTCCGCCACCGCCGAAGCCGCCTCCACCGGCGCTTCCGCCACCGCCGCCGAAGTTGCCGCCGCCTCCGCCGCCGCCCTCACCGCGCCCGTCGAGCATGGTCAGCGTGGAGTTGAAGCCCTGCAGCACGATTTCGGTCGAGTAGCGGTCCTGGCCGGACTGGTCCTGCCACTTGCGGGTCTGGAGCTGGCCTTCCACGTAGATCTTCGAGCCCTTGCGCAGGTAGCTTTCGGCAACCTTGGCCAGACCCTCGTTGAAGATCACGACCCGGTGCCATTCCGTCCGCTCGCGACGCTCGCCCGTGGAGCGGTCGCGCCAGTTCTCGGAGGTCGCCACGCGCAGGTTGACGACCGGGCGCCCGTCCTGCATCCGCCGCACCTCGGGGTCAGCCCCCAGATTGCCCACCAGGATCACCTTGTTGACGCTTCCCGACATCCTGAACTCCTTAAGATCGGTCCTTGTCGCGGGAGCCCGTCCCGCTGGTCTCCTCGTCGCGGAACCGTGATTCCGCGGATCGCGATGGCGGGCCCCTGTCCCGCCTGCCGGCCCTTGCGAACATCGCGGAACGGGCTGGCCGAAAATGACATCGCCGCCGGTTTGCAGCGGTCTCGGCGCGGGCAAGGCCTCGCACGCGATCCGCCACCATAGGCGCATCGCCGCCGCGCTGCCGGGCCAAACTGCGCCTTTTCCACAATCGCCGGGCCATGCGTGAGAGGCATCGCGCCAAAGTTCCGCCTTTGTTCCATATCAGGGCGCTCCACACAAGTCTGCAGCGACATGCCTTGCACAAGATGCCGCGCGCCCCATCTCCATGCTTGGCGCAAGCCCTCGTTCCCGCTATGTTCCGTAAACTCATCGGATGGTCGCCCGCCTGCGTATCACAGGTCTGCCGCGCTCTTCCGCCAATCGACGCGCGCACTCTCATGGCGTAGAACGGCCCTCCCGCCGCGTCCGCGCCGGACACCGAAATTCCGTCAAAGGCCAAGCCGTCACGCCCAGGGCGCCGGTGCGCGCCTCACCGTCATCAGGGACCCGCCTGCCCATGCCGAAGTCGTCCAAGCCCACGCCGGCCCCGACCAGCACCGCCTCCGACGCCGCGGACCGTCGCGTCATCAGCGTGCGCGGCGCGCGCGAGCACAATCTGAAGAATGTCGACGTGGATCTGCCGCGCGACTCGCTGATCGTCATGACCGGCCTTTCAGGCTCGGGAAAGTCGTCGCTGGCCTTCGACACGATCTACGCCGAAGGCCAGCGCCGCTACGTCGAGAGCCTGTCGGCCTATGCGCGCCAGTTCCTTGAGATGATGCAGAAGCCGGACGTCGACCAGATCGACGGCCTGTCGCCCGCGATTTCCATCGAGCAGAAGACGACCTCGCGCAATCCGCGCTCCACGGTCGGCACCGTGACGGAGATCTACGACTACCTGCGCCTGCTTTTCGCGCGCATCGGCGTGCCCTACTCGCCCGCGACCGGCCTTCCCATCGAAAGCCAGACGGTCAGCCAGATGGTCGACAGGATCCTGGCCCTCGAGGAGGGAACGCGCCTCTATCTGCTCGCGCCCATCGTGCGCGGACGCAAGGGTGAGTACCGCAAGGAACTGGCGGAGCTCATGAAAAAGGGCTTCCAGCGCGTCAAGATCGATGGAGAGTTCCACGAGATCCCCGACGCTCCGGCGCTCGACAAGAAGCTCAAGCATGACATCGACGTGGTGGTCGACCGCATCGTGGTCCGCGAGGACATCGGAGGCCGTCTGGCGGACTCGCTGGAAACCGCCCTGGGGCTCGCCGAAGGGCTCGCCATCGCGGAGTTCGCCGACAAGCCGCTGCCTCCGGCGGGCGAGGATGCGGTGCTGCAGAACCGCAACGAGACCCACGAGCGGATGCTGTTTTCGGAAAAATTCGCCTGCCCGGTCTCCGGCTTCACGCTGCCCGAGGTCGAGCCGCGCCTGTTTTCCTTCAACAATCCCTTCGGCGCCTGCCCGACCTGCGACGGTCTGGGCACGACGCTCGCCTTCGAGCCGGATCTGGTCGTTCCCGACCAGACCCTGACCCTGCGCGAGGGCGCGGTGCTGCCGTGGGCCAAGACCGGCTCCACCTCGCCCTACTACGCCCAGACGCTCGAGGCGCTGGCGCGCCACTACGGCGCGAACATGGGCACGCCCTGGAACGAATTGCCGGAAGACCTGCGCAACGCGATCCTCTTCGGGTCGGGACGCGAGAAGGTCGAGTTCGTCTATGACGACGGTGTGCGCAGCTACCGCACCAGCAAGACCTTCGAAGGTGTGATCGGCAACATCGAGCGCCGCTGGCGCGAGACCGAGTCCGAATGGGTGCGCGAGGAGCTGTCGCGCTATCAGTCGGACCGTCCCTGCCCGGCCTGCAACGGCTACCGGCTGAAGCCCGAGGCCCTGTGCGTCAAGATTTCCGAGCGACACATCGGCGAGATCTCGCAACTCTCGATCCGGGACGCGGGAACCTGGTTCGAGGCACTGCCCGACGCGCTCACCGACAAGCAGCAGGAAATCGCCGTCCGCATCCTCAAGGAGATCCGCGAGCGGCTGAAGTTCCTCAATGACGTGGGCCTCGACTACCTGTCGCTGTCGCGCAATTCCGGAACGCTGTCGGGCGGCGAAAGCCAGCGCATCCGCCTCGCCTCGCAGATCGGTTCCGGCCTCACTGGCGTTCTCTACGTACTCGACGAGCCCTCCATCGGCCTGCACCAGCGCGACAACGCCCGCCTGCTTGAAACGCTGAAGCACCTGCGCGATCTCGGCAACACGGTGATCGTGGTGGAGCACGACGAGGACGCGGTTCTCACCGCCGACCACGTCGTCGACATTGGCCCAGGTGCCGGCGTTCATGGCGGAGAGATCGTCTCCCAGGGCACTCCGGAGCACATTCTCGCCGACCCCAACTCCCTGACGGGACAGTATCTTTCCGGCAAGATGGCCATCGAGGTGCCAAGCCAGAGCCGGCCGTCCCTCAAGGGGCGGCGCCTGAAGGTCGTCGGCGCGCGGGGCAACAACCTCAAGAATGTCACCGCCGAGGTGCCGCTGGGCACCTTCACCTGCATCACGGGTGTTTCGGGTGGCGGCAAGTCCACCTTCCTCATCGACACGCTCTACAAGGCGGCGGCGCGGCGGCTGAACGGGTCGCGCGAGACGCCCGCGCCGCACGATCACATCGAGGGGCTGGAGCTGCTCGACAAGGTGATTGACATCGACCAGTCGCCGATCGGTCGCACGCCGCGGTCCAACCCCGCGACCTACACCGGCGCCTTCACACCGATCCGCGAGTGGTTCGCCGGCCTCCCGGAGGCGAAGACGCGCGGCTACCAGCCGGGCCGTTTCTCCTTCAACGTCAAGGGCGGACGCTGCGAGGCGTGCCAGGGCGACGGCGTCATCAAGATCGAGATGCACTTCCTGCCCGACGTCTATGTCACCTGCGACGTCTGCCAGGGAAAGCGCTACAATCGCGAGACGCTGGAGGTGGAGTTCAAGGGCAAGTCCATCGCCGACGTGCTGGACATGACGGTCGAGGAAGGCGCGCGCTTCTTCCAGGCGGTGCCGGCCGTGCGCGACAAGCTGGAAACGCTGGCGCGCGTCGGCCTCGGCTACGTCAAGGTCGGGCAGCAGGCGACCACGCTTTCGGGCGGCGAGGCGCAGCGCGTCAAGCTCGCCAAGGAACTGTCCAAGCGGGCCACCGGCCGCACGCTCTACATCCTCGACGAGCCGACCACCGGCCTGCACTTCCACGATGTCGCCAAGCTGCTGGAAGTGCTTCACGAACTGGTCGAGCAGGGCAACTCCGTCCTGGTCATCGAACACAATCTGGAGGTCATCAAGACCGCCGACTGGATTCTCGATCTCGGCCCGGAAGGCGGCGACGGAGGTGGCACGCTGGTCGCGGCCGGCCCGCCGGAAGCCATCGTCGAGGTGGAGGAAAGCTACACCGGGCGCTTTCTCAAGGAGGTCCTGGAGCGACGCCCCGTCCGCCGCCGCCGGACGGTCACGGCCGCCGAATAACCGCCCGCTGACGTCGTTGTCCCCGCCCGGCGCGGCCTCGCGTCGGGCGGCACCGCCTTGCGGGAGCGGAAGACATTCACGCTTCCGCCCTTCACAAGACCCGCGCTTTCCGCGCGCTTTTCGCCGAAACGAACCCTCGCGAACCCTGACCTTTCGTGACGCCGAGCCACAGGCCGCATCGCAACGGATCGTTAACAAACTGATTTGCGTGCAATTATCGGAATTGGGGCGGACGTCTCGCGGCAATTATTTTGCAATGCACAATCCGCATGGCTGCCGTGCGAAAATCGCGCTTTTTTTCTTTATCCGAAAAAACTATCTCATGGGCATCGGATCGACGCGCTGGCGGGACACGAAATTCAGTCCCCGGCGCCCCAAGAGGTGACACAATCATGTTCGACACGCTGACCCGCAAGTACCGCAACTGGCGCAGCTACCATGCAACCGTTTCCGAGCTCTCGCGCCTCACGAGCCGCGAACTCAGCGACCTCGGCATCGCCCGTGGCGACATTCACTTCGTCGCCCGCCGCGCAAGCCGATAACAGATCACGATAAGGAAGACAGACCTCCTCCCCTGTCTTCTGTCGTGTCCCGGTGGGGTTACCTCCTCCCAACCCCGTCCGGATATAGCGTCGCCCGCCGGTTCTCCTCCCTCCGGCGGGCGATCGCTTTTTTATGTAGGCATGAGGTGACGGACCAGGCCTGACAAGGCCGGCCGCCCCGGCCTTCCCACTCCCGACCATCGTTCCGAGACCGGAAGACATCGTGCCCGAACGGGCCCGGTGACAGACGCGTCCGGCATGGATCGCGAAAGCGCGGAAAGCGACCGAACGCGGTCCGACCTCTGCAGTTTTCGCAGGCCCGGCATTCCGAGGTTGCGCGTTCAAAAAACGCCGACTCGTCCCATATCAGGGCCAACGAGATTTGGTGCAGCGCAACACGCGCCGCTCCACCGATGAAGCGATGAAAAAAAGCGGGCCGCAAACGGTCCGCATACACAAAGGAGACGCATCATGTTCGACACGTTCGTTCGCAAGTACCAGTCCTGGCAGAAGTATCGCCGCACCTACGACGAGCTTTCCCGCCTGTCCAACCGCGAGCTGGCCGACCTCGGCATCGGCCGCGGCGACATTCAGTTCATCGCGCGCGGTTCGCACCGCTAAGCGACTCGCGAAAGACGGGACGCACACGCGACCTGTTCGAAGCGACTGCAGTCAAAAAGCGACAACCGGTTGTCCGGTCGGCGCTTTTTTCGTATCCGGCGAAGGGCTTTCCACCGCGAGAGGCAGACTTCGGCCTTGCTGCAGCGCACGATTCCGCTGCGTTCTTGTTGCATTGCAAAAAAGCAGGGCTGCCATGCAGGACCAGCACTGGAAACTCTGACAGGACTCGCCCATATATTGGCCATCGACACGGGCACTCCTCCTCCCAGCCCGCTGTCGTGTCGGTCGGTTTACCTCCTCCCAAACCGACCTCCTATAACGAGCGCTCGCCGGATCTCCTCCCTCTGGCGGGCGTTTGTTGTTTCTGGCTCCCGAAACATATCCGGACCCTGCACGCGGATTTGCAACCCCAGGCAAATCCGGGCGCCAAATTACGTAAACTTGCGCGAATCTTTTTGGAAAATTGAGTCGCCGACACGCGTCAGCGCGTCTCGTCGGACCCTGTCGGCGCAAGCGTCTCGAGCACGTCGCGCTCCGCCTCGGCGATGCGACCGGCAGCGGCCGCATTGGCCTTGAAGCTGTGCTCCGCCGAAAGCATGTCGATCATCGCCCCGGCCATGTCGGAAGAAAACCGCACGCCGTCCGGCGGTGGCGGCGTGCCGCCCTTCGGCAGAGTGCCGGCCTGTCCGGAAATCCCCGCTCCGGCCGTCGCGCCATTCGCGCCGGACACCTCGTTCGCGGCCTCGGCACCGGACGTGACGATGCGCTTGGCGCTCGCCTCGAAGCGGTCGCGGGCGCCGAGCATTCCGGCAAGGGATGTGTTGATCGCGGACATGGGGACAGATCGTAGATCACGCCCCTTAACGAAGCCTCACGCCGGCCGTTCGAATGCGATCGAACGGTCGTCGCTGCTGACAGCCGCGCGCGCAGGGGCCATAGTCGGCGCCACGACCCGACCCCATATGAAGCATACGCAGGCGCGGCCAGGCGGCCGCCATGCCTCCCGCCTTTCCTTCAGGAACCCCGGACGACCTCATGACGACCGACACCAAGCCCGACACCGCGACCGCAAACCCGCTGCTCACCGACTGGACCGCGCCCTTCGGCCTGCCGCCTTTCGGCGAGATCGAGCCCTGGCACTGGGAACCGGCCTTCGAGACCGCCCTCGCCTCGGCGCGGCGCGACATCGATGCGATCGCGGAAAACCCGGAGGCTCCGGATTTCGACAACACGATCGCGGCCATGGAACGCGCCGGTCAGGATCTCTCCCGTGTCGCCATGGTGTTCTTCAACCTCGCCGGAAGCCACACCTCGGAGGAGCTTCGCCGCATCGAGCGCGACATGGCCCCAAAGCTTGCCCGCCACTCGTCGCAGACGCTCTTGAACCAGTCGCTCTATGCAAGGGTCGCGACGCTCTGGGAGGCGCGCGGACAGCTCGGCCTCAATGCGGAAGCCGCGAGGGTGCTTGAGCGCTACCACCTGATGTTCACCCGTGCCGGCGCTGCGCTCGACGAGGCGGGACGCACCCGCATGGCGGAGATCACGCAGGAGCTTGCGGTGCTCGGCACCCGGTTCTCCCAGAACGTGTTGTCCGACGAGGCGGACTACAAACTGGTGCTCGAGGGCGAGGAGGATCTCGCCGGCCTGCCGCCCTTCCTGCGCCAGGCGGCGGCGGAAGCCGCCGGAGAGCGCGGACATCCGGGCAAGCACGTCATCACCCTGTCGCGCTCGCTGATCGAGCCCTTCCTGCAGTTCTCGACAAGGCGCGACCTGCGCGAGACCGCGTTCAAGGCATGGACCACGCGCGGTGAGAACGGTGGCGAGACGGACAACCGCGAGGTGATCGCGCGCATTCTCGCGCTGCGCCAGGAGCGCGCCGAGCTTCTCGGCTTCGACGACTTCGCGAGCTACAAGCTCGACGACACGATGGCCGGAACGCCGGATGCCGTGCGCGAGCTGCTGGAGACCGTGTGGACGCCGGCGGTGGAACAGGCGCGCCGAGAGGCCGCCGCGCTCCAGGAGATCGCCGCCGAGGGCGGGGACAACATCGTCATCGAGCCGTGGGACTGGCGCTTCTATGCCGAGAAGCTCAGGAGCCGCGACCACGCGCTCGACGAGGCGGAACTGAAGCCCTACTTCCCGCTGGAAAACATCATCCAGGCCGCGTTCGAAACCGCCAACCGGCTGTTCGGCCTCACCTTTCGCGAGGTCGACGGCGTAACGCTCTACCATCCCGACGTGCGCGCGTTCGAGGTACTCGACGGGACCGGCGGCCATGTCGGCCTGTTCCTGGGCGATTATTTCAACCGCTCGACCAAGCGCAGCGGCGCGTGGATGAGCGCCTTCCGCCGGCAGGAAAAGCTGTCCGGAGACATCCGGCCGATCATCGTCAACGTGATGAACTTCGCCAAGGCGCCCAAGGGGGAGCCCGCGCTGCTGACCTTCGACGACGCACGCACGCTGTTTCACGAGTTCGGCCACGCGCTGCACGGCCTGCTGTCGGACGTGACCTATCCGATGATCTCGGGAACCTCCGTCTCGCGCGACTTCGTGGAACTGCCGTCCCAGCTCTACGAGCACTGGCTGGAGGAGCCGGAGATCCTGTCGCGCTTCGCCGTCCACGTGGAGACCGGCGAAGCCATGCCGAAGGAGCTGATGGAGCGCGTGCTCGCGGCCCGCAACTTCAACCAGGGTTTCGAGACGGTGGAGTATCTGGCCTCCGCCCTCTTCGACCTCGACGTCCACGCAAGAACCGATGCGGCGAAGACGGATGTCGGCACGCTGGAAAGCGAAACGCTGACGCGCATCGGAATGCCGCGCGAGATCGTCATGCGCCACCGGCCGACCCAGTTCGCGCATGTGTTTTCCGGCGACGGCTACTCGTCCGGCTACTACAGCTACATGTGGTCGGAGGTGATGGACGCGGATGCCTTCACCGCCTTCGAGGAAACCGGAGACATCTTCAACGCGGAACTCGCCCGCCGCCTGCGCGAGGCGATCTACTCCGCCGGCGGACGACAGGACCCGAAGGACGCCTACATCGCCTTTCGCGGCGCGCTACCCGACGCGGGCCCATTGCTGAAGAAGCGCGGCTTCCTCTGAAATGCGACGGCCCCGGCGAAACATCGCCGGGGCCGGTCCGATTCCGTCTCCCGAAGGCGTCGGGGCAGCTACGCCGCCTCGGCCAGATGACCTTCGACGTACGGGGCGAAACTCGCCCAGCACTCGAGCACGAAGCTCTCCTCACCGGTGCGCCACAGCACGATCTCGGCCTTGGAGAACAGGGTGCGCGTCACATGCCCGACCGGGAACGCCTCGAGCGAGAGGTCGAGGAAGACATTCGCGTTGAGCAGGTCCGCCGCCCCCGCCCCCTCGATCATCAGCGACACATTGCGCTCCGAAACATCGACGAGGGAATGGGTGACGCCCTCGAGCGCCGCCTCTATCCCGGCAAAGGTTTCGCGCGCGAGCGCGTCAAGGTTAGCCGGCTCCGAACCTTCGGGCCTGGCAAGCAGAAGCCATTCGTCGGGCCCCAGCCAGAGTGCCGCCCGGTCGCCGACACAATTGGCGGCGAGCGGGTGAAGCGGCAGCGAAGCGCCGAATGCCGCGCCCGCCTTGCCGGCCGCGACCGCGTCGCCTCGAAAGGCAAGGCGGGCAAGCGCCATGCCCCGGCGGACCGTCACCGGCTTGCCGCCTTCGGCTGAACGGTCGACGAGCGGTGCATCGCCGGCGGAAACGTGGATCGCGTTGTCAGACATTTTGCCGGCTTCCTTCCGCATCGACAAAGACGGGAGAGACGACCTCGACGGCAATCGCGCCGCCGGGCATGGGCACATGCAGTATCTCGCCGGTTCGCGCCCGGCCGTTGGCGATCATCGCGAGCGCGAAGGGCCGGCCAAGGGCAGCGGACGCATAGGACGACGTCACATGGCCGAGAGCCGGGGTGCCGCGCGGCGGCGTGGCGCTCTCGGTGACCTGCGCACCCTCCTCGAGCAGGGTCCGGCCGTCCGTGGCCAGAAGGCCGACAAGCTGCTTGCGCCCCTCGGCGACCAGGTCGGGACGCGCGAGCGAGCGCTTGCCGACGAAGTCGCGCTTCTTCTTGCCGATGGCCCAGGTCATGCCGACATCGTCGGGCGTCACCGTGCCGTCCGTCTCCTGACCGACGATGATGAAGCCCTTTTCCGCGCGAAGCACATGCATCGTCTCGGTGCCGTAGGCACAGCCACCGGCCTTCTCGACGTTGGCATGGACCGCTTCCCAGACGTGACGTGCACGGCTCGGCGGAACGTTGAGCTCGAAGCCCATCTCGCCGGTGAAACTCATGCGGAACAGCCGGCAGGGAATGCCGCCCATCACATGGCCCTCGCGCACGGACATGTGCGGCATGGCGTCGGTGGACAGGTCGATGTCGTCGACCAGCGGCGCGATGACATCGCGCGCCTTCGGCCCCTGCACCGCGATCACCGCCCACTGCTCCGTGGTGGAGGTGAGCCAGACGTTCAGATCCGGCCACTCGGTCTGGAGGTAGTCCTCCATGTGGGCGAGAACGCGCGGCGCGCCACCGGTCGTGGTGGTGATGTGGAAGCGATCCTCGGCCATGCGTCCGACGACGCCGTCATCCATGATGAAGCCGGCCTCGTTGAGCATCAGACCGTAGCGCAGACGCCCGACGCCGAGCTTCTTCCACGGGTTGGTGTAGATGCGCTCCAGGAACTCCGCCGCATCCGGTCCGACCACCTCGATCTTGCCGAGCGTGGAGGCGTCGAACACGCCGACGCTGTCGCGCACCGTGCCGCATTCGCGCAGCACCGCGGCGTGCATGTCCTCGCCCCCTCTCGGGAAATACCAGGCACGCTTCCACAGCGACACGTCCTCGAAGGCCGCGCCCCGCTCTTCCGCCCAGTCGTGGATCGCGGTCTTGCGCACCGGGTCGAACAGCTCGCCGCGCGACGTGGTGGCGAGCGTGCCGAAGGTGACCGGCGTGTAGGGCTGGCGGAAGGTGGTGAGGCCGACCGCCGGGATCTCGCGCTGAAGCGCCGTGGAGGCGATCGCCAGCGCGTTCATGTTGGAAAGCCGCCCCTGGTCGGTCGCCATGCCGGTGGTCGTGTAGCGCTTGATGTGCTCGATGGAGTGCATCCCCTCGCGCACGGCAAGCTTCAGGTCCTTGGCCGTCACGTCGTTCTGGTAATCGACGAAGGCGCGGACGCGGGAGGCATCCCGGTCGTGCGGCACCGCGCCAAGCCACCAGCCGGTCACGGGCTGCTCGCCGGCGACGGTGAAGGCCGGCTGCTCCGCCGCATCGCCGCGCGCCGCCCTGACCGCCTCGACACCGGCGCGCGCGCCGGACGCCAGAGCCTCAAGGAGCCCTTCCGTGCCGCCACACGCTCCGGCGGAGCGATGCCCCGCCGTCTCGTCGGTGACCGGCAGGAAGGCACCACGCTCCGTATCGAAGGAGAGCTTGCCGCGCGACTGGGAATGAAGCGCCACATTGGGCGTGAATCCGCCCGACATGAGCAGCGCGTCACAGGACATCTCGCCAGCCGAGGTCACGTCGCCGGACTGCGAGACGCGGCCGAGCATGACGCCCTTCACCCGCTTCTTGCCCAGAACGCCCGTCACCGCGCAGGAGGTCTCGACGCGAATTCCGGCCGCCCGCGCGGCCTCCACGAGATCCGTGTCCACGTCCTTGCGCAGGTCGATGATCGCCGCAACCCTGCCGCCGGACGAGGCGATCTCAAGTGCGGCCGTCCAGGCGCTGTCGCAGGCGGTGAAGACGACGATCTCGCGGCCCGGCAGCACCGCGTGACGGTGCAGATAGATCCGCGCCGCCTCGGCCATCATGATGCCGGGGCGGTCGTTCTCCGGGAACACCAGCGGACGCTCGATGGCGCCGGTGGCGAAGACGATGCGCTTCGCGCGGATCTGCCACAGCCGCTCACGCGGCTGGTCGGCTCCGGGCGCCGCCAGATGGTCGGTGACACGCTCGGCCGCCGCCATGAAATTGTGATTGAACGCGCCGAAGACGGTAGTGCGCGGCAGCAGCGTGACGTTGTCCAGCGCCTCAAGCTCGGCGATCGCGTCGGCGACGAACTCCGCCGCTGGCTTGCCGTCGATTTCGGCCTTCGGATCGGCGAGAAGCGATCCGCCGAATTCCGGCTGCTCGTCGGCGAGGATCACGCGTGCTCCCGCCCGCCCGGCCGCAAGGGCCGCCGCGAGACCCGCGGGACCGCTGCCCGCGATGAGGACGTCGCAATGGGCGTAGCGGTTGGCATAGCGGTCCGGATCCGGCGCGGTCGGCGCCTTGCCGAGGCCGGCGGCGGCACGGATCACGGGCTCGTAGACCTTGTTCCAGAACGCCTTCGGCCACATGAAGGTCTTGTAGTAGAAGCCCGCGACGAAGAGCGGCGAGAACTTGTCGTTGATCGCGCCGACGTCGAAGGCGAGCGAGGGAAAGCGGTTCTGGCTTTCCGCCACCAGCCCCTCGTGGATCTCGACCTGGGTCGCGCGCAGGTTCGGCACGCTCTGTCCGCGCGCCGCCGCGTCGGCGGATTTCGCGACGCCGACGAGCGCGTTCGGCTCCTCCGACCCGGCGGTGAGGATGCCGCGCGGACGGTGATACTTGAACGAGCGGCCGACGAGATGAATGCCGTTGGCCAGCAGCGCGGCCGCCAGCGTGTCGCCGTGGAAGCCGGTCAGCCGCTTTCCGTCGAAGGTGAAGGTGACAGGGCGCTTGCGGTCGAGCCGCCCGCCCGAGGCAAGCCGGAACTCCTCGCTCATCGCGCGCCCTCCCCCTCGGCACCGGAAACCGCCGGGCGCGGCTCGCCCGCCTTGTAGATACACACGAACCGGTCGCTCACCGTGTCGCGCACGGCATTGAAGAAGCGCCCGCACCCGTGCGTGTGGCGCCAGCGCTCGGCATGCTCACCCTTGGGGTTGGTGCGATGGTAGAGATAGTCCACCCACGCAGCGTCATCGAGCGCCGACGGGTCGACCGGACGGTCGACATGGGCCTCGCCCGCGCAGGAGAATTCGATCTCCGGGCGCTCGACGCCGCAATAGGGACAGGGGATCAGCAGCATGGCGTATCCTCGGATGCGGAGCTTCAGTGGGCGACGGCGGCGGCGGCCGCCTCGTCGATGAGCCGTCCGGTGCGGAACCGGTCCAGCGTGAAGGGCGCATTGACCCGGTGGGGCTCGTCATGCGCGATCGTGTGCGCGAAGGCATGGCCCGAGCCCGGCGTCGCCTTGAACCCGCCCGTGCCCCAGCCGCAGTTGACGTAGAGCCCGGGGACCGGGGTCTTCGCCAGGATGGGCGAGCGGTCCGGCGTCACATCGACGATGCCGCCCCAGTTCCTCAGCATCCGCATCCGGCGGAACTGCGGGAAGAGCTCGCAGATGGCGTCCACCGTGTGGGTGGTGATCTGCAGGCCGCCGGTCTGGCTGTAGGAAACGTACTGGTCGGTTCCCGCGCCGATGACCAGTTCGCCCTTGTCCGACTGGGAGATATAGGCGTGCATCGTGTTGGACATGACCACGCAGGGGAAGACGGGCTTGACCGGCTCGGACACGAGCGCCTGCAGCGGGTAGGATTCCAGCGGCATCCTGACGCCGGCCATGTCCATCACCACGGTCGAGTGACCCGCCGCGACGACGCCAACCTTCTTGGCGCCGATGAAGCCGCGCGAGGTCTCGACGCCGGTGACGGCTCCGTCCGCGCCACGCCGGATCCCGGTCACGGCGCAGTTCTGGATGATGTCGACGCCGAGGCGGTCGGCACCGCGTGCATAGCCCCAGGCCACGGCATCGTGGCGGGCGACGCCGCCCTTGCGCTGAAGCGCGCCGCCGAGGACGGGATAGCGCACGTTCCCGGAAATATTGAGCGGCGGGCAGAACTCCTTCGCCTCTTCCGGCGTCAGCCATTCGTTCTGGACGCCGGCGAGGCGGTTGGCGTGCACGTGCCGCTTGAACACCTGCACGTCATGGATCGTATGCGCGAGCATCAGCACGCCGCGCTTCGAATACATGACGTTGTAGTTGAGCTCCTGCGACAGCCCCTGCCAGAGGTCCATGGCATGGTCGTAGAGCCCCTCGCTCTCCTCCCACAGGTAGTTGGAGCGCACGATGGTCGTGTTTCGACCCGTATTGCCGCCGCCGAGCCAGCCCTTCTCGAGCACGGCCACATTGGTGATCCCGTGCTGCGAGGCGAGATAGTAGGCGGTGGCGAGCCCGTGGCCGCCGGCGCCGATGATGACGACGTCATACGCCGGTTTCGGATCGGGCTGACGCCACTGGCGCCCCCAGTCCTGATGGGCGTTGAGCGCCTTCAAGGCCAGATCCCAGAAGGAGAAACGGGTCATCGTCACCTCTTTCAAGCAGTGCCGCCGGGTGCGAGGGCAGGAGCGCCGGACAACGGGGGCTCCATGGCCCGCGCGCCTCTCGCTTTGTGCAGCGCATCCGCCCCGTCGTCTTGCCGAAAAGCGACATCGCGTCGAGGCTTTGCGTCGCCCGGCCTGTCGAAGCGCGTCAGCCGCGCCGCATCATCCGGGCCACGCCGACCATCACCACGCCGGTCCAGCCAAGAATCATCAGTCCGCCGCCGATGGGCGCGGCCATTGGGAAGGCCCGCTCGCCCAGGAACGCCCGCAGGGACAGGTCGCCGGCGAAGAGCAGCAGGCCGATCGCGAGGCAGATCACGCTCGCGGGAACCAGATGGCGCGGACCGACACCGCGCAGGACCGCCAGCGCGAGGAACGCAGGCGCATGAAACATGAGCATCTGCGAGGCGGTCACCAGAAGTTCGGCCCCTGGAAGATGCGACCCGATTGCGGCGAACGCGACGCCGAGGCCACCGGAAATCCCGCCGAACAGGATGGCCGCGCCGCAGGCGCGTTCCTCGCCGAGCAGATGGTCGGCCTTGTCGGTGGTGTTGCTCATGTAATCGACCGTCATCCGTCGTTGCCCTTCACGATCACGTCCCGCGCCGACCAGGCCCCGGGCCAGACTTCCGCCTCGCCCGAACGGAGCCTTCGGATTTCCGCAATCGGCACATCCGCGACGAGGAACGGCTCCTCGCCGTCCATCCCGTCCGTCGCGGCAATTTCGCCGCCAATTCCGGTATAGCCGAGCGTCGGCTCGCAGGGGAGGAAAAGCGAGGCACCCGACACGTTCGAGGCCGGTTGCGTCGCCCCCTCGGCAACGCCGACGCACCCGCATGCGGCGACCGCCGCCATCAGTTCCACCGCCCGCGCCCTGGCACAGCCGAAGACGCGGGAATACCCGGCGAGATTCGACGTCATCGACGGCACGATGAGAAGGTCCGGCTTCAGCCCGGCAAGCAGCACCGACAGCGCCGGCATTTCCACGTCGAGGCAGATCAGCACGGCAATGCGCAGCCCCTCGTGCTCGAATACGCCGAGTTCTCCACCCGCGGTCAGCAGCCAGCCGTCCGCCTCCAGCTCGAAGGGCGTCAGCGCCAGCTTGTCGTGGACGAAGGAGGACGCGTCGGGAAGCAGCACATGGGCCCGGTTGAAGAAACCGCCCTTGCCGTCCGGGACGGGCATGGAGCCGGCAACAAGACCGATGCCGTGACGCGCGACAAGCGCCTCGAGCGAGGGCAGGATGCGCGCGCCCTCCTCCGCCATGAAGGCAAGCTCGCCGGTGACCGGCAGGCCTTCCGGCTTCCAGGCGAGAAACGCCTCGCTCACGTATTCGGGGAGAACGAGAAGGCGGGCGCCCTCCTCGCGGGCGCGGGTCAGACGCGCGTCCACACCGGCGACAAAGGCGGCCGGCGACTGTCCGCCGAGCGCCAGATTGAACGCGCAAAGGGCGATGCGCCAGGCATCGCCGGATTCCGCTGCGTCAGATTTCGTGTTGGGATCAGGCTGTGTCATGGCCGGGATGCTGGACCGGCCCGGGGTTCAATTCAAGTCCCGGAAATTGCAAAAAACGGCCATTCCCGACACCGGAAAACAAGCTCAGTCCTGCAGGCCGAGAACCTTTGCGCTCAAGAGCAGGCTGGCCAGAACGAGACCGCCGAGAAACGGCGCGACCGGCGCCTTCTTCTGCGGTACGGCACCGACGACGCCCTGCGCCTGCATACGCCTCAGCGCGCGCTCCGCGTTGTCCGCGGCTCCGTCGACTTCCGCCATGAGTTGGCGCAACTGTGCCCTTGGAGTCATGTTCCAAGCCTCTTGATCACCATCCGCGATCAGGCTAGGCGCGCAGGCGTTGCCCCTTCCTTAACAGGGCGGGAAAATCATGCCGGTCGGCAGGTTTTTCCAAAGGCCGCGCGCCCGGGGAACGCCGGTCGGCTCAAACGGCGAGGAAATGTCGCACCACCATGGCGGCCGCCACGCCGGCGGCCATGGCGGCAAGCGCATTGCGGGTGAAGTACATGACGAGCGCGGCGCTGACGAGCGTGGCCCGGGCGGCCAGGTCGCCGTCGTATGCAGCCGGTGCCAGCACGGCGACCAGAACCGAGCTGGACAGATAGCGCAGGAACCGCTCGATGGCGGGCGTCAGCGGCACGAAGCGCATCATGACAACGCCGCCGATACGCGTGGCGAAGGTGATCGCGCCCATGCCGAGGATCACCAGGGTGACGAGAACCTGCTCGCTCATGTCGGGGTCTCCTCGTCGCCCGCGCCGGTGATGTAGGGAAGCAGCAGACCGACGAGCCCGCCGACAATGCCGCCCGCGAGAATGTGCCAGCCCGGCGGCAGGACCCGTTCGGCAAGGATCGCGGCCGCGCCGGCGGCGATCCACGGCAGCAGATCCTGCCGGGGGCTGCGCCAGAAGGCGGCCGCGAGCGAGGCGAAGAAGGCAATCACCAGAAGGTCGAGACCGAAGCGCGACAGGTCGCCGAAATCGGAGCCCAGGATCGCGCCGAACGCGGTTCCCGCGATCCAGCACGCCCACATGGCGATGCCCCCGCCGGCGAGCGCGCCTGCAAGCCTGGCGGGATTGCGCACCCCCTCCACGTCATGCATCCGGATCACCAGCGCCCAGGTCGGCTCGCTGAGGACGATCACGGCCGCCACCTGACGCGAAAAGCTCACCTTGTTCATCCAGGGCGAAATGGCGGCTCCGAGAAGAATGTGGCGCGCGTTCAGCGTGAAAGCCGCAAGCAGCATGGGAATCACGGCGACGCCAAGCGAGGAATAGACCGCGAGGGCGGCGAACTGGGCCGAGCCGGAACACATGACCGCGCTGATGAGAAGGGTCGCCTCGACGCTCATTCCACCCTGGGTGGCGGCGGCGCCGAAGGCAAACCCCATCGGCGCGACATAGAGCGTGACCGGCAGGGTGCGGCGCATTCCCTCGACGAGGCCCGCGCGAAAACGTCCGAAGGACGCGGTGTCCTGCTGCATGGGTGTCTTGATCGCTTGTGTGAATGTTGCGCGCCCGAATCCTCATGCGCACACGTCAGGCAAGAGCCGAACGGCCCTTTGCACTTTGGCGCGCGATGACTGCGAGGTCAACGCGGGGACGCGTCGAAAGGACTGTCGGTGGCGATGTCCGCAACTCCGCTGGCAAAGACAAGTTCGACGCTGAACATCGGCCAGCACCCCGCGTTCACCTCGATCACGCGCCCGTCCGGGTCCGTGTTGAAGGAGCGCGAACGCAACAGCGGCGCCCCCTGGGAGACCTGCAGCTCGGAGGCTTCCGTCTCGGTGGCAAAATCGGCGGAAATCCGGGTCTCGGCCCGCACATAGCGCGGGATGCCCGCCGCCGCATAGGCATCCAGGATCGTGCCGCCCCGGGCCACGACCTCCTCGAGCCCGGCGAACACGTCGACGCGGAATTCCTTCGTCGCCAGGTAGACCGGCGTCTCGCCGATAACGATCGCGTTGCGCATCTCGAAGACCTCCGCACCCTCCCCAAGGTCGAACCCGCGCCGGGCCGCCGGCGATGGCGGACGGCGGGTGACGGAGAGGATCCTGAGTTCGGCCGCGTCGTCGCACACGGATTCGTTGAAGGCCTCGTAGCGGTGAACGACATAGCGCACGGCCGGCGCGCGCACGAAGATGCCGACACCCTTGCGTGCCTGAAGCCGCCCTTCGCGCTGATGGCGGTCAAGCGCGCGGCGGAGCGTTACCCGGTTGACCCCGAAGAGCGTGGCGAGGTCGTCCTCGCCCGGCAGGCGCTCCCCTTCCGCCAGCAGCCCGCTTTCCAGCGCCGTCCCGATCCGGTCGTAGATCTGGAGCCAGATCGCCCGCTCGCTCCGGCTGCCGTAGTCCGAGGAAGCAAGCCGCCTCAACTCTTCGATGGAACCCAAACCCCTGCCCCTCCGGCACTTGCGGAAAAGCCGGCTACAGAAGCCGGCCGGAATCACCGAACGATCCGAAAACCCATTGCGTCACATATAGTTAATAGTCCGGAGGTGTCACAGATCTTTCGTGCGGCCTTGATAGAACCACCCTGTCGCTGCTGTGTACACAGGAAAGGCGACGCGTCCCTCAAGCACCCGACAGGCTCTCCGAGAGGTTCCCGACATGGCAAACTTCACTCCCTCGCGTCGTACCTTCATGGCCGGCACGGCCGGCCTTGCCGCCGCGTCCCTGCTGCCCTTCCGCGCGCTCGCCAGCTCCGATGCGACCGTCACCATTTCCAGCCCCTGGGGCGCGAACCAGCCGTTCCAGAAGGTCGTCGACGCCTACAACGCGAAGAAGACGGGCGTCACGGTCGTCAACCGGATGGACGGCGACTACCAGGAGATGGCCACCAAGGCGCTGGCCTCCATCGCGTCCGGCCGCCCGCCCGAGATGATGATCACCGGCTGGAAGTTCGGCTACTTCGCCCGCCGGACCCTTGGTGCGCGCGACTTCAACGAGATCGACGCCGGCAAGGCGGAGGCGATCATCGGCCAGTTCAAGCCGTCCGTGCGCCCGCTCGTCACCATCGACGAGGCGCTGATCGGCCTTCCCTGGGCCATGTCGACCCCGGTCACCTGGATCAACATGGACCTGTGGCGCGAGGCCGGTCTCGACGAGAACATCCCCCTCGACGTGAGCCACGCCTGGCTGATGGAGCAGGCGGCGAAGATCGATAAGGCGCTCGGCGGCGGCAACCATCCGACCTACCGCTCGGCCATGGACCTGTCGAACAACGAGTGGACCTCGCAGGCCTACATCCAGAACGCCGGCGGCTTCATTCTCGACGGGGACACGCTCGCCTGTGACAGCCCCCAGGCCATCGAGGGCATGACCCGCTTCGCCGAACCGGTGCGCGCCGGTCTGTGGACCAACATGGACTATCGCGCCCAGCAGAAGGCCATGTTCGCCGGCAACATCGCCATCGTCACCACCTCCTCCTCGCGCGCCGCGGCCGCCGCCAAGTCCGGCATCGAGTTCAGGGACGTCATGTTCCCGAGCCTTACCGGCAACCGCAACATGAACTCCGGCGGCAACTTCCTCGCCATCTACGCCCGCGACGAGGAACTGGCCAAGGCGTCGATGGACTTCCTCGCCTTCTGCGCCTCGAAGGAAGGCCAGGAGATCTGGTCCGAGGTCGGCTATCTCAACACCTCCGTGCACGACCTTCCGCGCAAGCCGCTGCAGGAGGCCTCCTACGCCCAGCTCGAGGCCGGCCTGACGCCCGAGACGATCTGGCCGGGCGCACGCGGTCTCGAGGGGCAGGACGTGTGGCGCCAGTGGGTGGCCCGTATCCTGGACGGCCAGGTGGAACCCGCCGAGGGTCTTGCCCGCGCGAAGCAGGATCTCGCCCGCCTCGTCACCAACTGATCCGGCGCGAGAGCCGAACGAAAAGACCCGCCATGACCCGCAGCCTGCTGCGGTCCGCGACGACGACGCTGGCCCCGTATCTTCTGACGGGGCCGGCGATCGCCTTCGTGGCCGTGTTCCTCTACGCCCCGGTGCTGTTTTCCGTGGGGCTTTCCTTTTCCGACTGGGACTTCATCCATCCGGACGCCGGCTTCGTCGGGCTCGACAATTACACCCGCGTCCTGTCCGATCCGGACTTCCGCGAGGCCGCGTGGAACACGCTGCTCTATTGCGTCGTGCTGATCCCGGCACAGATCATCGTGCCGCTGGTTCTCGCCGCACTCCTGCTGCGCGTCAGCGAAAGCCGGGCCAGCCGCGTCTACAAGCCGCTGCTCTTCCTGCCCACGATCCTGGCGTATTCCACCGCCGGCATCGCGTGGCTGTGGCTGTTCGACCCGCTCAACGGATTTCTCAATACGGTGCTGACCGGTCTCGGGGCCGGCGCAAGCCGCTGGTACACCGATCCGGACCTGGCGCTGTGGTGCGTCGCCATCGTCACCTTCTGGAAGACCTTCGGGCTGAACATGCTGCTGTTCCTGGCCGCCCTCGTCGGCATCCCGAAGGACGTTCTGGAGGCGGCCGCCATCGACAACGCGGGGCCTCTCAAGCGGTTCTGGACCATCGAGCTGCCGCTGATCTCGCCGACGTTCTTCTTCGTCGCGGTCACGACGAGCTTCAGCGTTCTCGACGACATCGTCGGCGTGATCGACGTCCTGACCGGTGGCGGCCCCTACGGCTCGTCCACCAACATCCTCTACTACATGTACGAACGCGGCCTGAAATACTTCCAGTTCGGCCAGGCGAGCGCCGCCTCGGTGATCATCATCGCCCTGGTGCTCCTGGTGACCTGGGCCCAGTTCCGTCTGTTCGAGCAGAAGGTCCACTATGAAAGCTGACGCCTTCCTGCGCCGCCATCCGGTGAGCCACGTCGTGCTCGCCACGGGCACACTGCTCGCCATCTTCCCCCTGTTCTGGATGATGACGACCGCCTTCACCCCGAACGACCTCGTGCTCACCAAGGCGTTCCGCTTCTGGCCGGACGAGCCCTCGCTCGAAAACTTCCGCATGGCGTTCGCCACCCATCCGGTCGGCGCCTGGCTGGTCAACTCGGTGGTGATCGCGAGCCTCGTCACGCTCGGCAAGCTCGCCATCGCCTTTCCCGCCGGATTCGCCTTCGCCCACCTGCGCTTTCCCGGACGCGACTGGATGTTTCGCGGCATCATCGCGACCATGGCGTTTCCCGTCGCCATCGGCATCGTGCCGCTCTATGTGGGCGTATCGCTGACGGGCTGGTACGACACCCGCGCCGGTGTGATCGTGCCCTCGATCGCCTATGTGGGCTTCTACGTCTTCTTCGCCCGGCAGGCCTTCAAGACGCTTCCCGGCGAGATGTTCGAGGCCGCGAGACTGGACAACGCCGGCCCGTTCCGCCAGTTCTTCCAGATCGCGCTGCCCAATATCATGCCCGCCGTCGCCTCGTTGGCGGTGGTGAGTTTCATGGGAGCATGGAACATCTACCTCTGGGCCCTGCTCGTGCTCGACTCGCCGGAAAAACGCACACTCGCCATCGGCCTGAAGGCCTTCACCTCGCTGGACGACGTGGAGCCGCTCTGGGGTCCGATGATGGCCGTCGCCCTGCTCTCCGCCCTGCCCGTCCTCATCCTCTTCGCCTTCGCGCAGCGCTTCATCATGGCCGCCTTCAGCGGAAAGGTCGGAACATGAGCCGCATCGCGATCCTGGGAAACCTCGGCGTCGACCTGCTCTACCAGGTGCCGCATCTGCCGGCGCAGCACGAGAAGGTGCAGACCCGCGACCTCACGGTCGCGGGCGGCGGCGCGCCGGCCAATGTCGCCCACTGGCTCGCCCGCCTCGGCCATGACGTGCGGTTTCACGCCGTCACCGGAACCGATCCGCTCTCGCAAATGGCCGTGGATTTTCTCGCGCGTGCCGGCGTGGACGTCTCCGGCATCGACCGGCGCGATGACGTCGGCCCCTCGGTCGCTTCGATCTTCACCGGCGGCACGACCAAGGCCATGGTCTGCGGCGGCCCCCGCGAGGCGGACGCGCACTGGCGCGCAATGGCCGCGCGGGCGGACTTCACCTCCGCGCGCCACGTGCATTTCGCCCCGTCGTTCCACGAGCTTCTTTTCGGCGACGGGCGACGGGCCGATCTTCGCCAGGCAACCGTCTCGGCGGATCTCAACGGCAGCGTGAGCCTGCCGCTCCTGCGCGATCCCGACGTCGCCTTCACCAACCGGGACGAACTGGCCCGCGCGCTCGCGGGCCACGGGACGCCCGATCTCGCCGGACTGCTGGACAAGGCTCATGCGGAGGGCGCGCGGCGGCTGATCGTCACTGATGGCGAAACCGGGGTCACCTGCCATCGCGATGGCCAGCGGATCACCGTTGCTCCCGAGCCCCTGTCCCCGGTGGACCGGACCGGCGGGGGAGACGCCTTCGCCGCCGGATACCTGCATGCAATGCTGCGCGGTGACGACGACACCGGGGCCCTGCGCACGGGTCTTCGGCTCGCCGGTGCCGTGCTTGCAGGCATGGGAAGCCGCCCGGACACGGACGAGGTGACGGCGACGGTCGACGCGCTGCGCTGAAAGGGCCGACCACTCAGCGCTTCAGAGCCTGCTCTTGCGCGGATCGGCGGCGTCGAGCACGCGCAACTGCACGCTCTCGCGGCCCTGCCAGGTGTCGAGCGACAGCGCGCCGGCCACATGGACGGTCTCGCCGCGCTTTTCCATCAGGAAGGCGCCGAGCGGCGTATCGGCCGCCTTGAAGGCGATGGCCTTGAGGCTTCCGCCTCCCCCGTCGCCAAGGGTCAGGCGCACGTGCCCCTTGCCCACCACGTCGGCGAATTTCACCCTGTGGCTCGGCAACGCGAAGACGGGCTCGGAATGGCCCGCGCCGAAGGGGCCCGCCTTTTCCAGCTCGTGCAGCAGCGACACACTGGCGGCGCTCGCGGTCAGCGCCCCGTCGATCTTCAGCACATACGACTGGCGCGCGGCCTCGACGGCCTCCGCGAGCTGCCCGTCGAGAAAGACGGCAAGATCGGTGAGCTTTTCGCGGCGCACGGTGAGGCCGGCGGCCATGGCGTGTCCGCCGCCCTTTTCCAGCAGCCCCTCGGCCACGGCCTTGCGGACGGCGGCGCCGAGATCGACACCGGGAATGGAACGGCCAGAGCCGGTGCCCTTGCCGTCGGCGTCCCAGGCAATGGCGAAGGCCGGCCGGCGGTAGCGTTCCTTGATGCGCGAGGCGACAAGGCCGACGACGCCCGGATGCCAGCCGTCGGCCCCGGTCAGGAGCACGGCCGGATCGCCCGCCTCGGAGGCCGCGAGGGCCTGTGCGTCGCCCTCCAGCAGCATCTCCGCCTCGATGGCCTGGCGTTCGCCGTTGAGCCGGTCGAGCGTCTCGGCGATGGAGCGCGCCTCGTCCGCGTCATGGGTGGTCAGGAGCCGAGCGCCGAGCGCCGCGTCGCCGATGCGCCCGCCCGCGTTGATGCGCGGCCCGATCAGGAACCCCAGGTGATAGGGTGTCGCCGGCCCGTTGACCCGGGCAATGTCGGACAGTGCCGCGAGACCGCAATTGGCGCGCGCGTGCAGCGCCACCAGCCCCTTGCGCACGAAGGCCCGGTTGAGCCCCTTGAGCGGCACCACGTCGCAGACCGTGCCGACGGCGGCGAGATCGAGAAGCGAGAGAAGATCCGGCTGGGCGCGCCCCTGGAACACTCCGCGACGGCGAAGCTCACGGTTGAGCGCCACCACGAAGAGGAAGGTGACGCCAACGGCGGCCAGATGCCCGAGGCCCGAAATGTCGTCCTGCCGGTTGGGATTGACGAGACCGGAGGTCTCGGGAAGCTCCTCACCGACCTGATGGTGGTCGAGCACCACGACGTCGAGCCCGACCTGGCGCGCCTCGGCGAAGGCCTCGAAGGAGACGCTGCCGCAGTCGACGCAGACGAGAAGCCCGGCCCCCTCCTCGCGCAGCATCCGGATCGCCGGGCCGTTCGGCCCGTACCCCTCGATGATGCGGTCGGGAATATGGATGCGCGCCGGATGCCCGAGCTCGGCGAGATAGCGGTAGAGCACGGCCGAGGACGTGGCGCCGTCCACGTCGTAGTCGCCGAAGATGGCGATGGGCGCGCGCGCCGCTATGGCATCGGCGACCCGCTCGACCGCCCGGTCCATGTCCGTGAGCACGGACGGATCGGGCATCAGGCCCTTGATGGTGGGATCGAGGAAGGTTTCTGCCTGGTCGAGGCCGACGCCGCGCGCCGCCAGAACCCGCGCGACGATTTCCGGCAGGCCGAGGCGCTGGGACATGGCAAGCGCCGTGGCCGCCTCGCCGCGGCTCGGGCGCTCGCGCCAGGACCGGTCCCCGACCGAGCGCGACACACCGAGAACGAGACGGGTTTCCTCGTCTCCCTCCCCGGTGCCGGCGCCCGTTTCAGGTCCGCTGAGCGGTGATGTCATCGTCGACCGTCACCTTCCTTGTCGGCGCCCGCGCGCTCAGTCCAGGTGGAACTTCTCCACGTGGGTGTGGCGGTCCTTGATGTAGCGCACCGTTCCGGTCGTCGAACGCATGACGACCGTATGCGTGGTGACGCTGTCACGGCCGAGACGCACGCCCTGCAGGAAGTTGCCGTCGGTCACGCCCGTGGCCGCGAACAGCACGTCGCCGGTCGCCATCTCTTCCATGGTGTACTTGCGCTTGATGTCGTCGATGCCCATGCGGTGGGCACGTTCGACCTGCTCGTCGCGGGTGATCACCAGACGGCCCTGCATCTGGCCGCCGATGCAGCGCAGCGCCGCCGCCGCCAGAACGCCTTCCGGAGCGCCACCGATCCCCATGTAGAGATCGATGCCCGTCTCTTCCGGGTCCGTCGTGTGGATCACGCCGGCCACATCGCCATCACCGATGAGACGGATCGAAACGCCCGTGGCGCGCAGCTCCTCGATGATGCGCGCGTGACGCGGGCGATCGAGCACGCAGGCCGTGATCTCGCCGACGGAAACGCCCTTGGCCTTGGCCAGCGCATTGACGTTGTCGGCAACGGAGGCGTCCAGGTCGACCAGTCCGGCCGGGTAGCCGGGGCCGATGGCGATCTTTTCCATGTAGCTGTCCGGCGCGTTCAGCAGGCCGCCCTTCGGGGCCATCGCGATCACGGCGAGCGAGTTGGGCAGGTTCTTGGCGCAGATCGTCGTGCCCTCGAGCGGATCGAGCGCGATATCGACCGCCGGTCCCTCGCCGGTGCCGACGGTCTCGCCGATGTAGAGCATCGGCGCCTCGTCGCGCTCACCCTCGCCGATCACCACCGTGCCGTCGATGGGCAGGCAGTTCAGTTCGCGGCGCATGGCGTCGACGGCGGCCTGGTCGGCGGCCTTCTCGTCGCCGCGTCCGCGCAGGCGGGCGGCCGCGACGGCGGCGCGCTCGGTCACGCGGGCGAGCTCGAGGGTCAGGATACGGTCGAGAACTTCGGTGGAGGCATCGGCGGCAGTGGACATCATTCTTCCTCAGGACGGAGCAAAACGGGGGTCAGGCGAGTTTCTCGATGCGGATCATCTGCGGCGTACCGGCAATCACGTTCTGCGCGGTAATGGTCGCAAGCGCACGCTTCACGGCCGCTTCGGTGGTCTCGTAGGTGATCAGGATGACGGGCTGGGGCGCACCGGCTTCCCCGGCCTGGGTGCGCGCGCGGTCGCGCTGCATGATCGATTCCAGCGAAATGCCTTCGGCGGCCATGATGCGCGCGATCTCGGCGAAGGCGCCGGAACGGTCGTAGACGGCAAGGCGGATGTAGTAGCCACCCTCGTGCAGACGCATCCGCGCCGCCTCGTAGGGTTTGAGCCGCGACACCGCCAGCCCCAGCGCGGGAACGGCATTGTCCCGCGCCACGTCGACAAGGTCGGACAGCACGGCGGACGCGGTGGCATCGCCACCGGCGCCCGGACCGACAAGCACCACCTCGCCCACGGCATCGCCGTCGACGGCGACCGCGTTCAGCACGCCGTCGATCCGCGCGATGGCCGAGGTCTTGGGCACCATGGTCGGATGCACGCGCTGCTCGATGCCCGTGTCGGTCTTCTGCGCCACGCCAAGGAGCTTGATGCGGTAGCCGAGTTCGCTTGCCGCCTCGATGTCGGCGCGCGTGATGGAGGTGATGCCCTCCAGGTAGATCGCGTCGGCGTCGATCTCGCACCCGAAGGCGAGAGACGTCAGCAGCGCCAGCTTGTGCGCCGTGTCGTTGCCCTCGATGTCGAAGGTCGGATCGGCCTCGGCATACCCGAGGCGCTGGGCCTCGGCGAGACAGGCCGCGAAGTCGATGCCGTCCTGCTCCATGCGGGTCAGGATGTAATTGCAGGTGCCGTTGAGAATGCCGTAGATCCGGTTGATCCGGTTGCCGGCCAGCGCCTCGCGCATGGTCTTCACGACCGGGATGCCGCCGGCCGCCGCCGCCTCGTAGGACAGGGTGACACCCGCCTTCTCGGCCATGCGGGCAAGCTCGACGCCATGCCTGGCCAGGAGCGCCTTGTTCGCGGTCACGACATGCTTGCCGGCGGCAAGGGCGGCCCGCACGCTTTCATCGGCCGGGCCGCTGTCGCCGCCGATCAGCTCGACGAAAACGTCGATGCCCTCGAAACGGGCAAGGTCGGTCGCATTGTCGAACCACTGGATGCCGGAAACATCGACGCCCCGGTCCCGCGTGCGGTCACGGGCGCTCACGCCCGTGACGACGATCGGGCGGCCGCACCGCTGTGCGAGCAGGTCCGCCTTGCTCTGCAACTGGCGCACCAGCGAGGCGCCCACCGTACCGAGGCCGGCAACGCCGACGCGCAGTTCAGGTTTCATGAAGATCGCATTCCATTCGAGTTCGGGCCCGCCCGGGAGCGGGCGCGGGCGAAGGGATCAGCCCTTCGCTCCGATGGGGATCACGTTGTGCAATTTTTCATCCGCCGTTTCAAGGAAACGGCGCAGATTGCGCGCCGCCTGACGGATGCGCTGCTCGTTTTCCACCAGCGCGATGCGCACATGCGTGTCGCCGTGCTCGCCGAAACCGAGCCCCGGGGCCACCGCGACATCGGCGTGCTCGATGAGAAGCTTGGAAAACTCCACCGAGCCGAGGTGGCGGAACTTCTCCGGGATCGGCGCCCAGGCGAACATGCTGGCCGCCGGAGCGGGCACCTCGAATCCCGCCCGTCCGAAGGTCTCCACCAGCACGTCGCGGCGCTTGCGGTACACCTCGCGTGCCGAGACGATGCAGTCGTCCGGCCCGTTGAGCGCCGCCGTGGCGGCCACCTGGATCGGCGTGAACGCGCCGTAGTCGAGATAGGACTTCACGCGCGCCAGGGCCGCGATGAGCCGCTCGTTGCCGACCGCGAACCCCATGCGCCAGCCCGGCATGGAGAAGGTCTTGGACAGCGAGGTGAACTCCACCGCCACATCCATGGCGCCGGGAACCTGCAGGATGGACGGCGGCGGCGTGTCGCCGAAATAGATCTCGGAATAGGCAAGGTCCGACAGCACGAAGATCTCGTGCTTCTTCGCGAAGGCCACGATGTCCTTGTAGAAGTCGAGATCGGCCACATAGGCGGTCGGGTTGGCCGGATAGCACAGGATCAGCGCGATCGGCTTGGGCACCGAGTGGATCACCGCGCGCTCGAGCGCCTCGAACACCTCCGGTCCGGGCTCGGCGGGAATGGAGCGCAGCGAGGCCCCCGCCATCAGGAAGCCGAAGGCATGGATCGGATAGCTCGGGTTGGGCACCAGAACCACATCGCCCGGCGCCGAAATCGCCTGCGCCATGTTGGCGAAGCCTTCCTTTGAGCCGAGCGTCGCCACGACCTGGGTGTCGGGATTGAGCTTTACGCCGAAGCGCCGGCCGTAGTAGGCCGCCTGGGCGCGGCGCAGGCCGGCAATGCCCTTGGACGCCGAATAGCGGTGCGTGCGCGGGTTCTGCACGGTCTCGACCAGCTTGTCGACGATGTGCTTCGGCGTCGGCAGGTCCGGATTGCCCATGCCAAGGTCGATGATGTCCGCGCCGCCCGCGCGTGCCTTCGCCTTGAGCCGGTTGACTTCTTCGAACACGTAGGGCGGCAGGCGCCGCGTCTTGTAGAATTCTTCCATGGCTCAATCCTCACGCGAAGGGGCCCGGCGGGCCGGTTGCGATGTCGGGCGGACCCGTCCGGGGCTGGCGGGCATATACCAGCAGGACCGCGACCGCGCATCGTCAAAAAGAGTGAAATTCATTCAAGTGCCCTTCTCCCGCGCCGCCGGGGCAGCAGGAGACCGGCGGCACATGCCGCCACGAACGGGCGGCGGTTCAATCGTCCGCTGCTGCTGCCTCGATCTCGGCGATGGCATCCGCGCCATGCGTCTCGCGCAGGCGCAGAAGGTCGGCGGCGGTCGTCGACGACGCCCCGCCCGCCGGTGTGCCGCGTGTGCGGGCCATGTCGAGAAGCTGGTTGCGCGTCGCCGCCGCCTGGTCGGTCGACAGAAGCGCGCCGGGCGCACGCGCGGCAACGGCGGCGGCCGCCTGGGTGCCGGTGGCGGCCGTTGTGGTCTGCGTGCCCGAAGGCGCGACCGTCTGCCCCGGCGCCGCATAGGCGCTCGGTTCGGGCAGCGTCACGCCATCGGAGGACGTGCCGGACCGGGCCGCGGCAAGCTCGGACCCGGATGTGACATAAGGTCCCGTACCGGCGGGCTCGAGTGCCTCCACCAGCGTGCCCGACGGCGCGTAGGCGCATCCGCCAAGAGCCATGGCCAGGCAAAGCGCCGTTCCGGTCCAATGCAGTCGCATCGTTTCGCTCTGTCTCCGTGTCGTCCGCGCCCGGATGTCCTTGCAACACCTGTCCGGGCAACACCTGTCCGGATACCGCCCGGTCGCCGGTGCGGTGCCGTTCCCGTCCACACCACGCGACTTGCACGTTTCGACGGGAACTACGACATTGTAGGCGCTTTGTCCAACTTGTCAGCCAGACTTCATGAATGCCTATTATGGCGACAAGCGGACCGGAGGCGGGTCGGGGCCCGCACAGCCCGGCAAGCGGAGCCGGACGAACACGCAAACGGAGGGGAACGCGGGGATGACGGACGAGACGCCGAATCCGCTTTTACAGTACATCGTCAAGAATCCGGAAGCGTTCGCTCAGAACCTCGCGCGCATCGTCGAAAACGCCGGAAAGGCGATGGCGGCCTACGTGGAGCCGCGCGAGAAGGGCGAGATCAAGTCGGGCATGGCCGACGAGATGACGGAGATCTTCAAGACGCTCGCCCAGGTGGGCGAATACTGGATGTCCGACCCCCAGCGCGCCATCGAGGCGCAAAGCCGGTTGTGGACCGGCTACATGAATCTGTGGAACACCTCGCTCAAGCGCATGATGGGCGAGACCGCCGACCCCGCCATCATCCCGGACCCGCGCGACAAGCGTTTCGGCGACCCGGAGTGGAACGACAACCAGTTCTTCGACTTCGTG
>MDTG01227611.1_pt1 | contig 42541 bp, 43 predicted proteins | sample 811421 | NCBI WGS metagenome assembly MDTG01 (sample SAMN05326645, study PRJNA326480) | marine metagenome | isolation source: seawater | place: Pacific Ocean: South East | collected 2011 | reverse complement strand
GGTAGACCACCACGTTGATAGGCTGGGTGTGGAAGCGTAGCAATACGTGCAGCTGACCAGTACTAATAGCTCAATTGGCTTTATTTATGCACTGAAAAAAATTTTTATAAAAAAAATTCTCGACAAAATGTAGAGAAAACCATCTTAGATGGTACCTCAATTATAACCTCTGTTAATTATTATTCGAAATAATAAAATTATTCTTACATATTGTTCAAAGACTAACAATAATAGAATATATTATCTTATAGACTTGATAATAAATTTTATCTGAAAATATACTTATAAATGAGTAAATAAGAAGAAGAATGGTTTTGGATTTAATCGATTAATTATGCTTGTAAAATAAAATTTAAAGATGAAACTGTTTATTTAAGAACAATATTTATTTATGGAACATCGTATTGGTTTTATGCAAGGAAGGTTACTGTCTGACAATACAAATAAAATTCAAAATTTTCCCGATATAAACTGGAAGAACGAAATATATATAGCTTCTTTACTAGGTTACAAAATTATGGAGTGGACCATAAACAAAAGTAATATAAAAAAAAATCCTTTATTTAATGGTAAAATAAAAGACTTAAATAATTTGCTAAGAAAACTTAAAGTAAAAATCAACAGTATTACTTGTGATTATTTAATGGAGGATCCTTTTTTTAAAAAAAAAAATAAAAATAAAAAAAGACTAATATTAAGTAATATAAATAAAATAATAAAAAACTCTCAAAAATGTGGAATTAAGTTTATAGTTTTACCACTTGTAGATGGATCATCACTTAAAAACAGAATAGAAGAAAAAATTCTTATTCAAGAAATAATTAATCTGCTAAAAAAAAACAAAAAAATCATCATCTTATTCGAGTCAGATTATAGACCTGTTAAATTATTAAAATTTATTGAGCGTTTTAATTCAAAAAAGGTAGGAATAAATTATGATACTGGTAATAGCGCTTCTTTAAATTACAATATGAAAGATGAAATGATATACTTTGATCATGTTAAAAATATTCACATAAAGGATAGACTCAAATTTGGAAATACAACTAAACTTGGAACTGGTAACTGGAATTACAAAAAGTTTGCTAAATTGTTAAAAAAAACTAAATATAAAGGTAATTTTATTTTGCAAACTGCTCGATCTAATAAAAACAACGATATAGAGGAATTACAAAAAAATAAAGAATTTTTATTAAAGCTATTATGAGCGTCATCTTAGTAACAGGAGGAAAAGGAAATCTTGGTAAATATATTATTAAAAATTTTCCTCAAAAAAATTCCAATATAATAAATTTATCAAGAAATATTAATAATTCAAAAAAAAAAAATATTGAAAATATAAATTGTGATTTAAGTAAACCATTTTCGGTTAATAAGAGTTTAAGATATATAAAAAAGAAACATAACTGTATAGATTTAATAATATTTTGTGCAGGTAATAGCAAAAAAACATATAAAAAGTCTGAAACAAAAAAAGATCATTTATCCTCTCTAAATAGTAATTTTTTTTCTTTTACCAATTTATTAGAAAAATATTTAAATATTTTTAATTACAAAAAAACAAAAATTATTGTTTTTTCTTCTATTGTTGCAAATAAAATCACTAAAGCTCCAATTACTTATTCAGTGTCAAAACATGCTTTAAATTACTATTGTAAAATAAAAGCAAAAGAACTTGCAAAGTTTAATATAAAGATAAATACAATATCTCCTGGTAATATTTTGATGAAAAATAACAACTGGATGAAAAAAAAATCTTTAGATCCAAAATATGTAAAAAAATATATTAAATTAAATGTTCCTTTAAATTCATTTTGTAACCCAGATCAACTCCTAGAGCTTTGTATTTACTTATTTAGTAGAAGTGGAGATAACATAACCGGATCTAATTTTATTATTGATGCAGGAGAATCTATCCAATGAAAATTTGTATAGTTACTGGTGGATCTGGATTTTTGGGATATGAAATATGTAAATATTTTTCAAATAAAAATTACAAAGTATACAATTTGGATTTAAATTTACCCAAAAAAAATAAGTCAAAGAATATTATAAATAAAAAAGTTGATATCACTTCACATATAGAAGTTAAGCAATTCTTTAAATCATTAGGAAAAAAAAAAAATAAATGTTTTAATCAATAATGCAGCAATTGATGCAGTTCCGTATAGAAAAAAAAATAAAACTAATGAATTTATTTTTCAAAAAAAGTGGATAAATGAGTTTAATGTTGGTATTTATGGATCATACCTTATGATTTTTAATTATTTTGAAAAAATGTCACGTTTTAAAACAGGCTCAATAATAAACATTGGCTCGGATTTATCAGTTATATCACCAGATCAAAAAATTTATAAAAAAAAATTTTTAAACTATAAAAAACCAGTATCATATTCTGTAATTAAACATGGGCTAGTTGGATTAACTAAATATTTTGCTGCAGAATTCGCTAGTTCAGGAATAAATGTAAATATGATTTCTCCAGCACCAATTAATAATCCAAAAAACCTGATCAAAAGTGAAATAAAAAAAATAATACCATCTAAAAAATTAATTGATGTAAAAGAAATTTTAAAAATTTTGTTTTTTTTGTCTGAAAATAATGTAAGTAATTTTACAGGTCAGAATGTAATAGTTGATGGAGGGAGAACCATAATCTAATGTTGCAAAAATCCTTATTTCTAGAAGTTCTAATAAAGTTATCTAATACATTTTCATTAGATATACCTATATCATTGATGAAAGATTTTTCTAATTTTTTTAAGTATAATTGCAGTTTTAACCTAATCGCTAACAAATTCTTTATAGGAATATATCAAAGGTTAAAAAGATAAATTTTTAATGAATATCAAAAAAAAAACTTTGTTAGAAATTGAGGATTTTGTTTTATCCGAAGCACTGGATAAGAAAACTAAATATGGCTTAAAGCAAGAAATTAAATATTGCTCTAACTGTTTAATGTCAAATCAACGGCCAAATATGTGTGCTGAACATTATCATACAGCAGATAAACAAAAAGATTTTATCAAATTTGAGGATGATATTTGTGATGCCTGTAAATTAGTTAAAAAAAAAAACCAAGATATCGATTGGAAAAAAAGAGAGTTTGAACTAATTGATCTTTTGGACAAATATAGAAGTCGAAATGGATCATACGATGTCCTCGTTCCTGGATCAGGTGGTAAAGACAGTTTTTATGTGGCCCATATTTTAAAATACAAATATAAAATGAATCCTATGACATGTACCTTTGCCCCAAACAAATATACGGATTGGGGAAGAGATAACTTTTATAGCTGGTTAGACACAGGATTTTCTAACTATCTTTTTACCACTAATCCGATGGTACACAGTTTTATAACTAGGCTAGCTCTTGAAAATTTGTTACACCCATTTCAACCATGGATACTTGGTCAAAAAAATTTTCCAACAAAATTTGCAACAAAAGTTAAAATTCCATTGATATTTTATGGAGAAAATCCTGCAGAATATGGAAATCCGAATTCAAATTATTATGATGATATGTTAATGGAATGGCATGCTTGTGAAAATGCTGAAGATATTTTTGTATCTGGTTTCCACATTAAAGATCTTATTAAAAAATTTAAATTAAACAATAGTGAGTTAGAGCCCTATGTTCCTTTAACTTACGATAATTTTAAAGATAACAACTTAAAGTGTGTAGCTTGGAGCTATTTTGAAAATTGGCATCCACAACGAAATTATTATTACACTGTGGAAAATTCTAATTTTAAACCTTCCCCAGAAAGAACACTTGGTACATATTCAAAATATTCTAGTATTGATGATAAAATTGATGATTTGCATTATTATACATCTAAAATAAAATTTGGTATTGGTAGAACACATTATGATGTTGCTCAAGAGATTAGGTCTGGAGATATAACAAAGGAGGAGGGAATCAGTCTAATTAAAAAATTTGATGGCGAATACCCATCAAGATTTTTAAATGAAATATTAGATTATCTCTCAATGAAAAACGAAAAAAATAGATTTGCAAGTTTTTTCGAGGAGCCAATCATAGATAAATCATATTTTGATGATTTGTGTGACTCATTTAGATCGCCAAATATATGGAAAAAAACTAATGATGGTTGGTCACTAAGAAAATCAGTTGATTACATTTAATTGTTCTTGTGGCGAAAATACTTTTAGTAGATAGCAAAGTGTCAAATATAAAAAGTGTAATAAATCTTCTAGATTTTTTACAAATAAAGTATGACGTACAAGATAGTAAATTTAATCCTATAAATTATGATTATTTAATACTACCAGGAGTAGGAAGTTTTTCTGAATTTATGAAAAATTTGAAGAGACAAAATTTATTAAGCTCTTTAAAAGATTACATCAATAGTGAAAAATATTTTCTTGGCATATGCGTGGGAATGCAATTTTTGTTAAATTCAAGTGAAGAGAGCCCTGGTGTGGATGGAATTGGTTTAATAGATACAGCTTTATCAGAAATAACAACAAATAATTCTAATAAAAAGGTACCACACATTGGAAAAAATGAAATCTTAAGAAATCAGATTGAATGGGAAAATACAATATTTAACAGCTTTGACCTTAAAGAGAAAATGTATTTTTTACACTCTTACTTTTGTAAAGTTGAACCAAAATTTGAGTTGTCAAATACTAATTATGGAAATTTAAATTTTACGTCCTCTTTAAAAGTTAAAAATTGTTATGGAGTTCAATTTCATCCTGAAAAAAGTGGAAATAAGGGTATAGAAATATTTAAGAATTTTTTAAAGTTAAATTATGAGAAAAATACTTAAAATTGATATCAAAGATAAATTTGTAATTAAAAGCAAAATGTATGATGGAGTAAAAAAAATCGGTGATCCATTTGATATCACGAAGCAAGCTTCTGAGACATTCGTAGATGAAATTTTTTTTTCTAGTATCACGAGATCTCTATATGGATATGATAATTTTAATGAAATCATAGATACAATTTGTAAAAATGTATTTTTACCTATTACAATAAGTGGTGGGCTTTCATCTTTGAAAGATTGTTATGAAAGTTTTAAGCTTGGAGCAGACAAAATTTGTTTAAATTCAATTTTATTTGAAAAATTTGATTTATTAAATGAATGTGCAAAAGTTTTTGGTTCACAATCTGTATCAGTTTTGGTCCAAGCAAAAAAAATAAATAACAAGTGGTTCGCTTTTAAAAATATGGCTAGGGAAAATTCAAATTATCAAGTTAAAGATTGGGTAAGAAAGTGTTCTGAAAACGGAGCCGGTGAGATAATTATAGTTTGTGTTGATGGAGACGGACTTTCAAAAGGATTAGATTATGACCTTTTGAATCAAGCAAACAACATTAAAAGCCCTATTTTATTAGGAGGAGGATTAAATTCTACAGATATTTCAAATCTAGATAATATGGACAATTTGGAAGGTGTTGTTTTCTCAAGTTTTTTTTATAATAATTTCCTTACAAGTAAATAATTTATGGAATCCCAATTAAAACTTTATAGATCCTCAACAGTTGGAATAATTTCAGATAATTTTAAATTGTTGTGTGATCCATGGTTAAGGGATGGAGAATATTATGGTGCTTGGTCACATTACCCCCCATATGATTTAGATAAAAATTTAGATGAAATTAATTCTTACGATGCGATTTATATAAGTCACATACATCCTGACCATTGTTCAGAAAAGACCTTAAGTGTGATTTCTAAAGATATTCCAATTTATATTCTTGCATATCATGCAAAATTTTTAAAATTTAAGTTAGAGAAAATGGGTTTTAAAGTAATTGAAATCCAACATAATTCTGAGGAAACTTTTAGTGATAATTTTAAAATTCAAATAATGGCTGCGGACAATTGTGATCCTGAATTGTGTTACAAGTTTAATGGGTGTGCAAATATTCTTGAAAAAAATGAAACTCAACAAATTGACAGTTTAGCATTAATAAAAGTTAACGGTATAAATATACTTAATCTAAATGATTGTCCTTATGAGCTTGCAAAAAGCACCATTAAAAAACAACTAAAAAAAACCGAAGTTGATTTGTTATTGCTCGGATATGGAGGGGCGGGACCATACCCTCAATGTTTTGATAATTTAGATCATGACAACAAAGTAATCAAAGCTGAGAAGAAAAGGGATAGTTTTTTACAAAATGCTACAAATTTTATTAATGATATAAACCCAAGGCATTTTATGCCATTTGCAGGAACTTATTTTTTGACTGGAAATTTATCCTCTTTACAATATTTAAGAGGAGTGCCTTCTATTGATTATGCAAGTGATCATTTAGAGAATAGTATAAAAACAAATTCGAAGTGTATAAGATTAAATGTAGATAATTCTATTAATTTGAAAAATTTTCAAACTTCAAAAAAATATGCACCGATATCTGAAAGAGATATAAAAAATTATATCAAAAACACATTAAGTAAAAAACAACTTTCCTATGAGTTAGATGAAAATGTAAAAGAGGAAGAGCTATTTAATTTAGCAAAAAAAGCACACATTAGATATTTAAATAAAATAGAGGATATTAAGATAGAGCTGAATTCAAACATATTAATTAAGGTTTTAGAAAAATATATTTTTATTGATAATAAAAATTCAAAAATCAGTCTGATAGACAAAAACGCAATTCACTCAATGAATAATTATGTTTTATACATGCTTAATCCTAAATTACTAAAGAAAATATTAATGGGACCCAGATATGCTCACTGGAATAATGCAGAAATAGGTTCACATATTAAGTTTTTTAGAAAACCTGATATTTTTGATAGAAAAATATATAATGCAATATGTTATTTTCACATTTAAGCAAATATTAAAAAATTTAATAATTTTAAAAACCTAATATTTACATTAATTGAATTTCCAATTCTTGGTTTTCCTTTTCTTTTTTTAGTATTTATTTCAGTATTAATTGATTTAAATTTTTTGTTTTTTGAAATATATGCAGCTAAATCAACTAAATACAGATTTTTTTTTGGATTATATTTTTTTAATGATCTTATTGAGTACATCTTTAAACCTGACAATGGATCATAAACTTTAAACTTTATAAAAAAAATATAGGAAATTATATTCTCAAAAAGTCTATTTTTTTTGTTTCTTTTTCCAATTACCAGGTCGAATTTATAAAATCTAGTAAGTTTTTTTAAATCTAAAATCCTATGTTCACCATCTGCATCAAAAGTAATTATATGGGAAATTTTTTTTTTTCTCTTAATAAAATTAAACCCTTTTTTTATTGTTTCCTCATAACCTAAATTATTTTTATTTCTTAAAACTATTAGATTTCTTTTACTTCTGATATTTCTTGTTTCGTCATCAGAAGCATCATCAATCAACAATGTTTTGAATTTTTTTTTTAGTAAATTTCCTAAAATTTTTTTAAGTGTCCCAAACTCATTTCTTGCTGGAATTAAGATAATTACATTATACTTTTCCAAGTAATACACTCACCTTTAATTATTTTTTTTTTTTGAGATTTTATTTAAAATTTTTTTTTCTTCGTAAGGATTCAAAGCATTTTTTGGGCAAGGTCTCAAGAAGCAAAGCATTTTTTTTGTAATTTTTTCACCTTTTTTTATATCAACCGAGGCTCTTATAGATCTTCTTTGTACAATTGATGATTCTTTTTCATTATCCTCTATTTTTTTTGTTTTGCCGCCCATTGCTTTTTCTAAAATTCTGGTATTATCAACCATCTCTTTCCATGTTTTTGGATTCATAGAAAATTTGTGATCTGGTCCATTTCTTGAATTATCATCTGTAAAATGCTTTTCCACCATTCGTGCACCAAGAGCAACTGCCCCTAAAACTGTTTGACTACCATAAGTATGATCGCTAAGTCCTAGCAAAGCTTTCTTTCCAAACAATTTGTAATAAGTCTTAAGCACATTAAGATTTATAAAATTGTAGTTACCATCTTCTGCAGTGTAATTAGTGTTACATTGCATAATTACAATTTTTTTATTATATTTATTGATTATATTAAAGGCAGACCTCACTTCGTTTAAGTCTGATGCTCCTGTTGCTATGATCAAAGGTTTATTTTTTTTTGATATTTTTTTTATTATTTCATGCCAAGTTATATCACCTGAGCCAATCTTATAAGCAGATATAAACTTATCTACTTGATCAACATAATTTAAATCATAGGGTGAAGTCATAAAATCTATTTTATATTTTTTACATTCTTTTGCTAAAATTTTTGTCCATTTAAAATTAATACTTGCTGCTTTATATATTTCAAAAACACTTTTTTTCCACTTTTTTTGATGGGCCAATTTTTTTATTTTTTTAAATCCAAAATCACTTACAATGGTCTCAGCTTTAAAGTGTTGAAATTTTGCTGCATCAGCACCAGCTAATGCACATAATTTAATCAGTTTTTTAGCCCTAGTTAATGAACCATCATGATTGGCAGCAATATCAGCTATAAAATAAGTTTGAGAATTATTAGAAATTTTTTTTTTATTAATTTTGAAACTTATCATTTTATATAATTTTTTTTAGCTTCATTAATTAGTTCATCTTTAATATTTGGTAAAGTTATTTTAAATTTTTTTTCAAATTTCTTAACATTCATACACATATTATGTGATCTTGTAATTTTAACAATTTTATTTGACTCTATTATTTTATAATTATCATTATAAATTTTTAAATATTTCGCAAACAAAATAGCAAAATTGTATTTAGAAATACAACCTTTGGAACCTAAATTAAATATTCCTTTTTGACCCCAATTATTTAAAATTATTTTTTTTATAATTTTAGAGAGTGTGTGTAGGCTTATTGCATTAAAAAATATGTCATTAAATAAATAAAATCTTTTTTTTGATTTAAATGATTTATATATAAAATTGGTAAATGTATTTTTTCTATTTGAAAAACCAAAAAAATTAGTCCTTAATACTAGAGCTTTTTTGTATGCAATTTTATCTGACAAATACTTTGTTTTTGAATAATAATTAAAAAAATATTTTTTTGAATTTTCGTTATTTTTTCCAGCACTATTATAAAAACTATCTGTTGAAAAATGAATAAACCAAAATTTGTATTTTTTTTGTAATAAAATTAAATTTTTTACTAATTGAACATTTATTTTATAAGTTTTTTTTTTATTTTTTTCTGCATCGTCAATATTAGTTATAGCAACACAGTTGATTATAAGATCTGGTTCTTTTTTTTTAATTAATAGATCTAATTTAGATAAATTATTTATATCCAAATTTCTTTTTTTAATTCCATTATGTGATGTATTAAATTTATTTTTTAAAATTCTTAATAAATTTGAACCTAATAAGCCTGATGATCCTAAAATTAATATTTTTTTCATTACCAATAATTAAAAATAAAAATGATGATCTGACCCATTGATATTTTGAATGTCTTTATTTTTTTTTAAAAAATCTAATATTTTATCCCAACTCATATTTGAATTAGATTTTTTAAATTTAGAGGTAACCTTTTTAATAAATAAATAATCTTTAGGTGTATCAAGTGTCCATCTATAATATCTGTCCAATTTTCTGGGACAAAAAATATTTTTTTTTCTTAAATTTTTATTTTGACGGATCGAATAAGTTACATGTTCAAGATCTTTTTTATTTTTATTCTTTTTAAAATTTTTTTCTAAACAATCAAAAGTAAAAATTTCAAAATCTAAACCATGAGGCCAAGATGGTGTTAAGTTATTCGAAAGATAATCATATTTATTTTTTAAAAAAAGTTTTAATCCATAGTTTACCAAATTTGGATCGATTAATGGACAATCACTTGTAATACGAATAATAACTTTTGCTTTAAATTTTTTTGCTGTTTTATAAATTCTTTCAAGCACATTATCTTTTGATCCAACTAAGTATTCTACTTTTGCATTTTTCAGAACTTTAATAATTTTTTTTTTCCCAAACTCGTCTGCAACAGCACAAAGTACTTTTTCACAAGTAATTTTTTTTACTCTATTTAAAAAAAAATCAAGAACTGTTGAATTATTTAATGGTAAAAGAATTTTGTTTTTCAGTCTTGAACTACTAAGTCTGCACTGAGTTATTACAAATATATCTTTCACTTAGTTATTTTTTTTAACTGTGAAACCGAAAGTCTTGCTAAATTATTTAAAGAATTATATTCAAAATTGATTTTAACAGGCTTTCCGTACTCATTAATTTTTGTTTTTTTATAATTTATTTTATCTTTAAATATCAATGAAGGGGTAATGACATAAAAATTTTTAAATTCTATAGTGTTTAAGCTATCGTTTTTTGAACAAAGTTCTTCATGAATTTTTTCCCCAGGTCTTATTCCTGTAAATTTAAATCTAATATTTGGATTCATTGATTTTGCTAAATCTATTATTTTTGCTGATGGAATTTTTGGAATAAATATTTCACCACCTTGCATTCTATCTAAACATTTAATTACAAATTCAACACCATCATTTAAAGATATTAAGAATCTTGTCATATCTTTGTGAGTAATAGGTAAAGTATTTTTTTTCTCCTGAATTAATTTTTTGAAATAGGGGATTACGGAACCTCTTGATCCAATAACATTGCCATATCTAACAACAGAAAATTTTATTTTTTGTTTACCGGTAATGTTATTCGCAGAACAAAATAGTTTATCCGATACTAATTTTGTGGCGCCATATAAATTTACTGGACTTGAAGCTTTATCAGTTGATAAAGCAATTACTTTTTTTACATTACAACTCATAGCAGCATCTATTACATTTTCTGCACCTATAATATTTGTTTTGATAACCTCAGTTGGATTGTATTCTGCAGCTGGTACCTGTTTCAAAGCAGCAGCATGGATCACAATATCAATTGAATTAAAAGCAATTTTACATCTTCTTAAATCCCTCACATCTCCTATAAAAAATCTTAACTTATTATTCTCTTTGAATGAATTTTTCATATCGAACTGTTTGGCTTCATCTCTTGAAAAAACTACAATTTTTTTTGTGGTACTCTTTTGAAGCAATTTTTTTACTATTGATTGACCAAAAGAACCTGTGCCTCCAGTTATTAAATAGGAAAGTTTCATAAATTATTGTATACAATCAAAGAAAATTATTGTAAATCAATTAACAATGGCTGAATTTAGACTTAGAGAAGAAAAGCTAAAAAAAAAATGGTCAGGTATTAATGATATGGTGCCTGTCAATGCACCTCAATATATTTATGTAAATAGAGAAAAGGAAGAAGAGTTTTATTCTAATATGTATCCTGACCCTAAAGAAAGGGCAGAATACGAACAATATAGAGAAGAGTGGTACAGACGAGCAAAAGAATTTGATGCAGGAAAATTTCCTCTATCAGTTAATATTGAGCTTGTTAGTACTTGTAATTTGGCGTGCACAATGTGTTACACAATCACAGACAAATTTCAAAATTCTATTGTAGGAGCTCAAAGAATGATTCCTTGGAATATAGTAAAAAGTATAATTGATGAAGCAAAAGAGATAGGAGTATATTGTATTTCTTTTAGTTGGAGGGGAGAAAGTACAATGTATCGCTCTTACGATGAGAACAATAATCCTGTAACTTTTCCAGATGTTTTAAAGTATGCTAGAGAAAAAGGGATATTAGAAATCAATTCTTTAACTCATGGTCAATTGATAAATGATGAAATGGCAGAAAAAATTGTTCTTGCAGAACCAAGTTGGATTAGTTTTTCAATAGATGGTATGTATGAAGATTATAATAAGATTAGAACTCCAGCAAATAAATTGGATACCGACTACAACGCATTTGAAAGAGTAAGTCATTCGATAAGATTATTGAACAAATTTAAAAAAAAACATAGTTTAAAAAGACCTCAAATAAGAACTAATTCAATTTTTCCTGCAATTCAGAAAGATCCAGAATCTTATCAAAAATACATGCTTGATATAGGCGTTGATTTAATCACAGTAAATGAAATTGTGGATTACAGGCATCATAGGTTAGATGAAGCAATGGTTAGAGAAAATTGGGCTTGTCAATTTCCTTTTCAAAGGCTAACGATTTCTGCAAATGGAATAATTTTACCATGTACTGGATGTTATAATGAAGAAGAGGGCTTAGTTTTAGGAAAAATAAATGGAAGTGGAGATAAAAAAATTAAGGATTACAATGGTAATATAGTTTCAAAAACTCTAGATTCCTTGTCACTACAGGATGCTTGGAATAGTGATAAGTTAAAAAACATTAGAGAGCTTCACAAAACAGGTTTAAGAAACAAAATAGAACCAGGCTGTAGAAACTGCCATCATGGTGCAGTTAAAAATGGAGCTGATTATGTTCCTAAGGAATGGAATGTTTCAAAACAAAAATGGGAAAATCACAAACATTTAAGCGATAAAAGAAAATATAAGTTGAGGGGTCTCGAGCCCAAAAGTGGTGCTTAACAAATTCTCATTTAATTTCTAAGGCTGTTCCAGCCCCTAGATCCTTTATAACATAGTCTTCAATTTTAGCTTTATTCACACTGATTTTTCCACCTTTATATTTTTGAATAAATTTCTTAACTTCAACTAAAGTAAATAACTTACTCGATGGTTTAACTAAAAAATTTTTAATATCATAAAATCTTTTAATTTTGATTATTTTAAATAATAGTAGTTTTAAATTACCTTTTAATTTTTCAAAACATATTTTATATACAAGTTTTTTATAAACTGAGAAGTTATGAGTGTCTGATTTTGAATTTTTAAAATTATTTCTAATAACTTTTGCTGTTCTTTCAGCTGCGCTAAAATCAAATTTATAAAAAAAATGTTTAATAGTTTTGTTGATATATTTATTTTTTTTTATATTAATTGTTTTATTTTTTTCAATAATTTTAATTAACTCTTCATAAGAATTCACTTCTTTTGAAAAACATCTCATTGATTTTGGAGATGCTTTTTTTTTTGCTTCATCTAAAAAATTGAGACTCAGACTATAATTCTTTGCAGCAAAACACTCAACGGATGTTTGGCATCCATAACTTAGAACATATTTAGAGTTATATATCAATTCGTGAATGTTCGATTGATAATCAACCGTAACATTTTTAAATTTAGAATATTTCTCTTTATAAAAATTATAATTTTCAAATGGATGTACTCTAATTATAAAATTTTGATTTTTAAGATTTAAAAAAATTTTATCGCAAAAATTTACAAATGAATTGAAAAGTTTTAAGTATATTTTGTATTTAATATCTAGAATTTTTTTGTTAAAATAAAAATTTTTTAATGCAGTTTTTTTTTCCTCTTTTACATTTTGATATCTGGGATTTGGTATTGGATATGTCGTCATGAGTGTTATAGGTTTATTTTTATATAATTTATATTTAAATTTATTTCTTGATATTAAATCAAATCTATAAGATCCGGTTGTATACATCTTATTAAAATCAGTTTTTTTAATTTTTTTTTTCAATTTTTTAATTTTTTCACCCCAACTTAAATACAAATCTACTTTAGAAATTTTTCTTTTAATTAAGTTATTATCTAAGAATTCGTCACTTCCATATATACCTATTTTGGCACCCTCAGTATCTGATACTACAACTTTAATATTTAATCTTTTACACTCCTGAATCAAATTGTCGTAGTTATTCATTATATTTGGGATAATTAAAATATCTGGTTTAATTAAAAAAATTTCAAACTTTAGGTATGTAGAAAGTAAAAAAACTTGAAACCCATTCCTCTTTCTGAGGTGGTTAGCAAGATGAATGGATCCTCCTAAATCTCTATTCTTATTATCTACTAGTATTATTATTTTTGTTTTCATCAATAAATTTTAAATGTTTTAAATTTAAAATTGCGAATAAATAAGATATAATTTATTTATTTACAATAATATTAATTTTTTAATTTTATTCTATTAAACAAATATGAAATACGTATTATTTTTTAAAAATTTTTTAGATACACCAAAAAATTATTATAACAATATAATTTTAAATGTTTTAGGATTTCAGGTCCTACGTTATTTGTTTCATAATTTTATTCACTTTATATTTAACCAATCAAAGTCAATTAATATTGATAATGACAAAAAATACTTTGAATTAGAAAATGAGGGAATAACAGTTATCGAAGATTGCTTTTCAGACGATGATTTTAAAATTATTGCTAATGTATTTGATAGTGAAATTAAACAAGACCAAAAAATATATAATAAAGATAATACAGGGCTTAATTGGTGTGTTTTAACTTTTGACTCTAATACATTTAACAATAAGCTTAAAAATGTTTATGATATAGTTTTTAAAAATCAAAAAATTCAAAATATAATTTCGAAATCTTTAAATATAAAAGATATTGGAAAACCATTAATATCATTCCAAATGTTAGAAAATCCTGATGATAATGATGATGATAAAGATATTCAGCTTGCACTTCATTCGGACAGATTCTTTCCATGCTTTAAGTTATACTTATCTGTTGAAATTAACGATATTGAAAATGGGGCTTATAGGTATTCAAAAAGATCTCACAGGTTTTCTTTTAAAAGACTTTTTCATGAATATGAATTTTCCATAAGAAATGCCTTATTTAATTCAGGATTTAAAATTAAACAAGATTTTGAATATTCAAGATGTGTACCTAAAAAAAAATATTTCAAAAATCTTTATGCAAATACAGAAAGTATAATTACAAAAAAAAATACTGTAGTTATAAGTAATAATAAAGGTTTTCATAGTAGAGGAAAGATGGAAAAAGGCACAATTAGAAAACAAATAAGGATCGTATATTATTATTTGCAAAGGCCAATATATTATAATTTTTTTAAAAAAATTTATAATTTTGCCTTTAAATAATTTTTTTGATTTAAATTACTTAGACTTAAAAATAAACCAATATTTAACCAAATTGTAAAAGATATCCAGTTTGTAAAGAAACTTCCTGCTGTAATTAAAGGCCAAAAAGTTATAGCTAAATAAATTAAAAATATTTTATTCAATTTGTTTAATTCTTTAAAATTGTTATGAATAAGTTTAAAAATTAGGCAAAATAATAAAATCATACCAATAATACCGTGATCAATTAATATATCTAAATAGTAATTATGAGGATGAGTTGAACAGGATCCATTAATTTCATTAAAGTACTTTTTATTGTATTGATCACAATTATTTCTAAATCCTTTAAGTCCGTATCCTGTAACTGGAGATTTCAAGATCATTCCAACAGAGGCTGCAAATAGTTTACCATGATTTGTATTTTTTAAGTTACCCAAGTATTCTTTAATATCTTTATCTGTATAATTTAAAATTATATTAAATGGTTCATCTTGAGTGTATCTTTTTACAATTTCAGTATTTTTAAAATTTAAAATTATAGAAGCAAATAAGATTATAAATATTGATATAATAATTTTAGTTTTTTTATCAAGTAACAAGACTAATAGAAATAATGAAAGCAAGAAAATTAATAATGATGCTCTCTCACCAGAAATGAAAATTCCAAATGTAAATAAGATTATATAAAATATAGACATAAGTTTATTTTTTTGGATATTTAAAAAGTAAAAAATCGTAATTAAAAAAAATTTACTCAAAAAACTGCCTGCAATTAATTCATCGCCAAAAAAACCAGAATATCTATTAATTTTACCTTCGAAAATTTTCAAATGCATTCCTTTGATATAACTTTCTGAAGCACTAATACCTATTAGATTAACTTTAAATATAAACTGGAATATTAAATCAAATAGAAAAAAAAATATAATAATTACGAAAAATTTAAAAAAAATTTCTACTTTTAAATTTGTATCTAAAATCCATTGAATCGCAAAGATGAGAATAATAAACCTACAATAAAAAAAACTTTTTAAAGTAAGTTCAATATCATGTGTTTTAATATATGTATTGATAGTGATGTATAAAATAAAAATTACGGGAAACCATATTTCTTTAAAGTTTATTTTTACTTTTTTTATGTATTGATCAAATATAAAAGTAAATATAATTAAACTTGCGATGATTTCTAATAATAAATTTCCAATTATAAATGCTATCGGTAAGGCGCATAGTAAATAAAAAGATGTTATTTTTCTTATATTTTTCTCATTTAAATTCTTAATACTTAAAAGATTCATTATTTATTTTTTTGATTTATCAATGTGAGAGTCACAAAAGTAAAAACAAAGACTGAACATAAAAGTGTAAAAATATAGATTTTTTTATCATATTTATAATTATTTCTTAATGTTGAAAAATGTTTAATTGGAAATTTACAAAATTCTGAGGATTTAAATTCTTTTAAAAATTTTCCCCAAGAATTATCATCTGATTTAGGTTTAGTAGTTAAAACTTTTCCTACAGAATTATCATCTGATTTATGTTCAGTAGTTAAAACTTTTTCATAATTAATATTTTTTTTAAAAGTTTCTAAAAATTCTTTTGCTGTATTTGTTTCAAAATATTTTTCCATATCAAAAATAATTTTATCGCTTATATATTCTTGACTATCTAATTGTATTTTAATCTCATATTCTCGATTAACAAAAATATCATATTTTGTAATGCCGTATTTTTCTTTAAAAGTTTCTAGAAAATTTTCTAATAAAATATAAGTAAAATTAATTTCCTGACAAAAAGCCGTCTTAAAATTTTCATCAGTATTTGTTTTAATAAGATATTTTATTGAAACAAAATGTTTTGGAAAATTCCAAAAAAAAATTACTAGAATTAAAGAAATTAAAGATGTAGCTATAGATATTAGTATTTTTTTTTTAATGTTAAGAAACATACAATTAAATAATAGCAAATTAGTATTTGAAATAATACTATATTTATTTATTTTTGCTTTTATATTTTCAAATTTAAATAAAACATTTCAAATTACAGCTTATATAAATTTATTTAAAAATATAATTGTTTCACTACCAGTATTGATATGTCTTATTAATTACAAATTAACTATTAAAAATAAACCACTTATTTTTTTATTATTAGTATTTTGTCCCTTAATACTTTTTGGTTTTGTAGGCATATACAAATTTATATCAATATTTGTTTTAGTTATGTTTGCTTTTTTCCTCACTACTTTTTTTGATAAAGATTTTCTCTATAATTATAGAATAACTAATAGGCTAAAAAATTTTTTAGCTTTCTTTATTTATCTTTATTTAATTGCTTTTATTATTGATATAATTCTCTTGGATAATGATAACATTAAAATAATTAACAATAATTCTTTTGATGATAGTCAAAGTGGAATAACCAATTTTAATTTGGGTAATATTTTATTAAGTTTCCAAAATTTATTCAAATATTCAAAGTATTTTGATTTGACTGTTTTTTCGATTATTTTTTTAATTTATAATTCACAAGGCATTAAATTAATTACAAATAATAAAGTCTTAATTACTGCTATTCTATTATTTTTTATATTGCAGGGAAATTCTATATCTATAATTATTTATCTATTTTTCTTATCCTTGATAATTTTTTTGGACCTTAAACAAAAAAAAAAAATTATTTATACAATAACTTTTTTAGCAACGATTTTTATAGGTATAATGTCAGTTGTCGATATTTTATCTTATAAAGGAATTATAAAATTTAAATATAATCAATACAATTATTATAATAATAATTTTTCACTATCACAAAACGTAAATCCGTTATTTAGTAAAACCATAATTTTTAGTAAAATAGATAAATTAACTTCACATAGGTTACAACGATGGATCGCACCTTGCACTTTTCTTGAGAAAAGATATTCACAATTTCCATATTTAAATTATAAAAATGAGATATCAAAAGTTTCTTTTCAATATAAATGCGCGTACACTGGAAACAAAAAGAAATTATTTTCAGATAATTTTTTAAATTATCAATTAAAGCCAACGTTTTATCATGGATCTTTTGTAGATAAAATTTCTCGAAATTTTAGTATAGATAATGGATGGTTAGAAAGTCTTTATTTATTTGGCTTTTTATGGTTTTTTTTTCTTATTTTTATTAATTTAAAAATTATAATTTCGTCTTTTTACAATAATACAAATGATTTTGTAATTTTAACTGTTATTTTTATATACTTCTTTTTGGAGACTGGTATTTATTCGACAGGAAATATATTTGCAATAATTTACTATGTGCTTATTTTTAAAACTGTAAAACAAAAAAAAATATATAATGATTTCAATCGTAGTATGTTCTAAAAATAGTGAGTTAACTATTAAAGAAACATTAGACTCAATAAAAAGACAATCATATAAAAATTTAGAAATAATTCTTGTTGATGGTAAATCTGAAGATAAAACAATTAAAATATTTTTATCATATAAATTTAAAAAAAAAAAAATTATTAAAAATGTCCAGGGTATATATAAATCGATGAATACAGGTATAAATGCAGCTAGTGGAAAAATTATTTTTATTTTGAATTCTGATGATAAATTTCAAGATAAAAACGTTATAAGTTCTTATTTAAAGTTATTTAAAAAAAGTAATTGCGATTTGATTTATAGTAAAATTAAAATATATGATAGGCAGTTTTCAAAAAAAATCAGAACATGGATACCTCCTGAGAAAATTCTTAATTCAAACTTAATTAAAGGAATTTTACCTCCCCACCCAGGATTTGTTGTGAAAAAAGAAATTTATGAAAAATATGGTGTTTTTAATTTAAAATATAAAATCTCTTCAGATTTTGATCTAGTGTTAAGATTATTAAAACATAAAAAAATTAATAAAATGTATTTAAACAAATTTACAATTTTAATGAGACATGGTGGGGCATCATCAAATTCTATTTTTGCACTTTTTTTAAGAAATATGGAGAATTTAAAAATTTTAAATTATCATTTTGGTACAAATTCTTTCACAAATTTGTATTATCTATTTTTTCGATTTATATACAAAATAAAGCAATATACTTAAATAAATGATAAATAGATTAATAAGATATATCGAATATTTAACTGGTCTTAAAAACTCTAATACTTTAAGAAAAATTCAGAGTGAAATATTTGTTAAAAAGATAAGAGAAGAATCAAAAACAGATTTAATTAACTTTGGATGGAAATTTTACTCTCAAAACGATGAGGATGGAATAATAAATGAAATCTTTAGAAGAATTAAAACCACTAACAAGTTTTTTGTTGAAATAGGATCTGGTGGAGGCTATGAAAATAATACGCTCAATTTACTTTGTGAGGGTTGGCAGGGTGCTTGGATAGATGCAAATACTGATTATATAAAAAAATATGAAAAAACGTTGGCGTCTAAAATACCAAAAAATTGTCTTCAACTTTTAGAAATTAAGTTAAATTCAAAAAATACTAACTTTTTAAAGAATAAACTAAATATTCCAGATGAAATAGATTTTTTATCATTGGATATAGATTCCCATGAAACAGATATCTTAGAGAATTTAAATTTTTCTCCAAGAGTAATATGTGTAGAGTATAATGCAAAATTTAGAGAAAATTTTAAATTCAAATTTTCTGAAGATGAAAGAAGTGATATCGAGTCAGATTTCTGGGGAAATTCACTATCTTCTTTAAATGATTGTTTGGATAAAAAAGGATATAGTTTGATTGGATGTAATATCACAGGTGTAAACGCTTTTTTTGTTAAAAAGGAATTAGCAATTGATAATTTTTATTTATCAAATGACTTAAGAGATTTTTATATGCCTCCCAGATATTATTTATCATACCTATTTAGCAGTTCAGATGGATCTCTTGAAACAATTCTAAAAAGAATAAGAAACAAACATCATTAAAATGATAGATTTAAAAAATAAAAAATTTCTTCTTACTGGAGGCACAAGTGGTATTGGAAAAGAAATTTTAAAGTATCTATCCTTAAAAAATAAAGTTATTTTACTTACTAGAAAAAAAATTAAACATCCAAACACTTACTCATATATTTGTAACTTAGAAAATTCCAATCAAATAGATGAAAATTTTATTCAAATAAAAAAAAAATTTAAATCTTTAGATGGCATTATAAATTGTGCCGGATTTACAGAAAAAAACTCTAGTTTACAAAACGTAGAAAGCTTAAAAAAAATAATAGATGTAAATTTGCTTTCAACATACAAAATTTGCATCTTATTTTCAAAAATAATGAAGAATAATTCAAGTATAGTTAATATTTCAAGCATTAATGCTTACCAAGCTTTTAAAAATAATCCTGGTTATATGGTTTCAAAAAATATTATTTTAAATCTTTCAAAAAGTTTAGCTTTAGACTTAAGTAAAAAAAAAATTAGAGTAAATACTATTTCTCCAGGATATATTAAAACCAGAATGACAAATAAAAGTTATAATAATAAAAAAAGAAATAAATTGATTAAAAGTAGAACAATTCTTAATCGTTGGGGAGAACCTAGGGAAATAGCAAAACCTGTAATATTTTTGTTGTCATCTGGATCTAGTTATATTAATGGTAGTGATATAATCGTAGATGGAGGATGGATATCGAAAGGAATATAATAAATGCTAAAGATAGCTAATCATAAAATTGGAGTAGGAGAGAAGATTTTCATTATTGCAGAAATTGGTATTAACCACAATGGTGATATAGAAATTGCTAAACAATTAATGAAATCATGCAAAGAAATTGGTTGTGATGCAGTTAAATTTCAAAAAAGAACTCTCTCTTTAGTTTATACTGAACAGGAATTAGATGCACCTAGAGAAACACCTTTCGGAAAAACTAATTATGATCTTAAAAAAGCTTTAGAATTTGAGAAAAAAGAGTTTGATGAAATTGATAAATATGCAAAAGAATTAGATTTAATATGGTTTGCGTCTTGTTGGGATCTACAATCTGTTGATTTTATTGAGAGTTATAACCCACCTTGTCATAAGATTGCATCAGCAATGTTAACTAGAGATGATATCTTAAAAAAAACACAAGAAACTAACAAACCGGTCATTTTATCAACAGGCATGAGTACTTTGGATGAGATAGATCAAGCCTTCTCTATTTTAGATAAGGAAAATTTATCCATTTTACATTGCACAAGCACTTATCCGTCTAAAAATAATGAACTTAATTTAAAATGTATTCCTGTGTTAAAGGAAAAGTATAAAGTACCAATTGGATATTCTGGGCATGAGCTTGGTATACAGGCATCTTTAGCAGCAGTGGCTTTAGGAGCCGACATAGTTGAAAGACATGTTACATTAGATAGATCAATGTTTGGATCTGACCAGTCTGCGTCTTTAGAAATCCATGGTTTTGAAAAACTGATAAGAGATATAAGAGTAATAGAAAGTGCTATGGGAGACGGTATAAAAAAAGTTTATGATAGTGAATTACCAATTTTAAAGAAACTTAGAAGATAAATTATCTAAATCTGATCTTAATTCTTTCAAATCTCTTTGAGTATCAACACATTTCCAATAACCATTAAATTTGAAAGAGTACATTTTTTTACTTTGAGCTAGTTTTTCTAGCGGCTCTTTTTCTAATATTGTTTTATCGTTTTTTAAATATTTAAATATATCAGTATTAAAAATAAAAAAACCACCATTGATCCAAATATTTTTAAATTTAGGTTTTTCTTTAAATCCAACAACTACATTTCTTTTAATTTTAAGTTCGCCGTACTTAGTTGTAGGATTTACTGCGAGCACTTGAGCACTTTTTTTTCGTCTCAAATATTTTTTTGTTAAAATATCTAGATTAATATTACATATAGCATCTCCATAGGTTAAGTGAAATACCTCATTTTTTTTAAATTGATTTGATATTCGTTTTAATCTTCCACCAGTCATTGTATTAATACCAGTATTAAATGTTTTTATTTTGGCATCTTTAAGTTTTAAAGTTTTTAAGTAATTTGAAAGGATTTTATGTTTGTATCCGGTAAGTATTAAAAAATTTCTAAAATTATATTTATAATAGTGCTTAATAATATAATATATTATTGGTTTGCCCTTTATCTTTACCATAGGTTTTGGTATTTTTTTTGTTATATCACCTAATCGAGTTCCAAATCCACCTGCGAAAATTACAACTTTCATCTCAAATATTTTATAATATTTTCAATACTTTTTTCAATTTTTATATAATTAAATTTATTAATTTTACTCGGAATAAATTTAAATTTATTTTTTTTAATTTTAAATTGTTTTTTTAGTATTTCTTTTTTGTTTATCTTAATAACCATTTTTGTTTTAAATTTTTGAGTTTGAATTCGATTAATTTTTTTTGCTACCTCCAGCATAGATAAAGTTTTTCCTCTGCCAATATTAAAAATATTAAATTTTTTATTTGTTCTTAAAAGCAATTTAATTTTTTTTGCAGCATCTTTTACATCAATAAAATCTCTCACAGGAGAGCCATCAGATTTTAAAACAATTTGTTTTTTTAAAACAGATTGTCTACACAGGTCATTAACAACTGTCCACCAACAATCATTAGTTTTTTCAAGAGGCACACCAAAACAATTCGATAATCTAAAAATAAAAAATTTAGTATTTAATTTGTTATTATAATATTCTAACATCTTTTCACAAAATATATGGGATAAGGCATATGAATTATTTATTGCTAATGGAGTATTTATGTTATTTGTTAAATTTTTCTCATAAACTTGGGCAGTTGATAAATAAGAAAATTTTTTTAGGTTTTTAGTAACCTTTGAATTTTGAAGAATTTTTTTTATAGCATCCACTGTAATTTTAAGGCTTTTATTGAAATATTTTTCACAATCAAAATGGTTCATTGATACACAAAAAAATATTTCATCTGGTTTTATTGTTTCTATTTTTTTTATAAATTTGAAATTACTTACGTCAAAATTATAATTGTAATGAGCCGATGATAAACTGTTTTTTTTTGAAATATTATAAATAATTTTACTTTTACTATATTGGTTTGCTATATGACTTCCAACAAAACTAGACCCTCCAATGAAGAGTAATTTTTTTTTACTCATCAAATTATCGATTAACTAAATCCCAAGTATAAGGAATAAAAGAGTCTGAAGGATTGTATCTTATCATCTCACCAGGCTCGTGTGGAAGATCACTGCAGTTAGCTAAGATTACTTCTTCAGTACAAATGTTTTTATATCCCATAATAATACCTGGAGGTATAGTCACGAGAGAATAATTTTTATCTCCTATAAATAATTCGTTTAACTCTTTATACGTGTCAGAATTTTTTCGGTTATCATATAGTACTAATTTAATCATTCCTTTTATGACGCAATAATTTTGTGTTTGCTTGGTATGTTCATGCCAACCTTTAATCACTTTTGGATAACAAGTTGAAAAATAAACTTCTCCAAATTTATTAAAAACCTTATCTGTACATTTTAACATATGCTTAATCGAGCCTCTTTCATCAGGAATTGTTCTTAAGCTATTTATCGAAACATCTTTAATCATAATTTAATTCAGTTTAATTTTTCTTATATAGTTTTTAATTATAAATGAAAATCTTTTTGGATATTTGATCAATTCTGTAAGATTGTTAATAATTGCTTCAAAATAATTAAGAAGTTTGTACACAATATATAGGGTAAGTTTATTATCAATTATAATCTTTTGATTATTTATATTATATACAGAATAATAAAAGGCTTTATTAACTAAATATTTTAATTTTTGATGCTCATACTTTAGTGCATAACCAGCTTTTATTGCGTTTATATAATTATTTTTTTTAAATTTATTAGTTTTTATTAGTTTTTTAATTATCTTGAACAAACTATTTTTGGATTGTGGCATAGTATCAATTTTAAATTTCATATAACTTGACGGCCCCAATGTTATTAAATTTTTCTTTAAAAACACTGCTTCTAAACCCACCGTTGATCCAAAGGAAATTACAAAATTTGAATTTTTTATCAAATAATGACTACTTATTTTTGAATAGGGGCTTATTAACGAAAAATTTGAATATTTTTTTTCTAACAATTTATACTTTTCTATATCAATTTTTTCGTGATACGCATTTGGATGATATCTTAAATAGAATTGAACATTTTTACCTCTAAATTTTGAAATTATAAATTCTGTAGCTTGAATTTGATCATTAAATAAATAAAGTTTTTTATTTTCATTTATAGTTATCGATTCAAAGTCAGTAACATTGAAAATAGCTATATTAATTTTATTTAAATCGAAGTTTTTTGGTAATATTTCTTTTTGATCAATATTAAATACTGGGAATGAACCTGTAGGTTTTTTATTTATTCTATTATTTAAAAATTTAATCCCTTCATTTTTAATTTTGTTAAAATCTAATTTGCTAGTTTTTTTTTTTAAAAAAATTGATCTTTTTTCAAGATTTTGCGTGAAATCAAGTTTTCTTATGAGATAACCATTATGAGTGTGATAAGGATAATCATATGAATAAGCATTAATTTTTTTTAGTTGGCAATACCTCAAAATAGGACGATAATTATAATGCCTTCCATTAAAAATTAAAATTTTTGAATAATTACATTTTATGATTTTTTTAAAATTTTCCAATGTTTTCATAGATTCATCTAGTAGTGCATTTGCAATAAAATTATATTTTTTTATATCAATATTTTTATTTTTATACTGAGTAATTATTGTGCCAAGAACAGCGCTTCCAAAATCAATCTTCTTTAGTTTAAAATTTTCTAAAGATTTATTTGAAAATTTATAATTTGTTTTGTAATGATCAAACTTTTCTTCAACAAACTTAATTTTTTTTGTGTTGAATTTTTTCTTAATAATATTAAGTCCCTTTTTAAACCTGGATTTGCAAAATGAGCATTTTATTTTGCTCATTTTTGGATTTGCGATGCAATAATTCTTTTTTCCATTACAAATCATCATTGTTACACTACGATTGTTAGATAATTCTTGCATTATAAGGTCTAATTCTATTTCAAATATTGGCCACAAAGGAGGGGAAATTTTTATGAGAGTTTTCATTTAACTCTTAATTTTTTTGAAATAACACCTTTTCTTACTAAATTTTCTAATGACTTAAGTCTTATAAAGTTGTTGTGATTTTTTTTTATGTATTTTAAATTTTTCTTAATATATTTTTTCATATCTAATAAACTTTGTTTAACTCCATAAATCGGAGTCATTTTTTTTGCTACTTTGTAAAATTTATTAAATGAAACTTTATATGAGCGTTTGTCTATTACCGCTCCTTCAGCAATCTCATATTTTATTCCTAATTCTTTTGAAACTGATTTTGCTAAATCAATTATTTTATAGGTATTTTTTGGACTGCCAATGTTGAAAAAATCATATTTTTTTTTTGATTTATAAAATATAGCCCAATCAATAGCCCTGGCCATATCTCTTACATCAATCAAAGGTCTCCAGCTCTGACCCTTGCTTTTTAAAACTATTTTATTTTGAGATAAGGCAGTAAAAACAAAATCGTTTAAAACCAAATCAAGTCTTAAAGCATTAGATGGTCCACAAGCGGTTGCAAACCTAAGTGAAATCTTTTCTATTTTTGATTTATTTTTAGATAAAAATTTTTCAAAATTAACCTTCGATCTTGAATATTCAGTTAAAGGCGCAAGTTTATCAGTCTCTTTTCTTAAGTTCGAGTCTGTTTGTCCATAAATGCTACAACTTGATGCAAAAATAATTTTTTTTATATTTGATTTTTCCGCTAATTTTACTAATTTTTTTGAACAATCTAGGTTTATAGTTTTAGTTATAGATCCAAACTTTTGACCCATAGGGTCATTTGATATTGCACACAAATGTACAATCGTATCTATATTTTTAAGATAACTTAGATTTAAATCTCTTATATCCCCATTATATTGTTCGATATAACTATATGATTTTGTAAGCTTGTTTTTAAAATAGTAGTTATCTATTCCGAATAATTTAACTTTGTTTTTGTATTTTTTATGTAAATGTTCTGAAAGTACGACACCAACATAGCCCCTGTTACCAGTTATTAATATATTATTGGTCAATGTTTATAATCCTATCCGAAATATCATCAAATACGTCTACATGTGATATTATTATACATGTAATAAAGTTTTTTAATCCTGATAATATATTTTTGATCTCTTTGGCATTCTCTTTATCTAATGAACTTATAGGCTCGTCAAGTATAATTATATCTCTTTCCATTAAAATACATCTTGCTATAGCTAATCTTTGTTTTTCACCTAAACTTAAATTAGATCCATTAAATTTTATAAAGAAGTTAAGCTTTTCTTCTGAATTATAAAATTTTTCATATAAATTAATTTTTTTTAAAAGATCAAAAATTTTTTTTTCACTAATGTTTTTGTTTGAAAGAGTTAAATTATCCCTCAAAGTTCCACTAAAAAAAAATAAATTTTGAGTCACAAAACCAATTTTTTCTTTTAGAGATTTATTTTGAGATGTTATTTTTTTATCATCAATTATTAATTCTCCACTATCTGGTTTTAAAATTGACGATATTATATTTGTAATTGTAGTTTTACCCGATCCAGATTTTCCTTTAAGAGAGATTATTTGATTTTTTTTAATGATTAAATTAAAATTATTTAATATTTGTTTATCACCATAACTAAATTTTATATTTTTAAGCTCCAAGGTTTTATTAAACGTAACTTTGGTTTCGGTATCCTCTTCTTCTTCTTTATAATTAATTACCTTTAAAAATATATCTCTTATTTTTTCTTGATATTTTAAAATATTTAAAGATAAAAATAATTGATTTGTGTGAGGAAGTAATTTGTAGGTAATAGCTGAAATCATTAAAATTCTTGGAATAAAAAAATTAGGATCTAAATTAAATTTAAATGAAGCTATAATGAGTACTATTAAAGCAAATACTACAATTAATTCTAAAATATATTTTGGGCTATTTGATAAAACAAATTGGTTTGTCTTATTAGTTGAAAATATCTTGTCATAATAATTATATTCCTTCATTTTAATGTCAAATAAATTCATTATCTTTATTTCTCTGGTGCCTAAAAATAGTTCATTTAATATTTTTGTTTTTTCTTTTAAAGATAACTCTGTTCTCTCTCCATAAATTCTTAATTTATTTTTAATAGTCCTGAAAATTAAAAAATAAATTATAAACATTAGGATAATTGTAAAAATGCCTATAATTGGTTCAATTATGAGAGCAAAGACAATAAATAAAGTCATTACTATTGTCCTTGAATATAAATTTATTATTGCATTTAAGGACCCTTCACAAAAAGCAATAACTGGTATTAAATTATTTTTTATTATTTCAGGCGAATCAATTTTATATAAATTTTTATAATCTAAGTTAAAATATTTTCTAACTATATTATTTGAGAGTTTTTGAAAACCTCTATAAATAAATTTTTGTTGTAAAAAAATGATTAGAATACTGGTTAAAGTAGAAATTAAAAAAAAAATCAATGTGATAGGAGCTAATGTAAAAATAAAATCCTCTTTATTTTTAAATTCAAAAAAATTATAAATTTTATTTATATATTCATTTTCATAAATTAAATTTTCGTTGATCATTAATGATATAATTGGAACTAAACTGGAAAAACTTATAATTTCTAAGATTATAAGTAATGCAATTAGTAAAATTACAAAATAAAGCTCTGTTTTTTTATTTTTTTGATAAAAAATTGATAATAGTTTATTTATGTTTTCAAAAAGATAACCCATACATTAATAATGAAAATAAGCCCAATATTATTGATTACTTATATCAGATTATCGAATTTTAAAAGAATAATAAACATACTTAAAAAACAAAATATTAGTTCAATTTATATTTATAACAATTGCCCTAATAGGAATTCAAAGAATTATATTCTGGATAAAATGAATTCAGACGAAATAAGAAAGTTATCAAAAAAATTGAATATTAAATGCAATAAAAATTTTTTTTTTCAAAATAATCATAAGCAAGTTGGCCTATCAATAAAACAATCTATAGATTGGTTTTTTAAAAACGAAAAAGAAGGTATAATACTTGAAGATGATATTATTCCAAATAAAAGTTTTTTATATTTTTGTACAAAATTGCTAAGTTACTATCGGTACAATAAAAGAGTTTACCATATCTCAGGATTTAATCATTTAGGAAAGATTAAAAGTAAAAATTCCTATCATTTTAGCAGATATACCCATGTATGGGGGTGGGCATCATGGAGAAGAGCTTGGAAAAAGTACGATTATGAAATGAAAGGTTTTAGCAATAAATTGAATTTATTTAACTCAAAGCAAGAGTGTGCTTATAGAAATTATTTATATAAAAAAACAAAACAGAGAGAAATAAATACATGGGATTATCAGTGGGATTTTTCGATAAGAAAAAATTATGGATATTGTATAAGACCAAATAAAAATTTAGTAAAAAATGTTGGTTTTAATTTGTCAGCATCAAATACAAAAATTGATTTAAAGAATTTATCAGGGATCAAAACTTATAATATTTCTAAAATTAAACATCCAAAAAAAATTATTTTTTCAGACGATATTGATTTTAAAATTTTTAAAAAATTTGAATATAAAATCCTTGCTTTAAAAAAAATTTATGACTTATTTAAAAGTTTTTTTTAAATACATTTACTATTTAATTACAATAGTATTTTTAAGTAATATAGATAGAATAATTTATTTAATATTCAATAAAAAAAAAAAAATCAAAAACAAAAAAATTTTATTTATCAAAAATGATAATCTTGGAGATTTTATTTTATGGGAAAATAGTTTTTTGAATTTTATAAAACACTATCAAAATTATGAAATTTACTTAATTTGTAACTCTAATCTATATAGATATTTGAGTAATCGATTTGAAAATAAAATAAATCTTATTTCTCTTAATAGATCAAAATTTTTATTTAATATTTTTTATAGAATAAATTTTTTAAGAAAGTTATATGAGTGTAATTTTGATATAATAATTAATTCATTGATTAGTAGAAATCTAGTATTATCAGATCAAATTGTTAAAAATTTTCAAAAATCTGAAAAAATAGCTTTCAAAGATAATCAAAATCAGTTGTCAAATTTTTTTTCAAATTTGAGTAATTCTTATTATGATAAATTAATTTTAAAGGGGAATTATGATGAAGTTACAAATAATCAAAAATTTTATGAAAAAATAACTAATAAAAAAATGAAATTTTATTTAACGTTAAAAAAAAGTTCAATATTAAAATCTAAAAAAAAATATGTGGTAATTTCCCTGGGAACCTCAGATATTAGAAGAAATATTCCAAACAATAAAATTATAAAAATCTCAAATTATTTGTTAGAAAACACAAATTTAATACTTGTCTTTACAGGAATTGCTTTAGATCAAAGTAATTTCTTATATATTAAAAATAATATTATTAAAAAAAACAATAGAATAAGAAATAAATTAAATAAATATAAAATTGATGAATTTGTTGAATGTATAAGAAGAGCTGAGTTAGTAATAACGGCTGAAACAGCAACTATGCATATTTCAAATATTTTGAAAAAAAAAACACTATCAGTTGTTGGTGGAGGTTACTTTTCTAGATTTGTAGAAATAAAAAATAAATTGTACTTTAATAAAAATGAGAGAAAAGTTTATAGTCACATGAATTGTTTCAATTGTAGCTGGAATTGTAAATTTGAAATTCGAAATGGATCTTATGCTTGTATTGATAAAATTGAAACAGAAGAAATAATAAAAAATTTAAAAAAGTTGATTTGATGAAAAAAAAATTTAGTAAAAAAATAATTTGTATTGGAGATATAATTTTAGATGAGTTTATAACAGGTAGTTGTGATCGTATTTCACCTGAGGCACCTATTCCAGTATTAAACTATAGTCGTTCAAGTTTTTTTTTAGGCGGAGTTGGAAATGTTGCGCATAATATTAAAGTAAATAAATTTGAGCCAATTATATTTTCAAAAATATCAAATGATTTTGCTTCAAAAAAAATTATGCAACTTTTAAAACTAAAAAAAATATCAACAGAATATTTAACTAAAGATAAAAATTTTCATATACCTCACAAGGTAAGATTTACTAGTAATAAGCACCATATTTTAAGAGTAGATTATGAACAAACTAATGAAGAGAATAATGGCAATACCTTAATCAATAATCTAAAAAAGTTTATAAGGAAAAATAAATTTTTAGAATATGCAATCATTTCAGATTACGAAAAAGGAAATTTATCTGAACAAACAATTTCAAAAATAATTAATATTCTAAATAAAAACAATATCAAATCAGTATGTGATACAAAAAATACAAATATTAAAGTATTTCAAAATTCAAATATTTTAACTCCAAATGAAAAAGAATTTAATCAAATTTTAAAAAAATTTGATATTAAAAAAATTTCAAAAAAAAATCAGATCCTAAAATTATTAAGAAATTTTAAAATAAAAAAATTAATTAATACTTTGGGTGATAAGGGCTGCCGTTTGTATGATCAAGAAAAAAATAATATTAGGGAGTTTGTTACCGAAAAATCTGAAGTTTATGATGTTTCTGGCGCTGGCGATGTATTTATTGCCAACCTAGTTTGTTCTTTAAAGGAAAAAAAAAATATTAATACTTCAATTAAGTTTGCAATTAATAAAGCTACGCAATCAGTTAAAATGTTTGGTATTAGCGCTCCTATAGAAAAATCTAAAGAAAACCTTAATAAAGTTTTAGAATGGAAAAAAGAAAACAAAATAATTGGATTTGCTAACGGTTGTTTTGATATCATTCATCCTGGGCACTTAAAGTTATTAAAATTTGCAAAGCAGAACTGTGATAAATTAGTTGTAACTATTAATTCAGATAATTCTTATAAAAAAAATTAAAAATTCGAATGGTCCTTTTTTTAATCAAGCCTCAAGAAAATATAACTTGGAGCAGTATGAATTTATAGATTTAGTGATGGTGTTTAACGAAAAAACTCCTTTAAAATTAATAAAAAAAATAAAACCAAATTTTTTATTTAAAGGATCAGACTATAAAAAAGAAAATGTTATAGGTTATAGTTATATGAAAAAATATGGTGGAGAAATAATTATATTTAATAAATTAGACGATTTTTCATCTTCTAGTATTTTAAAGAAAATCTATCTAAATCAATAATTTTATTATCGTTAAGATATTTTAAGCTAGTAAATACACATTTAACATCCTCTAAAGCATTATGTGGGGTGTTATTGTTTTTTATATTTAATAATCTAGGTAACTGCGAGCTAATTACTTCATTTTCTGATATTTTAAGTTTTTCAGCCAAATATGGTCTTATATCTATTATTTTGTCTTTAAATTTAAATTTTTTATTTATGTATTTTTCGTTTAATTCTAAAATTTCTTTGTCATGTCCTATACAGAAGATAAGCCTAACATCATTAAAAAAATTATTAATATCAAATAATTCATTATTTATATTTTTACCATAGTCGTTAATAAATCTTTGATTTATTTTTGTTAATATTTGAAAGTAATTTGATAATTTGTTGTGACTAAAAAATTTATTAATTTTTTTATAGTTTTTAATTTTAAAATTAACAAATTTTATTGAAGCTAATTGAATTATATGTCTTTGTTCAAAAGATAAAGACCAATTTCTTTTCAATGAACCTTTCCAAGATGTATATTCTAAGTCTAATATTGAATATTTATATGAAAACATGTATCAAATTATTAAGATTATGAAAAAAAAAATTATTTGTAAACCCAGATAAGTGCATTAGAGCAATAAATATTATCTGGCTTGCTTTAAATAAGACTTTTTTCAAATCAGCAAAAGACAAATTTTAAAAAAAAATTTTAATTTTATGGTTTTTGAAATTAAATATTGATGAATATTGTTGTATTAATACCTGCACGTTCAGGTTCAAAAAGCCTGAAAAATAAAAATATATTAAAGTTAAAAGGGATACCTTTAATAGCCCATTCAATAAAATTCGCGAGAAAAATTCCTAATGTGAAAAAAGTTTTTGTTAGCACTGACTCTAAAAGAATAAAAGCTATTTCAAAAAAATATAATGCAGAAGTTCCTTTCTTAAGACCAAAAAAATATTCTAAAGATAATTCAAAAGATTTAGATGTTTTTAAACATTTTTTGAAATGGTATAGGATTAATTACAAAAAAGAAATTGATTTGCTAATACATTTTAGGCCAACAATTCCATTTAGAAGTTTAAATGTAGTAAATAGTGCAATTAATTTATTTAAAAAAAACAAAAATTATGACTCTCTTAGATCTTTTAAGCAAAGCGATTTTTCACCTTATAAGATGTGGAAAAAATCAGGTAATTTAGCAAAACCTCTTTTCTACAATGAAAAAAAAGAATTTCATTCAATGGGAAGACAAGAGCTACCTAAAACTTATGACCATATTGGAACAATAGATATCATGAGGCCAAAGAGAACAATTGATAAAAATTCCATGGTTGGAAATAAAACATTTTTCTTTTTGTTAACAGACCTAAAAAAATATATAGATATTGATAAGAAAGTTGATTTTGAAATAGCAAAAAAAATTACATTTATTTGATGAAAAAATTTTTAACAAGATTATTTAGAATTTTAGTAAGAAATTTTATAGTTTCTTTTTTACCTGTAAATTTACAACGAAAAATTGCTCAATTAGGTTTCCCGAACCTTTGTTCAAAAAATAAAAAAATAGATTACATCGGCAATGTTTTTAGAAGTGATTTTAAAATTCAGGCTTCAACTTTTAGTACAATTGAAAGAGTGTCAACTTCTTACTTTATTGACAAGACTGAACCAGCTCTAGGTATGAACCAGATAAATTTTGAAAATTTTGTTTGTATAGATGTTGGCGCAAATATTGGATCTATATCTTTATTTATGATTCATTTAAAAGCAAAAAAAGTGATATCTTTTGAACCAGGACCCAGTTATGACAAACTTTGTAAAAATATTGCGTTAAACAAGTTGGATAATAAAATAATACCTATAAATTTAGGTGTAAATACAGAAAGTAACAAATTTGTTTGGGAAGAAGTTGGAAATTATCATAATGGTTATTTAAAATCATTAGGAACTAGATTGCCAAATAAAAATGAAAAAAATATTGTAGAAACAATAAATTTAGACGAATACTTGGAAAAAATTGGCGAAAAAGTAATTGATTTCATAAAATATGATATTGAAGGAATGGAACTCAAAGCAATTATGGGGTCTAAAGAAACTATCAGAGTAAGCAAACCAATACTTGTAGTAGAAGTTCAAGAGGGAAGTTCAAAATTTTTTGGATATGATTGTATTACTCCTATATTCGAATATATGTATTCTTTAAATTATGAATCCTATTTTTATCATAAAAATAAGTTTGTCTTATTTGAATTTCCAAAGATTAAAATGAATAAAAATTATGAAGTGTTATATAAAAAACAAATACCAAATTTTATAGGAGATGTTTTTTTTATACATCCAGAAAAGAAAAATTTAATTAAAAATTAATGAAAAATAGAAAATTAATTATTCAAAAAAATCTTAAAGAGCATCAAGTTGTTTTTAAAATAATAGAAAAAAAATTAATTCAAAAAATTATTAATGCATCACAAACTTGTGTAGATACAATTAAAAATAAAAAGAAAATATTTTTTTTTGGAAATGGAGGTAGTGCTGCTGATGCTCAACATTTAGCCACAGAACTAGTTGTAAGATTTGAAAAAAATAGAAAGCCTATTCCAGCAATTTCTTTGTCTACAGATAACTCTTTAATTACTGCTTGTAGCAATGATTTTTCATTTAATAAAATATTTTCAAAACAAATAGAGGCCCTTGGAGAACAAGGAGACCTAGCTATAGCCATTTCTACTTCTGGAAAGAGTAAAAATGTCATTGAGGCAATAAAAATTTGTAAAAATAAAAATATAAAAGTAATTTTATTTACAGGTAAAAATAAGTTTTTGTATAAAAGTTATTGCGACCAAGTTATTAATGTTCCTTCGTACAGCACTGCAAGAATACAAGAGGCACATATTTTTATAGGCCACTTATTGTGCAAATTTGTTGAGGACAGTATTGCATAAATTAAAAAATTTTATTTTATCACTTTTAAACAAAAATTATAAAATAATTTTTTCAAATTATTTACTAAATTTTTTATTAAAAAAAAATTTGATTTTTAAATTAATTAAATTTTTTCTCCCTAAAGACTTAAATACACTAAGATATAAATTTAAAGTTTTTAATAGATCCTTTTTATGCTTGATGGACCCTAATGATTTAAGAGCAATTAGATTATATGTAAATAATTCACAATTAAATAAATTTAAATTATTAGTAAAACTCCAGGAAAAATTTAAATTTGATTACTTCTATGATTTTGGAGGGAATTATGGTGAATTTTCAATCGTATCAGCAGATTTATTTGAGAAAGTACATTATTTCGAACCAAACCCAAATTGTGTTTTTTATTTAAAAAAGACCTTAAAAGAATCGGGTCAAGATAATTTAGTTATTTATGAAAAGGCAATTGTTAAAAACTTTTCTGAAAATGTTACTTATTTAGAAGTTGGTGACAATTCAGGTAGTTCAAGTATTTCAGATAACCCCGAGAACAATGCAATAAAAGTGGATACAATAAATATTTCAAAAATATTTAACTCATTTGATCTTAAAAAAAAAATTTTTATTAAAATGGATATTGAAGGATCTGAGAACTTAGTCATTGAAGAGTTCATTGGTTTTTTCAAAAATAACTTTGAGTTTATTTTTATGTTTGAAAATAATTTATCATTAGAAAATATAGAAAAACTGAGGGATTTTATCAAAAATAACAACTTATTCATTTATTTCTTAAAACATTATTCAGATGAATTAGAAGTTTCTGATCAAATTAAATACAAGGATACAAGTGGTGAGTATATATTATCAAATATAAGTTTGAAAAGTTAACAAATTTAGTTTTAGATATTTTTTATGATAATTAATTTTTTAATACTAACTATATATTGTACTTTTTTTTTTATTTTTCAAAAAAAAATAGCAAATTTATTTCAGTTACTTGATTATCCTGATGGAAAGAATAAGACACATGTCGGAAATGTCCCTTATGTAGGTGGGATTGGATATTTAATATTTTTTATTTTAACAATTTATTTATTTTATAATAGTGATGAAAAATTTATATTTTTTGGGAGTTTTTCTGAAAATAAATTAATTATTCTTTTATTTTTTTCGTCAGTTTTTTTTATTGGATTGATTGATGATAAATTTTTTTTAAAGCCGAGTCATAAACTTATTTATTTAAGTATATTATTTTTTTTATTTTTAAATTTACAACCTGATTATCAATTAAAAAATTTAAGATTTATGAATAATTCAATAGATTTAGGTTCGTTTTCACTAATTTTTACTATTTTCTGTTTATTAGCGTTTAGTCAATCTTTTAATATGTATGACGGTATTAATTCTCAATCTGGGATTTATTTAATTTTTGTGTTTTTAATTTTTGGATTATTAAGTGGTTCTTTATTTTTTTACTTTCAGATAATATATTTAATTTTCTTCTTAATTTATAACTATAAAAATAAAATATTTTTAGGCGATAATGGTACATATTTATTTTCAATTATAATTTCGATTATTTGTATTCATTTATATAAAATAAGATTAATTGATATCGACCAGATATTTTTAATTATGTTCATACCAGGTATTGATATGACTAGATTGTTTTTTCAAAGAATATGGAATAGAAATTTCCCTTTTAAAGGTGATAAAAATCACTTACATCATTTATTGATAAACAAATATGGTCAGATTAAAACTAATTATATTAATATATTAATTTGTTCTATTAAAACTTTATTTACTGTTAAATATAGTGCTGAGTTTGGTATTATTATCTTATTTACAATATATTTTTTTCTGATTTTAAATAAAAAATAAAATAATTTTGATAAATGTTAAAAGCAGTTTTTTTTGATCGGGATGGTGTTTTGATAGAAGATAAAGGATATGTGCATAAAATAAAAGATTTAAAATGGAAAACTGGTGCAATAAAAGCTATCAAATATCTTAACTCAAAAAAAATTTTAGTAATAATCATCACCAATCAATCTGGAATAGGAAGAGGGTTTTACCAAAAGAAAGATGTGAAATTATTTCATAATTATATGTCTGATACATTAAAAAAATATGATGCATGGATAGATAAGTTTTATTTTAGCCCTTATCATAATAAGTCAAAAAATTTTAATTCTTATTATTATTATCAGTTAAGAAAACCAAATATTGGCATGTTAAAAAAAGCTCAATCAAAATTTTCATTAAAGAAAAAAGAAATATTGATGATTGGTGATAAAAAAACGGATTATCAAGCAGCAAATGAATTTGGTGTAAAATTTAGTTATAAATCAAAGATGAGTTTATTAATTCAGATCAAAAAGTTAACTAAGTTTATTCGTTAACATTATAAAATTTGTAAAACATATTTTTTTTTAAATATATTTTTTGGTTAATATAGTATGTGCATGGAGATTTAAAATACATGCATTCTTGATTTTTAGATTGATAAAATAAAAAATTTCCATATTTATCAAAAACTTTTTTGTAATCTTTTTTTTTTGCTTGTTCTGGATAAATTTTCGGCCAAGGATCATATTTATTAGCATCAAAATTGTTAAAAATTCTCAAAGTATTTTTTGAGACAATTACTAAGATTAATATAGAAAAAAAAATAGTTAGATATTTTTTTGGTAAAATTGATTTTAGGTTTGTAAAGAAAACTGTAAATAATACGCTGAAAATTAAAAATATAAGAATATATCCTTCTCCATATCTGTAAATTGGGAAATTTAAAAACCAAAATATAATATTAATTATTAAAAAGAAGTAAAAAGCTAAAAAAGATTTAATAGATTTTTTTTCTTTTTCAATTTTTTTGGTGAAGACAAGTAAAATCAAAAAAATTGCTAATATCGAAATATTTAAAATAATTTTTTCAGAAATATAATTAAATTGCCCGCTTAACCATGTGCTTAACCAATTAAAATTCTCTGAAAATTTGGACATACTTAGTGGTCCCTCATATGAATTCCAATTTTTGGACCATGCTTTACTAGAAATACTTTCTTGATTTATTGTATCTTTATCAAACCAATCAACCTCTAGACAAGAAAATTTTAAAGGAAAGATAAAACACCCTGATACTAAAAAATTTCTTAATAAATAAGTTGATAAAGTTAGCGAGAGAAAAAAAAAAAATTTAGATTTAAGCCAAATATAATTTTTTTCATTTATTAAAACATAAAAGGGTATTAAAAAAGAAAATGCATAGAAAATTTTATTCAAAAATAAGTAAGTTGCCACAAGAGAAACTATACTAAGTTTAATAAATTTAATGTCATTTTTTTTTGAAAAATTAAAAAGTAGATAAGTTAAGTAAAAAAAATATAAATGAGCAATACCGTCGTTACCAATATCACTAAATCTGTTAAAATTAATTAAGCTTATTATAAAAATTAGAAGTGTTAATATATCTTTAAAATAGATTTCGTTTTTTTTTAAAATTTTATTTGACTTAGAAAAAAATAAACAAATAAAATTTGACATTAAAACCGCAATCGGAACACTAATACTTTTATCTCCAAATATTGAGTTGTTAAATATAGCTGAAAAATATTGCGTTATTGAAATGTGTGAAAATCTAAAATGAATATTACCTGACCCAACTAAAATTTTATTCTCATTTAAAACGTTAATAAATGGCAAATGATATAATCCTGCATCAGGTCTATTCACATTTGATAAACAAATAAACAAAAATGATAAAAATGAAACAATAAAAATTTTAAATAATATTTTTTTTATAATAATTTTATTTTTTAAAATTGAGTGAACGCTGAAAACTAATAAAGAAAATAAAAATATATGATTAATAAAATTATTAAGTGGTAAGAAAAAATTTAAATTTAAAGCTAATATAGATATGAAAATTGAGTTGATTATTCCATTTTCGTAAATATTTAAATCATAATTCTTAAATATAGTTTTATTTAATTGAATGCCTGATATATTGATTAAAATGGTAAAAATAAAAATATTTAATAAGAGAAAAAAAAATTCCATAAAGATTATTATATAAAATTATTATTCACTGATGAAATATGTTACTATAATAATACCTGTATATAATGAAATAAATTACTTAGAAAGTCTAATTAATAAAGTATTAAAACAAAATAAAATAAATAAACAGATTATTGTTGTTGATGATAAATCAATCGATGGAACTAGAGAATTAATAAAAAATAAAATCGAAATATTAGTTGATAAAGTTATTTATCATGAGTTCAACTTAGGAAAAGGTAGTGCAATACAATCTGCAAAACCCTATATAAATGGAGACATTGTAATCATTCAGGATGGTGATTTAGAATATGATCCTCGCGATTATGAGCAACTTATCTATCCAATCATTAGTAACAAATCAAAGGTAGTTTATGGTTCTCGTGTTTTAGGAAAACAAAGATATAAACTAAAAAATTTTACATCTGTTTTCAGGATTTTTTGCAATCATATACTCACAATATTTTCGAATGTTATTAATAATCAAAATTTAACTGACTCTCATACTTGCTATAAAGTATTTGATAGCCATCTATTTAAAAATATAAATTTGTTTGAAAAAAGATTTGGATTTTGCCCGGAAATAACAACGAAAATAGCTAATAGAAAAATAAATATTCTTGAAGTACCGATAAGCTATTCAGGTAGAGAATATTCAGATGGAAAAAAAATTTCATTTTTAGATGGCATCAGGGCAATTTATTGTTTAATAAAATACAAATTAGTAAAATAAACATGAAAAAAAAAGCCTTAGTTTTTGGAATAACTGGACAAGACGGCTCATACTTAGCTGATTTATTACTAAAGAAAAATTATGAAGTTCACGGAATTAAAAGAAGATCATCATCTTTTAATACATCAAGAATTGATCATTTATATGAAGACCCACATGAAAAAAATAGAAAGTTATTTCTTCATTATGGTGATGTTACTGACAGTTTTTCTGTTTATTCATTAATTAATAAAATTAAACCAGATGAAATTTACAATCTTGCAGCCCAATCTCATGTTGCAGTTTCTTTTGAGGTTCCCGATTATACTGCAAATGCCGATGCCCTGGGCGCACTGCGTATATTAGAGTCAATTAGAGCAAATAACCTTGAAAAAAAAACGAAATTTTATCAAGCCGGTACCTCTGAAATGTTTGGTAGAGTTCAAGAGGTGCCTCAGAAAGAAACTACACCATTCTATCCAAGAAGTCCTTATGGTGTTTCGAAAGTTTATGCTCACTGGATTACAGTTAATTATAGAGAGTCCTATAAAATTTTTGCTTGTAATGGAATATTATTTAATCACGAAAGCCCAGTTAGAGGTGAAACTTTTGTAACGAAAAAAATTGTAAACGCATTATGTAAAATTAAACATGGTAAACAGAAAAAATTATATTTAGGTAATATCGAAGCAAAGCGAGATTGGGGACATGCAAAAGATTACGTTTTAGCTATGTGGAAAATGTTACAGAATAAAACTCCTAGAGATTACGTAATTGCTACCGGTAAGCAATATTCTGTAAAACAATTTGTAAATTTAGTTTTAAATGAATTGGGTATAAAATTTAAATGGACAGGGAAAGGGATTAAATCAAAATGTTTTGATCTTAATAATAACAATTGTATTATTGAATGTAATAAAAAATATTATAGACCTTTAGAGGTAGATACCTTGTTAGGAAATTCAAATAAAGCAAGAAGGGAACTAAACTGGAAACCTAAATACAAAATAAATGATTTAGTTAGAGAGATGGTTTATTATGAAAATCTCAAATTAACTAATAATGATTAATTATAATTCTAAAATTTTTGTAGCTGGACATAAAGGATTAGTTGGAAGCGCCATAGTAAGAAAACTAAAAGAAAAGGGTTATAAAAAAATAGTTGTTGTCGATAGAAAAAAATTAGATTTAACAAACCAAACTGATGTTCTTAAATTTTTAAAAAATAAAAAATTTGATTTTATATTTATCGCAGCAGCTAAAGTTGGTGGAATATATTCTAATTTAACGTATAAAGCAGATTTCATCACCGAAAATCTTCAAATTCAAACCAATTTAATACATGGAGCTTACAAGTGTGGAATTAAAAAGTTAATTTTTTTAGGCTCAAGTTGTGTTTATCCAAAAAATTGCAAACAACCTATTAAAGAAGATTACTTGTTGTCTGGAAAATTAGAGGAAACAAATGATAGTTATGCTGTTGCGAAAATTGCAGGAATAAAAATGTGCCAAAGTTACAATTACCAATATAAAACAAATTATATTTGTTTAATGCCAACCAATACTTTTGGTCCAAACGATAATTATAATGATTTAAATTCTCATTTTTTTCCAGCCTTGATAAAAAAAATTCACAATTTAAAAATTAACAAAACAAATAAAATTACCCTTTGGGGAAATGGAAAACCCAAAAGAGAAGTTATAGATGTTGATGATTTAGCTGATGCATGTGTTTTTTTTATGAAAAAAAAAAACAAAACATTCTTTAATTAATATTGGTACTGGCAAAGATTACTCAATTAAATTTTATTTAGAATTAATCTCGAATTTAATTTTAGGAAGAAAAAATTTAAAAGTTAAATATGATAAATCAAAACCAAATGGAGTTATGAGAAAAGTTATGGATGTTTCTTTAGCAAAAAAGTATGGCTGGAAAGCAAAATTAAGGCTGAAAGATTCAATTTTAAGAGTATACAATTCATACATTAAAGAAATAAAGAAATAAAGAAAATTAACAATTTTCATGTATTTAAAAAGAAATGAGAACAAAAGTTTTTAAATCACAAGGTTTCTTGTTGGTATTATTTTCTTATTAACTATTAAAATAATAAAATTTTTATAATCAATTATTTTTAAGATTTTAATTCTTCCTCAACCATTATCTTAATTAGTTTTTTAAAAGTTATCTTAGGTTTCCAATTTAAGTATTTTTTTGCTTTTGCAATATTTCCTCGAACATAATTCACTTCAGAAGGTCTAAAAAGTTTTTTATTAATTTTAATTATTATTTTATTATTACTTTCCAAATATAGTTTTTCATTAAACCCAGTACCTTTCCATTTTGTTTTCATTTTTAAATTTTTTGTTACTTCATTAACAAAATCTTTAATTGAATAAGTTTTGCCTGATGCAATAACAAAATCTCTTGGTATTTTCTGGTTTAACATTTTCCACATTTGTTCAACATATTCTTTAGCAAACCCCCAGTCTCTTTTTGTATATATATTTCCTAATTCAATAAATTTTTTTTTTCTTTTTTTGATATCAATTAAACCTCTTATAATTTTTTTTGTGACAAACTCCTCTCCTCTTAATGGTGACTCGTGATTAAATAAAATTCCTGATACAGCATAAATATTATACGATTTTCGATAGTTTATAGTCACATAATGTCCAAATAATTTACTTATTCCATATGGACTTTGAGGATTAAAATTTGAGTTTTCGGACTGTGATTTTGAGTTTAAGTTTCCAAACATTTCAGATGAGGAAGCTTGATAAAATTTAATATTATTTTTATTTTTTCTAATTATTTCAAGAATTTTTAGAACACTTAAGCCACCAATATTAGCTGCCTTTAATGGGTTACTAAATGAGTTTTGAACAGAAGATAGAGCAGCCAAGTTATATACTTCATGAATTTTATATTTTGAAAATATTTCTTTGATTTGTTTTGAATTTGTAATATCAATTTTTTTAAAAATTATTTTGTTATAAATTTTTAATTTTTTCAATCTCCAATAATTTCTATTTATATTTTTATCAATACCAATTATTTTGTATTTTTTTTTTAATAAAAATTCAGAAAGATATGCTCCATCTTGGCCATTTATCCCTGTGATTAGAGCTATTTTATTCATGATTCAGATATAAGAATTTTATTGTCTATATTTAATTTATATTAAACAAAAACACTAAATTATAAATAATTATATTGATGAAAGTTTAGTCAAAAAAAGGCAGACTTTTATTTAAATTTAATCTTTATTAAAAAAATATTTACCTGTTTAAACAAATTATTATTTTAAATAGGTTTTTATAAATCTAAATTAAATTATTAAGTATTTCCGGTATTTTTTGAATAAATCAAGTTTATAAAATTTGTTGTAAAAAAATATAAATACACTATAACGGCCATGCCTGGTGATTATTGCGAAAGGGTCATACCCGATCCCATACCGAACTCGGAAGTCAAGCCTTTCTGCGCCGATGGTACTTAGTCCTAAGACTTGGAAGAGTAGGTCGTTGCCAGGCTATCCTAAATGAAAAAAATTCTTATAGTGACTGGTGGTGCAGGATTTGTTGGATCCAATTTAATTAAATCATTATTAAAGAATACAAATTATAAAATAATTAGTATCGACAATTATTTTTCTGGATCAAGAAAAAATCATATTAAAAACAAAAAAGTAAAATATATCAAAGCAGATACAGGTGAAATTTCTAAAGTTTTAGGAAAAAAAAAAAATAAAATTAAAACTATTTTTCACTTTGGAGAATTTTCAAGAATTTATAAAAGTTTTGAAAATATTAATAGTTGTCTCGAGTCAAATTCAATTGGCTCTTTAG
>MDTG01082496.1_pt1 | contig 42552 bp, 47 predicted proteins | sample 811421 | NCBI WGS metagenome assembly MDTG01 (sample SAMN05326645, study PRJNA326480) | marine metagenome | isolation source: seawater | place: Pacific Ocean: South East | collected 2011 | reverse complement strand
GATCGTCTCGCGGGCGATCACCTTGCCGCCGATCGCGGCCTGGATCGGGATCTTGAACAGGTGGCGCGGGATCAGGTCTTTCAGGCGCTCGCACATGCCGCGGCCGCGCTCTTCCGCCACGGAGCGGTGGACGATCAGCGACAGCGCGTCCACGGGCTCGTTGTTGACGAGGATGTTCATCTTCACGAGGTCGCCTTCGCGCAGGCCGATCTGCTCGTAATCGAAGCTGGCATAGCCGCGGCTGATCGATTTCAGGCGGTCGTAGAAGTCGAACACCACCTCGTTCAGCGGCAGCTCGTAGCTGACCTGTGCGCGCCCGCCCACGTAAGTTAGGTTGGTCTGGATCCCGCGCCGGTCCTGGCACAGCTTGAGGATCGGGCCGAGATATTCGTCGGGGGTGTAGATCACCGCCTTGATCCACGGCTCCTCGATCATCTCGATCCGGTTGACGTCGGGATAGTCGGACGGATTGTGCAGCTCGATCACCTTCGCATCCTCGTTCTTCGTGTGGCCGAGGTGGATGCGGTAGACCACGGATGGCGCGGTCGTGATCAGGTCGAGGTCGTATTCGCGGCTGAGCCGTTCCTGGATGATCTCGAGGTGCAGCAGGCCGAGGAAGCCGGCGCGAAAGCCGAAGCCCAGCGCGGCGGAGCTTTCCATCTCGTAGGTGAAGCTCGCATCGTTGAGGCGCAGCTTGCCGATGGACTCGCGCAGCTTCTCGAAATCCGCGGCGTCGACGGGGAACAGGCCGCAGAACACCACCGGCTGCGGCTCGCGATAGCCGGGCAGCGCCTTGTCGGCGCCGTTCTTTACCGTGGTGATGGTGTCGCCGACGCGCGCCTGGTCGACCTCCTTGATCTGCGCGGTGATGAAGCCGATTTCGCCGGGCCCGATGTCCGCCAGGTCGACGCGCTTGGGGGTGAAGGCGCCGACGCGGTCGATCAGGTGCTCGGTCCCGCCCTGCATGAAGCGGACGTTGAGGCCCTTCCTGATCGTGCCGTCGATCACGCGGACGAGGATGACGACGCCCAGATAGGGATCGTACCAGGAATCGACGAGGGAGGCTTTGAGCGGCGCGTCCGGGTCGCCCTGCGGCGGGGGAATGCGCGCGACGATCGCCTCAAGCACGTCCTCCACGCCGATGCCGGACTTGGCGCTGGTGAGCACCGCGCCGCCGCTCTGCCAGTCGCCGGTGGCCTGGATGCCGACGATCTCCTCGATCTCCTCCGCGACCCGTTCGGGCTCGGCCGCGGGAAGGTCTATCTTGTTGATAACGGGCAGGATTTCGTGGTCGTGCTCGATCGACTGGTAGACGTTGGCGAGGGTCTGCGCCTCGACCCCCTGCGCCGCGTCGACCACCAGCAGCGCGCCCTCGCACGCGGCGAGGCTGCGGGAGACCTCGTAGGCGAAATCGACGTGGCCGGGCGTGTCCATCAGGTTGAGCTGATAGGTCTCGCCATCCGATGCCGTGTAGTTGAGGCGCACGGTCTGCGCCTTGATGGTGATGCCCCGCTCGCGCTCGATATCCATGTTGTCGAGCAGCTGTTCCTTCATCTCCCGCTCGGTCAGCCCGCCGGTGAGCTGGATCAGCCGGTCGGCGAGCGTGGACTTGCCATGGTCGATGTGCGCGATGATGGAAAAATTGCGGATTTTCGAAAGGTCGGTCATTGCCGCCGCCAATATACGCCCCGCCCCGGCGTGTCAGCTTTTTTGAGGGGCGCCATGCACCGTTGCGCGCAAGATGCCCGACCGAAGGTCAGGCGCTGCGTCGCTGAGCGGCCTCGTCCTTCCGGATGGGCTTCGGGACTTCCTGCACTGCCGTCATCACGCCCTTGTCGTCGCGCCTGAGCCGCTGAGCGAACTGCACGCCGATGCGGTTTTCGGAGCACCAGCGCACTTCGGCGTCGACCACCAGCTTCTCGTCGAGCGCAACCCGGAAGACCGTTCCCTCCGGCACGTTCCACAGGCCTTCGATCATGGCGCCCTGCGACGAGAGGTTGCGTATGGTCGCGTTGTAATAGTGCTCGCCATGCTGGAGCACCACGCGGCGTAGCATCGCCTGGCGCGGTTCGCGGGCGGCGCGCGGGCCTGTGGGGCGCATCGTCAGCCCCTTGGAGAGCAGGCGGTCGGCTTCCGCAGTCGATAGCGGCTTCGAATAGAGATAGCCCTGGATGTGGCTGCACCCGTGCATGCGGACCAGTTCGAGCTCGTCCATCGTCTCCACCCCCTCGGCGGTGGTATCCATGCCCAGAGCATCGGCGAGGCTGCTGATCGCGGCGATGATCGCGCCGTTGCGGCTGCCCGGCATGGTCGCCCCGCGCACGAAGCCCTGATCGATCTTGATCTTGTCGAACGGCGCGTTCTTCAGATAGCCGAGCGAGGAATAGCCGGTCCCGAAATCGTCGAGCGCGAGGCGCACGCCGATCTTCTTCAGCGCGGCAAAGGTCGCATCCGTGCCTCCTTCCTCGCTCAGGAACACGCTCTCGGTGATTTCGAGTTCGAGCCGGGAGGGATGGATGCCGGCCTTCGCGATGGCGGCGGAAATGACCCCGGGCAGGCCAGGATCGGCGAACTGGAGCGGCGAGACGTTCACCGCGCAGCGCACCGATGCGGGCCAGCGGGCGAGATCGGAGCAGGCCTGACGCAGCGCCCATTCGCCGATGGCCGGAATCAGCCCGGCATCCTCGGCGACGGGAACGAATTTCTCGGGGCTGATCCAGCCGTGCTTGGGGTGTTTCCAGCGCAACAGCGCCTCGAAGCCCGCGAGCTGTTCGGTCGCGGTGTAGACCACCGGCTGGTAGTGAAGCTGGAGATCGCCCCGGTCGATCGCCGAGCGCAGCTCTTCCTCCAGCTGGTTGCGCTCGCGCGCGGCGACATGGAGATCGTCGGAAAACACGCGGTAACGCCCGCGCCCCGCATCCTTGGCGGCGTAGAGCGCGAGGTCGGCGCTGCGCACGAGGTTTTCGCTCGACGTGCCGTGATCGGGCGCGAGCGCAATGCCGACCGACACGCCGATAACCAGCCGTTTCCCCTCGACCGAATAAGGCTGGGAAAGCGAATGAATGATGTCGCTGCCCAGGCTGTCGAGCATCTGCGGGTCGCATCGCTCGGCGATGAGCACCTGAAATTCGTCACCGCCGATACGGCCCACCAGCCCGACATCGCCGACCACCTTTTCCAGCCGGCGCGCCACCTGCCCCAGCAGCGCATCCCCGGTCGGATGGCCGAAGGTGTCGTTGACATGCTTGAAGCGGTCGAGATCCAGCATCAGGATCGTGCAGGCCCGCTTGCGCGGGTCGGGCTCCGTCAGCAGCTTCGAGAGCGACTGCGCAAGCGTGTGACGGTTGGCGACCCCGGTGAGCGAATCGAACATCGCCAGCCGCGATGCGCGCTCGGCGCTTCGGCGGCGTTCGGTCAGATCGGTTCCCGAACCGCGGAAACCACAGAAATGATCGAACCCGTCGAAGATCGGACGGCCATTGACCGACCACCAGACGAGCTCCTCCCTGTCTGGCCTGGTGTTGCACACCGGCAGATCGTGGAAGGCGGATTGCGCGGTGAAGTGGAACTTGATCGTCCGCTCCGCCTCGCGATGGTCGGGATCGACCTCGAACACCTGGGTGAAGACCTCGCCGATCAGCGCGTCGTGGTCGAAGCCGTAACGATCGGCGAATTCGGGCGAGATATAGGTGATCCGCCCTTCGCAATCGGTCTCCCAGAACCAGCCCTGTCCGGTCGCCTCGTAGTCCCGCATGATGTCGATCGAGCGGTTGCGCAGCCGCTCGTCCGCCTGCCGCTCCCCTTCGCGCATGCGGTCGTGCCGTTCCTGATAATAGGCGACGCTGACACCGCAGATGGTCGCCACGCCAAGCGCGACAGCCGCGATCGTGTAGCCGTGAGCAACCGCGTTGAGCGCCACCGGCGCCCACAGGCCCATCTTGGCGAAGAACAGCTGGAACGGGCGCCTGCCCAGAAACACGCCGAGCATCATGCCCATGACAAGGATCGACATGGCCCCGAGCGCCCAGGACAGATCGCCCGGCGCCATCCACCGGGAGAAGCCGAAGCCGATCAGCACTTGCGGGAGCAGACCGAAGACGAACAGCAGCGGGTAAGTGGCAATGGTTCCCTTTTGATCCGCGAACCGGGATGCCGAAAGCAGGAGGCCACCGCACAGGAAGGCGATCAGAGTTTCTGCGCCGGGGAGGCTCTGGCCAACGATCCCGCTCAGGATCGCGGTGGCCAGCAGAACGAGCAAGAGCAAGGGCCACTGGCGCGGCAGGACCGGCGTGGGCTCCTGGGCTTCCTTGTCCCATCCGCGCGTCAGGGCATCGCCGCTGCGACGACGCGCAGGCTTCGCCGAATCGCGGCGCTCCGCGCGGCCGCCCGAGGTTTCGGGCGGGGGAACGGGTCCCTCCGATGTCGGTGCGTGCGCTTTGCCCTCCATATTGCGCTTATTCGCAGCAAGCCGCTCGAAAAGGATTAAGCGTCAGGCTTTCCAAAAGGCTAACGGACCCCGACGAGGGCGAAGCCTTGCCATGCCCGCCGACGCCCCGCTTGTGTCGCGGCGCTGCACCGGCCATCAGAGCGGCATGCTCGACTGGCAGGCTTCACCCAAATTCGCGCGGATCGACGAGAGCGCGGCCCTTGCGCGCGCGGAATTGCGCGATTGCGGGCTGTTCGGGGCGCGGACCGCGTGATCCGATTCGGCGATCTCGACCTGCGCCTGCCCGGCTGGGGGCTGTTCGGCAGCGCGGCGAACGAACGGGAGCGACCGCGCGCGCGCAGCGGCGAACCGGGCGGCCCGCTGAGCGCCGAGGTTTCCTTCGAAAAGGTTGACGGACTGGAGCTGCGCGTGGCGCGCTGGCGGCTGGACGAACCCTCCGACTATCCGCCTTTGCTGTTCTTCAACGGCATCGGCGCCAATATCGAGGCGGTCGCGCCGCTGGCCGAAGCGCTGACCGAGCGTGGCTTCATCATGTTCGACATGCCGGGCACGGGGGAATCGCCCGATCCGGTCATGCCCTATAATCCTTTCACGATGAGCTGGACCGCGATGGGCCTGCTCGAACGCTTCGGGATTCCCGTGGTCGACGTCATGGGGATGAGCTGGGGCGGCCTGATGGCGCAGCATTTCGCGCTTCAGCATGCGCGGCACGTGCGCCGGGTGGTGCTCGCGGCGACCTCGCCCGGCATGCTGATGATCCCCGGCGATCCCAAGATGCTGGCGCAGATGGCCGATCCCTATTCGGCGATCAACGAGATGCTGCTGCGCGAATATCTGACCGCGATGGACAATGCCGACGAGAGCAAGCGCGCGCGCAATTCCATCGGCAACATCACTCCGCCCAGCAGCACCGGCTATTTCTATCAGCTGATGGCGCTGGCCGGGTGGACGAGCCTGCCCGCCCTGCCCTTCCTCGACAAGCCGGTGCTGGTGATGATGGGCGAGAACGATCCGGTCGTTCCGCTATCCAACGGCAAGCTGCTGGCAGGAATGATCCCCGACGCGCGGCTCGAGGTGTTCGAGGGCGCGGGCCACCTGTTCCTGATGACCCACCCGGACAAGTCGATCGGGCTCTTGCGGGAATTTCTGGGCTCGGACGCCTAGACCCGCATCGGCATCAGCACATAGAGCGCGGGCGAGTTCTCGTCCCGCCGGATCAGCGTCGGTGCGCCCGCATCGGCGAGATGCAGCTCGACCATGTCGCTGTCGATCTGGCTGAGGATGTCCTTGAGATAATTGGCGTTGAAGCCGATCTCGAACCCGTCGGACTTGTATTCGGCCGCGATTTCCTCGGCCGCCGTGCCGTTGTCGGGGCTGGTGACAGAGAGCGTCACCTTGTCCTCGTCGAGGCCCATCTTGACCGCGCGGGTCTTCTCGGTGGCGATGGTCGCGACGCGGTCCACGCCTTCGTAGAAGGTCTTGGGGTCGAGCTTCAGGAGCTTGTCGTTGCCCGTAGGGATCACCCGGCTGTAATCGGGGAAGGTGCCGTCGATCAGCTTGCTGGTCAGCACCACGCCGCCTTCGCCGCCAAGCGTGAAGCGAATCTTGCTGGCGGAAAGGTCTATCTGGACGTTCGAATCGAGCGCTTCTTCCAGCAGTTTGCGCAGCTCGGTCACGGCCTTTCGCGGCACGATGACATCGGGCATGCCCGCCGCGCCCTCGGGCCGGTCGAGCGTGTAGCGCGCCAGCCGGTGCCCGTCGGTCGCCGCCGCCTTCAGCACCGGGCGCGATTCGTCCGAGACATGCAGGAAGATGCCGTTGAGGTAGTAGCGCGTTTCCTCGGTGCTGATCGCAAAGCGCGTGCGGTCGATCAGTTCGGCCAGCTCGCGCGCGGGCAGCTCGAAACTGGTCGGCAGCTCGCCCTCGACGATCACCGGGAAGTCGTCGCGCGGCAGCGTCGGCAGCTGGAAGCGGCTGCGCCCGGCCTTGACCACCATGCGGTTGTCGGCGGTTTCGAGGCTCACCTGGCTGCCGTCGGGCAGCTTGCGGGCAATGTCGAACAGCAGGTGCGCCGAGACGGTGATCGCCCCGCCGCTCTCCACGCTCGCCGCAGTCATGGTTTCGACCACCTGCAGGTCGAGGTCGGTCGCCATCACCTTGACCCCGCCGCCCTCGTCGGCGTCGATCAGCACGTTGCTGAGGATCGGGATGGTGTTGCGCCGCTCCACGACCGACTGCACGTGGGACAGGCAGCGGAGCAGCGTCGCGCGTTCGATGGTGGCCTTCATCGGTCCTTCTCTCGTTCGGGGCGCAAAAACCTGCGGGCAGAGGGGCAGCGCCGCCCCGTCATGCTTCCGATGCGCCTCACTCTTCCCGCCACCATTAGCGCTGACGCCAATCGCAGCAAGTGAATAGCCCAGCGGTGCCGGGATTGCTGGGGATAATCAAGCGTCGCGGGCGCGCCTAGTCCATACTGCGATACATCGCGGAGGTCGACGCGATGTAGACGCCGACGGTATTCCAGATGGGCTGCGGCACGGCTTCGGCATCGAAGCCGACGTCTGCGAAGCGGCCGAGCATGATCTCGGCCTGCTGCGTGCTCATGCCCTGAATCGGCGGATTGGCGCGCCCTGCCCCTACATCCATGATATCCTCGATGATCCACACCGGCATGTCCGTGGAGAGCAGACGGCGCAGCGCGAGGGTGCGCGACCACTTGGAATAGCCGTAAGTGAGCATCTGGCCGACGTCTTCTTGCGACGCGCCATGGCGGGTTGCGCAGGCGTCAACCGCCTGACGATAGGCGTCGATCTCGGCCTGATCCCTCTGCGGGCCGCCCGGCGTGCTGACCATGCCCTCGATCTGCCGGATCGTCGCGTCGGGCGTTCCCAGGAAGGCGCATTCGAGCGCCGCAGGGCTCGCCGCCGCTGCCGGTTGCGCGCCCAGTGCCGCGAAGGCGAGCAGCCCCGCGCCCAAAACTCCAAGCTTCATCGTTCTTTCCCCCTTGAATCGCAATTCAGCAGCGCAGGCTCAAAGCATCGCCATCCCGCCGTTGACGTGCAGCGTCTGCCCGGTGACATAGGCCGCCTCATCGCTGGCGAGGTAGGCGACAGCTGCGCCGATCTCGTCGCCCTCGCCCATCCGGCCTGCCGGAATGCGGCTCTCGATGGCGGCCTTCTGCTTGTCGTCGAGCGCATCGGTCATCGCGGTGCGGATGAAGCCGGGTGCGACGCAGTTCACCGTGATGCCCCGGCTGGCGAGTTCCTGCGCCAGGCTCTTGGACATGCCGGTGAGGCCCGCCTTGGCGGCGGTGTAGTTCATCTGGCCCGGATTGCCCGTCGCCCCGACAACGCTGGTGATCGAGATGATCCGGCCACCGCGTGCCTTCATCATCGGCCGCGCGGCGGCGCGCATCAGGCGGAAGGCGGCTTCGAGGTTGATGCGGATCACCTGATCCCACTCCTCGTCCTTCATCCGCATCGCCAGATTGTCGCGCGTGATGCCGGCATTGTTCACGAGGATGTCGATCTGGCCCAGCGTGTCGATCGTTGCGGGCACCAGTTCCTCGACGCTCTCGGCACTGGAGAGGTCGCAGGTGATCTCGACATGCGCGCCGTTATCGTGCGCGTATTCGTCGTTGAGCTGGTCGCGGAAGGCGCGCAGCTTGTCGCCGTTCGAGCCGCTCAGCGCCAGCCGGGCACCCTGCGCCGCGAGCGCCTTGGCGATAGCCGAGCCGATTCCGCCGCTTGCGCCCGTTACCAGCGCGGTTTTTCCTTCGAGTGAGAACAAAGATCCATCTCCGCCGAACTATGCAATATGCACAAGCCTTCGCGGTCCGCGCACGGATGGTCAATGGCTGACCGCGAAAAGCGCTAGCGCGGCGTGAAGTCCAGCCGGCGAACCTCGCCGATCTTGCCATCGGCCATGCGGCCCTCGACCAGTTCATAGCCCATCAGCGCAAAGATGCGGTCGCCGATGAAGATCGGGCGTGCATTGCCATACCAGTCGACACAGGAGGCCTCGCAGCTATCCGCCGCATCGGGATCGCCAGGCTGCGCGCTGCTGTCGAGCGATCCGGCCGGCGAGAGTATCCGGTCTTCGCGCCGGAGGAAGGCGATGGCCGACGCATCGCCGAGAAATTCGCCCAGATCGTTGCGCAGCTCGCGCGATACGGGCAGGCCCAGCGTTCCGTCCACGCCTCCCTCGCTGCCCGCATCGGGGCGGTAGAACAGCGCCTGGCTGCGTGTTTCGCCCTCTTCGGCATCGGGCATCAGATAGGTATTGGCGAGCCGGGCAGCACCGCTTTCGGCGTCGAGTGCGATGGAGGAAAAGCCCAGCGCATCCTGCGCGCTCGGCCCGATCGCCACCGCATCGCTGCCCATCGCGTCGAAGCGCGTAATCCCGTGCGGCAGTGGCATCGCGACCACCCAGTCGTGATCGAGCGGGACGATATAGATCTGCGGCGTCTCTTCCTCGTCGCCGTAGCTGCCGGCGGCATAGAGCAGGTGGCGGCCGACATAGCGGTTGAAGAAGCGCCAGCCATCCACCGGCGGGAGGGTGCGGTATCGCTCCTTTCCGGCATCGTCCGCACCATCGCCCAGCGCATCGAGCGGCAGCTGCAGCAGCATCGGATCGCCTTCGCTGACCTCGCCGCCCCACATGCCCCCGCCATAGTCGCTCGCGCGGACCAGGATATCGATCGACTCCCCGCCATTCTCCCGAAACGAGAACTGGTCGACCGGAGACCCCGTCACGCCCAGCGCGGTGGGCGCCGATCCGTCGAGCGGAATGCGGTAGAGGATGGCATCGGCCTCATCCTCGTTCGCATCGCCATCCTCGTCTTCGGCGAACCAGACATCCTCCCCATCGACCCACACATAGGCGCTGCCGGGCGAAAAGTAGAAATCGCGACCATACCCGCCCAGGGCCATGGTGGACCGGCAGGCAAGGTCGGCCCCGCCCAGATCGCACGAGGTTACCGTGTGGAGCGTCTCGAGGCCCATTGCGGGCGTATCGAGATAGCGCTGGGGCAGATAGATCCGGCTCGCGCCGTCACTGCGCTTCGGATCGGAAAGGCTGCCATCGGAGGCGCGGCGCCGCACGGTCGGCAAGCCGTCGCGCCAGTCCACGCCATAGAAATCGATCGGGGCATAGAACAGCAGCTCCTCGCCGATCAGGCGCGAGGCGTAGTTGCGCGAGGAATAGTAATCGCCCGAGGTCAGGTAATGCGTATCGCGATAGGTAAAGCGCCCATCGCCGGAGAGATCGAACCGGCTGACCTCGGTGCCATTACCGCCGTAGGAATAGCCGATCACGATCACGGTATCGCCCGCGATCAGCATTTCGTCGTACCAGGTATCGCCCGGGTCGTCGTCGCCCGGAGGAAACGCATCGATAGTATCGACCCGCGTAAGCCCGCCATTGTCCAGCGCCACGCTGAACAGCCTGCCGCGTCTCAGGATGACCAGGTGATTGCCGCGCCGCTTGACGATTCCACCCTCGTCGACGCCCGCTTCCTGCGTGTTGGTAATGCTTTCCTCGGCCACGGAGGCGGTGACCACGACGCTGTCCGCTGCAGATTCGACCACCTGCACCGGCGCTGCCGATTCGACCTGAGAACCCGAGGGCGCGGGCGGCGGCGGGGGTGGAGGCGGCGGTGGGGGCGCGTACATGGGCACGGGTACTTGAGGAGCAGCTTCCTCCAGTTCCTCGATCTGCCGGAAATAGGCGTCGATCGCCGCTTCGCCTTCGAGCGCTGGCAGGCTGGTCGCGGACGACGCTCCTCCGGGCTCGATCGTCGTACAGGCGGTTGCGATCGGCAGGACCGTCACCACCGAAAGGATCGCCGTAATCCGCGTGACCGTGAAACGCATGCGCGCCCTCCCCCCAAGGATCGTAACTAATTCACGATCCTACGGAGAATTTGCCGGAGCGCCACTCAAAATGGCAATCTGCCGCTCCCGGACGGGTCGCCCCCTCAGCCCAATTCTTTTGCCAGCGCCTCGAGGTCGTCCATCGTGATGCAGCTGGCGACCTTGGCTTCCTTGTCGGTGCGCGAGACCATCGGCCCGAGCACCTTGCCGCCCAGCTCCACGAAATGCTCGACGCCGTCGGCGCGCATCGCCAGCACGCTTTCGCGCCAGCGCACGCGGCCGGTGATCTGATCGACCAGCAGGCCCTGCTCCTCGCTCGAGTTGGACACCTTGGCCGCCGTCACATTGGCGTAGAGCGGCAGGTCCAGCGCGGAGGGGCTGGTGTTGTCGAGCGCGATCTTCATCCGCTGCGCGGCGGGCTTCATCAGCGAACAGTGGAACGGGGCGGAGACCGCAATCTTCACCGCGCGCTTCACGCCGAAATCCTTCGCCATGTCGATCACCCGGTCGATCGCTTCGGCGTGGCCCGAGAGGACGACCTGCGAGGGGTCGTTGTCGTTGGCGATTTCGCACACCTGGCCGCGCGCGGCCTCGTCGGCCAACTTCTGCGCGGTCTCGATATCGGAGCCGAGCAGCGCGCACATCGACCCCACGCCGATCGGCACGGCATCCTGCATCGCGATGCCGCGCAGGCGCAGCAGCTTGGCCGTATCGCCGAGCGAGAAGGCATTGACCGCGCAAAGCGCAGTATATTCGCCGAGCGAGTGGCCCGCGACGCAGCCGGCGGCGTCCTTCAGCTTCATGCCGAAATCCTTCTCCAGCACCCGCAGCGTGGCGATGGCATTGGCCATGATCGCGGGCTGGGCGTTGGAGGTGAGCGTCAGTTCGGCGTCCGGCCCCTCGCGCATCATGGCGGACAGCTTCTGGTTCAGCGCGTCGTCGACCTCCTGGAAGGTCTCGCGCGCGGCGGCGCTCGCATCGGCGAGGTCGGCACCCATGCCGACCTTCTGGCTCCCCTGACCGGGGAAGATAAAGGCTCGCATCAAATTCTCCTTGTGGCCCGCGGGCCTAGGAACCCCGCGCAGGGCTTGCAAGGCCGAAGGGGACGATGCGGTTGGACGCTGTGTGGCCGATTTCGGCGCGACCGAGATAGGGGATGCCCGCCCGCGCGCACCAGTATTGCGCGATTTTCTCTGCCGTTTGGCCGAACTCGCGGTCGTTTTCGGGCACGTTGTTGACCGCGCCGAGCCGCAGGCCCGCGACGCGCGGCAAGGTATTGGAAAGGCTGAAGAACAGCCGGTCCACCGCATAAAGATGCTCGCTCACCTCCTCGACCATCACGACATGGCCCGAAAGATCGGGCAGCAGCGGCGTATCGACCAGCATGGCGAGCGTGATGAGGTTGAACGCAACGGTGGGCGTCTTGCCATCGAGATGCGGTTCCAGCCCGCTCCCATCGCCGGAGAACCAGCGCAGCACGCGGCGCACCGCCTCGCGGCCCCGCTCGCTACGCGCGCTGACCGGCATCGACCCGTGGACCGGCTGGCCGATCCCGGCGCGGTAGAGCGCCGCGAGCATGTAGCCCATGTCGGAAAAACCCACATAGGTCTTCTCGCGCGCAGCAGCGTTCATCCGCGCAACGGCGGCCTGGGCGATCCGGTTGGAGCCATAGCCGCCCTTGGCGAACCACACCGCGTCGTATTGCGGGTCGTTCGCGCATTCGAGCAGCGCGGTCAGCCGTTGCAGGTCGGTGCCCGCGAAATGGCCGTGGGTCTCGAAGCATTGCGGGTGGACGTAGACGCTGTGTTCGGGGAACTCGTCCGCCACAAGACGCTCGATCGCCTCGGCATGGTCGGGCGTGATCGCGGTTGCGGGCGCGCAGATGGCGATGCGTGTCATTGCGCGGTTGTATCCGCCAAACGCACCCCCGTCATCCCCGCGAAGGCGGGGAGCCCGCTGCCTTGAGCGGACCGATCGGCAAAATAGCGGGAGCCCCGCCTTCGCGGGGGTGACGAGTTAGTCTTATACCAATAGGCAGACTGGATGACCGACTTGCCCGACCCCACCGCCAACCTCACCGCCCGCCCCTGGTTCTTCTGCGGGATAGGCGGATCGGGGATGCAGCCGCTCGCCGCGATCCTCAAAGGGCGCGGGGCGGAGGTCGCCGGGTCGGACCGCAGCTTCGACCAGGGCCGCACGCCCGAGAAACTCGCTGCGCTGGAGGCGCAGGGTTTCCGCCTGTTCCCGCAGGACGGCAGCGGGATCGACCGGCCCGAACAGGTGCTCGTGGCGAGCGCGGCGGTGGAGGACACCGTGCCCGAGGTGGTGCGCGCGAAGGAGCTGGGCGTGCCCCGCCTGACCCGTGCGGACCTCAACGCCGCGCTGTTCAACGCGGCCCAAACCGGCGTCGCGGTCGCCGGGACCAGCGGCAAATCGACCGTGACCGGAATGCTCGGCTGGATCCTGCACCATGCAGGGCGCGAGCCCACGATCATGAACGGCGCGGTGATGAAGAACTTCGTGAGCGAGGATCGCCCCTTCGCCAGCGCGGTGGTCGGCGATGCGGATTTGTATGTGTCCGAGGTCGACGAGAGCGACGGATCGATCGCGCAATATACGCCTGCGGTCGGCATCCTCCTCAATGTCAGCCTCGACCACAAGAGCATGGACGAGTTGCGTGCATTGTTCAGCGATTTTCTGGAGGCGAGCACGCGCGGCGTGGTGAACGCCGATGACGAGGAAGCCTTCCGGCTGGTCGCGCACGCCAATGCGCCGCTGACCTTCGGGGTGACGAATGGCTGCGCGGCGCTCGGCATCGTCGAGGGTTCTATTGCCGAGGGGCCGACCCGGCAGGCGGCGATGGTCCACGACAAGCGCGACGACAGCCAGCACGCGCTGACGCTCAACCTGCCGGGGCGGCACAACCTGTCGAATGCGCTCGCGGCAATCGCGGGTGCCAACGCGGCGGGCGTGCCGGTCGCCGATGCGGTCGCGGCGCTGGGCGAGTTTGCCGGGCTGGCGCGGCGGTTCGATATCGTCGGCACCAGCCCGTCGGGCGTGACCGTGATCGACGATTTCGGCCACAACCCGGAGAAAGCCGCCGCAACCTTGCGGACGCTGAAAGCGCACGAGGGCCGCGTGCTCGCCTTCTTCCAGCCGCATGGCTATGGGCCGTTGAAGCAGATGGGCGCCGAACTGGCCGAGACCTTCGCCCGCGAACTCGGCCCCGACGACGTGACGCTGCTGTGCGACCCGGTCTATTTCGGCGGCACGGTCGACCGCAGCGAAGGCAGCGAGCGGATCGTCGACCTGATCGCGCGGGCCGGAGGTAAAGCCATCCACATCAACACCCGCGAAGGCTGCGGCGACTGGCTGGTGGCGAATGCCAAGCCCGGCGACCGTATCGCGATCATGGGCGCCCGCGACGATACGCTGAGCGTGTTCGCAAAGGATGTGCTGGAGCGGCTCGCATAGCGTGCAAACCTGACGGCGATTGTCATGGCCGCGCCATCGACAAAACCGGCCCAATCGCGCAAACCTCCCGATATTCGGACGTTTGAGGGGTCTAAGATGCGCATTCCTTTTCTCGCGCTGGTATCCGGCATGGCGATGCTCGGCGCGACCTCCTGCGATGCGCAGGCACCGCTGGAGAACTGGCAGAAGACCCAGCATTTCGAGCGTGCGGTGTCCGATGTCCAACTCGCAGGAATGCTCGAACAGCTTTCGCAGCAGACCATTACGGACATGATCTTCGCACCCGGGGGCCAGGGCTTTTCCGATGAAGTTGCCGATGCAGGCTTCACGGCCGACGAATCCAATGCGCTGATCCGCAGGGCCTACGCGCCCTATGGGCTTTCAATCAGCGAATACACGCACCGGGAAATCTCTGCGGAGTTGTCGCAGGAGGATATCGACGCGCTGTTCACCGCGGGCACCGACCCCGAAGCCATCAAAGCGGTCATGTGCGCCTATGGCAGGCCGGCGGTGGACGGCGATGTCGACTGGGATGGCTGCACGGCAGAGGGGTTTGTCGCGCTGCCCGAAACGTTCAAGCAGGCCCATGCGCGCTATTCGGCGGCCTATCAGGCGGTCGTCGATGGCCCTCGTACGCAGACCTATTACGGTGGTGTGAGCTGCCGTGTGCTCGATCAGGTTCAGGCGCGCCTGACCAACGAGAAGCACATGATCGAATTCACCGGCACCAAGCTGGGCATGTCCGGACAGGAGAAGGAGCCCTGTGACGTGCTGAAGGCGCGCCTCGATGCGCTCGACAAAGCGGCTGCGGCACAGGGCAGCTAGCAGGCGAAGGCAGCCGGCTTGCCTTCACGGGCACGCGCGTCGATACCCTCAGGCATGTTCGCGAGAGATGAGCAGGAGCGGCTGGGGTGAGCGTTTACAAGAAAGCGCGCCGCCATGCGGTTCTGACTTTGTTGGTTTTCTTCGGGTTCATTCCCTGGATGCTTGTTGCAACGTCCATTGTGCCTTTCGAGTGGGCGCCGTGGCCTTACATGATCCTTTATCTGGGCATGGGTGTCTGGAGCATGGGGTTTGTTTGCCCCACTTGCGGCAGTCGATTGTTCATGCGGGGTATGTGGAGCTTCCCTTGGCCGAACGCGATTTGCTCGAAGTGCGGCGAAAGCCTCCGCGAGGTACCCCAGTGACCGTCTACGAAGCCGCCCGCCGCCATGCGCTCAAGATGCTCGCCGGGGTAGGCATCGGCGTGGTGTTCATCATCGCGGTCGATGCGTGGATCGGCCATTCGAGCGTGGCCTTCGCGATCGTCATCTTCGGGCTGTTCATGGCGAATATCGGCATTCTCGGCTTCAATTGCCCGAACTGCCGCAGCAACCTGTTCTTCCGACGCGCGCTGATCCTGCCGTGGCCCAACCGAACATGCAGCCGCTGCGGGCTCGACCTGACGCGCGCCGGTTAGTGCGCGTCGCCCTGGGCACCCTCATCCTTGCCGTGCCCCAGCCCGAGCAGGTTGTGCAGCACGAACACGATCACGGCCCCCAGCACCAGCCCCAGTAGCGCCGAAACGGCGGCGTAGGTCGCCCAGCCCAGCACCCCGCCGAGCGCACCCGTGGTGCTCTCCACCGCATACTCGAGCCCGTGGCTCGCATCGTAAAGCGTGTGGAAGCCCAGCTCATGCGTGCCGTGGAGGATGATCCCGCCGCCGACCCACAGCATCGCGGCGGTCCCCACCACCGACAGGACGGTGAGGATATGGGGCATGGCGTTGAGCATCACCTTGCCGATTTTCTTCGCAGTATCGTCGGGCTTTTCCATCAGGTGCAGGCCGATATCGTCGAGCTTCACGATCAGCGCGACCGCGCCGTAGATGGCTGCGGTCACCGCCAGGCCCACCACTGCCAGCACGCCGGCGCGCGTGATGAAGGTCTCCGCCGCGACCTCGTTCAGCGTGATCGCCATGATCTCGGCGGACAGGATCAGGTCGGTGCGGATCGCACCGGACACGCGCTCCTTCTCGAACGCCACCTTGTCCTCGATCGGGTCTTCCAGCGTCTCTCCGTGGTGTTTCCCGCCAAGCTTCTCGATGATCTTCTCGGCGCCCTCGTAGGACAGGTAGCATCCGCCCAGCATCAGGATGAAGACGATCGCCTGCGGCAGGAACTGGCTCAGCAGCAGGGCACCGGGCAGCAGGATCAGCAGCTTGTTCTTCACGCTGCCGACCGCGATCTTGGCGATGATCGGCAATTCGCGCGCAGGCGAAAACCCGGTGACGTAGCCGGGCGTCACCGCCGCATCGTCGATCACCACGCCCGCGGTCTTCGAGCCCGCCTTGCTCGCCGCCGCGGCCACATCGTCGACCGAGGCTGCCGCGCTGCGCGCGATAATCGATACGTCGTCCAACAAAGCCGCAAGGCCACCGGGCATTGAAGTCCCCTCTCTAAACTGCTGTCTGGCGCCAACGCACCAGCAAGGCCTTTGGCACCATTGTCCGTGCAAGCAACAGCCTTGCATTCGCCTCGCATTCCGCTATGTGGCCCGCTTCCCTGCTGTGGGCGACGGCTCGCAGTGGGGAAACCAAGAAAGCCGGAGGGGCCCCGCGCATTCGGTGCGGATCAGCCAGCGATCGGCAGCAACGTGAAAGGAAAAGGCATGGCTCTTTACGAGCATGTGTTCCTTGCGCGCCAGGATTTGAGCCAGTCGCAGGTCGACGCTCTGGCAGCGCAAGCCACCGAAATCATCGAGTCGAACGAAGGCAAGGTCACCAAAACGGAGACCTGGGGCCTCAAGAACCTCGCCTACAAGATCGACCGCAACCGCAAGGCACACTTCGTGATGCTGAACGTGGAAGGCCCCGGCAGCATGGTTGCCGAGCTGGAGCGCCAGATCCGCATCAACGAAGACATCATTCGCTACATGACCATCCGCGTGGACGAGCACGAGGAAGGCCCCTCGGCGATGATGCGCAAGAACGAACGTGATTCCAAGAAGCGCCGCGAGCGCTCGGATCGGGGAGACGACTAAGATGGCCCGCCCCTTTTTCCGCCGCCGCAAGACCTGCCCGTTCTCGGGCAAGAATGCTCCGGTCATCGATTACAAGGACGTGCGCCTGCTGCAGGGCTTCATGTCCGAACGCGGCAAGATCGTGCCCAGCCGCATCACCGCCGTCAGCGCGAAGAAGCAGCGTGAACTCGCCAAGGCGATCAAGCGCGCGCGCCACATTGGCCTTCTTCCCTACGTCGTGAAGTAAGAGGAGAAAGACCCATGGATATCATCCTCCTCGAACGCATCGGCAACCTCGGCTCCATCGGCGATGTCGTGACCGTGAAAGACGGTTACGCCCGCAACTTCCTGCTGCCGCAGAAGAAGGCGCTGCGCGCCAACGAAGCCAACAAGAAGGTCTTCGAAGCCAACCGCGAACGCCTCGAAAAGGAAAACGCGGAACGCCGCAGCGAGGCCGAGAAGGCCGGCGAGAAGATCGACGGGACCGAAATCGTCCTGATCCGCGCTTCGTCGAACGCCGGCCAGCTCTACGGTTCGGTCAACGTGCGCGACATCGCCTCGGGCCTCGAAGCCAAGGGCCACGAGGTCGACAAGAAGCAGATCGTGATGGGCAGCCCGATCAAGATGATCGGCATGCACGACGTCACCGTGACGCTGCACCCCGAGGTGCATGTGACGGTGAAGGCCAATGTCGCCCGTTCGGACGACGAAGCCGAACTGCAGAGCCAGGGTGTCGACGTTCTCGCCCAGCTGTTCGAAGACGAACAGAAGGAAATCGAGGAAGCGGCGGCCGCAAACCGTGTCGACCCGAACCTCGAGCCCGGCGAGATCCCGGCCGAACTGATGGAAGACGGCGTGAGCACGCCCGAAGACCAGACGACGACCGAATCGCTGATCGAAGCGACCGAGCCCGAAACGAGCTCGGACGAGGTGACGCCCGAAGGCGAATAAGCCCCGGCATCCTACCCGAACACGAGAAGGCCCGCCTCCCGATAAGGAGCGCGGGCCTTTTTCGTGCCCGGCGCGGGGATGCATAATCGCGAACGGGCTGGCTTGGCCCCGTCATCCGCCCGCGCTAGGACGCGCCGCAATGCTATCGATAGACCAAGCCCTCGATGCTCTTCAGGAGCAGTACGACGCCGCCGTCGAGCGCCTGCGCGCCGACATCCTCACATTCGCCGAAAACGGCAGCGTGCCCACCGCCAGCGCGCGCGAGGGCCGCTACACATACCCGCGCCTGCTCGTCCATTACGACGGGAGCGAGCCGGACAGCCCGCGCAGCCGCGCCTTCGGGCGTCTTGCGATGCAGGGCACCTACGCCACCACGGTCACGCGCCCGCAGCTCTTCCGGGGCTATCTGCGCGCGCAGCTCGAACTGATCGAGAGCGACTATCCGGTCCGGCTCGACGTTCAGCCTTCGGACCAGGAAATCCCCTTCCCCTATGTGCTCGACGGCGAGACCACCACGAAGCTGGCCAGCATCTCCCCGCAGGAAATCGCGCGCCACTTCCCGCATACCGACCTTGCCGATATCGGCGACGAACTGGCCGACGGGATCGAGCTCGACGAACCCGGGCAGCAGATTCCGCTCTCGCTGTTCGACGGGTTGCGGACCGATTTCAGCCTCGCGCGGCTGGCGCATTACACCGGGACCGACCCGGAGCATTTTCAGCGCTTCGTCCTGTTCACCAACTACCACCGCTATGTCGACGAGTTTGTCGACTGGGCGGGCATGCGGCTGGGCGACGACGAATGCAGCGCGCTCGCCGGGCCGGGCGGGCTGTTCCTGACCGAGCCGACCGAAAATGCGAAGGCCCAGCTGTCCGACGCGGCATGGCGGCGGCACCAGATGCCCGCCTACCACCTTATCGGCAAGGACGGCGACGGGATCACCCTGGTCAATATCGGCGTGGGTCCGAGCAATGCGAAGACGATCTGCGATCACCTCGCGGTGCTGCGGCCCGAGGCGTGGCTGATGATCGGCCACTGCGGCGGGCTGCGCCCCAGCCAGAAGATCGGCGACTACGTGCTCGCCCATGCCTATCTGCGCGACGACCATGTGCTCGACCCGGTCCTGCCGCCCGAGATCCCGCTGCCTGCCATCGCCGAGGTCCAGCAGGCGCTGGCGGCGGCGGCGGAAGAAGTCTCCGGACGGCACGGGAGCGATCTGAAACAGCGGCTGCGCACCGGCACGGTGGTGACGACCGACGACCGCAACTGGGAACTGCGCTACGCCATGTCGGCGCGGCGCTTCTCGCTCAGCCGCGCGGTCGCGATCGACATGGAAAGCGCGACCATCGCCGCACAGGGCTTCCGCTTCCGGGTGCCCTACGGCACGCTGCTATGCGTTTCCGACAAGCCGCTCCATGGCGAGATCAAGCTCCCCAAGCAGGCCAACACCTTCTACGAGGAGGCGATCGCCGCGCACCTGCAGATCGGCATCGCGGCAGTCCGCCACCTGCGCGAGGAAGGCCCGCGCCTGCACAGCCGCAAGCTGCGCGCCTTCAACGAGCCGCCGTTCCGCTAGCCCTGGTCGCCCCCTGCGTCCCGGCCGAATGGCCTGGGCAGGCCCGGGGCGCAAAACTCCGCATGTCGGAACCTCGCGCCGTCCGGGGCTGGCTCAGGGCTGCGACAGGAACTGGTCGAGGCTGTCGCACGAGCTGATGAAGACTTCGATCTGCGACTGGATGTTGGCCATCGTGATCCCGTTGTCGGAAATGATGTAGGCCTGCGAGAGGATGCTGTCCCCCGTGGACCGGAAGGCCTTGCCTGCCGGTGCGCTGTCGTTGAAGGCGCGCAGCTTTGCGTCGAGTACGGCGTCATTGCTGTAGGCCTCGTCGCGTGCATATGCTGCCAGCAGCGTCAGGCCGCGACATTGACCGCCATCGCATACCCGGAACCAGGCAAAGGCCTTCAACCCGTTGGCGAAGGTGATCTGGTAGAGATCGGTGTCGTCGTCGCGCGGGACGACGTCCCAGCTTGCGCCCATATTCGTAAGGACTGCCGAGAGATCGCCGGCATCCATGGTCTTGAGAACGCGCTCTGCCTGATAGGCTTGCGCGCTCGCGGCGACCGGACTTACGGCAAGGCCGCCTGCGGCAATGGCAAGAAACAGTGTCTTCAAGATTCCCCCCTTTGTCGGACCGGGGGAAAGGCTACCAGTTTTTCGGCCTGTGACCAGTGCCATGGCGCGCGCAGCCGCGCCCGCATTACCCCGCCCCCTTGGTCTTGGTCGCGCCGATCTTCGCATTGGTCTCGATGAATTCGATGATCTGTCCGGCAATGTCGCGACCCGTGGCGGCCTCGATCCCCTCCAGCCCCGGAGAGGAGTTCACCTCCATGATGACCGGCCCGTGGTTCGATCGCAGCATGTCCACCCCGCACACGTTCAGCCCCATGCGCTTGGCGGCGCGCACGGCGGTGCTGCGTTCTTCGGGCGTGATCTTGATCAGCTGCGCGCTTCCGCCGCGATGGAGGTTGGAACGGAAATCGTCGGGCGCGCCGGTCCGCTGCATCGCGGCGACGACCTTGCCGCCAACCACCAGCGCGCGGATATCGGTGCCGCCCGCTTCCTTGATGAACTCCTGCACCAGGATGTTCACGTTGGCGCCGCGGAACGCCTCGATCACCGACTTGGCGGAAGACATCGAGTCCGCGAGCACCACGCCGATGCCCTGCGTGCCCTCCAGCAGCTTGATGACCACTGGCGGGCCCTTGACCGCGCGGATGATCTCCTCCGCCTTCTTGGGATCGTTGGCATAGGCGGTCAGCGGCAGGCCGAGCCCGTGCTTGGCGAGAATCTGCAAGCTGCGCAGCTTGTCGCGGCTGCGCCCGATGGCGACGCTCTCGTTCAGCGGCCAGCAGCCGCGCATCTCGAACTGGCGCAGGATCGCGAGACCGTAATTGGTGATCGAGGCACCGATGCGCGGGATGACCGCGTCGTAGCCGATTGCCGGTTCGCCATCGTAATAGACCTCGGGCCGGTGGCTCGCGATGTGAACCGTGCAGCGCAGCGTGTTGAGCCAGTCGATCTGATGCCCGCGCGCCTGTGCCGCCTCCACCAGCCGCTTGTGCGAGTAGAGGTTGGGATTACGAGCCAGCAGCGCGATTTTCATGGCCTAATCCTCATGGTCTGTGGCCTTTCACCGGCTCGCGGCCGGGGGTCTGGAGCCAGGAATTGCCCGAATCGACAAGGAAGCGTCGCCTCAGCGCGCTCCGCCCTATCAGCATCGGGAACTTCATGTCGCTACGATCTGCAAGACTGATCTCGGCGCGAAAGGTTTCCGTGCCGATCTTCAGCGGGGTCTTGATGACATAGCGCATCTGGGTTTCGCCGTTGGAACTTGTGATCCCGCGCACATCGACATGCACCGCCTCGCACACCTGCATCACGTGGTGGGCGGGGAAGAACACCTCGAAGCGGACGTATTTCTCCCCCTCTCGCTCGAACTCGTCGAGCACGATGGCATGCAGCGAGGATGTGCGCGCGCCGCTGTCGATCTTGGCGGGCACGCGCTTGAGGCCGAGATCGGGCAGGTCCACCAGTTCACGCCAACCGACCGTAATCACCGTGCGCGTTCGCCTTCCAGGATTGCCAGCCCGTCGCCGCCCTCGCCCGTGGGAATGCGGCGCAGCACACGGCCGCTGGCGAAATCGACCTCCGCAATCGTGTCGGTGCCGGTCTCGGCGGCATAGAGCCGCGAGCCGTCGGCGCCGAACACCAGCGTCACCTGGACCGCCTGAGGGTTGCCGGACACGGGAATGGTTCGCACCACGCGATTGGTCCGGGTGTCGATGACGCTCAAATCGCCGCTGCCGACATTGGAACTGACCACGTAATCCCCCGAGGGATGCATCGCCAACCGGATGGGGACCGCGCCGGTTTCGACCTCGGCCTGCACTTCCAGCGTCACGGGGTCGAGCCGGTAGGCAATGCTGTCGGCGTTGGAGGCGACCCACAGGCTTGCCCCGTCGGGGGCCAGGGCAATCGCTTCGATCTGCTCTCCGATCCGGCGCCGGATCACCTCTTCCCCCTCGGCCAGGTCGTAGCGGACGACCTCGCCGGAAGGGATGATCGTGCCCCAGGCGCGCTTCCCGTCGGGCGCCACGGCGAGCAGGTGCGGCCCCGCCCCGCCGCCGCCGATCTCTTTGAGCGAAACGACCGGGGGGACGTCGCCGTCCACCATCCGCAGGCCGATGCGATACAGCGATCCGCGACCTTCGGCGCCCGCGATCACGCGGTCGTCTTCCAGCCACAGGGCGCTGTGAACGCGCGCGCCCTCACCCAGCTCCTGCACCCCCGCCCGGGCCAGATCGCCCGTCCGGTAAATCTCGAGCGTGCGCCCCGAATAGCAGGCGACCATCACATAGCGCCGGTCGGGAGAGACGGTCAGTTCGTGGGGATCTTCGCAGGTCTCCGCCCGGTGCGTTTCCTCGCCCGTCGACAAGTCGATGCGCGACAGGCTGTCGCCACGCTTGTTGGCGACGAACAGCGTGCCCGAAGGCGGGGGTGCCGGCCACGCGCCCGGCCCGCAACCGCCGCAGACCGGCTGCGCACAGGCGGCGAGCAGGCCGCCCGCGCCGAGGGCCGCCAGCGCGAGGGCTTTCGCCCTCACCACCCGCTCGGCTTGCCTTCGTTCTGCTCGTCGAGCCATGCCTTCAATGGCGCGAAGTATTCGACCATCGCCTCGCCGCTCATCTCGCGGCTGCCGGTGAACGCCTCCAGCGCATCGGGCCACGGCTTGCTCGCCCCCATTTCGAGCATGGCGTTGAGCTTCTCGCCCACTTCCTCATTGCCGTAGAACGAGCAGCGGTGGAGCGGGCCGTCCCAGCCTGCCTGATCGCACGCGGCCTTGTAGAACTGGAACTGCAGGATCCGCGCGAGGAAGTAGCGCGTGTAGGGCGTGTTGCCCGGAATGTGGTACTTCGCGCCCGGATCGAAGGCGTCGGCGGGCCGCTCGACCGGGGGCGTGATGCCCTGGTATTCCAGCTTCAGATCGTGCCACGCATTGTTGTAGTCCGTCGGGGCGATCGACCCGTCGAACACGCCCCAGCGCCACTTGTCGACCAGCAGGCCGAAGGGCAGGAATGCGACCTTGTCCATCGCCTGACGCAGCAGCAGGCCGATATCCTTGTCCGCGCCGGGCACGTCCTCGCGATCGAGCATGTCGATCTGGACGAGATATTCGGGCGTGATCGAGAGCGCGATCATATCGCCGATCGCCTCGTGGAACCCGTCGTTCGCGCCGGTCAGGTGAAGGAAGTCCTGCTCGTTATAGGCGCGCTGGTAGTAGTTGTGGCCCAGCTCGTGATGGATGGTGATGAAGTCGTCCGCATTGCGCTTGATGCACATCTTGATGCGGATATCGTCCTTGTTGTCGATATCCCACGCGGAGGCATGGCACACCACCTCGCGATCCTCGGGCTTCACGAACATAGAACGTTCGTAGAAGGTCTCGGGCAGCGGCTCGAAGCCCAGCGAGCTGAAGAACTGCTCGCCCACCTTGACCATGTCGATTTCGGACAGGCCCTTCGCCTCGATCAGCTCGGTCAGGTCGTAGCCGATATCGCCCGCCCCTTCGGGCGCGACCAGCGGGTAGATATTGCCCCATTCCTGCGCCCACATATTGCCAAGCAGGTCGGCGCGGATCGGGCCGGTGGCGGGCTGGATGTCGTCGCCGTACTTCTCGTTCAGCTTGGCGCGGACATAGGTGTGGAGCGACTTGTAGAGCGGCGCGACCTCCTGCCACATCCGTTCCAGCTCTTCGGAGAATTCCTCGGGCGGCATGTCGTAGCCCGAACGCCACATGGTCCCGACATTGTCGAAGCCCAGCTCGACCGCGCCTTCATTGGCGATCTCGACCATGCGGGCATAGTCTTCCTTCATCGGCGCGCCGACATTGGTGTGCCAGCTGGCCCACATCTCGGCGTATTCGGCGGGCGTGCGCTCGAGATTGCCCATCTCCGCCTCGATGTCGGAGCCGCTGATTTCCTCGCCGTTCAGCGTGCCCTTGCCCTTGCCGTACTGGCTGTTGAGGCTGGTCGCGATCTCGTTCAGCTCGGTCGCCGCGCCCTCGGTGGTCGGCGCGGGCAGGACGATCCCATTGCGCAGCATGTCCAGCTTGCGCTTCACCTCCGCGTCGAGCCCCTCAATCTCCGCATATTTGGCGGCTTCGAGCGCGAAGTTCACGCTCATCTCGGTGCCCTCGGCCCCGACCTTGGCAGCCAGCGCATCGGTATCGTGGGTGATGTAGGTCGCGTTGATCCAGTAGACCTGCGAGGCCTCCACCGAATAGTCGAACATGGTCTTTTCGACCATCGCGACCCAGTCCGCCGCGCCCTGCGGCGTCATCGGATATTCGGCCTGCTCCATCGCCTCTTCGGCGTGGTCGTCGGCGAGCGCGGGCGTGGCGAGAGATGCAGCCGCAATGGCCGCGAGCGAGGCGGTGAACAGTTTCATGGAGAGCATCCTGTCGAAGCGGAGTGTCATTGCGCGCGAAACTACCCGCGCGCGGCGCAATAGCAAGTGGCGCTCTTCAGTGAGCGGGGCCGAGCCACTCGGCCATCGCGCGGCCCAGATCGAGTTTGGTCACGCTGCTCATGTGGGTGCCGGGCACTTCGACATAGGTCGCGTCGGGCAGCCTTGCGGCCAGTTCCTGCGCGGAGCCGTTGTCGCGATCCTCGTCGCCGCATACGACCAGCGTGGGGCAGGCGATCCTGTCGAGCTCGGCGAGGTCGAGGTTGTCCATGCTGCCGAGCAGCAGGCGGGCGGCCTCGCGGTCCACGCCCTGCGACTTGAGGAACTGCATCGAGAAATAGGCCGGGTCGCCCTTCGGGATCGCATCGAACTCGTCGATCACGCGGGTGAAGAAGGCCGCACGGCTCTCCCATTCCTGCAAGCCGTCGATGCCCATTCCGCCGAGGATGAGCCGCTTCGGGGCCAGCGCCCCGGTCGCAACGCCGTGGATCGCGGTCCGCGCGCCGAGCGAGAAGCCGCCCAGGTCGTAGTCGGTCAGGCCGAGATGATCGACCAGCGCGGCGACATCCTTCACCAGCACGCCCGCCGGGTATTTCTCCGGCGCGTGCGGCGCTTCGCTTTCACCATGCACGCGAAAATCGAGCATGATCACTTCGTAGCCCGCCCGCGCGATCCTTTCGGCATGACCGAACCTGATCCAGTTCATCTCCGCGCTGGAGAACAGCCCGTGGAGCAGGACGAGCGGCCGCCCCTCGCCCATGCGATGAACGGCCAGTTCGGTCCCATCGAAAGATTCAAACGTCATTCCAACACAGTCCCTCAGGATTCAGATCGCCCAGCGCAACCGCTGGCGTAAAACGTCTTGCCCGTCGCGCGCGAACAGCCCGCCATGCGCAAGCACTATGCGCTCGGTCGGCCAATCGAGCACCTTCCTCATGGCTGCGGCAACGGCCTTGCGCTTCGGCCAGAAGGTCATCCGCAGGTCGAAGGGCGTATGTCCGTCCGCCCCCACCAGCTGCACCGCCCAGCGGTACAGGCGTTTGCGTATCCGCTGCGGGTCGAAATTCTCGATCAGGTCGACCAGGATCGTCACCTGCGCGGCATGGACGTGAAACACGGCCTCGGTCACGCTTGTTCCGGGGACGACGATCCAGTCGATCTCGTCCTGCCACGCAGGGGCAGCCGAAGACCCGAGCGGAACGTCGATGCGGAAGGCGCGCTTCGCCTTCTCGACCAGATCGGGAACGGCACAGGTCGTTGCCTCGGGGTATCGTTCGATCCAGTCGGCCATGAACCAGTAGTGCAGGCTGTTGGGGGCGACGAGGTGCGCAACCGTGCCCAGCGCCTCGATTACATCGAACAGGTCCGGGTCGGGTGCGATCGGCGAATGCACCCACAGCTCGCCACCGGACAGGCGCACCACCGTCATCCGCGTGGGGAACGGCAGGCTTATCGGCCCATAATCCATGCGAATCTCCGGACCATCGACGATCCAGACATCCTCCCCGAAGGGCTTCGGCGTGTTTAGGGGCCGATACAGCTCGACATCGGGCATTTGCGCCTCTGTCATCCAGATAGGCTCCCCGTTGCGGCGTCGGCTTTCGTCGAATCCACGCTAGCGGAAGTTGCAGGAGACCCCACCCCACAGGGTCGCGACCTGGTTGTCCTCGATAATTCCCGACACCGCCATCTCGCCGCTGCCGAGCATGAATTCCTCGCCCAGCGTGCTCTCCTCGAACGCCTCGTAGGTCGGCAGCTCGCGCACATCCGCGCCCGCCATGCCGATAGTGACCCCATCGGGCCCGGTAAAGGTCGCGCGCTCGCTCGCCCCGCTGACCGACCAGCCGACGAAGCTCTCGTCCTGGAAGTGCGCGGCGAAATCGCCATAGGTCGCGAAGGTGATGGGCCCTGCGCCGCATTCCTCGTTGGTGCCGAACTGCGGCCCGCCGAAGATCATGGTGAGCTCTTCGACCACCGCGTCCTGCGGATCGCCGAAATCGAGCGTGACGGCAGAGCCGCCCGCCTCGGGAGCCGCTATCGTCAGCCCGTCGGCAAGCAGCGCGATGGGGCGGTTCTTCGGAGCATTGGGCGTCTGCGCCGCGATTTCCTCCGCGGTCGGCGGTTCGGAGGGCTGCGGTTCCTCGACCCCCTCCCCGCAAGCGGCGAGCGCGAAGGCCGCCGAAGCAACCAGTGCAATTGCGAACCGAGCCTTCATGTCACTCTCCCAAACCTGCCTGATGGCGCCGACAGTGTCAGAGGTGCGCGCGCACGACAAGCAAGCATGCGTGCGAGGACAGCTCAGCGTTCGTCGTCGGGGCGCTGGTCGATGATGATCGTGCCCGGCTCGGGCTCGATGTCGGCGGGACGCGGCGCGTCCGCCTCGCGCCAGGAACCGTCGATGGTCTCGCCGCCTCCTGCCATTCCACCCATCTGCCCGCGCACCCGCGCAAGCCGCTTCATCAGGAAGCGCCGGAACAGCAGCGGCACGATCAGCGAGAGCGCGGCGACAGGCACCGCAATCCACCACAGCCAGTCGAGCCAGTCGACCATCCGGGTGAGCGCAAAGATGATCGCGAAGGCGACCGCCCAGCGGATCGCCCAGCGCCGCACCAGCCGCCCCATGAAGGCGGAGGTCTCGCGCTCGATCTGGTCGAGCGACTGGCCCATCTGCTCGCGCATCTGCTCCGTCTGCCGGGGATCGGGGCCGAGCATCGAACCCTACCCCTTCTTCAGGTGGCGGCGGCCCAGCAGTTCGGCGATCTGCACCGCGTTGAGCGCGGCGCCCTTGCGCAGGTTGTCGGACACGCACCACAGGTTGAGCCCGTTCTCCACCGTGGGGTCTTCGCGCACGCGGCTGATATAGGTCGCGCCGTCGCCCACGCTCTCGACCGGCGTGATGTAGCCTTCATCCTCGCGCTTATCGACCAGCATGCAGCCCGGCGCCTCGCGCAGGATGTCCTGCGCCTGCTCGGCCGTAATCTCGCGCTCGAATTCGATGCTCACGGCTTCCGAATGGCCGACGAACACCGGCACGCGCACGCAGGTGGCACTCAGCTTCACCTTGGGATCGAGGATCTTCTTGGTCTCGACCACCATCTTCCATTCCTCCTTGGTCGATCCGTCCTCGAGGAAGACGTCGATATGGGGAATGACGTTGAAGGCGATCTGCTTGGTGAAGACCTGCGGTTCCACCGGATCGCCGACGAAGATGGCGCGGGACTGGTTGAACAGTTCGTCCATCCCGGACTTCCCTGCGCCCGAGACCGACTGGTAGGTCGACACGACCACGCGCTTGATCCCCGCCGCATCGTGCAGCGGCTTCAAGGCCACCACCAGCTGCGCGGTCGAGCAGTTGGGGTTCGCGATGATGTTCTTCGCGGTGTAGCCGTCGATCGCGTCGGGGTTCACCTCGGGCACGATCAGCGGCACGTCCGGGTCCATCCGGAAGTGCGAGGAATTGTCGATCACCACGCAGCCCGCCGCGGCTGCCTTGGGCGCGTATTCCTTGGCGATGGAGCCGCCGGCGGAAAACAGCGCGATATCCCAGCCGGTGAAGTCGAAATGCTCGAGGTTCTTGCACTTGAGCATCCTGCCCGTGTCGCCGAACTCGACCTCGGTGCCCTGCGAACGCGAGCTGGCCAGCGCCACGACCTCGTCGATCGGGAACTCGCGCTCGGCGAGCACCTGCATCATCTCGCGTCCGACATTGCCCGTCGCGCCGACTATGGCGACCTTGTAACCCATCTACCGCTCCTGAAATCTGTCGCACCGCAGATAAAGACGATGCCGCCCAGCGCAAGGCGGCGTGCGATCTTCACGCGCCCTCCGCCCGGCGCAACTGCCTCAGACGATCCCCGCCAGATGCAGCGCGAGGAGGATAATCGTCGCAGCCGCGCCCATGCGGCATTGAAGCTCAGCTTGTCGGACCCGCCACTCATCGAGAGGTCAACGAAAAAGGGCGGCACCGTTTCCGGGCCGCCCTTCTGTCTCTTTGCCTATGCGGCAGGAGGAAGCCGCGCTTACGCGTCGGACTTCTCGCCTTTCGCGGGGCGGTTGTCGCGACGTTCGGCGATACGCGCGCTCTTGCCGGTGCGGCCGCGCAGGTAATAGAGCTTCGCGCGACGCACGACACCGCGGCGGACCACGGTGATCGAGTCGACGATCGGCGAGTAGAGCGGGAAAACGCGCTCCACGCCTTCGCCGAAGCTGATCTTGCGAACCGTGAAGTTGGAACCCATGCCGCGGTTCGAACGCGCGATCACCACGCCTTCGAAGTTCTGGATACGCTCGCGCGTACCTTCGACGACCTTCACGCCGACGCGCACGGTGTCGCCGGGGCGGAATTCCGGAATATCCTTGCCGAGATTTTCAATCGCTTCGGCTTCGAGCTGCTGGATCAGGTTCATGCCTAATCGTCCTTCGTTTCTCGCTGCGCGCCAGAGGCAGACTGGACCGGAGCACCAGTATGGCGCTCCCACAAATCCGGCCTGCGTAACCGTGTCATCTCTTCGCTTTGGGCTTTTCGCCACGCCGCGATTTTCGCATGATCCCCCGATCGCAGCACTTCGGGGATCGTGCGCCCTTCCCATTCCTGAGGTCGGGTGTAGTGCGGGTATTCCAGAAGGCCGTCCTCGAACGACTCCTCGGCCCCGCTTGAAGCCGCGCCCATTACTCCCGGAAGCAGCCGAATGCAAGCGTCGAGTATGGCGAGAGCGGCAGGTTCTCCGCCGGACAGGACGATGTCGGCCAGGCTGACTTCCTCGATGAAAGGCCGCGCATCGAACAGGCGCTCGTCGAAGCCCTCGAACCGGCCGCAGATGATGGTGACGCCGGGCCCTTGCGCAATCTCGCGAATGCGCCCCTGCGTGATCGGCTTCCCGCGCGGGGTCATGGCGAGGACGGGGATGCGCTTATTTTCCCCCTCCCCTTCAGGGGAGGGGGTTGGGGGGTGGGGCGTCGAATAGCGCGGGTGGGGATGGCCCGGCGCAAGCCCCCCTCCCAACCCTCCCCCCTGAAGGGGTGAGGGCCTTTGCGTCACACTATCCAGCGCCGCCGCCAGCACATCGCATTTGAGCACCATGCCCGCCCCGCCGCCTGCCGGCGTATCGTCCACCGTCCGGTGCCTGTCCGTGGCGAAGTCGCGTATCTGCACGGTGTCGAGCGACCACGCGCCTTCCTTCAGCGCGCGGCCGGCGAGCGACACGCCCAGCGGCCCCGGAAACATCTCGGGGTAAAGAGTCAGGACAGTGGCGGCGAAGGTCACTCGGCAATCCCAGACACATCGTCTCTCCGGTGACGTTTAAGCCACCATCCGAAACCTAACGCCCCAAAGAGACAGACAAGAAGGTTGGGGAACACCATATACATCCATCTATGCACCCCCATCACATGGAGAACATCCTCAGCAAAAGCGTAAATTCCCCAGAGATATGCGTTCATGATCTCGGTGGCGACCACCGACAAGATTGTTGCCAAAACAGCTGTCAGGACAAACCAGCGGTCGAGCCGAGCCTTATGAAACCCCCACATGAAAAACAGCGCAAACGGCAGCAGCACAAGACCCGTCAACGCCGACGCCAGTAGGTCCGTCCACACGGAGCCATGGCCAAATGAATACTCGGATGGTCCGGCTGCTGCAGCGAGAATATCGAAGTGGGAAGCCAAGATCATTCTCCCCACTCCATCGATCGCCCGCTTACCGAATCGTAGCTCAAATACGTTGCGCCAAAACGTGGTCGCCGCAGCCACCGTAGATAGATCAGACCGTGCTGGATTTCACCCGCAAAGCTCAGCAGCGGGTCGAATAGCCCGTGCTGCCGTCGTCGTTATAGGTCAGCACCCGGTCGCGGTTGACCGGGCGGACGGTGAAGCTCGTCGCGTTTGCCCCGCTGCCGAAGGTCAGCCGGTTGCCGTCGAGCCTCCAGGTCGTGCGCCCGCCATTGGGGGCCGTCAGCGTGCCGTCGGCGCGCATGACCAGCTTGTTGGCCGAGCAGTCCGTGCCGTCGACCCATTCGCCGACGAAATAGCTTTGCGTATAGGCGTAGGGGGGCTCGGACGAGCCGTTGTTCTGCGCATTCGCCACCGTCGCCGCCGACAGCAGAACCCCGGCGCATGCGATGTAACCTGAAAACTTCATCTGGACCCCCCACTCAAAGCGCGGCAGATGTATCGCACCCGCCGGGCCGGTCAAGGTTCGGACGGTCGGTTCACTCGAAGGTGCTCACGTCGATCATGGTCGCGCGCGCAAGCCGCCGCGTCGCCACATGCGAAACCGGCCAGCCAACGACCAGTGCGCAAGCCGCCGCGACGATCGCCATTCCCAAAGCGCCGAAAATGACCTCCTCGCCACCTTCGAACATGAAGAGGAGCAGCGGTGTCAGGACGATACCTGGCCCGAGCATCGCCGCATAGGCGGTGCGGGCGCGCAGGCCCGCGTCCGGCCACACGAAGAAGACCAGCAGGACGGCTCCGAGCGTCGCCATGACCAGGATTATCGCGAAAAAGACGAAGGGTGCGATGAACTCCATTATCGCTCCAGGCACTGCGCGATGCCGCGGGATGGTGTGCGTATCGGCGTCATCCCCCGCACCCGCCGCAGCCACCGCCGCCGCAGCCCGAACCGCCGCCATCCCCGGCATAGCTTCCGTCCGCGCCGCCGCTGCCGTGGCGCATCGCGTGCAAGGGGTCGTAGGGCGTGCCCGCGAGCACTGCGGTCCCGAAGATCGCCACGCCCAGCCCCATCTCGGGCTGCGTGGGCGCCCGCTTGAGCCGGACATGCTCCTGCCGCGCATCCCGCAGCGCCCGCTCGCCCTCGCGCGTGCGGCGGATACCGACCAGCAGCCGCCATGCAACAACCACCACGCCCAGCGCGATCAGCACCGCGAGGATGCCGACAGGCTCGTCCAGCGCGCTGCCCGCCCGGAAGCGATAAAGGCCCAGCAGCAGGATCAGCGCCATCGGGATCACCGCGATCAGGCGTACCCCCAGCGCCTGCCCCGATCCGGTCAGCAGGCCTGCTTCGGTCAGGGCATCGCGGTCCATCCGGTAGCCGTCCTCGATCGCGCGGGAAAAGCTCTTCCAGCCGAAGCGGTCGCCGAGCGACATCAGCCGTGTTTCCGCGCCTCCGGTCGCCGCCTGCCGGTCGCGCACGTGGAAGGTCTTGCCCTCCAGCTCCAGCCGCCCCGAAGCCAGCAGGTCAGCCATCACCGCCTCGGCATAGCGGCTCTTGCCGCCCGCCAGCGCGGCATATTGCCCGGCGTCCTGCGGCACGCCCGGCTCGCCGACAGGGCGCAGGATCACCGGCACGATCAGCGCCAGCAGCCAGCCGAGCACGATCAGCCCGGCATAGAGAATCAGGAATTGCTCCGCGTCGTATTGCGCCAGACCGAGTTCCATCATGCGCCCCTTCTCAGTCGGTTATCACGTGGCCACCAGTGCCAGCAGCGCCGCGAAGCCTATCGCGATTGCCGCGGCGAGACCATAGGCGAGGCCGCGCGGCAGGATGATCGCGTCTGCCGGATTCACCCGCAGGGCGCGCGGATCGACCAGAAAGCGCCGCCGCGCGTCGGGCCAGATATCGCCCGGCGCGGGCTCGCCGAAATGCGCCTCGTAGCTGGCAAGGGTCTGCGCGTACTGGTCGTAATAGCGGGTGCGTTCGGCAGTGCCCCCGGCGGTCGGCCCGTGGTGCAATGGCTTCTCCAAAGTCTGCGGGCAGAACCGCTCCCAGTAATCCCGGCTGTAGGTCAGGTGGAGGTGCCAGGCCTGGTCGACTGCATCGGACGGCGTGACCTCGTGCCCCGCCTCGCAGGCGAGCCAGCAGAAACGCTTGTATTCGTCGAGCACACGCGCTGCGTAGTCGGCGCTCCAGCGGTTTTCGCGGGCGAGCCTTTGGGCGAAGGAGAACGCGGCGTCCGGCGGGCCGATCTCGTAGGCATCGAGACGGTGCCACAGATCGGTCTGAAACGCGTGCATGCGCCCCTTATCGGGGCATCGGTGCGATCAGGCCACCATCAATCGGCGCATTTGACGAAGACCACGCCGTCGCCCTCGATCCGGTGCCCGGCGAGCGTGACGGGGTCCGCCCCCTCTGCGGGCATCACCGCGAGGCCATCGGGTCCGCGCGCCTCGATCGGCAGGGTCGGCAGCGGTTCGTCCCACTGGAGCGCGGGCGTGGGGCCGACATCGACCACGCCCGTTTCGGGATAGCCGTTCACCCGGGTTTCGATGATGCTCATGCCGCGCGAATTGGCCGTCACGTCGAAATCGGGCCTGGCGCAATCGGCATCGACGCCCTTGGCGACCCAGCTGCCCCGCACATATTGGCTCGTCAACGCGATACCGCCCGCGCGGGCCGGGTCGCGGTCGCGGGCGGGCGGCTCCGCCTTGCTCGCATCCTGGACGATGAGCGTGCCCTGCCCCTGCATGCAGAAGCTCGCATCGGCGATCTCGCCGCTGACGCGGACATAATCGCCTGGGCCCAGTTCGGTGTCCCGAAAGCTCAGGGCATAGGTCTCGCCATCGGGCGTGCGCAGGACCGGGCATTCGAGGCCCTCCTCGATCCGTCCCTCGAGCGTGAGCAGCTGGGGCTCGCCCGAGGGGCGGGTGCCCGCCGCCGGATTGTCCGCGTCCTTGTCCGGCGCGGAGATCGCATCGTCGGAGCTATCGGTCGAGCCGGCGCATGCGGCGAGAAGCAGCGGCGCGCCGAGAAGGCTGGCGGTGAGTTTGGGTCCCATCATGCCGCACAAGCGGATGGTGGGGGTACGATGTTCCGAAATTATCGCTGTATTGGTTCAATCGTCCCAAGCCAGATTCGCAGAGAGCGAACCTCGAACTAGCCCTTCTTGCGGAAGTGCATGATGCCCCAGGTCAGCTTGCCGGCATCGGCACCGCGCACCCAGTGCGCCAGTCCTTCGAGCATGCGGTCCACGAAGGCATCGTCGGTCGAGAGCTCGCCACGCTGCGCGTCGAGATCCTCGGCGACCTGCGCATAGTGGTTGCGCAATTGCGGACTGAGATCGTCGATCCGCACCTCGTCCATCCCGCGCTCCTTCAACGCCTTGCGGTAGAAACCGAAGGACGCGAGATTGGCGAGGTGGATGCGGTCGTAGATCGGCTGGAGCGAGGAGGTATCCTCGATCCCGTCGGCCTGCATCGGATCGGTGAAGATGAAGTCGCCGCCGGGCTTGAGCACCCGTGCGACCTCGCTCAGCACGGCGCCGCGATCGGGCGCGTGGAGGATCGCGTCCTGGCTCCACACCACATCGAAGCTCGCATCCTCGAACGGGAGGTGGTCGAACGATCCTTCGACCACCGAGACGCGGTCCTCGAGACCCTGCTCGGCGGTCAGCTTGCGGTTGCGCGCGTTTTCCGCTGGCGCAATATTGAGGCAGGTGACGTGCCCCGCGCCGTGCTCCGCCACAAGCCGCCGCGCGCCTCCGCCGTAGCCCGAACCGATATCGAGCACTTTCTTGCCCGACAGATCGCCCACGGTCTGCGCCATGCGATCGACCGTCAGCCGGCTCGCCTCGCGGATGTCCTTCGTGGTGTCGTAGAGGCCGACGTGAATGTCCTCTCCGCCCCAGACGGTGGAGTAGAATTCCACCGCATCGTCGCTGGTGTAGTAGTCGCGCGCGGTATCGGTGGTGGCTTCGGTCATCGCGTCACTCGGCATATTCTTTTTCCGCCACATGGATGAAGAAATCGGGCGCCTCGTCCCCGTCGGCCTGCTGGAAATCGCCATAGGTGTGGATCTGCTGGAAGCCCACGTCCTCCAGCAATCCGCGCACGTAGTTCTTGCGCAGCGGGAACATGTTGAGGTGATATTCCGAGCCGTCGGGGAAGGTGTATTTGAACCGCGCGAGGCTGTCGTCGACATGCTCGGGCTCGGCGGTCACCTGGTCGCCGCAATAGTAATACTTGTGCTTGGTGCTGAAGCCTTCGTCCAGAATACCGTCGTAATTGCGCTGGTCGATGATCAGGATGCCGTCGTGCTTCAACGCGGCATAGAACTCGGCGAGCGCACGGCGGCGGTCGTTCTCGTCGTGCAGGTGGGTGAAGCTGTTGCCGAGGCAGATGATCGCATCGAACTTGCCGTGGACATCCTTGTTCAGCCAGCGCCAGTCGGCATGGACGGTCTTGAGCACGAGGTCGTGATCGGCGGCGTTCTGGAATGCCATCGCGAGCATTTCCGCCGAGCCATCGGCCGAGGTGACGTCGAACCCGTTCTTGAGCAGCTGGACCGAATGAAAGCCGGTCCCCGTGGCGACGTCGAGCACGCTCTTCTTGCCCCGCCCGGCCAGGATATCGACGAAGAAACGCCCTTCGCTCTGCGCGCGCGCCTCCCAGTCGATCAGTTCGTCCCACTTCTCCACGAAGCCGCGGACATATTCCTTCTGGTAGCTTTCGGTATCGCGCACCGCGTGCGGATCTTCGCCGTAATCCTGCGTCGCTTCAGGCGCGAAAGTGCGCTTTTCGGTTGTCGTACTCATCGTGGCTTTCCCTCGCGCGTCGATGCCCGCCGAGCCTTCCGCGAGGAGGCGTGCGGGTCGTGGTGGGAAGCCCTCCCCTGTCGATGCGGAAGGCCGGTCGATTTGGTGTGCCGGACTTAAAACATACCTTGCGGGGTTATTACAACCGAAGTGTCGAGAGTTCCCGGCCCTACGGAAGAAAAGCGCGCGCCAGCACCAAACGTTCCGTATCCCAGTCGGGCACGGCCGCAGGGATCAGCGGCACCATGAAGGGCGCTCCGGCTGCAGGAGCGATCTCGACAATGTCGGTTGCCCCGTAGTTCATGATGTTAGTGGTGGTCCCGACGACTTCGCCGTCCTCGGTCTCGACCCTCAGGCCGATCAGATCGGCGTGGTAGAATTCGTCCGGATCGAGCGGCGGGAGCGCGGATCGCGGCACGGTGAGCTCGGTGCCGCGCAGGCCCTCCGCTGCGGTGCGATCGGCGATTTCGGCGAAACGAGCGATGGCCCCGCCCTTGTTGTCGGAGCGAATCGCGGTGGGGGTCAGCGTGCCGCCATTGAAAGACTTCGCACCCTTCAGCGCACCGATCCCCTCGCCGAACAGCTTGAGGCGGACCTCGCCCGCCACCCCGTGCGCGCCGGTGACGGCGGCCAAAACAATAGCCCTCCCACCTTCAGGGGGGAGGGTTGGGAGGGGGGAAGCGGTGGGCGCGGCGCCCTTTGCCTCGCCCCCTCTCCCCGACCCTCTCCCGTTTCCCCTCCCTTTGGGGGGAGAGGGAGATTTCATCAGCCTTCGGCCTTTTCTTCGCCCGCATCTTCCGATGCGTCTTCGGCCTTGGCCTCTTCGGCGGGCGCTTCTTCGGTCGCAGCTTCTTCGGCCGGTGCTTCTTCAGCCTTGGCCTCTTCCTCGGCAGGCGCTTCTTCCGCAGCCTTCAGCGCTTCGGCGGCTTCGGCTTCCTTGGCGGCCTTTTCCTCGGCGCGTTCCTTGGCCTTTTCGCCCGGCTCGGCCTTGTTCGGGTTGTTGCGCGCGGCACGCTCGCGGATGCCGGCAGCGTCGAGGAAGCGGGCGACACGATCGCTCGGCTGCGCGCCGACGCCCAGCCAGTAACGCGCGCGGTCCTCGTTCAGGTTGACACGGTTCTCGTCATCCTTGGCGAGCAGCGGGTTGTAGGTGCCGATCTGCTCGAGATAGCGGCCGTCGCGCGGATAGCGCGAGTCCGCCGCCACGATGCGGTAATAGGGGCGCTTCTTGGCGCCGCCACGCGAAAGTCGAAGTGCAATAGCCATTGTGGTTCTTCCTTGGTCTTTTCGTCAGTCGTTTTCGGTTATTTCTTCGGGAGCAATTTCTGCAGGTCGGGCGGCAGCTTGCTCATGTCGACATCGCCCATGCCCTGCCCGTCCATGCCGGGAATCTGCGGAGCACTCTTGCCCCCCATGCCGGGCAGGCCGCCCATTCCGCCGCCTCCGCCGAGCATCGCGGCAAGGCCCTTCATCCCGCCCATCTTCTTGATCTGCTTCATCGCGCGGGACATTTCCTGGTGCATCTTCAGCACCTTGTTGACGTCCTGCACTTGCGTGCCGCTGCCTGCCGCGACGCGCTTCTTGCGCTTGGCGTTGAGCAGCGCGGGATTGGCGCGTTCCTTGGCGGTCATCGATCCGATGATCGCGTCCATGTGGACCAGCACCTTGTCGTCCATCCCGCTGGCCTGCATCGCCTGCTTGGCCTTCTTCATGCCCGGAAGCATGCCCGCGAGCATGCCGAGCCCGCCCATCTGCTGCATCTGGTTCAGCTGCATGCGCAGGTCGTTCAGGTCGAACTGGCCCTTGGCCATGCGCTTGGCGAGCGCTTCGGCCTCGTCCTGCTTGATCGTCTCGGCGGCCTTTTCGACCAGCGACACGACATCGCCCATGCCCAGGATGCGTTCGGCGACCCGGCGCGGGTGGAAGGCTTCGAGCGCGTCGAGCTTCTCGCCCACGCCTGCAAACTTGATCGGCTTGCCGGTAACCGCCCGCATCGAGAGCGCTGCGCCGCCGCGTGCATCGCCGTCCATCCGGGTCAGCACCACGCCGGTCAGCGGGACTTCGTCGGAGAAGCTCTGCGCGACGTTGACCGCGTCCTGCCCGGTCAGGCTGTCGACCACCAGCAGCACCTCGGTCGGCGTCGCCACCGAGGCGACCGCCTTCATCTCGGCCATCAGCGCTTCGTCGACATGCAACCGGCCCGCGGTGTCGAGCAGCACCACGTCGACATTGCGCAGCCTGGCCGATTCGAGCGCACGCTTGGCGATCTCGACCGGTTGCTGGCCCTGGATGATCGGCAGCGTGTCGACCTGCGCCTGCTCGCCGAGCACCGCCAGCTGTTCCTGCGCGGCCGGCCTTTGCACGTCGAGCGAGGCCATCATGGCCTTCTTGCCGTGCTTTTCGCGGATGAACTTGGCGAGCTTGGCGGTGCTCGTGGTTTTACCCGAGCCCTGCAGGCCGACCATCATGATGACGACCGGCGGCTTGGCCTCGAGCGTCAGCGGGACATGGCCGTCTTCACCTTCGGACCCGCCCAGCATCGCGACCAGCTCGTCATTGACGATCTTGACGACCTGCTGGCCGGGGGTGACCGACTTGAGAACGCTTTCGCCAACGGCCTTCTCGGTGACCTTTGCGATGAAATCGCGCGCGACGGGCAAGGCCACGTCGGCTTCGAGCAGCGCGATCCGCACTTCGCGCATCGCATCGCGCACGTCCTGTTCGCGCAGGGCGCCCCGCCCGCGCAAGCGGTCGAAGGTATTGCCAAGGCGATCCGACAGTGCGTCGAACATCTACTCGATCACTCCATTTGCGTGACCCTAAGGTGGGAAACGCGAAAAACGCCGGCGGACGAAACCTCGTCGGCCAGCGTCGGGGCGGTGCCCCTTCTGAAACTACTTCAGGACAGCGAGCTATCCTTGAGACCGGTGGTGGAGCCTAGCGGGATCGAACCGCTGACCTCTACAATGCCATTGTAGCGCTCTCCCAGCTGAGCTAAGGCCCCGGCCGGTCATGGGAGGCGCCATTTAGAAAGCGCTCTCCCACTTGGCAAGCCCAATATCAGGGCAAGCGCATCAGGTGTCGTCGCTGTCGTCGTCGTCACCCTTGGACTTCGACACGCCGAGGTCGTCGTCGCCGCCCAGATCCACTTCGTTATCGGGCGAATCATCGTCGTCGTCGACGTCGATATCCTCCAGATCGTCATCGGCAAGGTCGCTGTCGGCTTCCTTGTCCTTCTTCTTCTTGTCCTCTTCCTCGAACGGGATCGGCTGCTTCGACTTGAGCACCGGCTCGGGCGTCCAGGTGTTCTCGCATTCGATGCAGGTCACCGGATCCTCGTTGCCGAGATCGTAGAAACGCGTGCCGCACTTGGGGCAGGTGCGCTTGGTGCCCCATTCGGGTTTGACCATGATGTGTTCCTTGTTGCGGGCGACTTCGCGCGCGCTCGAGTGATTGAGTGTAGAAATCCGTGTGGGGTGACTTGGGGCCATCCGGCCGCCGAATCAAGAATGGCGCGCGCCTTGCCATGCACCTTGGTGGCTGTCAAAGCCCGGCTCCCTTCGGAATTGATCGCGCCATGCCCCACGCACCCTCCCCGCAGACCTTCCGGCCCGCAGGCCCCTTGCGCGGCGCGATCGCCGTGCCGGGCGACAAGTCGATCAGCCACCGCGCGCTGATCCTTGGGGCAATGGCCGTGGGCGAAACGCGGGTGAGCGGGTTGCTGGAGGGCGAGGACGTGCTCGCCAGCGCGGCAATCCTACGCGCCATGGGCGCGGATATCGCCCGCCGCGACGATGGCGAATGGCGCATCCACGGCGTCGGCGTTGGCGGATTGCTCCAGCCGCAAGCCGCGCTCGATTGCGGCAATAGCGGCACCTCGGCGCGGCTGCTGATGGGGCTCGTCGCCAGCCACGGGATCACCGCGAGCTTCACCGGCGATGCGAGCCTTTCCAGACGCCCGATGGGCCGGGTGATCGATCCGCTGTCGCTGATGGGTGCAAGCTTCACTCCTTCGCCGGGCGGCACCCTTCCGCTGATGCTGGAGGGCGCGCATCCTGCCGTGCCGATCACCTACCGCCTGCCGGTGCCCAGCGCGCAGGTGAAGAGCGCGGTGCTTCTGGCGGGATTGAACACGCCCGGCATCACCACGGTGATCGAGCCGGTGCCGACGCGCGACCACTCGGAACGGATGCTCCGCGGCTTCGGAGCGCAGCTGGACGTCTCCGAGGAGGATGGGGAGCGCATCATCCGGCTGACCGGGCAGGTCGACCTGCAACCACAGACCCTCACCGTGCCGGGCGATCCTTCCTCCGCCGCCTTCTTCATCGTCGCCGCCACGCTGGTCGAAGGCAGCGATCTGACGATCCGCAATGTCGGCATGAACCCGACCCGGGCAGGGCTGGTCGGCGTGCTGCGCGCGATGGGCGCGAATATCGAGGACGTCGACGCCCGCGAGGTCGGCGGAGAGCCGGTCGCGGACCTGCGCGTGCGTCACGCCCCGCTGAGGGGAATCGAAGTCGACCCAGCGGTGGCTCCGAGCATGATCGACGAATTCCCCGTGCTGTTCGTCGCCGCCGCGCTGGCGCAGGGCACCACAATCACACGCGGGCTCGAAGAGCTGCGGGTGAAGGAGAGCGATCGTCTCGCCACCATGGCCGCCGCGCTCGAAACGGTCGGCGCGCGGGTTGAAGAACACGAGGATGGCCTGACGATCCACGGCACCGGCGGCGAACCACTGCGAGGGACCGCCAATGCGCGGGTTAAAACGCATCTCGACCACCGGATCGCGATGAGCATGGCGGTCGCGGGCCTCGCCAGCCGCGACGGGGTGCAGATCGACGACGCCTCCCCCATCGCAACCAGTTTTCCCGGCTTTGAAAGCCTGCTCGAAGAGACTAGTCCGCCCCAACCCGCTTGATCGCATCCTAGAGAGAGATCCCCCGTGATGTTCCGCAGAATCGCCCCCGCCCTGCTCGCGCTGGCCGCGTGTTCGACCGCCGTCCAGGCGGCGACCTACGAGATGTTCCGCGATCCGAACTGCGGATGCTGCGAACTGTGGGCGGACCATGTCCGGGCCGAAGCCGAGGCTGAAATCGCGGAAACGACGACACAGGATATGGCCGCGATCAAGGCCGCCAATGGCGTGCCGCAGGATCTGTGGAGCTGTCACACGATGATCGTCGACGGCTATGTGATCGAAGGCCACGTGCCTGCCGCAGACATCGCCCGGCTCCTGGCCGAACGCCCGGCGGGCGTGAAGGGGCTGGCCGTGCCGGGCATGCCGCTCGGCTCGCCCGGAATGGACATGGGAAATCGCAAGCAGGCTTTTCAGGTTATCGCCTTCGGTGAGAAGGGACGCTCGGTCTTCGCCAGCTACCCGGGAACATGACCGGGCTCGATATCTACTCCCTCATCGGCTTCGTCGGCATGGCCTGCATCATCGGGGCCTATGCCTACCTTACGTGGAGCGAGGCGGCGAACCCCTTCATCCTGCACGGAACCAACCTGACCGGCGCGGCGCTGCTGACCGTCAGCCTGCTGGTCCACACCAACTGGCCCTCGTTGGTGCTCGAAGGCTTCTGGGCCGCAATCGCGATCTGGGGGCTGGCCAAGGCCCTGCGCGAACGTGCTCGCACCAAACTGGAGACACCAACGCAATGATCATCGCCGTCGACGGACCGACCGCCAGCGGAAAAGGCACCATCGCCAGCGCCATCGCGCGCCATTTCGGCCTGCCATGTCTCGATACCGGGCTGCTCTATCGCGCGGTCGGGCGACAGGTCGAGCTTGCCGGGGGCGACCCGGACAGCGAGGAAGACGCCCTCGCCGCAACCGATTTTCCCGATACGCTTCTCGCCGACCCCGAGCTGCGCAGCGAAACGACCGGCAGCTATGCCAGCCGGGTCTCGGTCCATCCGAAAGTGCGCGCCGCCCTGTTCGACCGGCAGCGCAATTTCGCCCAGACCGAGGGCGGCGCCGTGCTCGACGGGCGCGATATCGGCACCGTGATCTGTCCCGATGCGGAGATAAAGCTGTTCGTCACCGCCTCGCTCGACGCACGGGCCGACCGGCGATTTGCCGAACTGATCGGCCAGGGGCGCGATGTTACGCGCGAGGACGTTCTGGAACTGGTCCGACGGCGCGACGCGCGCGACATGGAGCGAAAGGACGCTCCGCTCAAACCCGCACCGGACGCCCATATCCTCGACACGACCGCGCTGGACAGGGACGCCTCCATCGCCGCCGCGATAGGAATCGTGGAAGAGGCGCGGGGTAGCCCGCGCTAGGCGATCAGGCGACGGCGCGTGCGCCGGAGGCAGTCCTCTGCGGCAGATCCACGCTCGGCAGCGCCCTGAAACCGGGCCTGGCAAAGAGATAGCCCTGGAAATAGCGGACGCCGAACAGTTTGAGCGTGTTCCACTCCTCGATCGTCTCGATTCCCTCGGCAATGATCGTGATGCCCAGCCGTTTCGCCATGCGCACGATCGCCTCGACGATCACCCGGCGCGGTTCCGATCTGTCGATCCCGCGGATCAGCTCCATGTCGAGCTTCAGGTAATCGGTCTGAATCCGCGCCAGCAGGCCCAGCCCCGCATGGCCAGCCCCGAAATCGTCGATCGCCGTCCCGAAACCCATCTTGCGATAGGTGTCGATGATCGACTGGACGTGGGCGGTATCGTCCATCTGCTCGTTTTCGGTGAACTCGAACAGCAGCCGCTCGGTCGGCATCCCGCAGGCGCGCGCGGTCTTCAGGGTCAGCTGGATGCAGGCGAGCGGCGAATAGACCGCGTTGGGGAGAAAGTTGATCGACAGGCGCGCGCCGGTATCGAGAATTCCGGCCGCCACTGCCCCTTCGATCGCGGCGACGCGGCACTGCTGGTCGAAGGAATAGCGGTTCGCCCCGGTGACTTTCGAAAGAACCTCGTCCGCGCTCTCGCCCTTTTCGCCCCGGACCAGCGCTTCGTAGGCGAAGGGCTCACCCGTTTCGCCGTCGACGATCGGCTGAAACGCCATTGCGATGGCGAACGCGTCTTCGGGTGCATGGCACCCCTGGCAACCTTCCTGCATGGCTGACCATCTCCCCAAGTTGTCGGACGAGGAATGGGGCCAAAGGGCCTAAGATATTGTGAATCATAGGCTTAGCTCCATGGGTCGCACTCCGGTCGAGGCGCAGGCGGGGCCTGGTGCCAACCCCGTCAAGGAGCGCCGACTGCGCGGTTTTGCTTGCAAATCGGGCCGCTCTGGCCTACCCGCGCGGCCGTTCTCGCATTCCCGATGGATTCGATGGACCCGTGCGGTGGCATCCGGCCTCGCGCGGCAAACGGCCCTCTTGCCCCGTTAGCCCCCGCGATGGTGCGTGGGAGACGGGTAAAGACCCCGGACAACCGGCGGCCGGTAGCAAATGTGAACTAGGAACCAGTACCTGATGGCAACCCAAGAAATGCCTTCGCGCGACGATTTCGAAGCGCTCCTCAACGAACAGCTCGGCGATGCCGAAGACGGCGGCTTCGAAGGCCGCGTGGTCAAGGGCACCGTGACCGCAATCGAAAACGGCATGGCCCTGATCGATGTCGGCCTGAAGAGCGAAGGCCGCGTCGACCTGCGCGAATTCATGCGCAACGAAGACGAGCACGGCCTCGAAGTCGGCTCCGAAGTCGAAGTCTATGTCGACCGCGTCGAAAACGCCGACGGCGAAGCGATGCTCAGCCGCGACCGCGCCCGCCGCGAAGCCGCGTGGGATCGCCTCGAAAGCGAATTCGGCGAAGGCAAGCGCGTCGAAGGCCGCATCTTCGG
>MDTG01183704.1_pt1 | contig 42570 bp, 35 predicted proteins | sample 811421 | NCBI WGS metagenome assembly MDTG01 (sample SAMN05326645, study PRJNA326480) | marine metagenome | isolation source: seawater | place: Pacific Ocean: South East | collected 2011 | reverse complement strand
TAATACCGTCTCTACCCAGAATACCTCTAACGCACCTCCTTATTTTTCACCTTTCGGTTGCTCTTTTAAGGTGCTAGTTAGGACTCTCTCAGATACAAAATATGGATAATAATGTTTTTTTAATTTCATTTTAATCATTTTTATCACTTGTGTTTTAATTTCATTTTTATCATTTTTACCAAGCGCCAAGACGAAAACCAGACAAAAAATATCTATTTATTAAGGACTCAAACCACGAGTTTAAACTTTTTACGTCTTTTGCTGATCCATAGTCTCTAAAAGGTGAAACAAGCGTGATAAATTTGAGGTAGAAATAATCAAATCCACTTTTAGGGACGCATATATTAAGCGCCTGCGTGCGGGTAGTCTGTTCATCATATTGCAATAATTGCATCCTTTAATTTTTTCGTTTAAAGTTGGTTTTCTAAGAATGACAGAAATTGATTTCACTACCCAAGTTACGAAGACATTACAGATTAATCGGAAAGAACAGAATCAAAATGCAGAAACTCTCTCAAGATTGCTAGAATCGAGATTCCACGCATATGAAACTCTACAGAATATCAACCTAGATCTCTTGGATTCGATCGGAGCATCTACGAGCCAGTTAAAAGATACCTCTTCTGAAAGAAGTGCAGTTGCGCTTTCTTCCGTAGTTTTTGCTCGAAAGTTGAATCTAGCGAAAGATAAAGCCAAAAAAACAAAGCATTGCATTCAGGCAGCACTGAATCAACGAAAAATTTTACGAAGACTGAAAGTTAGCCTTATTGCTGGAGACTTCACTGAGGCAATACAGCAGTCGATGGAGTTTAGCGGCCAACGAGAAATTTCGATTCAAGGTTTCAATCCATCCCAAAATTCGTTTGAGAACGACTTATTGGTGATAAAGAACGATGTTGAATCTATTTTAAATGAGAAAATAGAGCATATTATGAAGGGTGCAACTTTCAGCGAAGATAGCTTTTTCTTTAACTATGTTGAAATTGCCTCAAAGATTGGTGGCACTGAAAAAGTTGTTCAATACTTGTCCAAATATATACAGATTTACATCTGGAAGAATTATGAGAATATTGTTGCTGTATTTGAAGGACCTGAAGATATTTTTCGTAAATATTTCCTAAATTTGATCACGTGCCTATTTGATAACACTCTTGAAATACTAGATAAGAAATGCAAAAGCTTGACTCCAATTTTGGATGAGAATATGGTCTCTAAATATGTTCTTTTATGTCATGAGGAGTGCAGTAAAGTTCTTCAGAAGATTTTGATGATGTATTTGAAACGAAGAAAATTTGATCGTAGTGTAATTGAAGCAGAGATTGTAGAGAGATGTAGTGGTTTATCTGCTCAGGACATTGATATTTTTCTGGAAGAGTTGTCTGGATTATGTGCTCAGTATGAGCAGTACCGGAGAATATATTGTTCTAAAATCTCCGAAATATGCAACAATACGCAGATTCAGCTTAGTCTAGACAAGTTATTTGAGAATAAATTGAAAGACTTCGAGAAGATCTATGAAATTTATTCCTCACTCGAATTTCTCTATATAAAAAAAAGTATTTCCATCGCATTCAATATTGAGGAGCACGGGAACTGTCTTACAAGCTCAATCGTTGACGATATTCTATACATTTCGGAACGTAGCGTTAAAAGAGCGTTACAAACAGGTTCATGTGAATGTGTTAGCTCTGTTCTAGACTCAGTAAACTCTGCTTTTATTTGCCAGGTGTTCCCTGAGCTCTCAGATAGAATAACAAGACAGGCAAGTTACATAAGACCAGGTAAACTCGTTGATGCAATCGAATTTCATCATGTATCTGATGGAGAAACGCCGACTAAATTAGAAGTTAATGCTTTCATGCGATCTTTGAATGATATAGATGCTATGAGTGAACTAATTATGAAGTTAGATGAATTGCTTACTTCAGCAGAAGTGTATGGTACATTGGCGGATAAAGAATACATATTAAATTGTACTAGAAACCTTAGGGAGTCATCTTTACAATTTAAGCATCTTTGTACCAAAATGATTGACGTCGTTTCAAATGTTTTTGTTGATATATTTGGAAATTGTCTTCAGATATTAGGTACAACCTCATATGAGCTTACTCGTGATAGGTATGAAGATTGTCACGAGAATTGGACTGGACAAATCATTGTAGTTTTTCAAAAAATAACTCAGAATTTAGTTCCCATAATGTCAACATCAAATTCTAGCACACTTGTACATCAAATACTCCAAGATCTTGCAAGACGCATTGAGATGATTGTCATGACTCGATTGCGGTTCAACCATCTCGGAGGACTTCATTTTGAACGAGAAATTCGGAAACTAGTTGCAAACTTAACAAGTTTAATGCAATGCCAAATGCGGGATATTTTTTCACGTCTCAATCAAATTGGAATGGTGTTAAGCTTTGAGACATTTGATGAAATAATGGATTACTGGGGCGATCGTTCAGGATTGTTGACATGGCGTATCAATAGGTCTGAGGTCAAAAGGATTCTTTCCCTACGAGTAGATTTTAGGTTAGAATCAGTGGAAGCCTTACAATTATAAAATTACGAGCATGTATATTCTCATGACTTGTCTACTTGGTACAATGGGTACCATGGTACTATATTTGATGTGCATTTATACGTAATTTTGAGTACCAGTGAACGTGAAAATTTCATTACCTAGCTCTATAATTTATTTCTATTCACGTTTGTGTTTGAATCGAGAGCCTTCTGCTTTTGTGACTCATTCGTTTTCAACATTTCCAGTGAGTTAAACACCTTACTGGACTTGACAAAAACAGAATTATTGCTTTTCTTAGTGGTACAATTATAAACTTGCTTTTCATTTGCACATTCTGCAGGAATTTTCATTGTCTGAGCTCTTTCTGGATGAAAACCTTCAATTTGGGCCAACTTTGGCAAAGGAATTTTCTTATCCATTCTTTTTAACTCTGATTTGGACTTTTTCTTCGTTGGCATATCCAAATAAGATGCATCTTTTTTATGCTTCCGAATACCCAACGCCTTAAATATTTCTTCCGGTGTCTTCTTGCTTGTATGACTAGTTAAAGTTCTTTTCTCAGAAAGTATTTCTTCAAATCTCTTTTCAGTAGTCATAGACGAATCTGTCAGAGAAGTCAACTTATAAATAACTTGATCAAATAAATTACGAGCAGAATATTGTAGTTCGAAATTCTTCGAGTCATCTTTGTTCAACACTTTTTCTATTTCGTTCGACTTTTGACTCATGTATGATTTTGCATACATTTCTCCTAGTCCTACCTTTGCTTTAGCATCGCTCAATTGAGTGCACATATTCATCGTGCCTATCTTAATACCATCAGTAGATTTTACATCATCCCACTTGTTCAATAATATTCGTTGCTGAATTAAATTTTCTATTGTGTGCGTTGCTTCAATACTGGTATTAGGACGTGGTTGTGAAACTTGATTAAACTCAAGATTGCTTTCCAATGCACTATTCAAAGGGCGCTGCCTTCCCGAGACTTCCCCGACAAAAGACCATGATTCTTTTGTAATCGCACTAGTTTCAAGCTTATCAATTTCTTCCGAAAGTCTTTCCTGCATGAACTGAAAGGGAGACGACAATAGTAGCGGAGTTTTCACCGATTTGTGATCCGTACTTTCTTCTTTTGTTGCTGTAATCTTACTACGAAGCTTCTGTTCAACCAGCTCTTTCTCTGCAGCCAAGATATTTCTATTCAATGGAACAACTTGCTCATTTTGGTTCATTGGTAGGACTTCTGCACTCAAAACATTCGGATCATGTAAGATTGGTGTGATTATACTATCGTTACTCATTCTTTGTTTCCAATTTATACTTTCGGTTCTTCCACAATTTTGTGTAGTTGAACTACTCAATTTTAAGCAAGGTTTAATAGGTTTAATAAGATTTAGTACACTTAAAATTTGTAGCTCTATTTGTTGCCATATTTGCTCTGTGTGTGTATTTTCCGTTGTTAGTTCTAGGAGCGGGAGTGTTGCCTTGTATTTTTCCGAAGCGTGTTTTGTCAATCTCAAAAACATGGCACTCGCTTTATTTCGTACCACGTTTGTATTAGAAATTGGAAAATGTGGAGAGTTCTTAGCAGAGAACTCTTTGTAAAAAAAGTCCTCTTCAAGGTGGGTAGTTCTCATATCTCAGAATTGTGTAGATATGCTTATGCCACCATGTATATATGTAGTGCAAGCTTAATGTTTTGAATTGGACAGCTAAGTCGGCCAATTTACAGTTCAGTTTGTCGATAAGGGACTTTCAGGAAACTAAGCCAAAAAGGTAGATTGAAGAATTATTGAAGAAATGGCCTAAAAATACCAATTTCTGCTTTTTTCTGCCAAATATGACACCCTATGGCCATACAATGGTTTATTTTGGGGTGTGTATAATTTAGGGTTTCGTATATATGGCTAAATTGAAAAAATTGATTTTGGTTTCGTTTCCGAGAAATTTTGAATTGAATTTTAGATATACGAGTGGGGATGCCAATTGGAGGAGGACAAATTGGTACATAAGTTAACTTTTACTTAAAGCTATTCTTATATGCAATTTCAAATAATGCAGAGAGAACATTACCCCTTCACAAATTTACGACATATTTTTTATATAACTTGTGTTTATCTAAGCGCTAAGATCAATAATCAAAATTAAGAAGCTTCCACGCCACTTGCAGCATCAAAGTATCCAGACTTTTTTAGCAACTCAACAAATATTTCTCTTTCATGATGTTTCAAAATGTATGGAGAAAATAATGCTCCTGGAAATATGCCAGTAGCAACATCATGTTTAAAGTGTATCATTGCATCATTGATGACTTTACCAACTTGCGCATACTGCTTGCAAAATTTTGGCGTAACTTTTGCATGATGGGGATGTTGCAGAAATCCGAGCAGATCATGATAAACTAGAATTTGACCATTAGTGTTAGAACCTGCTCCTATTCCAATCGTAGGAACATTGACGGAAGAAGTGATAGCCGCAGAAACACAGTCAGGCAAGCACTCTAGCACAATTGAAAAACAACCAGCATCTTGTAACTCAATGGCCTGTTCAACAAGCTTTACTGCGGCCCTCGCATTATTTGCTTGAGGTCTGAATCCGCCAAAGAGACTTACAGATTGAGGAGTTAAACCGATATGACCCATGACAGCAACACCGGCCTGATTTAACTTACGAACGGCCGAAACACGACAATAACCGCTACCTTCTAACTTAACAGCATGCATTCCTCCTTCTTTCAATATCCTAATAGCAGACTTTAATAAATTTTCGTCACTACTTTCATAACTTCCAAAGGGAATGTCTCCAACCAAGAAAGTATTCTTAGCACCACGCGCAACAGATCGACAGTGTACCAACATTTCCTCAAGTGTAATCGGTAATGTTGTATCGTGACCATGAATCACCATGGAAGCAGAATCACCAACAAGAAGAATATCTATGTCTGCTAGATCCACCTAAAACAAAGTAAGTTTATTGTTTCGAAGTACAGAAGTGAAAACTTACGTGTGTAGCGCTAGAATAATCATATGCAGTAACAGCTGTTAAGGCCCTACCTTGTTCATATTTTTCGCGGATTAACTTCAATGTGGTCTTTTCAGTTTGCTCCGCAGTTCTGTATAGATTTCTACACGCATATTTCGGTTTAAAAGAACAAAGAAAATGTGCGCGACCGAAAATAATATTCGTTGAACTCTTTAGGCGCGAATAAAAGTTGCTAGGTTTTGGCAACATTTCTATCCATTAAGCATTATTTCCCTTCCTCTTGAAATTAAACAGGGCACAAAGTTCGATTTGAGCATAAGTAAAGCTGGCACCGAAAACTTGTTCTTCAGCCGTCGATGCGTTCTGTTTTTTTTGTCGATACTCGTATGTTCTGTATTTAGTCGTATGGCCATACACCAGCAGACGTACAAATAAATCACTTGTGTTTTAATTTCATTTTTATCTCATTTTTACACCGTGTTTACGAAATAAAAAATAATAATTACGAGTACACAAAAAGTCACTTTCACGATTGTTTTTACGAATTTTTTTAATAGCAGACCCAGGGGATACGTGGATGCTATTTTGAGTAAATGTAAATGATTTTATTAGGAAAGAAGGAGAACAATCAAGAGTTGTGCTTTAAGACACACAGAGAATATCTGCCTTCACACTTTCGTTACTTCTAGCCGGCAGATCCTGGAACTCAGAGACCCGAATTATATATATTGACTTCAACAAGAAAGGAGAATTTTAACAGATAAAATAGTATGGAAAGACATCAATATAGCAAAAAGTTATAGGTGTATTTATTACACTCACATCATGATAACTACGTGCTGTTATGCATTTCACCTATTAAATTCTTCGTCAAAGAATATATTGCTACATAGGCGATGCGGAAGAAAACAGAAAGGGAAGTTTTCACCAATTCTAAAAAAACACGTGCCTTTATCTTCGTCATCGTTAGATGCTACTGGGATTACGTCTGAACACGAATCTTATGCACATTTTTTGGCACGAGAATATTCTGATAATGCTGCAAATAGTGATGAACTAGCTGCGCGGACACTTAATAAAAAATTCCAAGTGCTCGGAAGAGATGATGAATTATTTAAGGTGGTTTTCTTGACGTTTCGGAAACTTGTTGAGAGTTCGAGCAAGATCCCAAATGCCCATATTGTAACTACTGTAATAACAATTGCCGGTAAACGAGGGTATTTATATGAAGCCTCATTCGCTTTCAATTGGAGTCAAACTTCCGGGGATAATACATTAATAAGACCAACTGCATACACATATACAGCCTATATTCAAGCAATCGGCCAGAACATCCATGGTGATAATTGGCTTTTAGCTTTCGACACTTTTGATGAAATGATAAGTAAAGGACTGATTCCGAATGTCTTTACATATAGTGCACTCATTCGGGCAGGCGTACGTGGTGGGAAAAATGGCGCCAGAAGGGTAAGTTCTTTTTATACCTTATTTCACTTGCTCTCATTTTCTTTATATTAATATACTAACTTGTTCTTTTTCTGCTTAAACTAGGCCTTATTGCTCATTCCAAAGATGAGAGAAAATAGCATTGAACCAGATCTATCCATTATGAGTGCTCTCGTGAGTGCATTTGGAGCCGCAAACAATATTGATGGAGTTCGTTCAGCTACACACTCTGCTCTAAAACTTGAGAACGTGGATGGTCAACTCTTTGTTGATATAATCTGTGCTTTTACAACCTGTGGAGCGTATCAGGAAGCTCTTGATATTTTTCACTCTTCAAAGTGTCCAAAAAACATCCAAACATGTACTGCTACAATGCAAGCATACATAGATTCTGGAAAAGTCAAAGATGCTGAGAGAATATACAATAAAATGAGAATCAATAAATCTGAAGGTGGCTACGGATTTCTACCGAACGCACGAGCTCACACAACCATGTTAAATGGATATGAAAAGTCTTTGATGTGGAGCAGTGCAGTAAATCTTTTGAGAAAGTTAGAACAAGTTAACATAGTAAATAACAAAGAAGATTTCGTACCAAATGAAATCCACTATAATGTAGTGTTGAGTGCATGTGGGAAATGTGGAGAATGGTCTATCGCTGAAAGTATATTCCATTCCATGCGTACTCGTGGTGTACCCACGACAATTATCACGTTCAGTACTCTAATTGCAGCTTACGGAAGAAGTGGTGAAACACTTCGTGCGCGCTGCTTGTATAATCTTATGCGAAATGAAGGTATTTTCCCCGATGACTATTCTTTCGTTGGTCTTATCCTTGGACATGCTGTAAAACGTGATCTAAGAGCTGCCCTTGATGTTAGAAATCTCATGGCTTCCGAAAATTTAACGGAGACTGTTCATACGTACAATGCCTTGATTTATGCTGCTGATGTTTGTGGAGAATATGAAAAAGTAGTCAGTTTATATGAGTCGATGCTCCGAGCCAATCTTGAACCAAATCGGACTACGCGAGAGCTTGTTGTGAATGTCGGTAAGAAAGGGGCAAAGTTCTATGAAGAAACACAATTAGCTGCGAATGTTGCTTCGGCAGCAGCTGGGCTCGTTGGAGTAGTTGGAATGGCACTTGGTCGTTGGTGAATATTTATGAAGACCTTTTTAGCTATATTTAATGTATTCTTTTTAGTAAGATTACTGTACAACTTGTATGACGTTGAATTCTTTAATTCTCTAATTCTTTAATGCGCACATTGAACCCCTTTCCCCATGTTACACTTATTAGAGATTTTTTTAAAAAAAATTTGAGATCTAGTAACTGCTGAGAAAACAGTAAAGTCACTAAACTTCTAGTGCCTTGTAATAATAGCGTGAGCAAAGTTATGAATGACTAAGGACGTAAGTGTTAATAGACTACTGTAATAGATAGTCTTCACTAAGTACTTAGGAGTGAATTAGTTAGTAGCAGTAATATTGCAAATAATAGTCTTCTTAGAAGTAATCTCTTAGAAGTAGTAAAGTTGTGTAGTTTCTCTAAACTAGACTTTGAATAAGTTTATCATTTAATGTTTTTTGGCTTAGGGTTTCATAGTGAGAGTTGAATTTCTCACACCCTGGGACCCCAGTTCTTTTCCTTTTTTCTTTTTTTTTCTTTTTTCGTCCAATATGTACATAGTAACGTTAGTGCATCTCTTAGATTTGCATGAGTTTTATGTATCACTTGATATCTTGCATACTTCCAAGATACGTAAGACTTGTGTTGTTGATCATAATAATATTGGTGTCTCTCAAGCTAGCGTGTCATGAGGTGATAGGTCTTGAGCCTCACGAACACGAATGCGGTAGCCTCTCCCTCAGTTAACGAATATCATCATCCCCCCCGAAACGTTGGAAAATGAGCGCGAATGCATATAACCCCCTTGATGAACATCATCAAAGCTCTTTAGAAGATAATTCAACGTCATATTCATCGGATGAAAATGAGCAAAGCTGGATATCATGGTTCTGTACCCTAAAAGGAAATGAGTTTTTTTGCGAAGTTGATGAAGAATACATTCAAGACGATTTTAATTTAAGTGGTCTTAGCTCGATGATCCCTTACTATGACTATGCTCTAGATATGATATTAGACATCGAAAGTTCTAACGGAAGTAAGCTAACTGAACAGCAACATGAACTTGTAGAATCTGCAGCAGAACTTCTTTATGGCCTCATTCATGCTCGATACATATTGAGCAATCGTGGTATGATTTCAATGTTAGAAAAGTATAAACAAAATCATTTTGGAAGATGTCCTCGTGTTGCATGCAACAACCAGTCATGCCTTCCAGTTGGTACATCCGATGTTTTCCGCACAGCTACGTTAAAGATATTTTGTCCAAGCTGCCAGGTACTTAATATATTCACTTTGTTTAAATTGTTTCAAAAGTATATTGTAGGATTTATATTTTCCACGGAATAAATTTCAAGGAACTATCGATGGTGCATATTTCGGAACGACGTTTCCACATCTTTTTCTGTTGACGTACCAACATCTTCAACCAAATAGAACCAAACATAATTACGTACCACGAATATTTGGTTTTAAGGTGAGACTTTAGTTCTGAGTACCAAATGTTAAACAATATATCCGCAGATACACCATGACAACGATTGAAAAATTATGCAGTGCTTCTCGAGATATAAAATTAGAATTATTTACAGGTGCACTGAAAAAAGAACACTTTGTGTGAAACGAATATAACATACAGAAATAGTAGGCCTTTAAGTTATCAGATTTTTCATGAGCATTTTTCGTTAGCTGAGAGAGACGACACAATATACACATTAGAATTTTTTGTTAGTATGGTACCAGTGGTAAGTTGGGATTTATACAAAATTTTTTAGCTATATTCGGGTTGATCGTCTAGATATCCGTCGACGGTTCGTTCGATGCTGCGTTCACTCTGTCTCGAAGATGGAATTTGTTAATTTCTAGAGCGAAGCGGCTACGAAAACGAAACATCTCTTTGTCGTGAAAAGTATTCAATCGTATCGGGAAGTCTCTCAAAATACACAGAGCGAAACACGTTCGCTTTTTCTCAGTACCGTTAATACCCTAATTTACTTTTCCGATAAAGAAAGACCTTTGTCTTCATTTCGTATCTGCAAAATCTTCATTTTGTATCTTGCAAAATTTTGATACTAATAATCCAGTTTTTGCCGTATAAGACGGTCTTAAGGTTCGAAGAGAAGAATATGTTTACTGATGGTGACAAAAGAAAACGCTGTGACACGAAGAAAGCCTCGTGGAGATTCTTCCTCTAAACTCAATCGAAAGCGACCATTCGTCTGCAAATCAGAACTTCAGTAAACTCATGAAATATCCAAGAAAAAAATGAAAGTTGTCTCTTTATTTTCCGGAATAGGCGGCATAGATCTAGGGTGCGACATACATTTCATCCCCGAATTTGTTAACCTATTACATAGACTAGTTAATGCGGGACATGAAATTATTCTTCAGGTGGAGAATAATCCGCATTGTATCCAAGTGCTTAAAACAAATTTTCCTGCAACTGCAATAGTTTTAGATATAGTTACACTTCAAAGTCTTCCTGCAGAAACAGATATCGTCGTGGCAGGTTTCCCTTGTCAAGACTTATCAACTGAGAATCATAACCGAGCAGGGATTGAAAAGGGACTACGCTCTAGTCTCGTTTCACATGTTTTTCGTTTACTTCGAAGCAAGAAAGCGCCATGGGTCATTTTTGAAAATGTACCGGGGCTACTCAATTGGCATTGGAATCAAACTCCCCCGCAACAGCCCGGGATTGCACATATAGCTAGAGAGCTTGAGCAACTTGGATATCGTTGGGCATATCGAGTTGTAGACTTGACATCATTTGGAATTCCCCACAGTCGTGCACGTGTTTTTGTTGTTGCTTCAATTCATGGAGATCCAAGGGATATACTATTGTCCCAGAACATCCATTGCCAAGGACAGTGCTCGAATATGTTTCCAGGTCTCTGCTACACATGCTCGTGCCAACAACCCATTTCTGACTCAGATACCGTAGCTTGTGTGGATCTTGGAGAAAAACGTCATCCTCCTTACTTAAATGTCCTCCATTGTTTAACAACTGCTAATGGAAGGCGAACTTGCATTGTGCGTAATATGTGCAACAATAACAATGACACAAAAAAAGTGTGCACAATGCTTGATGTCAGGGATGCTGAGAGGTTATTTGGGTTCCCTGAAGGATGGACTGAATCATGTTACCCCATTATTAATCCAGATAAGCCAGCTGCTAGTAAAATTGATTACAAAATCCAGACGCAAAAACGTTTATCTGTTCTTGGAAATTCTTGTGCAGTACCAATATTTTTTTGGATTGGTCAGCAATTAAATGAACCGTATATTTCTAAATTTTTGATGGCTTCTCTCGGAAAACCTTTTGTAGCAGAATGTCCAGGATCCCGAGAAACATCTGCATGGCCACGTTGTGCCTGGAATGTTTCTCCCCAATTATTCTGGAAAGGACGATATGGGATCTCAGGAATTAGTTCTTCACCACAGCTTTATCCATACATTAAACTTGGCAAATTTTTGCGTTATGGTGATGAAATCCCAAATTTGACAACTTGCAAAAAAATTTTGGTGCGTTTGAAAAAGCAAGGATTTGAACTTTTAGATTTTGTGGTAAATGGTATGCTCGGAAGATACAAGCCAGCAATTCAAGAACATTTAGGCTCGTCAAGTGACGTATCTGATTCAGACGAGCCACAATACCCCTTTATAATTCCGGATGATAATAGTAGCCGTAGTAATCCCACTAATAACTCAGACGAATTTGAAGGAGAGAAGATTATGTTCGTCTCATATAGCCTACATGGAGATATGTCACCTAAAGTACTCTGGCCAGTTGTTTCTGTTCGAACAAAAGCAACAACTATTTCAAACGGCAACTCAGTTATAGATTCATACACTCCAATTACGAGCGAGTATCATCTCGCCCTCATGGGGAGTGATCGAATTTTATTCTCTTCAAAAGAGAACGAATGCCAAGAGTTCTTTGCTTCATATGGACGCGCACGAAGCCAGTCAATATGTTCATCTCAAAAAGAAAATTACATTCTGTCCATTGATCAAGCATTAGCAAAGTTTCGAGCTCAAAATTTGGATTATTTTGACATATTTGAACGAGAGGTCACACCATCTTTAAAAAAGGCACAACCCTGTGGAAGATGTAAAGTTTGCATAAAAGTTAATAAAAGAGTCTGTGATGCGAAAAGAAAGAGTTTACAAACATCGGAGCTACGACGTCAAACACATCTTATGAAAGAAGAACAGCAAGTTATAAAAGAATTGTCTAGATCATTGTATGATTCTTGCCCATTAATTTTGTCAACGCGACTTGCTCACCAAGGTCATCAAGGAGCAGCAATAGCACTTTTGCAAGCTGGAGCAATTGCGAAGCGAGTCAAGATTTTATGGTCTCATGACAATGAATTTTTTGGAGCAACTATTACAAACTTTGATCCTCTCAGCTTTACTCATTCAGTTGTATATGATGATGCAGATGAAGACCTAGAGTTAAAAATGTGGCGAGAAATCATCATTTCTATGTGAATACATCTGTCTTGAATTTAGGTACTAATCATTTTGTGTAATTGAAAATTTTGAGCCTTTAAGTACCAAATTCAAAAATACTTGGGTGTCCGGTCGTACCTTGATAGCAAACATTTGCCTTGAATTCTTTCAACTTTGATTTTCAGACATTGAATTTGAAAACCATGACATCCCCTTCCTTAACAACGTATTCTTTTCCCTCGAGCCTCCAAAGTCCCTTTTCCTTTATTTAAAAGTTCATAATAAAAAGTTTTGTTATAATTTTACAAGTACCTTAGCTTTTGCGATACCTTCACTGGCAACATAATCCTCATATGAAACAGTTTCGGCCCTTTATGGAGAAAATTATTTAAATTTTCTTTCGAGTTGACTTCTTACTTAATGAATCCGCGCTCAAAGTCCGTATGTATAACGCCCGCAGCTTGTGGAGCAGTGGCGCCGATCTTTTTTACTTTTGAGATGAAATTAATCATAATAGTCCAATACAAACCTTCGTGGTCCATGCTCTCGTTTCTTTCTCACCCGTTGTAAAATATGTTTGAAGCTTTAGTTGTTTGTACACAGCTCTGACCTATTATTTTAATTAGTGGATATACAAACAAAACTTCAAACATCATACAAGAGCAGGAAGGCCGACTTCTTTCACCCCTAACTCTTCAAGGAAGAATTCCCTTTCTTCAAGTTCCATTTGTACAAGTTCAGACTCAATCTTAACAATGAAATGAAATAAAGTAACTTCATAGTAGAGAAGCTCAACCTTTGCAGAAACAATACAAACAGCAGACCCCTCGCTACTTGCAAGATCGAGCAAACTCTCTAAGTAAATGTTTCCATTTCCCTTTGCAATAAATATATTTATATTATGAATATTAACTATATTATATTACCTTGGTACGCAAGTCGCTTTCACAAACATTTGCAGCGTATATACACGGTTTTTGAGTAAGTAAATTGAGAGTAGATAGCAGCAAACTTTCTTCCTTTATTCATAAAAATCATTATGCCCCTAGGTTAAATATAAATTTACGATTACCTCACTGAGTTTTAGAACACGAACAGGAATTCCACTTTCTAGTGATAAAGATATCCTTTTAAGCACTTCAAGTTCTATTGCTTCTTGTGCTTTTTCTGTGGGACTCTTTGAAAGGACATGAGGTTATGGCTTTCGAAGACCTTTAAGTTCGGACCTTTGCTTTCCCTTTCTTCAATTTGTCGATTCTCCTTTCTACTTGAAGCAAATCTGACAGAGCTAATTCAAAATTGATGGTTGCCACATCTTCTACAGGATTCACGCGCCCATCAACATGTATCACCTACGATAAAACTGGGTAACTTTTGTGGTTTTACCCGCTTCAAACGAAATTAAACCTCATCATCATCAAAACATCGAACAGTATGAATAATTGCGTCACACTCACGTATATTTGAGAGAAATTTGTTCCCTAATCCCTGGCCCTCTGAAGCTCCCTATATTTTACTTTTCAATAATTTCATCTTAAAGTGAAACTTTCCAACTTTTACTAAACCAGCTATATCCACTATCTCAACAAAAGCAGGTATTATGTTTTCAGATGAAGAAATTTGAGAAAGAACTTGGAGTCGCTCGTCGGGTACTGCAACTAATCCAACATTAGGTTCAATAGTACAAAATGGAAAGTTGGCAGTCTATTTATTTGAATCAGTTTTGAGTATAAAAGTTAGCAGAATTACTTGTGCTGCAGCATTCTCTGTTAAAGCGTTAAACAAGGTACTCTTTCCTACATTGGGGAGTCCTAAAAATTTTTGCATTCGTTTCACATATTATACGTATTATGAGAAGAACTGACCTACGATACCAGTTTTCAATGACATTGAAGTTCTCTTCGTCAACTTTTTTAACGCCCGCGACACTCTCTTCAACTACAAATTTCATTAGTCAATATTTGAATCGAATGTCAAGATGCAACCGACATACCGTTAATATACTGCTTCGATTTCGGTACGAGGATGTAACATTGGCGTGAAGTTTCATTTAATAATTGGGCTTGAAGATGTTCGGATGCAAAACACAGCAATAAATAAAGTTCAGTTCGGGTTTTGTCAATTGACGATTGAGTGATGTGGTAAAAATGATAAAAATGAAATTAAAACACAAGTGATTTATTTGTACGTCTGCTGGTCTGCTGGTACCAACTGGTAAAAAAATGATAAAAATGAAATTAAAACACAAGATGGCGTGAAATGTGGTCGTATGGAAAAATTTATTTTGGCGTTGGTATATAATTTATATCTGACTCATTAGAATGTGAAGGATGTAGAAATCAAATAGGCTTCGCCTGCGCAGGTTCGAATCCTGCCGTCCGCGATTTTATGGCGGACGTGCCCGAGTGGTTAAGGGGTTTGACTCGAACTTTTTTTTATTCACAAATCGGCAAATTAAAGGAGAAAGGTCTCTTATACCGGGTACCTGGTACTTATGCGATAGGTGTACTTATTTCTACAAACACAGAAATTGAATCATTTTTTTGAATATGGTCGTGTCTCTCTCAGACTAGACTTTATTTAGTCTAGTGTTTAATGTCTTAGGGTTTAAGGACTCGAGTGATATATGATAATCATACAACCATACGACTAGCAAGTCGTAAAATAAATCACTTGTTTTTTAATTTCATTTTTACCCATTTTTGACTCATAAAAGAAAGGCAGTACCATACGTAAAATCGTTTAAATTAGTTCACTCTGTTTGGGAGAAGTAAATATGGAGCAACGCGTGGGGACTCCCACTTTCTCAAGTTCTAGCACTTCACATGGTACGATCAAGGTCGGATATACTGTAACACATGGTTGGGAACATACTACAGCGCTCACTAAGCAGCAACTAAGTTTAATTACTTTTTTATCAACTTCCTGTGGCCGAACTACTAATTTGAAGAAAGCTAATAGAAACAAGGCAAATCTTGGACATGAAGTGATAAACTCCCCTCTTGACCCGCAACTATCCAACTTTGATCGACATGCGCTAATGAATAATCCACTCATGGTTGTACAAGATGCTCCGAATTTTCATGCATGGTATAGTATAATCGACGCAACACTTACCCACGAAGCTGATGAAAGATATTGTTCCTATGCTTACAAGTTGACTAAATTATGTTCAAGCTGCGACTCTCTTTTGACAAAGATCTGCAATGGGTGCAGAATTGTCTCGGTCATAGTATCCATTCATGACAGTATTGAAAAAAGAGGAGAAACTCTAGGAAATGATTGCCAAAGACTCATGCGTGAGATAGAATATCTGTGTCAGTTCGCCAAAGCTACCATGTCGAAGCTTGTATTTTTTGATGAGATTGATAATGTTACTGGCTCGCTTTCGAAATCAAATCTTCTGGTAGATACTTCTCCCATGGATGAAAGCTCTCTTGTTGATTTCATCCATCTACTTGAACATCTAGACGCCTGTATAGAATTTATTGGAGAGCATCAACAATATGCTGGTGGAAATAGTTACAGTCTAAAACTACAGCAAATTCGAGGCAGAGCTCTTGCTTCAATACGCTTTCGCTTCATTGAACTCTTAAATGAAATAAAAGTCTCTGTTTCAAAAAGCTCCATGAAAGTTCAAAAAAAGCATGGTGTGCAGAATCCAGAAGTTGTGCCAAAAAAAGGTATCGAAGAATTTGGAACAGGGTTTAAAACTCCAGATGAACAAGTTACCTCTACATTTTATGTGAAATATGCCACCTTTTCACAAGATTTAAAATCTTTGGTAGTTGAGATTGAAAAACGAACTCAGAAAGCGGAATATAAATTACTTATAAAAGACTGTCACAATTTATATTGCGAAGAGCGTTCAAAGCTGTTGTCAGGTATAGTTCGACAAAAAATGCATGAAATTGCGGCGAAAGCTGCTCAAGATGTGCAAAGCCTCACTCGTACAGGAATTACATATCTTATGGATCTTGCAGTTGCGGAAATCGAACTTTTCAACAAAATATTTGCAATGAATCAACACCGCGAGGCTTTAGTTCCACTCATGGACTCTCTTGGCGGCATTGTCTACGATATATTCAGGCCAATATATATAAGCATTGGTAATTGACTTCTTTAGAAATAATATTTAACTCATTTTACTAAATACACTAGGAAATGTACATGAACTCGCAAAACTTGCTGAAATCATCAAGGATGAAATTCTAGAAGGAATGCTTGCTAACTATGAGGAAACATTTTTAACACTTTCTCCTATATTGTACCATATGCTGGCTGATATACAGGAACGAATGATATACCGGGCACAAACATTTTTGCGTGACGAAGTAGGTAACTACGTTCCGTCTTCTATAGATATTGATTACCCAAACAAGCTCCTATCATACGATCATTTGACGCAGAAAGAATCCTCCGATTTTTATAGTCAAAGTGCTCTTTGGTACCCTCCGCTTGAGAAGACTTTAAAATGTCTAAGTAGTCTATATCGATCTATTGAATCGACGACTTTTTCAGGTTTGGCACAAGAAGCCGTTAGTTTATGTACAGATAACATTATGCTTGCAAGTAAGATAATATCTCGAATTTCTGGAGTTTTGGATGGGCAGTTATTTCTGATAAAAAATCTTCTCATTTTAAGGGAGCAAATTGCTCCATTCGATGCGGAATGCGCAATAGAAGTAAAGGAACTAGATTTTAGTCATATGCGAGTACATATGCGGCGTATATTTGCAGGAGAATTATCCTTGTTTGCGTTGTCTCAAGACAATGCATTTTTTGTTCTTGCTTCTGAGGGACGACCCCACATTCTGGAGTCTACTCTTAATTCAAAGAAAGAACTTGAGAAAAAGTTAAAAGCTGGATGTGAATCCTTTATCATGACTGTTACAAAATCAACAGTTGAGCCAATGCTTCGTTTTATCACGAAAGTAACAGCTTTTGAATTCTCTGAAGATGGAAAAAAATTGTCCGCCTCGGCTTTTGGATCTGAAAAAAGGGTTGTAGAAGTTGTAAGTAGTGTGAACAGGTCGCTGGAAACTTCATTCGTTGACATGATAAATTCTCTGAAGATGTATATCCGAAGTAAAGAGACACAAGCTTTACTACTCAAACCAATCTTCTCAAATATAGTGGAAGCACATGTTCAATTCTTCAATATACTTCTTCAAGTGTACCCACAAGAAAAATTAAAGCACTTTGGTATGCTTGAGGTTGACGAATTGAATAAACTTTTTCAGGGAATTTTATTATAGAGCACCTTAAAGACGACCTTGTGGTATATATATCCTGGATACGGTAGTGCAAGAACTCTCTTTTAAAATAGTAAAATAATACAGAGGGACGATGCTCAAATCCCTAATAATAGCTAACCCCTGGACCTCTCCTGGCCCATTCTACTGTGAAGAGAGAAAACAACAGCAAAATGACACTGGCGTAGAGGTAGTGATGATCTCTTCTTAGGATGTCAAAACTAGGAAAGGAAAGGAGACCAAAAAAATGTTTGACCGACATGACAGAAAAGAGTGAAGCGTGAGTGGGTTCTCTCACTCCTGGTAAAGCTTTGTTATTAGAACAGATCCAAAAAAATTCTTGAATTTCTGATTTTGTAATGAAATAAGTACTCCAAAGATGGACTGGGCCGGGAGGCGGTCCAAAAGGAAACTCTGAAGGATATTTCCCTTCCCTCCTAGGACCTAATTTAGGGTGCGAGTTTTCAAAAGATTTTGTTTTTCTTCTAAATACTCGGATGGTGTATTTTTTCCTTATAAGCGTTGTCAACTATATCTTTAAATATATCCAAAAAGCACGAACAATACGACAATATCAAACTATATGATGATGAGGTGGGGTGCAGTGTCTTTTGAAAACCGCATGCTTTTACAAGTATTTTTAGAGAAATAGAAAGTCATTTAACACGAAAATACGTATTTCATAAAAAGATAGGACAAGGGGTATTGACTTTTTTGACCGAACAAACATTTTTTAGTCGTATGAAAGGCATATGGAACGGTTTGGCAATCAATAGATAGGAACAATGGGAAACACGTTGCAATTAAGAGGGTGTCCGAAGCTTTTCGCAATCTTAGAGATGCAAAGGTCTCAAGTTTATGTAAAAATATCGCGTGTTCTAACAGTTCTGAAATATTAGCGCACGTTTCGAGAAATATTCTGCTTAAAAATTCTCGGCAAACACAAAAACATAATAAAGTATTGACCAGTCATTCTATCTTTATGTCTATTTTATAGTAAACTTTCTAGATTGCTCAATATTTTCAGATGTGGAATCGACTTTGATATATATATGGTTTTTGAGCATATGGAGACTGATTTACATGCAGGTAGGATTTTCAAAGTTACAAGCGAAATTTTTTGCATATTGCACATGAAAATTAAAGTCTGCAGATCAAACCAGCTGAAAACAATACATAATTACTATGTGCTCTATCAGATTTTAAGCACTTTACGATATATGCACGATATAGACATAATCCATAGAGACATAAAGGTAAGAAGAGATTTACTTTAGACTGCTTTGAAAAAACTCTTTTAAAAAAAGCCTAGTAATATATTAATTAATCATGACTGTCAAATTAAACTTGCCGATTTTGGCCTTGCGCGTGGAATATTTTGTAATCAAACACGAAGTTATGCATGTGATTTAACATCGTACGTTGCAACGAGATGGTATCTGACGTAGTGAAAATATCTGTTTTAAGAAAATTTACAAAAAAAATAGGTATCGAGCTCCTGAGATTTTACTGAAAAGCAAAACATATTCAAAGGCAGTCGATATTTGGTCCGTGGGTTGCATTACTGGAGAGCTATTCCAAAGGTAAATTGCAATCAAATCCATCAATTGAATTCAAAGGATTGTATTTTTCAAACTAGGAGTGTTCTATTTCCTGGAACATCATCTGCACACCAAATCGGAATCATATTAAAAGTAAATTGCAATCTGATATCCTGAAGTACTATCCCTATTTTTTTTTTCAGAAAACAAATTTAAACCCAGTCTTGTGGGATTTGAAGAAGACAAGTAGTGCATTTTTTATGGATATGATATCTAATGTTAGATTTGAACATTTTTCGAAGGTAACGTCAAGTCTTGTAGATTATAATTTGCGAGAAACTTTCATATTTATGAGTAGAAACTCATGCACAAAAAACCATTAGTAAAACTATTACAAGGTCTACTTGGATTTAATCCGCAGAAGAGAATAACTGCTACCATTGGTCTCAATGATATAAATTTTCGCCGTTTCATAGACACATCCAAAGAAAATAAAATTATAGAAACAGATTCAGCACTACATTCCAACCACAAATTATTCAGTCCAAATAGAATATCTCTAATTAATTACAAAGGGAAAACATTGCAGGAATACAGAGAGTGTTTATACACCGAAATCTTGAAGGAAAGAGATATCTTATGTACTGGTATGTACCAAAAGTAACCAAGCAATTCAAGTAAACCTTTCTAGACAATTTCTATGAATATAGAAAAAGTGAAAGAAAACGTCCTCCCAAGATATCAACAAATCATAACTTTATGAAAATAACACCTCTAAAAATAATTTCTTCTTTTCATTCGGATGGTCTGACGGTCTTGTAGCAGCTACAAGAAAGCAATTCAACACAAATCGACATTCTTGTTGCAATTTCAGGGCCAATTTAGAAAGTTCACTTCGCGAGATCATACTATAATCATGCAAACAATCAAGGTGCCTAAATGTGAACAGCTTTTCTACACAATTTGCAGTCATTATGCTCTGTAGATAGATATAAACTGAATCTAGAAGTAATTCACTTTTATTTCTGCTCTTTAATAGATTTATGTGGTAATAGATTATTGAATTGTCATGAATATTTCCATATTTACCAATTCCTTCATACTGACTTTGCTGCATCTTTACAATAGTCAGAGAAGAATTCAGCACATAGATGAGAGAAAATAAATACGCCATGGGATATTTGCTCTTAAATTTTTTCAATGAAATACAAGCTTGTTCCAGAAGACTTTCATTTTTTGATTTAAAGTATAGTTCCCGAACGAGAAATTTGCTTACATCCTTCTCAGCTTCAGTCCCATGAATAGAACTTTTATGGACAATTGATGTCATTTCTACCAGCATGCTACAAACTAAATTAGCACCATAATAATCTTTTTTGTTTTCTAGAGCTATCCATTCCATTCTTAGCCAGTGAATGAATGAAGAATCAAAAATATCCGAGACAGATCTAATGCTTATCTTGTCTTTCAAGGTATTGTTATAAAAAAGTAATTTGGAAAGGATACGTAAACCAAAAGTTGAGAATTGCAAGAGATTATAGCACCTAGTTTGCCACTCTGTAGCTCTTTGTTCAACATCCCCACTAGCTCTCACAACATCTCTCCACGCATGATATACAAACGCTCCAAAGTATGTGGAATCTAGTAATGCACTCCAAAATTGAGGTATACTCTTGTCAAAATATATCTTTTCTGGGCAAAGGACAGGGGGGAAGTTGTATAATATTTTTCTTTTCCTATTCATTTCAACCGGATGATGCACACTTTTTGGCTCAAACTTTCCGCTGAACCTGGGTACACTCATTTTCATTTGGAAAGGAAATTTCAAACTATCACTTGCAAAACCGTCTTGTTCTATGTCTTGCGCATTGCTGAACTTTTCTGCTAATTTCTCTGGCAGAATGTCACGAAATAATAACTGCAAAATCTCAATAGTCAAAGCTGTGTCTTCATGACTGAGAATTCTCTTATGATTCTGAACCAATACTAGCAGAACATCCAAAAAGTTGTATTTGAAGAGACACGAGGAAAGATTCTTCTTAACTCTTGTGTTACTCTCTTCCTCTGCGATTATTAATAAATTTCGATAAAAAGTTAAAATCAGCTGAAGTGATTTCGACTCGATATTTTTGAAATTTGTTCCTCCAATTGACTCTAGTTGCTGCAATGGTTCTTTTATTAAACCTAAGACAATCGCAAATATGTGTTCATTTTCGATGAGAGCGTTCAAATCGCTGAGATGGGCTCTATTTTGCTCCAGAAGATTGTTTGCACCCTCGTCAGTGGGTAAAGTTAAGAAAGCTATCAATTTCACTTATAAAGAAGATGAGAACAGGAACACATAATATTTTTAAACTCACCTGCGTGATAGACCAGGTTTTGATTCTGACTGTATGTAAGTATGAGTGGAATAAGATCCTTATTCATGATATTCCATGCTGACAATTGGAGCATCACGTATCTTTCACTCGTAGAATCACGGCGTAGAAAGCGTATTAGATCCTGTAGCGTTTCTTTGAACAAAAACTGAAATGATGAAGGTATAAAACAAAAATTCAAATAAAATACCGAGACATTGGGAATCTTTCACATATACAGTGTTCTGCTTTACCCCGATATTAGAAGTAAGACTGAGTAGATGCGCTTCGTTCATTCTCAAGGGGGTCGTTTATATACCCTTCTTTAGATTTCCTTGTTCGTGCGCTGAAACTTTCTCGTTCGCAGCTTTTGATTCTTGCTTTGGAGCTGTCACTCCAACTCACACTCTATTTAAGACCACTTCTTTAAAATTTGTCCAGATGTGATACCCTAAACTATAAAATAGCCTAAACTTAAAAACCAGTGTAGGGTTTCAAATTTGGCTAATTTAGAAATGGTCTTGGGAAGTTCTGAGTTATATGTGAGCATTGGTCGTAATTTTTTCTCTTGCCTTTTTCCTTTTCGGAAAACAATTTTTTTCTGATGTGTCTGATCGTTGCACCATGTCTGGTCATGTCTTTGTAAATATATACACAGTACCTGGTAATATACAGTACCTGCGTAGTATCACACGAGATTATAACAATGGACATAAATGTAATTATTGGATTATTACAAACTTGTGACATCGTATATTATAGTAGTGGTATTTGCTCCTAATTCAGCCGTCTCCAAACTTCCTTCTCTGTTAATCTTACTAATTGAGTTTACCAACAGCACCGGCAATAATCACTTTTGATAACTCAACTTCTACGATAATTACAAAGAAGCCAACGAGATTCTTGGTATGCTAGCCATCGCTCTTTGAATAATAAAATATTTGCTGAAATATCAAGAAAATTTAAAATAATTGTAAAAATAGTGCTAAATCTTGAATATAGCAAAGCACAAGTAAAATACCTTGTCTAGTTTCGATTTCCATTTTCTCTGAGACACATACTAGAAAGATGAAAAAGATAGCTGCCTTCGTTATGTCATATCTGAGATCATACTCGTCTTCTTCATAATAGCATTAATTACCTCCAGCCAAGTCAGGGGCTCGAATGTTCGGCACTCCGACGCAAGTAGTTCGACTTCCCCTTTGAAAATTGTGAGAAAGGATATGCTGCTTAATGCTGCTTTAAAATGTAATGTGGAAACCTCTAATATTCTTTTTCTTATTTAAGGGGTATTCAGCAAGATACTCATAAAGAAACGTGAAAAAGGATTCTTCCTGCTCATGTATAGGGAAAGTCAACATGAAAATGGCGTTGAAGTGGAATTCTCACAGAAAAGACTTTACAATCTGCTCTATATAATTTCATCAGGTCAAATCCTCGATAATTTAATCCAGAAAGTTCAAGATCAATAAGTTTGAGCTAATTCAAAGAATGAGCAATAATATTCAACAGTATGATGCACTTTGATTTACCGAGTTATCTTCTAAAATCATAATGTTTGAGGGCTTCAAATCACCGTGTGTTAAAGTAACTGGAAATTTTGCTTCCTATGATTTTCCAAAGCTTAATACCTTCACTCATAGTCATTTTATTTTAACCTCAATGATAGAACGATTTTTTCTAACTTCTTCCCTAAGAATCTAATAACAAATTATGAGCTGATAAAACGAAAGTTTTATGACCAACCTCGTAGTTGACAAATGATGGAAGTTCCTGCCACTTTTGAATCAACATTTTTTAATTGAAACAAGTTGAAGTAACCTAAAAAAATCTTTCACCTTGGCCGAGTCCTCAATCTCCTGCAACATAAGATCTATCCATTTCCAGATCAAGCACGTCTCTGATCCTGGTACGTAGATAACCCGGGATATATATATATATATATACATGAAAATACCTTTGTGACCCATTCGATTCTCTCTATGAAGCTTGCTGACACTAAAAAATATAATAAATCCATCCGTTTAAACATATTCTTGAAAAATACATTTTTGCCAGTTTTTTTGAGAATTTATCATCGGAATGGATATCAACTTCCGTCATGGAACTACCATTGATATAGGCATGAGCTATTCCTAACTCAGATATTGCTATTACATCTGGTGATATCCCAATATTACAGAGAAATCCATCGAATTTTCCTCTTTAATTACAATGCTCACAAAATATTTCAAAAGTGCTCAATATTATATTCTTACCGCTCGCTAGGTTCCATACGAATTTTCGAAGCATCACTATATACTTTAACGATAGCTTTTGTGTGGTCATTGTATTCGACCTAAAACGCATTTGAGTCAAGAGGATAAATGATATTTTTGAAAAGCATTCCTCAAAAACTTCATTACAGAAACCGTTCTTCGCAGGAGTTAACTTCAATTTGCTTCCAAAATATCGTAAGAAGTCAGAGAATAAAATATCCATACTATAAACCTCATAGGAACATTCAGTAAATCTTCAATTACTTCATAAGTTGCGTCACATGCAAGCGTATAATATCCGCCCTTTCCACAGTACTTTCTTTTAACAGATTTCTGACGTTTTTGCGCATGCGTTCTCAGCAAATTGTATTCTTTAGATTTATTGAGAGTAATCATGCCAAAATATTCACAAGTCGAGCTATAAGCACATTGTCTCAAGTGAACATTCATTCTCGTTACTTCATAATTTTGCAGGTATACATGACAGATAAAACTAAATTTATTCGTGTTTCATTTATGATTCTAAGTAAAAATAATTGTAGTTAGGGTATCAGAAGTTGGTTCTCCACGGACAAGTTGGAAACGAATTTGAGTATAACCCTTCGCTGGTATTTTTGGGGGCTTTCGAGTCTAGGGTTTCACATTTGGCTAATTTAGAAGTGGTCGAAATATATACTTGTATATACGGGGGTCGCATATATTAGAAAAGCAAAGTGCTTTAACGGCGTGATAATGAAGAGCATACGGGCGCGGACTTTAAATTATAGAAAGTGTATGGAGGAAATCGAGCAACTTTGATACAGGATAATGTCATCATGTTGTAATAACTCCATTTTCTTTTACTTTTTCGACAGAAGAGAATGAAAGAGAAGTTGCATGAAATGGAGCGCGCCTCCCTTTCTTTGCTGCAGCTCAACCTCAGTAAAAACATTATAAACTCTCCTGTTCATGCACGCAATATCTTTAGCGAGAAATTCTACGAATTGAGACAAAAAATCATGGAAATGAAAGAGCATACGGAAGGTAAAAGGAATATTGCAGTATTAGTTGGTAGAAGTGGGGTAGGTAAAACTCATATTGTGAATAAAATCCTGAACATGTCGAAACCAAGTGATGAAGAATATCAAAAATTGAATGAAAATGGGAATGAAAAATCTGAATCATTGGATATATATTCTATTCCTGATCCAGAGAATTTCTTTTCAGAGTTCACAACAAATATTTTCTTAAGGTACTCTAAACTTGACATGAAACATACGACACTGAGGAATTTTTTCATGACAAACTCAGAAAAGTTGTCACAATATCATACCAGTTCCTTTCTTTTACCTGAAGTTGAACTATCAACTAGTGCTAAAGTTCCCTTCCGAATAGTGTATGGATCTGAACTAAGAGTAACTTTAGTCTTTGATGAAGCCCAAACGATTCAAAGTCTTTTAGATCTATTAAAACGTTCGGTAAAATACAGTCAAATGGAGGTAGAAACCGGCGAACATTTCCCGGAAAGTTTTTCCTCAGATATAAAGATGCATTTTCCCGACAAGAACAATACAAGAGGCCTGCTTAAGGCATTATCAATACTTGGTTTAAATCCCAATACAAATCTCAGTGAAATTGATTTTGAAAACTTGTGTATCCCAAAAGACTTAAGTAATGTTCTTGGAACGTGTGTATCTTTTATGCCCGGGAATAATTCCACGTTTGCACAACAACTTAACCAGATTAAGACTTTTATATTTCATAACAGCTGCTGCTATAATAAATTCAGTCATGTTATTCGATACATTGTAATTCAGTACCCAAGCATGTTGTTAAACGGTCTCGAGCTAATAGATACACCTGGCTTAACTTCGGAAAGCTCTTTTGATTCGGAGAAGATGCACAATGATGTGATTAGTTCTGCTTCTACTGTAATAGAAGTATGTGACGAAAGGAAAATCGATGATGGATTTCGCACTATTCTTCTAAAATACCTCCTGGCTGAAAATTTTCATCACAAAAGGAAAAGATTTTTTATTGTAAATAATTTAAGGGAGCCCCAATCTTCTAAAATTGAGAAAAATCTAGTTCTGCTCAGACTCAGAGAGCTTACTTCGCTGGAATATTTAACTACAACTCATAATGCTAAGTTATATGATGATTTTCGCAAGAATTGCAGTGTGTTTATGCATTCAAAATACCAGAATATACCCGAATTTAGTCTAAGGAAGCTCATAGATATTCTGTGCATCAATTCTTCTTATTCATCCCAAGATTATATTGAAGACTTCCACAGAATTCATACGTTACTAATTGAGACAGTGACTGATTGCAGGTATCTACTGCAAGAACTGCTTCATTTTTCATGGTCTCATGAACATTTTTCTGGAGAATTGGTGGATCATATGTTACTCCTTAATAAAATTACAAAATCCAACATTTGTGAGTATGCATTTCTTTCCGATGAGTTTCTTCTCTCAGAAAGGGTTTCGGAGGCTTATGAAAAAGCGCCAGCCTTTAACTCCAATACTTTCTTGGCCCTGGATACGTGCATAGACTTTGGACTAATATTTGGCGCAAAACCTTCAAAAATCGCGCATATTTTCCTTAAGATCTCAGAATGCAAGGAGAATATTGTTAAATATTACTTCTTAGCAATCTGCATGGGATGTCTAAAGGAATATACACAAAATTCAATTATGAATACTTTCGAAAGTTTTCTAAAGATTTTCCTTGATAGCGTTTTGCCTTTTGTATCTCAACAAATTCTGAGCACTCATAAGACTAATCTGAGATACAAGTTGTTGCAAAACTATGTTTTTTCCTTGCATAGAAAAATTATGCAAGAAATCTCTTTTCCGTGCTCTAAAATATGTCAGGAACAGTTTGAATGTGCGCTTTGTAAAGCATTGAAACAAGTAATAAACGACGAGTGCGTGCACAATCGCGGACCGGTGCACTTAGTCAACATGAATGGTAATTTGTACGAAAGTATTAGAAGCACTGTGCTCCAATATTGTATTCTGAACTTGCAACAAAATTTTTCGAGCATTATTGATAAGTGCATCTTTTTATGTAATGATTTTACGAAAAGTACAATTCAAGATTTCGATCAAGAGCTCAGTCAGTTCGTACTAGATACTTTAATAATTAATTTAGAATATTTACCGAGGGTCAAAGTTTTCCTGAGTACTATGAAAGTTCAATTTTGGGATGTAGAAACAATAATGGGTAGAACATATTCCGAAATTTGTTGTAAGCCATGGACAAGAAATGAATATGAAACGTTCTTTATTGAGCTTCCCAAGCTCATAGATTCAAATTTTGAAGAGAGCGCAATCACACAAATATTCAATCATATATGGAGTGCCAGATTAACGGAGGTCGATGAAAAGAACTCTTTGATGTCGTTAAGAAATAAGATTGTGTGTGCATGCAATCTCTATGGTGCTGATTTTAGAGTATTTTCTTGGATTTCATGCGTGCTTAATTTCAACAAAATTCCACGACATCCTTCCCCAAGAAGGATTTCAAGTATTGTAGAGATATCTGACTTCACACATGTCTTTAGCCCACGCAGGCGAGCTATCTTAAATGGGATTTCTTTCATTATTTCAAAGATAAATGATGATGTTTTCTTCAATGAGTGGGGAAGTGATGTATTAGTCACGCTTTATTTTTTTATGGAAATATCTTGTGATGATGTCATTGTAGATATCTGTGAAAGAAATTTAAACATTGGGGTCAAGAAATGGCAAATATTGAATTCGTGCTTGCAATTCAGTGCAGGGGGCGAAGATATCAAATATCTCCTCGAAGGGATTTTTATACTATATAAGCTATCAAGGAAACATGCAAAGTTACGAAGACAGATTTACGCAAAGATAAATAGATTGCATTCAAGTACACTTCTTAGTATAAACAAACAGAATAAACTAAACACGCTTTCTAAATCAAAGGCTTCAGAGTTGAATGATGATATGGTGTGGTCATTTTTCTTTCGTGAAAATGGAGTTCACATCGAAAACGGATCTGAAATTGACTTAGATATTCGTTGTCGCACCAATAATACAAGCTTACGCTTTTCTAAGTTAGAAAACAATATATTCCGCGAGCATAGCTACTTTGTGACCCATAAAATCTTCACCAAAAGTGAATGGTGTCAGTACAGTCTAATTCCAGAAGAATGGCTCGTTGAGATATCTTTCATGAAATTTAATTTACCTAATTTCATCAGGGTGAGAGATGTTGAAATAACAGGGGAATTTGTACAGGCATTGAAGGGTGCCGGAATTCCGGAGTCAGATGAAGATATTCAACGGGCTACTAATTTTTTGATAAACACACAACATTTTGATGGTAGCTGGTTGCAAAGTGAAATTGATGATAGGAAATATCACGCCACCGTCTGTGCAGTAGGCGCTTTACTGGGTCATAATTACAAATATAGACGTAACACTTTAAAGAGCCGAGTCACATAAAAAATTGAAGCTCAACACTTCTTTCTAGTAGCCATTATTTGGTAGTAGCCATTATTTGGCTCATGTTTGCAATTAAGAAAGCAACATTCTCTAAATATTGAATATTAAAGGAAGCCCTCTCTACCATTTTACCACGGTCGGCGCAGTACTGATATAAGATTTGCTCAGAACAAAGAATGGATCCTCGTTCAACATCGCTGTATTTCTTGGATAGAACTACCGATACGTTCAAACATGCTTGGAAACAATTTCGAATCATTTTATGTCTGATGCATTCAAGATCAACATACCAAAAATAAAAAGTCCGTGAAGGAGCATGATCAGAGGTACGAGAAACTTCTTGAATTTTAACATATTCGCTTTTGAAAAGTTTATACAAAATTTCTCGAGTTTGCTTTATCGGGAGCATTGCCATTTCGGATATTTCTTTTTGATCAAGGCGACGGTTGACAAATAGTAAGCGAAAAATACGTTTTGCAAGTAAGCCAAAACGCTGATGAACTACTGATTCAATTACGTTTTGTATTGATACTTTGTCTGTCTCAGAAATCGTCATAAACAAAGGAGTTAGATTCGCATTTTTACGCATTGTTGTTCTATCCATTTTTAATTTGTTTTCTGCATCTAGCTCTTTTGTACTTTGTCGTTTTGAACAATTGCTAAGATAAAACTTACTTACTTCATTTTTGTCGGAGTTTATACTCCAAACTCTATATTGGGTGCCATTCATTCGTAAAGAAGAAAGCATATCTGTCTTTGAAGCCACATCTTCTAGATGTTTATCAATGGAAATTCGATTAACAGATGTGCTGAAACTCGCGAAGTCAATCGACTTTCTTTGAACTGAATCCAAACGACCGTGCAGTAATAAATAAACAAAAATTTTGCACTCATCAATTTCCAAATTTGAGTTAAAATGTTTGAGCAAGTTTGGATGCCTGATAAAATTAAAAATATCGCTAGAATGAAAGGTATACTTCGTTTCTACTTTCCCTTTTACCTCCTTCGAGAAGAATCTAAGACAACGTTGTTTCAGAAGGATATAAATCATTCTTTTAATTTTATGCTTTTCAACACGTCTACTCTTAGAAAGTATTTCCTCGAAAGTAGTTTCCCCGTGTTGTATTACCGTTGTGCAGACGTTTTCAGCGACTTCTCCAAAAAAGTCCCTCATGATGTGAACTGCAAGTCTATTTTCGAGGGGATTTACCATTTCAACACAGTTAGGGAGAAAAAACTAGACTTTTGCGTTCACGTTATTGGAAAATTCGTACCCCCCCTCCCTCTGTATAAAAAACCCACTTGGTTCGCCATTTTTTTGTACATGTGTATCGTTTTGAGATGTGCAGCACTGTCGGGTACCTGAGTTTCCAATTTGCTATCTTGCATGTGTTCACGGATGAAATGCGCAAGTTTCAGGCATAATATTGAGGTGCGAATAACAAAACTAATTTGAGGCAGTAAAAAGGCTTCCGTTTTTAGAGGAAGCCGTGGAAAGAATTTTTGTGAAGGATAAAATGATTCAAGGTATGGCCATGAACTTTTTTCTTGTCGTTTGAGTATCCCCTAGTCGCTAGTATTGGCAAGTTCTTTTCCCTTTTCCTTTTTACGAGTATATTTTTAAAAATTAAATAAAAAAACTCGTAAAATAACCGTGCTTCAACCAGAAGCTATACTTACACATACGGAGGTTTCATCGAGTTCTATCATTTTCGTTTTATATGTAAATTCTTACGCGTACTGGTACCATGGTACAATATAAATTGAAATTGTAACTCTTAAAACTCCAAAAGTGTAAAAGCAAGATCTAAAACTAGTACTACATTTTAACTAATCCTGCGGCTTTATCCCAAGACTCAGTGTTTAACACTTCATCAATTGCCTTGGCCGACTTATCGATGATTTTATCAACAATTCCATATTCAACCGCGGCATGTGCTGTTAGGTACAATGGTCGTTGAATATCCTGATAAAAATTGAATAATATCATAAAAAGTGTGGAATAACTGATAGATCTACCTTATCAATTTTTTCAGCTGTTTGCCCAGTAGTTTCTGCCAAAATCTTAAGCATAGACTTTTTCTGATCCAAGACTTCTTTCCATTTAATGTGGAGCTCAGTAGTCTGTCTCTGGCCAGTTGATGGAACTTTTGGTTGGTGAAGCATTGCAGTGGCATGTGGTGTCATAAAGCGTTTTCCTTTTTGTCCAGCAGACAGGAGAACGCATGCCTGACCGAAAGCAACCCCAGTTCCAACTGTGTATACCTAGAAAAATATTAATACAAAGAAGTGAAATTTAAATCAGATTACTTCATTTCCAATATATTTCATTGTATCATATATCGCAGTAGCCTCAGTCTCAAATCCAACTACCTCTCCATCTGCGCGCGTACACCCAGTGGAGTTTATGTAAAGATAGCATGCTTTTCCAGGATCTGTATACTGCATGTAAAGTAACTCGGATACAATCAGCTCTGTCACAGCAGGCACGAGCTACATAAGAAAAATCAATCAAATAGTTAATACAAAAATAGTTATCGCACAGGCATTCCAATGTAAACGATTCTACTATCAAGAAGAAGGGATGGTAGATCGGGTGGTGGAGTCTTAGGCCTATGCTCATCATAAGAAGTCCCTGGATTCGCACTTGCAGGAGAAGCCGAATTCTCCACTCGGGTGAATCTCTTTATACGTTCGCCTTTGTTACCGACTGTGGATAATACAAAATATATATCAGCTTAGAGCAGTGAAATGGAATTTGCTTACCCTGTCCAAAAGGTTGGGATAGAAGCCTTCTCTCCATAACTGGTGACTTCCTGAGAAAGCTGCTCATAGTTTGGTAAGTCGATAAAGCTGGCATGTATATTGAAATAAAAATTCGCCACGTTAATCTGTGGAATGAGCACCAAGTTCAGTCTTCTTTTGATCCGAGATTCTTTATATTCGATACTTGTCGCTCGTGATAAAAGGTGTCAGGTAAATGTTACAAGGGCCGGGATTTTCAATCTTGGTTGAAAAAACCTTTTTTTTTTGTCAAATGACGAAAACCTTTTTTTTTTGACAATCGTTTCCTGACCAAGTGCAGCAGGGAAAAAGCTCATTAGCCAAAAAAAATCGTGGGGCTTGATTTTGATACTTGAGCAACTTCGTCATTAACTCGTAAGGGTGTTTTTGTAATATGGTCCATAAAATTATAATTTACACAAAAACATACGGTACTGGTACCATATGGTATAAAAACCCTTACACATACACATAATTTATAATTTACACAAAAAGGCACAAATGTATTTATGGATGAAGAATTTTTGCTCAGAGGCAATACATAAGCATGGGGTTTAAGAAGTCACAAATTTGAAAACTCTCGCTGTAAATTAGTCACACTTCCATATTTTGTAACTGCATCTGCTCTTTATTCTTTATTCATGGACTTCTACGATACGATTATCTCAGATTTCGAAAAACTAGAAAAAGAAGACTTTCTAAGTGGTAATGATTTAAGAGTTATTGCAAAGCAGCGAGCGCATTTCGAAGAAAAACTACAGTGTGCAAATGTGAAGGTAGAAGAATACTTGAAATATATTTCATTCGAAAAAAGTTTGCTTGCTTTCGTAAAGAAAAAGATGGTGAAATATTCGTGGAATACAGATGCACACAGGGCAAGCAAAAGGAAAATTTTTCGTATTTTTCAGCGCTGTATACGGAAGAATTATAGTTCGCTTAGAGTTTGGTTCAGTTTCCTTTTCTTCTGCCATACCCAGGGTAGCAAAGCTATGTCATCAAGGGCTATTTCACTTGCACTACGCTTCCATCCAAATTCGCCTGGCCTGTGGTCTTATGCAAGAATGCGAGAGCAACTTTACTCAGAAAACCCTTTACATATTAGTATTTATCAACGTGCCTTGAGACATTGCTCCGAAAAGTTGATAATATGGTTGGACTGCATTCGTATAGAACTTCAACGTGCTAATAGATTGCAAATACGTTTTGATTCTAATTCTGAAATATTAGTTTCAAAGTTCCAAAAGGTTAATTTCAGAGCTGAGAAAAGAATCCTGAAGTTGTTTATAGCAGCAGAGGATTACTTGGAAGATTCATCATTTCCGCGGAGATTTCTTGGGCTACTTGCTAAGTATAAATGGACAATACGAATCAAGTTCTTCATCATGCAACGGATGGATTTGATTTCAAATGCAGAAATGTGGAATGCAAAAGCTTGTCTCTTGCTATTGAGCACGAAATCATGCCAAAATGATCGAATTCTGTTAAATACTGTGTTCACTCCTGGTTCTACAAATTACGAAGTCTTGAATATATTCTTTGATTCTGAAAATGCTCAACTACTCCAGGAGGGACTTTATGGTTCCCATGATTCAACTCAAAGGTGCTTCTACGTACATCTGGCTTTGGTTCTCCTGACCTCATATATAAGAGTAGCAATTTCTTCGTTGCAACTATTGGATTATATTGCACTCTTTCTGAGTAGAGGATACTATTTAGAAGGAGAATTTTTGAAAAGATATGAGCTGTTCCCTTTTTTCCAGCACGTGCACCCACGGTATGAAGCATATTTACAAGATGAGTTAAATGGCCTTCTCAGAAGTAGTGGGTATAAGAAGGATGAAGAATCACTATTTTTGAAAAAATTTGCAATTAATGGCAGGAATGCATAATAAATTTTGATTGCACCAGCTAAGTTTGCTTTTGGGGAACAGGAAGCAGTATGTTTGGTTGAACTAAACAAACTAACTTTCACTCTCAATTAATTCCAAACCAACCTGCAAATTTTCATTATTTCTTCGAAGTTAATAAGGAACTTAAATTACCTTAATACTATCTAGTTTTGAAAGCAGAATTTTAAGTGTTTGAAGCACAATACGTCCGGGTCTCAAAACCCCAGTTCCTTCGAGAAAAAAGTTGAATGTGTCTTCCTTGGCTTTGATTTCGATAATTTTGCCCTTCCCAAACTCCTCAGCCTATTGCACTACATTAAATTCTTGAATAAAATTTCAAGGTCGTACCTTTTTCATGCACTCATCATCATATGCGTAAGAATCATTTTTCTCAATTTCGAGAGATTTCGTATTCTGATTCAGTCTTAAAACTGGAATTGGACAGCTATTGACTAGTTCAAGTTTTTCATGATCTTGTGTTCACAAATGTTTTACAAATGAGAAGTTATACTTTGAATTAAATATAATACCTGTCAACTTTTTTGTCAATTCCTCATTCAGACGTAATTCTGGTTCACATTTATAGACTGCGGTAGCTACTGGAGACCACTTTGCATGATCTTTGCCTATTCCTTTCCGTGCTATGCACTTAACTATTAACTCTTGATTTTTCCGAAGTTTAACTATGAGAACTCCGGGAGGTTCCTGTTTGTTTGAGGTAGATTCTATTGGATGAAAATTCACTGGTATTATTTTTGAGTCTGTGCAAACGAAGTGATTTGTGGTGACATCTAAAGTACGATCAGAGCAACATCTGACTGCGAGATTTAAGTGTATATTTATCTTTGCTTCGTCTTCACCATCGTATTCGGACGGAAGCAAATAATCAGAAGCAGAGTCGCTAACGAGAGGTATCAATCCGAGGCGATGTGCTATAAATTCATCACATAGAACAGTTGAATTTTCAACAACCTCGACAAGATCGATTGCTACGGTTGGTACTTCTGCGATCGCGACTCGTCGAACAGCATTAGCTACACTTAAACAGGTATTTGAAAGCGTAAATTTCACAAAATCGCTATCAGCATCACGAATAATTATTCTTGGAGTATTTTGCACTGAGCAGGAGCTCATACCGTATGAAATATGTACTTAAGAATTAGATCTACGCAAGTCCTCTCAGAACTAACGTAGACTGATTGGAAATAATTACCTCTAGGAGGTCTATTCTAGAAGAGTTTTTGTGTAAATTATAGAATTTTTGTGTAAATTGTTAAAAAATGCATTACAAAATAAAACAGAAAGTGGTAAAAATGATAAAAATGAAATTAAAACACAAGTGATTAAAGTGGTCATATTCAGAATTTTTGTGTAAATTGTTGCATTACTGGTACCATGGTACCATGGTACCGTACCGTACCTGGTATGGTACCAAGAAACAGAAAATGGTAATAGACCTTTCAAATTCAATAATTTCAACAAGTCAAAGTTTGATGAAAATGCTTTGCAAAGTATAGAGAAAACCAAGAAGTCATGTTTTATGTGTTCTACGATCAATGGGTAACTATACTTGATGAAATTTGTACAAATACAGTTGTTAAGGTTTATGGTTTAAACATTTCGAAATCAATAGAAAAAGCAAGGTAAAATAAAATAAGTTGAGCTGGTTTGACGTATCTTTCACCACTCGTGTAGAAAAATATAATGCGTGTTCTCGAATGTCCCCTTTCTCCTCCACCCCCCCCCTTAAAAGGGAGTTGAAATGAAAGAAATCATAATCTAAAGGCACGTTCTTTGATAGACTGTTGATATTTATGTTGAGTGAAAAAGTTGAATTTTCTGATCAAAATTACTCAGAAAGTCTTCTTGCTACATTGGTTTATCATTATGTTCAGCTTATCTTCAAGTACATTGAAAACTACTTGAATCCTTCACCTGAATTGAACGAATGCTTGTAGGACAACGTACTCTTGAATATCTAGACTAGGTTAACACTACCTAATCCACACTGAAGTTACTACACATGCTATGCTATCTCACGCACGTTTCGCGGACATTTTACGTATCAGATTGCCAATTTCTTCACGTTTCTTTTTTCCACGAACATGCGTACCAAGCTAAAGAGTAAAAAGTCAGTTCTCATTCGAGTGCCCGTGTTTCTAATGTCCCGCGAAAGTCCCAAAAGAAAAGTGTTTAGAAGAAAATTCGCATACCTTTCTCTTCGATAGTTTTAAAGCTCTCTTATCGCGTCCCGTCTTAAGCAATTCCATCATTCTTTTCTCGTACGGTGCGGTTCCTGCAACATCCCGCACGAGATCACGGATCAGTTTTACTCGCTTACCGCAGCGCTGGGTAAGATAATTTAGCGGTGAAAAAAGAAAAACCCCAAAAAAACACACCCCTTTGCGCGCCCCAGGCTTGGGGGGAGCCTCGCGCTTGTCCACTTTGTGACCCTTTTTGAGTCCAACTGCAATTTGTCCCGACATCTGAACAAATGACCTTGATAAGCTTCGGAACGTTGCGAAGGAGTGCAGGCCAGATTAAAATGAGAGTACTCGCGTGAATCCTTTTCATTAAAGTTCGTGAAAATGTCGGGTTTGCCCTTACCCTAAATCATAAAGTCGGAAAAAGTTTCTAGCATGACACTCAAGTACCACTTCAAATTTACCGCCTGAAAAGCTTGATTTTTTGAGTTTTTTTAAGGAAACGAATGTTATTAATGGCCTCATAGCAATGTTCAAAATAAAACAGTTATAAGGCGACGACTTCCCTTCCAGTACTCACTAAATGTATCCAAAATTGACGAGATTAATTTACGAATTACAAATGAGACACTCAAATCTTTAATTCTGGGAAAAAATCAACAGTTCAGATCTATTTTCGAACGGATATTTTTGCTAGAAATACTTCAACCCATTTGAAGCGCCTAGAATATAGCGTGATTCTCTTTTTTTAAGACCATGCGAAATGGAAATCTGAAGTGCTTTTCGAGGCTCATTTCAAGTTATAGCACTTTTCACGGGATTCAAAGACAGCCGGCTTCTTTGTTGAAGAAGTATAAACTTGCCTCGGAAGTATCAAATTTAAGTCACCCCTGGAAAGAAAGGAAAATGGATAACTGCATTCATATCAGTTTTATGCAACGGAATTTACTCGTATTGGTCTCCGGATGGGGTGCTATTATACATCCCAAAAGAGCTGATTTTGTTGCAAACACAAACGAACTATTAGATGGAGTAAGCCTTAAATTTTTGTTATTTAAAATGAAAGCACATCCATGTGGAAGAGAGTTGCTGCGCAAGCGTCCAAGGATATCTCAAGGTACACTGGACGATGCGTGGTTGTGTGAAGAACATACATTTGGGGGGGCATATGCTCAATTCATGGGAACTCGTTCCTTTTCTCCTAAAGAACGTCCTGCTGTAAGATTTTTTGTTAGTTCAGATTTAGCTTATCTAGCGCTGAGAATGCGCGAATCTCATGATTTCTGGCATGTACTATTTGGATGTTCCACCAGCGTCACATCTGAGTTACATCTTAAGCTGATAGAATTTCGCTACTCAAATATGCCCTCAGCTGGATTATCATATTTCTTAGCACCAATTCGTTTGGGTTTACATGACCGAAGATCCTTCTACAACCTGTTTTTTACTCACACCCACTTTCCAATAGACAAAGACAAGTTGATCTTCTCCATTCTCGAAGAACGACTCAGCGTACCTTTGACCTCTTTAAGGAGGGAGTTACTGTTTAAAGTTCAATGAAGGAAGGTCTGCTGTGTTGATACTAACGTTCTCCTTTAACTTATATTGAAGAAGAAAATGTTTATCATGTTCTAAGTTCTAAGCATCAGTTTGAATCTAATACAGATGCACTTTATTCTTGTGAAAATTGACAAGGCTATTGATAGTGCGAAAAAGAAGATAAGGTAGTTTATAAGAAAGTTGAGTTTACCAAGCTGCCAAGAATAGTAAAGAGGGAAAAATATCGGTGTCCACACAAAAAAGAAGCACGTTTGGCACAGATTAAGCTGTGTTCACTCCTTTCATGCTTTTTAAATCTACATTTAAAATTTATGATTGGTACCGTGGTACGGTGGTCCAGTACCAGGTACTTGTACTACTGTAGTCTATTTCTTATTTTCTCTTCGAAGCAAGCTTGGAGTACGGAAGCACAGTTCGCACCAGTGAAAGCTGCTGCCTACCAAGTTCTATGACATGGCTCAAGCGGTACTTACGTGCGGAGGATTTCGGTCCATTCAAGTGCGCTTTTCCTGGGCGTCTGTGTAAAACCTGGTCGTACTTTTGATAAGTGATTTTGCTACATTTATACGAGGAATTTACCTTGCCACTGGGGGTTAATTTATACCGTTTCGATGCTGATTTACGAGTTTTCGTCTTATTAGCATTTACTTCAAATGTATATTTTTCTGCACTCGAACTGTTTTTCGAAATCGAAAAGGAAAGTTCTTTTTCACTGCTAACGTAACCGCGCTGCGTCAATGACTTTTGACCGCACTTTTCTCGGTCTAAAATTCCTTTAGGTTTCGTTTGAAGAGCGATGTTGTTGAGAAGTGACGATATCATTAGCTTCGAAATTTAACTATTTCCCTCACACCGTAGAATAAGTTATGTAAAACGCGGAACTTTGGAATTCGCGCGTTACTAGAAGAGAGGTGTGAGGATATAATTCAGTTTTCCTCTAAGGGACTTTATTTTCGTTTGATTGAGGGAATGAGGCACGAAACATTAAACATATTTGGGGTTTCAAAACCTCAACTTTCATTCTCGTGCGTTTTCGGGTCTTGTGTTTTTTATAATCTCGTAGGAAATGAAAATGAAAGCGCTTTTACCGAAGCACTCAGGAACACCGTTCCATTCCTCCAATCGAAAATGGAGGCAGGGAGTACAATCAATGAGTTTGAAGATAAATACGACGGTAAAGTTACTTGTCTTAACGCATTTCTTTTTTAAGTTTGTTAATATTTGAAACTATCAAAGGTCCGAGCAACTACGTTTCACAATTTCTCGGGGAAAACTCTCGGAGGTGGTAACCGTGAAAATCCTACGGAAGGCGTAGAAATATCCTATTCTAAGTTTAAAGGAAAAGTTGTCCTTATAAACAATGTAGCTACTATGTGAGGCACAACCGTTAGGGATTTTGTTCAACTGAACACCCTGACAGAAAAATATGGAGATAAACTTGTTATACTTGGCTTTCCTTGTAACCAATTCGGGCATCAGTGTTATGAAAAGGATTTTGAACTCCTTAACACGTTAAAGTATGTGAGACCTGGCGACGGTTACGCCCCCAAGTTCCAGCTGATGACAAAATCAGTTGTAAATGGTGATGAACAAGAGGCTTTATGGACGTTTTTGAAAGAGTCTATCCCTTATCCTTGCGATGATCGTGGAGGAACGGGTTCAGATTTTATCTATAAACCACAACCTAATGATAAACCTATACAATGGTCACCAGTGCGTCGAAATGACGTTTCTTGGAACTTTGAAAAATTTTTAATTGATCAAGAAGGAGTGCCAGTTAAAAGGTACTCACCAAAGTTTGAAAATAAAGACATAGTTCCCGATATTGAGACGCTTCTGAACAAGTGAAGGTTTTGGTTCAAATACGGGAAGATATGAACGCAGTGCACAAGAAAGTGACGAAACTTTTTTAATGGTCTAAAACTGAGAAGTATTCTGATAGTAATAGTGTGGCTAGTAGTTCGTTCGCTTGTTGTCAAATTTCAAAGAATAGTGTGAGTACTAACCAAAGTATAATGAGAATTACTTCAACAAATTCAGTGAATAAGCTCTCAAGTAAATCATATGTTTGCTTTCCTCGTTGAACTCAATTTTTTCCCATTAAGACCGAGGTTTGCTTCAATTTCAGTTATATCGCAGTCAACTTCGTTTGTTTTTAGTTGCAAAATAAAAGTATCGCCCTTGTACCCACGTGCACGAACCAGAGGTGCAAAACTACCATCTTCGTTCCATTTTGCTACGTTTCTACGAAGAAATCCTGGATAAACCAGTACATCGTACTCATCGATCGTGTTAGTCATGTAGCCGTAGACGATAGTAAACGAATGAATCTGATTCAGGCGTAAAGCTTTCGACTAAGTATATTCTAATATGTAGCACTTCCCTTCGAGAAACGACCTTTGAGAAACGAAGTCTTAATAAAACTTTGCAACTAAAAATGAGTTATGCTTAAATATCACTGGTATATAAAAAGATTTTAAGAAAGCTTTGTTATGCCTAATGGTAAAGTAGAAGTAAATATTACCTTCCGCACTTCTCAAACCCTGGAAAATGCTTGGACTATATGGAGTTTGCGTATGGATCACACTGTATCTCCTGGGTTCCTATAGTCATCTCAAAAAAATTATACATCCTATGCTTCAGGAATTTAAACTACATACTCTGATACCCTAAAAAAGTTAAGTCTTGAGATCCTTTATTCCTTTGTAGGTTTGGCTGATCATTTCAAACCATTCCCACCATCGCCACTCAAATTCCGACCTCTTTCCCGTATTTATTAAACGGCGAGAAATATGAAAATAGAAAATGTAGAAACGGAAGAGCTTGTTGCACAATTTGTTGCCCCAGAGAATGTTGAGTTGTTAAAAAATGTTTGACTAAAGTTTCTTCGTTTACCTTAAGCTTATTTAGAGTTTATAGGCCTGCTTTACTTCAAAGTATAGACATTCTGAGAACAAGTTAGAGTTTTCAGTACGGACGACGGAAGGGGTATGAATTCACATGTCCTCGAATATTGTACTCAGAAATAAATTTGCAGCGTTCAAGATATCAAACTGATCAGCTTTGCGAACTGAAGAAGCTAGATAACTTCAATCTTTTTTTTCTATCAAAGTTCACGCATAGTTAAGAAAGTCCCTTCTTCTTTAACAGGCTCAGTTGAGAAGGACATAGAAAAATCTTCATCTTTTAGGCAAGAATATGTTGAACAAGCTGAAGAAAATGGTAAAACGGTAGAAAAGATTATGATTGGAGTAGCTGATAGAAATATAAACATCATAAGTAAGGGCATAATTTGAATCACAATACCTGGAATTAGTCTTGCCTTATATGCCATAGTTGATACGATATTACCTCAGCAGGGACGAAAGGCTTTTGTACATGTTATGATGTAGTGAATATAGAACGTTCAACCGATAGTTCAAATATGATTTTAAGAAAGAGAAAAGTAAGAGAGAAAGTAGAATACAAAATAGACAGAATAATTGGAATATTAGCTTGAATTCGCAAAGAATGATTTAGACACTAGCAACTCCAGATTTCGAGGCGTTGCGCAAAGCTGTAGCTCGAACAAGACTTCCAATGGTATTAACGAGAAGCTTCCCATCATCAAGCGGGTTACCAGGAACCACAGTCTTGTAAAGATATGAATCAAAAGTCATCTTTTGCACATACTCATCTGCACACATCTCAACAAAGGCTTCTCGCGCAGGGTTCGATCGGTAAAAGACTTTCTGTAAAATGTCGAGGACCTTGTATGTTGCCCAATACTTTCTGTCCCATTTGTCTAAGTAAACACGGAGATCAGATTCATCGATTTCCTTGGTACCGTTCATGGATTGTTCAACAATAGCTTCTGCAGCCATTCGTCCACTCTTCGCAGCAAAGTAAATACCCTCACCAGAGCACTTTGTGACATATCCGGCCGCATCTCCGACAAGAGCTACTCGCCCTCGGACACGATTCGGACGAGGGTGTTCTGGAATCGGATGCGCTTCGACTCTGATGATTTTTCCTCCAGCACACTTATCCTCAGCTCGGTTTCGCATGGCAGTTTGGTACTGCTTGATGGCTGTCTTATTCACAACAGTCCCCGTACCCACAGCTACGTGATCATACTTAGGGAAGACCCAGCCGTAGAAATCCGGGCTGACGTCATCTCCAACATACATTTCTGCAAGATTTTTGTAATAATCCATCTTAGCATCTGGTATCTTGATACGCTCTTGGAAAGCAATCGCATAGTCATATTCACCAGCATCGATGCACTTAGCAACTCTGGAATTCGCACCATCAGCTCCAATGACGGCATCCACCTCAATTGTTTTTGGAATTCCGGTCTTCGAATCACCCTCGTAATCATTGTAGTGTAAAGTAATTGGTCCATTATTCACCCCAGGGTCATCAATTTTCATGAAAAGGCCATTAATAAGATTAGCTCCCAACGCTTTCGCCCGTTTACGCAAGAAATCGTCCATAACTTCGCGACGACACATACCAATGTATTCCTTATCGTTCAAAGTTTGTCCGACATCAACCGCGCGGTTCGAAGGTGAAATCATTTTCATTTTTGTAACTTTACGATCAATGATCTCTTGTGGCAAGTCGAACTCTCCAACCATACACAGGGGGATCGCACCACCACATGGTTTGCAGTTATCCATCTTACGTTCGACAAGAAAAGTCTCGCAGCCGCCCTTGGCTAAAGTTTCCGCGGCGCATGCACCCGCTGGGCCTCCACCGATAACGGCAACGCGAAGCTTGCGACCATCGAGAGCTTTTCCGGAAGCTCGTACAGTAGTCGAAATCCTCGTTCCAGATCTTTGTGAAACTGTGTTTTTTCGTGAAGTTACATTCGTACCCGAAAGGAGTTTGGAGCTAGAATAAATGAGAATTAATTGAGGTAAGCGTTCATTCAGAAATTTGAGAAGAGTATTGGCCGATGCGCAAAGTTGATATCTCCCGCTTCCGAACCCGCGCAGTTTTAATCAGATTATGTTTTAGCGCTTGAATTTAAAGAAAAAGAAAGAAAAAGTCCGTAACTTACCTGAACTGCTTCATTTGCTGCGTAGTTGCGAAAGACATTTCAACGAATTTATATTGACAATTAGATAATAATTCACGAGGTACCAATGTGGGAAGATAATAAGATAGGACGTTCCGATAAGTACCACTTTGAACAGTAATCTAGCTGTCCAAAAAAGTGAGATAAACTGGTGGTCCAAAGATCGAGATCTTGAAAGATCATCAGATAAAAAAAAATAATAAAAAATCGAGAGATTTTAAATGTAGAGTCCCTAAATTCCGTGTGGATCCTTTTTTTAAATTTTTAATTGCTAGCTGTTTTCATATCCCCTGGGGGATACAAAACCCGCAAAAATGAAATTAAGGACGATGCTTAAACGCAAAAAAAAAAATGTTTTTTTTGAAATCGATTTGTCTAATCGATTAGACCTTGCTCAAATCGATTTGAACCCTGTTTTCCACTCCAAAACTATCGATTTTCGGCTCAAATCGATTACAATCGATGGAGCGTCCGTGAACGCACGATTGACCGATATAATTGCCGAATACGAAACATAACTATCCTTGTGATCGATTTGTTGCGTTTTTTGGAAAAAGTTTGCGTGTGCGAGTTGTAGAGCGCGCGCGGATTTTCACACAATGAGGGTTTAAGGTTTTAACGGTTTGTGGATTAGGGTTTAGGGTAATTGGAATGGAGGAAGTTTGGT
>MDTG01220709.1_pt1 | contig 42594 bp, 40 predicted proteins | sample 811421 | NCBI WGS metagenome assembly MDTG01 (sample SAMN05326645, study PRJNA326480) | marine metagenome | isolation source: seawater | place: Pacific Ocean: South East | collected 2011 | reverse complement strand
TGGGCCGCGATCCGCAGCGCGGATTCGTGGAGGCTCTTCCAGATCCACGGCGCGGGCGCGTCGATCCCGCTCGCGATCGAGGGGGTGCTCGTCGCGGCCGCGACCGCGGCGATCGTCGCGGCCTTGGTCGTCGGAGGGCGATTCCGCACACGGGAAGGGTTCATCACCGATGTCCGCGCTGCGGTGCTCTCGGGCAACGCGGCGATCGGGATCGTCGTCGGGATCGCTGCCGGGATCGCGGGCGCGGTGCTCGTCGCATTGGACGGGGACCGCGGACAATGCCTCGCGGCAGGGTTCTTCGGGAGCACGCTCGCGGCGGTCGCGGTCCAACTCGCGACCCCCACGCTGCCCCCCGAGCAGGCACGCCTCCGCGCAACGGCGTCCGTCCTGGTGCTGATGATCCTCGCGCCGCTGATCCCGCTGGTGATGCCCGGGGGAGGGGAGATCTCCGACGCGGCGCGGGCCGGCACGCTGCTGGGCCCGGGCATCGTCCTCCCGCTCGACTGGATGGTCGGGGTCTTCCTGGGCGTGCCGACAGGCATGGCCTGGGTCGGCTCGGTCTCCGAGCGGGCGCAGCACGCCCAACAACCCGGGTCGCGCCCCACGCCCGCGGGGCGGTGAAGCCCGCTCAGGCCTTCGCCTGCAGCTCGCCCAAGAACTGCGCCAAACCACGGAGGTCCCGGTTTGTGCAGATGGTCTCGATCCGGCTCTCCGGGATCGGGGGCTCGGTTTCGAGCTTGCGGAGCGAATCCTCGGCACGCTTCCAGAGCGCGTCAGCCTTCTTGCCCTCCGCAACCGCGAGGTCGCTCACCAGCTCCTGAAGACGGGTGATGAGGATCGTCCCGCGGTGCAGGTAGAACCGGCGGACGATGCCCTGCTGATAGCGGCTGAGATGCTGGCCTTTCGCCATGCGTGCGTCCTTTTCTCAGACCCCGCGATCATCGCTCGTGGAGCACGATCGAGAGCCCTGAACGGGTGGTGCGTAAAAGTGCGTGTTGTGAATCAATTTTAGAAGGGTTCGAAACAAAGCGAACCGCTGGCCGATTCAATCCGTTGAGTAATCGGTACGGCGGAAATCGGATTCTTCGTGAATCGAGCCGAACCCCGCCTCCGAAACGAGATCATCCGGGTCGGGCGAAACGCTCCGGCCCGCCAACAAGCTTCCCTCTTTTCCCACGCTGAAGGCGTCGCGTCCCCCGCGACGCCTTCATGTTTTTTGTGCTCATCCCGTCGCTGCGCTCGCGGAGCCCCCCAAGGTTCGCAGAGCCCGCGCCGCGTCGAGCAGGACGCACGCGCTGAACCGGTCGGGGCGCCCCGACCGCACCATCGCGTTGTGCAGCAGCCCCTCCGCGTGGAGGATCGCCCCCGCGGCATAGGCCGGGTCCGATTCCGAGAGTTGAATGAACACATGCACCGCCCAGGGGTGGTTGGTCCCGTTGTCGGGCTGCAAGGTGTCGACATGCCACCGAGCGGCATCGAGCACTCGGCTCTTCAGGTCCTCGCTGTTGCTCCCGCGCGCGTGATGGCTCAGCGCGTGCAGCGCCGCGAGTTCTGTTTCCGTCGTCGCCTCGATCGCGCCACGGCTGAACTCCGCCTCCCCGAGCAGCGGGCCGGGAGGCGGCGCGAGCCCGTCGCACGGGTCCGAATCGTGGTGCAGCCCCCACCACAGCTCAACATCCAGCGACGCGTCGGGCGGGACCGGCCCCGGCAGATCCACCCCAAGCAGGTGATGCAAGAGAGGCCGATCCACGGCCCGCCGATGCCCCAATTCATCGGTGAATCGATCGATGAAGTCGCGGGCCGCCCCTCGCACCCCAGTCGACCCCGATTCGAGGGGAGTTCCCCGGAGGACGGGGCCCGCGATCGAATCGAGATGGTCTGCCCATTGATCGGGGGTCACGGGGCCTCCTGGGTCGGCGGCGCGGATGCTCGCCTGTTCGGGTTGCGGGCGACGCGGCGCTCGATAGGCTGCGTATGGATGGAGCGTAGACGGGATCAGAGGGCGATCACACGCAGACGATGCGTTGCCTGCGGGCACGCGGGCCCCCTCCTGCAGGGCTCGAGGGGTCGGCTCGTGTTCCGGTGCCCCGCCTGCGACGCGGACCTCTACCGACGCCCGGCCCGCAGCTACGCGGAACTCGAGGGAATCCTGATCCACACTCGGCGGCCGAGCGTCCTCGAACCGTTCCGCGCTGCACTCAGCGCCGTGTTCGGCCTGCTCGTCCGGCGACCGGCGGACTCGGCACTCGTCGCGACGCGCGGCGGAGGGTCCGAGAACCCCGCCCGTCACGATGCGCGGGTTTCCACCGAGGTCTGACCCGGTGGTCTGTGCGGGCCCGCTCGCAGAATCGGTCCCCCGGCACGGCTCGCATCGTGGGCGCCGACCGACCCCGTGCCGATACCCGGGGAGCATGAACCAGCGGGAGGAACGATCGACGCACGCGCGGGCCTCGCTCTCGGCCTTCGGGTCGGGCAAGCCCGTCAGCCCGCCTCCCGCGGGCCCGACGCTCGCGAGCCGTCAGCGGGTCCAGTCGACCCCCGAACACGCAGACCCGTCCCGCGCAAGCGAGCCTGCCGAGCCCGTCGATCCCGGGTCGCGTCGTGTCTTCCCGTTCGACGCGGAACTCGAGGTCGCGGAAGTGGAAGGCGGCAAGACCGGCACGCCCTGGTCGGCCCGCGCCCGCACGCTGAGCACCGGGTCGCTGTCGTTCTCGTCCCGGCGGATGTGCTACACCGACCGGCGCGTCGTCGTCGCGGTGCACCGGGTGGATAACACCCCGCTGATGCTGCTGGGGCGCGTCACCGATTGCCGCTACGACTCGGACGGGCTGTACACGATCGACCTCGACCTGCTGCCGACCGACGAGAGCGATGTGAAGCTGTCGTTCTCACGCAAAGTGGCGTGAGGTATCAGAACATCCCCATCTGCGCCCGCTCGAGTACGCGCTCCGTCACCGGGTGCTCGATGTCGATGCGGTAGTCGCCGCTGAAGCAGGCGGTGCAGTAGGACTCCGCGGGGTGGTTCATCACGCCCAGCATGCCCTCGAGGGTGAGGAAGGCGAGCGAGTCGACGCCCAGGAACTCGCGGATCTGCTCGATCTCGCGGTTGTGGGCGATGAGCTGGTCGCGGGTCGCGAAGTCGACGCCGAAGTAGCAGGGGTGGCGGATCGGGGGGCAGCTGATCCGCAGGTGGATCTCCTTCGCGCCCGCCTCGCGGAGCTGGCTCATCTTCTCACGGGTGGTCGTGCCCCGCACGATCGAGTCATCGACGACGACGACGCGCTGGCCGTCGACGATCTCGCTGACGACATTCAGTTTCAGTCGCACCGCGTCGCGCCGCTCGCCCTGGGTGGGCTTGATGAAGGTGCGCCCGACATAGCGGTTGGGCACGATCCCCTCGCGGTAGGGCAGCCCGCTGATGCGCGCGTACCCGTTCGCGGCCGACCGCCCCGAGTCGGGCATCGGCATCACGAGGTCCGCGTCCGCGGGGGCCTCGCGGGCGAGGGCCTCGCCGAACAGCTCGCGGCTGATCAGCACATTCTGCCCGAACACCTCGGACGCGGGGCTCGCGAAGTAGACATGTTCGAACACGCAGCGGGCGAGCCGCTGGGCCTGGGGGGCGAACCGGCGGCTGGTCACGCCGTGATGGTCGAGTGTGACGATCTCTCCGGGCTCGACCTCGCGCACGAACTCGGCGCCCATGACATCGAGCGCGACCGTCTCGCTCGCGACGCAGTCGCACCCGTTGGGCAGGCGTCCCAGCACGAGGGGGCGCCAGCCCCACGGGTCGCGGGCCGCCTCGATCCGGTCCGGATAGAGGAACAGCACGCTGAACGCGCCCTGCAGCCGACGCAGCGTCGCGGCGAGCGGGTCGGCGGTGTCACGCTGCGCGGGCTCAGCGAGCAGGTGGATCATCACCTCTGTGTCGCTCGTCGTGTGGAACAGGTGCCCCGCCTCAGCAAACCGCTTGCGGAGCGCCGAAGCGTTGATCAGGTTCCCGTTGTGGGCGACCGCGACCTGCTGGCTCTTGTCGTGCCCCAGGAACGACTCGATCAGGGGCTGGACATTGCAGGAGAGCGACCCGCCTGTCGTCGAATAGCGGTTGTGCCCGATCGCGCCGCCGATCGGGGGCTGCTCGTCGGGCGCTTCGGTCCCAAGGCGGGCGAGGTGCGAGCCTAGTTCCGCGAGCGCCCGCGCACCGAAGACCTCGCTGACGAGGCCCATGCCGTTGTGCCCGTGGATCGCGGCCCCGTCCGCGACCGCGATGCCCGCGGATTCCTGCCCCCGGTGCTGCTGGGCGTAGAGGCCCATGTAGACCTTGTGGACGCTGTCGCGGTGGTTCCACACGCCGACGACGCCGCATTTCTCCTTGGGCACATCCTCCGTATCCGGGAGCGCGGGCGCGGCGCCCCCCCTCGGCTGGAGGACGGGGAGGGGGATCGTCCGGTCGCGGGGCGTCATGCGGGAAGCGTAGCGGCGCACCCGCGCGAGCGATCAGACCCGGGGCGGCTGCGAGAGCAGATGGTCGAGAAGCCCGTCGCATGCGCGCACGAGCATCTCGTAGACCTCGTCGAACCCGCGGTCTCCCCCGTAGTACGGGTCGGGGACCTCCGCGTCGGCGTCCGCGAGCGGGTCGAACGAACGCATCAGGCGGATCCGGGACGGGTCGATCCCGAATTCCCGCGCCGCGTTCTCCGCGTTCTGGCGGTCCATCGCGAGCACGAGGTCGAAGGCGGAAGCGTCCTCGCGGATGAGCTGCCGGGCGAGGCTGGGGAGCCGAACGCCGTTCTTTTCCGCGACCGCGACAGAGCGGGGATCAGGCGGGTTGCCCACATGCCAGCCCCCGGTGCCCGCGGAGTCGACCCGGAATCGGTCGATGACCCCCCGCTCGGTCGCGAGATGGATGAAGATCCCCTCCGCGAGGGGCGAGCGGCAGATGTTGCCCAGACACAGAAAGAGCAGGCCCGTGCGCGCGTCGGATGTCATGCCGACACAGTAGCGGATCGAGCGGCGCGGGCCCGCTCGAGCACGGGCCCCACCGTGGCGCGGATCTCAGAGGGGAGCGAGTGGGTCGCCGCATCGGGGTCGAGTCGCCACGCCGCGGTCGGGGCGCGGGGGATCCCGAGCCGCTCGGCGAGGCGGACCGCGTGCGGGCGCGACGGGTCCTGCTCCGCGTCCGCGGGCTCGATGAAGACATCCGCCGCGGGGAGCGCCGCGATCCAGGCGCCCTCGACGATGCGCACGGGTGTGCGCAGCCCCGCGTTGTGCAGGTAGGTCAGCGCTTCCTGGAGCCTGCGGGCGCACCCGGGGAGCAGCAGCGCGACCCCGTCGCCCACGATCTCGAGCAGACCCGCGACGAAGAGCAGCGCGCGCGCATCGACCGACCCGGGGCGGTCCGTGAGCGGCGCGACGGTGAGCAAGCCTTCGCACCCGACCTGCGCGCGCGCTTCATCTCGGCTCGGGAGCGCCCCGAGGTCGGGCGCCGCGCCGTCTCCCCCGGAGGCGTGCCGGATCTCGCCCGCGCCGAGCGATCGCGCCGTGCGGCGAGCGATCGCGTCGATCGACCGCGCCGACGCGCCGCGCCGGACCGGGTGGTTGCGGACCGGGCGACCGAGCAGCTGCGCGATGGGCCTCGCCTGCCGCGCTGACCCGATCGTCAGGACCGCATCGCGTTCGCCGAGATGTGCGCGCGTTGCGAGCGCCGCGAACTCGCCCAACGCGCGGGCGTCGAAGACATGGAGGGTTGTCGGGGCCGGCACCGTTCACCTCACTTCTTCCGGAGGCTCTGGGGGCGTTCGACATCGTAGAAGAGCTGGCTGAGACCCTCCCCGGTGATCATCGCGAGCTCGTTCTGGGCGCGGAGCAGATCGGTGCGCGTGGAGGGCATGTAGCGGTTGGGGCCCGACCCGGAGAAGCGGGAGCGGTAGCCGGGCTCGCCCCGGGGGGGCCAGAGGCGTGAGTGGGTCGTCACATCGAAGACCTTCACCTCGACCTCCGCGGTGGGGTCGAAGTCGGCGCCGTCCCCGCTCATGTCGAATCGGGTGACGAGCGCGTAGACGATGACCTCGGCGCCGACCGCTTCCCCGATCTCGGTGACCGCCATGGTGCCGTCGCCGTTCGCGGCGGCCGCGATCGCGGAGCGGGTGTCGATCATGTTCTCTTCGCGGACTTTCTTTTTGCGCATGAGGGCCTGCTGGCAGGCCTCTCCGATGGTGGCGCGGGTGCGTCGCTGGGCGATCTTGTTCGCGGGGTCGTCCACGAAGATGACGGTCTTGCGGTCCGGGTTGAGCTCGTAGACCGCCTCGACCTCGCCCGGGCCCTGGGCGACCGCGACGATCGGCGCGACGATGTTGCACCCGGACAACGACAGCGCGAGGAGGGCGAGGGCGGCGGTCAGCGGCGTGCGCACGAGTCGGGACATGGCGGGCTCCTCGGTTCGGTTCCGGCGCATCAGTAGGTGATCGCGTTGGGCTCGGTGTGACGGTAGAACAACCACGCGATGCGCTCCGCGAAACGGCGCGAGAGCTCCGAAGTCACCGCGGCTTCGGGGATCTCCTCCTCCAGCAACCCCGCGCGATCGGGGAAGGTGACCGCGATCGTGCGCTCGAACATCGGGTCATCGGGAAGGGGTCCGTCGATCTCGTAGACCTCGACGATGCCCGAGGCGACGCCGTCCCAGGTGTAGCGGTTGCCGGGCTCGTGGAGGCGGTACTCGATGACCTCGACGACGACCAGGCGGTCGACGCCCAGCTTCTCGCCCAGCTCGCCTCTCGGGAGGGCCTTCCAGGACGGGTCGGCGTAGAGCGTAGAGAGCAAGCGGCCCGAGGGGATGTGGGCGGACGCGAGCGTGTTGGCGCGGAGGCGTTCGTCGATCAGTTGGGTCAGGCGGGTGGTGATGCCGGGGTTGTCCGCTTCGACGACGCGGTCCACCGCGATGATGACGGCGTAGGCGTGCTCGTCGAGCCCGTCGTACTCGGCGGGGTAGCTGGTGGATCCGGTCTCCTCGGCGGCCTCGGCCATCGCGCCGATCACGCCGACCACGGCGCACGACGGGAGCACAAGCATCGCGGTGAGCGCGAGCAGAATCGCGAGGCAGACAGGGGCTCGGCGGGGCGGCATGGGCTCTCCGGATCAGGGGGGCTCTCGCGGGTCGGGGGCCGGGCGGGCTCGGCACCGTCCGCGGCGGGCGCGTCACGCGTGCGGCGAAAGTCGACCGCCCGTCCGGGGTGAGTTTACGCGTCGGAGGGGGGCGGGGTTTCGGGTTCGACCCGATCCGGGACGACGCGGGCTCAGGCCCAGGTCATCAGCTTGTAGATCCACGCGCCCGCGGCGAGCGCGAGCGCGACCCACAGCGTGCGCGCGCTCAGCACCGTGTCCATGAACCGCCCGAGACGGCATCCTGTCAGCGCGGCGTGGAGCCCCCCCACGGCTCCCGCGGCGGTCAGCAGCGCGAGCAGCGCGCCCATCGGCTGGGTCATCGCGGCGGTCGCAAGGTCGGCCCGGACGGCGTGGCTGTACGCGGTGGTCATCCCGCAGGTCGGGCAGGGGGTGTCGAACGCGACGACCCAGCCGCACCGGGGGAGACCGATCTGGGTGTGGGTGCCGTGACCCTCTCCGCTCGGCGCGAGCAGGACCGCGACGAGCAGGATGCCCAGGCATCCGGCGCCGATGGCGAGCGCCGCGACGCGGCGGGCGATGTCTTCGCGGGTGAGCGTCACGCCGCAGAGCGTAGGGAGCGGCCGCGTCAGGCGGCGAGCAGGTAGGGCTCCGTGCGTGCGTCCCGCGGGGCCTGGACGATGTATCCCGCGCGGCTGGGATCGATCGCGGCCTGCTCATCGGCCATCGCGCGGAGGATGGGCTCGGTCTGCATGAGCTCCCGGGGCGTCGCGAAGTTCCCGTTGATCTCGGGCATCAGCAGATAGCGGATCGAGACACCCGAGACGGCGGGGTTGTCGCCCACACCCGCGAGGGCGATGCGCGGGCTGATCCCGCTCGCGATGGTGCGGGTCTCGAAGAGCTGGATCGCGGGGATCGCGATGCGTCGGGCGAGCCCGGCATCCGCGATGAGCAGCAGGCGGTCGTCCCCGAGGTGCCCCAGGAAGGCGGCATCCGCGTCGAGACCGACGAGCTGTCGGGTCGCGTCCTCGATGACCTCGACCAGGCTGGTGATGAGCTGATCGCCCAGTTCGAACCCGAAGACCGCGTTGTATTCGCTGAACTTGCGGATGTCGATGAACACCGCGTCCCGTTTCGCGTCCTCGCGCAGGGCGCGCAGGAGTTGCTGCTCGCAGCGGACTCTTCCCGGGAGACCGGTGAGCGTCGCGGAGCGGTGCCGCACCACGCGGCAGACCTCGGAGGCCGCACGGATCAGGTCGCGGACGCGGAGCACGCCGGTGATGTGCGAGCCGTCGGTCACGGCGATCGCGGCTTCGAGGTCCGAACTCCCGATCGACGCGGCGATGTCGAGGCCCACATGGATCTTCTCCTGCGCCGAGATTGTGCACGCGAAGGGTGTCGCGACGGCGCCCACGGTCTTCGAATCGAGGTTGGTGCTGTCGATGATCCGGTTTCGAGGGACCCAGTTTGTCTCGCCGCCCGGTTCGACAGCGAGCGCCCCGAGCAGGCGTGGGTCGTCGACGAGCGCCTTGCGAAGGAAGGGGACGGGATCGTGCGCCCGGGCGTGGTACACGGGCTGGGCGATCGCGCCCATGGTGTCCTCGCGATCGCGGTGGAAGACCGGGCATGTCCTGTGCGCCCGCTGGTGGGTGATGCGCTCGGTGAGCGCGGGATCGAGATCCTGGCACGCCTCTCCGGGGCGTCCGAACAGGTAGCCCTGGACCGCGTCGACCCCGAGGCTGAGGACGCGGTCGAGCTCTTCGGGGCGCTCGATGCCCTCGGCGAGCACGGAGACTCCCGAGATCCGGGCGAAGTGGGTGAGGAAGCGGATGAGATTGGTCCGCGCGGCGTCCTGGTCGATCTCGGAGATGAGTTCGCGGTCGATTTTGAGCCACTGGGGCTTGAGGAGCATGATGCGATTCAGGCCGCTGGTTCCGGCGCCGACATCGTCGATCGCGATCTGGAATCCGTGCTTCTGGAGGGCGGCGGCCTGCTTCTGGAGGCCCTTGGTGAGCGTTGTTTCGGATCGCTCGGTGATCTCGATGACGACGCGGGTTGGGGTGAGCCCCTGGATCTGGTCCATCTCGTTTCGGAGGGCGTCGACGAATCGGTCGTCGGCGAAGACGGTCGGGCTGGAGTTGAGGAAGAGACGGACGCCGGCGGGCCATTCCTTCGCGGCGGCGAGAGCCCTGCGCCTGGTGAGTTCCTCGAGTTCCCAGAGCATGCCGGCGGCTTCGGCGGCATCAAAGAGTTGATCGGGCGAAGCGAACCCCGACGACGCGTCCGGACGCGCGAGGGCCTCGAACGCGACGACGCCCGCGTGATCGAGCCCGACGATGGGCTGGAAGGCGATCGTCACGAGCTTCTTGTCGATGACGCGGCGGATCTGGTCACGGGGCGACTCGGGCATGGTCGGATACTCCGTCTTCTCTCTCGGATTCAATCCCCTGGTGCGGGGGTTTCCGGCGGAGTATCGGCACACGAACCAGTGAACCCCGAATGCGGGGGACGAGTTTCGTCGGAGCGAGCGCAGACTGGTTGTAGAGACGGGGTTACGCGGGCGGCGCGAGTGCCGAGAACCGAAAGGGCCCGGCGTTTACGGACCGATCAGGGCCGCGTTGATACATCTTTGTTTGGTATCGCCTCCTGCTGGCGGGTGAGGCTCAGTCGAACTTGAAGACGCCCTTGCGGTAGCCGTAGAGGTAGGCGACCACGGTGGTGAGCAGGAAGAAGAGGATGCGGGCGAGCCAGAGGCCCGCTTCGGGCGACCCAGCATCGAGATTGGCGAAGGTGGTCGCCCAGGGGTAGAGGAAGACGACCTCGACATCGAAGACGAGGAAGACCATCGCGATGAGGTAGAAGCGGACATTGAACCGCTTGCGGGCGGTGCCGACGGGGTTCATGCCGCTCTCGTAGGCGAGGGCCTTGCGCTCGCCCTGACGGCGGGGCCCGATGATGAAGGTCGCGACCATGTTCCCGATGCCGAACCCGGCCGCGGCGAGCACGATGATGAGAATCGGCAGATAGCTGGCGAGATCGGTGACGGCGAGGATGGGCTGCATCGGCGTTGGCCTCGTCTTGAAGGGTCGGCATGCGGGGCCGACCCGTGTGCGGGCGACCTCGTCGAGGCGGATGATAGGGGCTCGGGCGGGGGAACGGGGGCGTCCGATTCGCGGATTCCGATGTCGGTGCGCGGCCGCGGGCGGTTGCGCTCGCCTCGCGAGGGCTCGATGGACCGCCGGGACTGCCAACTCGGCAGGGCTCGGCGTGTCGGTGCGGTGCGTCGGCGGAGTACGGGACGACTCCGAGGGGTGTTCCGGGCTGATTTCGAGGGCGGATCCTCGGGTATGCGTCGCCTTGGAACTGGCACGCGGGTTGTACACCCGACCGGGACGCATCGGTTTCGGTGCGTTGATGTGGAGACTAGATCCGACGCCGCGGTCGCGAGCGTTGGCAGACGAGACCTTCGGGTCCTGTGACGAATCAGTTGAGATAAAGGGAGCATCCATGGCCAGCAAAGAACTCGCCTTCGACCTCGAGGCCCGCCAGCACCTGCTCGCGGGGGTTGAGAAGCTCGCGAACGCCGTGAAGGCGACCCTGGGCCCGCGCGGGCGGAACGCGGTGATCGACAAGTCCTGGGGCGGGCCCACCGTGACCAAGGACGGGGTGACCGTCGCGGAGGAGATCCAGCTCGCCAGCAAGGCGGAGAACATGGGCGCGATGCTCGTGAAGGAAGCCGCGAGCAAGACCAGCGACGACGCGGGCGACGGGACGACGACGAGCACCGTGCTCGCGGAGGCGCTGTTCCGCGAGGGCCTGCGCTACATCGCGGCGGGCGTGGACGCGAACGGGCTGGTGCGCGGGATGAAGCAGGGCGTCGAGGCGGCGTGCCAGGCGATCGACGATCTGGCGACCCCGATCAAGGGCAAGGCGGATGTGAAGAATGTCGCGACCATCAGCGCGAACAACGACCCCGAGGTCGGCACGATCATGGCCGACGCGTTCGAGAAGGTCGGCAAGGACGGCGTGATCACGGTCGAGGAGGGCAAGAGCCTGGAGACCGAGGTGACGGTGGTCGAGGGCATGCAGTTTGACCGTGGGTACCTCTCGGCGAACTTCGTGACCGACGCGGACGAGATGAAAGTCGAGCTCGACAAGTGCCTGGTGCTCGTGCACGAGGACAAGATCGAGGGCATCGGCAAGCTGGTCCCGCTGCTCGAGAAGGTGATGAAGGCGAAGAAGCCTCTGCTCATCATCGCGGAGGACATCACGGGCGAGGCGCTGTCGACGCTGGTGATCAACAAGCTGCGGGGCACGCTGCAGGTCGTCGCGGTGAAGGCGCCGGGGTACGGCGACCGGCGGAAGGCGATGCTGCAGGACATCGCGGTGCTGACGGGCGCGAAGCCCATCATGAAGGACCTGGGCGTCGAGCTCGATACCGTCGAGCTCGCGGACCTGGGCATGGCGAAGAAGGTCGAGGTCGACAGCGACAACACGACCATCATCGAGGGCGCCGGCTCGACCAAGGAGATCCAGGCCCGGATCGAGCAGATCCGCCGCGAGATCGAGGCCTCGACCAGCGACTACGACCGCGAGAAGCTGCAGGAGCGGCTCGCGAAGCTCGCGGGCGGCGTGGCCCAGGTCAAGGTCGGCGCGGCCTCTGAGGCCGAGCTCAAGGAGAAGAAGGCCCGCGTGGAGGACGCGCTGCACGCGACCCGCGCGGCGCTCGCGGAGGGCATCGTGCCGGGCGGCGGGCTGTCGTTCATCCGGGCACGGTCGGCGGTCGCGGACCTGAAGGCCCACAAGGCGGTGTTCGGGAAGGCGAAGGAAGTGACCGCGGAGGACATCGGGCACTTCAAGTACGATGTCGCGGCGGGCATCGATGTGGTCTACAAGGCGCTGAGCGTGCCGCTGCGGACGATCGCGACGAACGCCGGGGCGAAGGGTTCGGTCGTCGTGGCGAAGGTCGCGGAGGCGACGGGCTCGAACGGGTACAACGCGCTGACGGACACCTACGAGGACCTGGTGAAGGCGGGCGTGATCACACCCGCGAAGGTCGACCGGTCGGCCCTGGTCAACGCGTCGAGCGTCGCGACAGTGCTGCTGACGGCGGACTGCATCGTGACCGAGTCGCCCGAAACGGACGCGGAGCCCGCGGGCGCCGGTGCCGGCGGTGATATGGGCATGGGCGGTATGGGTGGCATGGGAGGCATGGGCGGTATGGGTGGCATGCCGGGCATGGGCGGGATGGGGTTCTGAGATGTCTACTTCGCCACTCTCTGAAGACCAAATTGACTACATAAAGAAGAGACTGCACGAAGGCCACTTCATTGTTCCCAAGCAATCGGTAATACTGATAGCTGCTTTTATGGTAGCGATTGGCGGAGCGTCACTATGGGGCGTATTTATATCGGCACCCACTAAAGCCGAGCGAGCTGCTATTGCCCAGTATGATCAAAGGTTCGACAGAAAAATCGAATCTCAGATAGCTGAAATTCGCACCGCCCATGAAATACTCACATCCAACGAGGGTGCTGGCGCAATTCGCGATTTGAACGCGGCTTTAGCTGACTTTTCCGATGCAATTCAAGTTCTCTCGCTCTACCTCCGTGACATCGCACAGTTTCACAGCACCGAAGTGCAGCATGACAGGATGAAGAAAATCGATGACAACCTAAATTCTTCAGAGCCCTGGCATGTTTATGAAAGCGACAGAAGTAAGTGGCTGAATCACCTTCAGAAAATTGATGATAAATTTTCTGAATTGAGTTCTCAGCTGCGTCTGAATTCGGATAATCCATAAATCAATTTCACTCGAAGGAATTATCATGGCAGTCAAGCCCCTTGAGGATCGCATCCTCGTCAAGCCGATCGAGAAGTCGAACGTCACCGAGTCGGGTCTGTACCTCCCGGAGTCGAGCAAGGAGAAGCCGATCCAGGGCGAGGTCGTCGCGATGGGCCCCGGCCGCCTGCTGGACAACGGCAAGCGCGCCGACCTGAGCGTCAAGAATGGCGACACCGTCGTCTACGGCAAGTACGCGGGCACCGAGGTCGAGGTGAAGGGTGTGAAGCACCTGATCCTGCGTGAGACCGAGCTGCTCGGCGTCATCGGCTGAGAGGGAGCAGGCACTGGGCACTAGGCATTAGGCACTAGAGCTCGGAATGCCCGCTTGTATTGAAATCGAAAACTAGTGCCTCGTGCCCAGTGCCGAGTGCCTCTGCTCCGAAGGAGCGAATCATGGGTCAGAAACAGATCATGAACCACTCCGAGGCCCTTCTCGAGATGAAGAAGGGTGTGGACCAGCTCGCCGACGCGGTGAAGTGCACGATGGGGCCCGCGGGGCGCCATGTCGTCATCGAGAAGTCGTACGGCGGGCCCAGCGTGACCAAGGACGGCGTGAGCGTCGCGAAGGAAGTCGAGCTGCCCTCGCCCTTCGAGTCGATGGGCGCCAAGATGGTGCACCAGGTCGCGAAGAAGACCGCCGACAAGGCGGGCGACGGCACGACGACCGCGACGGTGCTCGCGCAGGCGATCTTCACCGAGGGCCTCAAGCATGTCGCGGCGGGGGCGAACCCCGTCCACCTGCAGCGCGGCATCAACACCGCCGCGGGTGTCGCGGCTGAGGCGATCGACGGGCTGGCGGTGCCCTGCCGTGGCAAGGCGGACTACAAGAAGGTCGCGACGGTCTCGTCGAACCACAACGCGGAGGTGGGCGAGCTGATCGCCGAAGCGATCGCGAAGGTCGGCGCGGACGGCGTGGTCGAGATCGAGGACGGCAAAAGTGCCGAGACCACGCTCGACTACACCGAGGGCATGCAGTTCGACAAGGGCTACCTGTCGCCCTACTTCATGACCGACCCGAAGACGGGCGAGGCGATCCTCGAGGACGCGTATGTCCTGATCTATGAGAAGAAGATCGCGAACCTGCCCGACCTGCTCCCGCTGCTCAACAAGATCGCGGGCACCGGCAAGCCGCTGCTGATCATCGCGGAGGATGTCGAGAACGAGGCGCTCGCGGCGCTGGTCGTCAACCGACTCCGCGGCGTGCTGAATGTCGCGGCGGTGAAGGCGCCGGGGTTCGGCGACCGGCGCAAGGCGATGCTGGGCGACCTCGCGGTGCTGACCGCGGGGACCTACTTCTCCGAGGACCTGGGGCGCAGCCTCGAGTCGGTCGAGGTGGGCGAGTTGGGGCGCGCCAAGAAGATCGTCATCAGCAAGGACAACACGACGATCATCGAGGGCCTCGGCAAGAAGAAGGACATCCAGGCGCGGGCCGACCAGATCCTGAGCCAGCACGAGAAGTCCACCAGCGAGTATGACCGCGAGAAGCTCATGGAGCGGCACGCGAAGCTCACGGGCGGCGTCGCGATCATCAATGTCGGCGGCGCGACCGAGCAGGCCCAGAAGGCCAACAAGGACCTCGTCGACGACGCGCTGCACGCGACCCGCGCGGCCGCGAAGGAGGGCTATGTGCCCGGCGGCGGCGTGGCGCTGCTCCGCACGATCGAGGCGATCGAGGCGGGCAAGAAGAAGGCGAAGGGCGACGAGAAGCTGGGCTTCGAGATTGTCCTTCGGGCGGTCGAGTCGCCCGCGCGTCAGATCGCGGTCAACGCGGGCTACGACGGCGACCTCGCGGTCGAGACGGTGCTGGAGAGCGCGACCAACGAGGGCCTGAACGCCGCGACGGGCGAGTATGTCGACCTCGTCAAGGCGGGCATCATCGACCCGGCCCTGGTCGTCAAGAACGCCCTGATCAACGCGGCGAGCGTCGCGGGGCTGATGCTGACCACGGATGTGATGATCACCGATCTGAAGGACGACACCAGGCCCGTCGCGGGCGCGGTGAGCTGATCGAAACACCCCCTCGTGGGACAGGCGGCGCGCCTGCCCGCTCCCCGTTCCACCGCTGGAGAGAGGGAGAGTCGGGAGCGGCGGGTCGGAAGCCCGTCCCACGGGGGGCCTGAGCACCACGAGCCCCGGCGGGAAACCGGCGGGGCTCGATTTATGGACGAGAAGCACGCATGTGCATGCTGCGGCCATCTCTGTTTGTCGGAACCTGCCGGTTCCGGCACCTTCGAGATATGTCCTCGATGCAACTGGGAGGACGACCCTGTCCAGTTCGAGGATCCTGATTACCGTGGCGGTGCGAACACTGAGTCGTTGAACGAAGCACGCGACCAGTTCAGACAGCAGAAGGACGCATCCCCTTGACCACCACACGCGACTACTACGAGATCCTCGGCGTCGAGAAATCGGCCGATGCGGACGAGATCAAGCGGGCGTACCGCCGGCTGGCGATGAAGTATCACCCGGACCGCAACCCGGACGACGCGGAGGCCGAGTCGAAGTTCAAGGAGTGCGCCGAGGCGTACGAGATCCTGAGCGACACCGAGAAGCGGGCGCAGTACGACCGGTTCGGGCACGACGCGTTCAAGGGGCGCGGCGCGGCCCACCACGACTTCAGCCGGATGGACGTGGATGACATCTTCTCGATGTTCAACGACATCTTCGGGGGTGGCGGCGGCGGTGGGTTCGGCGGTCGCGGGCGTGGCGGGCAGCGCGTGGCGCGCGGCTATGACCTCGAGACCGAGGTGAGCGTTTCGCTGAACGATGTGCTGAGCGGGACGACGCGGGAGGTGGAGTTCACGCGGCTCGATGTCTGCGGGACCTGCACGGGGACGGGCGCGAAGCCGGGCACGACACCCGAGACCTGCTCGACCTGCGGGGGGCAGGGCAAGGTGCAGCAGGCGGGTCTGGGCGGGATGTTCCGCATGGTGACCGCGTGCCCCGCGTGCCGTGGGACGGGGACGATCGTCAAGGAGAAGTGCCCCGATTGCAGCGGCAAGGGGCGGCAGAGCAAGAAGCGGAAGCTGACGGTCAAGATCCCCGCGGGGATCCAGAGCGGGCAGGCGATCCGCGTGCAGGGGGAGGGGGAGCCCCCGCCTCGCGAGCAGAGCCCGCGGGGCGATGGCATCCGGGGCGACCTGCATGTGGTGGTGCGCGTGGAGGACCACGACCTGTTCGAGCGCGAGGGCGATCACCTGCTGATGGAGATGCCGATCTCGTTCACCCAGGCGACGCTGGGGGCGGAGGTCGAGGTGCCGACGCTGGAGGGGCAGCACGCGCTGCAGATCCCGAAGGCGACCCAGTACGGCGCGATGTTCCGCGTGCACGGCGAGGGGCTGCCCAACCTGCGCACCGGACGCCGGGGCGATCTGGTGATCGTGACCAAGATCGAGACGCCCAAGAAACTGACCAAGAAGCAGGAGCAGTTGCTCCGCGAGTTTGCGGAGACCGAGGACCACAAGGTCAACCCGGAGAGCCACGGCTTCTGGAGCAAAATCAAGGACGCGCTGTCCTGAGCAGCCTTTGATGACAGACCGGGCACGCCGCCCGGGATTGGACACTTGCGATGCGTGACACGCGAGACGAGCACGAGATCAACGAGACCGAATCGCCCGAGACATCGGGCCCCGACGCCGGAGCTGAGACCGGCGAGGCCGAGCGCGGCGCGGAGGCCAACCCGGACACCGAGCAGCCCGGCGGGATGACCCCCGAGGAGGCGGAGGACATCGTGTCGCTCGCGCGCTCGGGGGACGAGGTGCCGGTGGGCGCCGAGGATTTCGCGGAGGCGCTGCGGATCGTCGCGGCCCAGCGGGACGAGCACTTCGACACGCTGCAGCGGCTGGGGGCGGACTATCAGAACTTCCAGCGCCGGGCGCGGCAGAACGAGCGCGAGTCGCGAGAGCTCGCGTCGATGGGCGTCGTGCAGAGCCTGCTGCAGGTGCTCGATTTCTTCGACATGGCGCTCAAGCAGGACCCCGAGAAGGCGACCGCGGCCCAGGTCATGGGCGGGGTCGAGATGATCAAGAGCGAGTTCCTCCGCGTGCTGGGCAACCAGGGCGTGCAGCCCATCGAGCCCGCGACGGGCGCGGAGTTCGACCCGCTGCGGCACGAGGCGATCGAGCGGACGGAGCAGACGAATGTCGAGCCCGGACGGGTCGTGGAGACGCGCTCGCCCGGGTACGCGATGGGCGATCGGGTGATGCGCCCCGCGAAGGTCGTCATCGCGGTCCGCGACGAGCGTGGGGCGAACGAGGATGAACAGGGCGGCGCTTCACCCGCTGACGAGAACGGAGACGCCTGAGATGCCGACTTACGAGTATCGCTGCGACGCGTGCGGGCACGAGATGGAGGCGTTCCAGTCCATCAAGGCGAGCCCGCTGAAGAAGTGCCCGTCGTGCGCCAAGAACAAGCTGCAGCGACTGATCAGCGGGGGCGGCGCGGTGTTGTTCAAGGGCTCGGGGTTCTACGAGACCGATTACCGATCGAGCGATTACAAGAAGAAGGCGGAGGCGGACAAGAAGGCGGCGTCGCCCTCGACAGAGAGCTCGGGCGATTCGTCCAAGAAGACCGAGGCCAAGCCCGCGAAGACTACCGAGACGAAATCAAACGCCTCGAAGAGCGACGCCAAGCCCGCGAAGACGGCGTCGAAGTAACCGTCGTGGGCCCGCCCCGCACGCGGGGGGGCTCGTCCCACGGGAGCACCCGGCATGGCGATCATCGGGCACGGCATCGACGCGGTGGAGGTGGCGCGGATCGCGGCGATGCTCGATCGGCACCCCGAGCGGTTCGCGCGGCGCGTGTTCACCGAGGCGGAGCGGGCGTACGCGGAATCGGGCAAGCGCCGGACCGAGCACTACGCGGCGCGTTTCGCGGCGAAGGAAGCGATCCTCAAGTGCCTGGGCACGGGCTGGTCGCGCGGGGTCGCCTGGACCGACGCGGAGGTCACCCGCGAGGCGAGCGGGAGGCCCGGCGTGCGTTTGCACGGCGTCGCGGCGCGGCTCGCGGACGAGATGGGGATCCGGCGCTGGTCGCTCTCGCTCACGCACACCGAGACGGTCGCGTTCGCGTCCGCGATCGCGGAGGGCTGATCTGTCCGCTGTTTGTTGGACCGGTATCATCCCGCGATGCCCCTCCCGACCGTGCTCGTCACCGAAGTGATCCGCTCATCCAAGCAGGGCGAGAGCCACGGCGGCGCGCACCTTGTGAACCTCGAGACCGGCACCCACCGGCGCGTGCTCGACTGGGACGAGATGGGCATCGACTGGTCGGGTCGCGGCGGCGGACGGGGCCTCCGCGGGATCGCGTTCCACCGCGAACGCGTCGTGATCGGCGCGGGCAACGAGATCTTTCTGTTCGACCCCGATTTCAACCTGCTCTCGAGCCACCCGGCGCCGTATTGCCGGGATTGTCACGAGATCTTCCTGGACGGGGATCGGCTGCTGATCACCGCGACGGGGTTCGACGCGCTGCTCGAGTTCGATCTCGGCACGCTGTCGTACACCGGCGGCCTGCACTTCAGCGTGAAGCAGACGAAGGTCCCGACGCCGCAGGGGCCCCGCGTGGTCCCGATGGTGTTCGGCGCCGCGTTCGACCCCGACACGCCCGACGGACCCGCGCAGGCGGACACGCTGCACATCAACGCGGTCTGGCACGAACGCGGGCACACCTTCATCGGCGGGACGACGATGTCGGCGCTGCTGATGTCTCCGGCGGGCGCTTCGCTCGCGGAGCGGGGCGGGATGTTCAAGCCTGTCGCGGCGGTGCCCAACTGGACGCACAATGTGCGCCCGTTCCGGGGCGGTGCGCTCTACAACGCGACCAGGGGTGAGCAGATCGTCTGGAGCGATCCGCGGGGGACCGCGATCAAGAGCCTGCCGATCCCCCGCTTCCCGCGAGAGCAACTGATCGATTCGGGCGTGCCCGAAGACCACGCGAGGCCCGACTTCGGGCGCGGGCTGACGGTGACCGACGACGGGATCGTGATCGGGTCGGCATCCCCCTCGACGATCACGGCGTACGACCTCGAACGCGAATCGGTGATCACCAGCGTGAACCTGACGGCGGATGTGCGCAACGCACCGCACGGGCTCGAGATCTGGCCGTTCTGAGCGGGATTCGCCCGCGTTCGCGCGCGGCCGGCTCGCCGGTCAGTCATCAGCGGGGGGTGGCGCGGGCTCGGGCGCCCGGCTGGGAATGAACTCGTTGTCGTACCAGTCGCGCCAGGCATCGGGGTCGTAGCCGAGCGTGCCGGTGGGCTGCCCCCACGCGCCGGTCGTCCAGTCGACCAGGCGTCGGTGGATGGGGGTGCGGACCGCGGTGACGACCGCGTCGTGGACGCGGAGCAGGACGCCGTCGCTGACGACGCCGATCTGGGGATCGAACGCGACCGCGTTGTTGGAGACGACGGGCTGCAGGTCGGCGACATAGGTCTGCTGCTGCCCGATCATGATCCAGCCCAGATCGCCCCGCTGCCCACCCTGGGTGCCCGCGGGTCGCTGGGCGACCTGGGCGGCCGCCATGAGCGGGATGAAATCGAAGAGGTTCAACGCCGCGGCGAGTTCCGTCGCGGCGATCGCCTCGTCGTCGTTCGTGCTCTGCAGCCCCTGGGCGATGATGCCCCGGACCGCTGGCATGGTTTGCTCAATCCCCCTCGCGTCGGCGCGTCGCTCGAGCGAACGGGCGAGTCGCTCGCGGGCACGGGCGCGCTGCGCGGCGTCCTTGTCGCGCACGGCTTCCCACGCGAGCGCGGGCACGCCGATCTCCGGGTCGAGCCCCGCGAGGTGATCGAGCACCGCTTCGCGGACATCGTCCTGCTCGTCATCGAAGACATCGATGAGCGCCATCGCCGCGGGCATCGAGGTAAACTGGCGCACTTTGAGCATCCCGATCTCACGCGTCTCGGGGACGCGGATCGCGCCGAAGTGCTTGCGCTTGAGCAGGCGGAGTTCGCGCTCAGCGGCGCGGCGCTCGCGCTGGATCGCGGCGTACGCGCGCGCCTCGGGGCTATCCGGGTTGAGCATCGGGTCGTTGGGGATGATCACGACGCCCCCACCCCCGCCGCTGACATTCAGGGCCCGCGGATTCATGGAGGCCTGCGCCCCCGCGAAGGCCGGCAGAGCCGCGAGCGCGGCGAGGGCGACCCGCAACCTCGGAAGCCCCATCGGGGCGGGCTGTGTTCGTATGATGGTCCGATTCGATCGAGCGGTCCGGCGCACGGTGTCCCTCCGTGGGGTGGGCGTCCCGGGACGATACCGCCCGGCAGGCACCGGGGTTGCATCGCGGGCGATTCCCGCATCGTCCGTCGCAGCGATCCTGAAAGACCGGACCCCAGAAGAGGACCAAGCACGCATGGCGATCCACTGGCCCATCCTCAGGCGATTCGCGACCCGTCCCCTCCGCCGCGTTGCGACAGACGATAGCCGGGACTATCGCGGGATCGACATGCTGGTCGCCTCGCTGCACATGGCCGACCGGATCGGCGCCGAGTGCGCGACGGAGAATGTGGGCCTGCTGCTCCCGACGAGCGGGGCGTTCCCGATCGCGGCGCTGGGCGCCTGGAGCGCGGGCAAGACGATCGTCCCGCTCAACTACCTGCTGAAGCCCGACGAGCTCCAGTATGTGATCGACGATTCGGGGATCGACACGATCTACACCGTGGGCCCCATGCTCGAGTTCCTCGAGCGCACCCCGCGCGTGAAAAACCTCAGGCGGCTCGAGGAGATCAACTTCAAGGCGGTGCCGGCGCCCGTCGTGCCGGCGGGCGCGAAGCCGAGCGATCTCGCGGCGATCGTCTACACGAGCGGGACAAGCGGCAAGCCCAAGGGCGTGATGCTCAGCCACGGCGCGCTCGCGGCGAATGTGCGCCAGGGCAAGGAACACCTGGGCCTGTCGGCGAAGACCGACTGCATGCTGGGCGTGCTGCCCCAGTTCCACTGCTACGGGATGACCCAGCTCACGCTCACCCCCCTCACGCACGGCGTCCGCGTCGTCTACACGGCGCGGTTCATGCCCAAAAGGCTCATCGAGCTCGTCCGCGATCAGCGGGCGACGATCATGGTCGGCATTCCCTCGATGTACAACGCGATCGCGGCGCTCAAGAGCGGCACGCCCGACCACCTCGCGTCGCTCCGCCTGATCGTCTCGGGCTCGGAAGCCCTCCCCGACGCGGTGCAGCAGAAGTTCAAGGATCGCTACGGCAAGCACATCTGCGAGGGGTACGGCATGACCGAGATGGCGCCCGCGACACACTGCGCGATCTCCGAGGCGTGCCGTCCTCATTCCGTGGGGCGCCCCGTGCCGGGCGTTGAGCAACGCATCGTTGATCCCAAGACGGAACGGGAGCTGCCGGTCGGCGCCGACGGCGAGGTCCGTCTGCGCGGCCCCAACATGATGACGGGGTATTACCACCTGCCCGACAAGACCGAGGAGGTCTTCGACGAGCGGGGCTTCTACCGGACAGGGGACCAGGGAAAGATCGACGAAAACGGCTACCTGTTCATCACGGGCCGGATCAAGGAGATGATCATCGTGGGCGGCGAGAATGTCTTCCCGCGCGAGATCGAGGATGTCCTCAACCGGCACCCCAAGGTCCACGCGTCGGGCGTCATCGGCGTCTCGGACCCCATGCGGGGTGAGGTCCCCGTCGCCTTCGTCGAGCTGTGCGAGGAGGTGGGCGAAGCGGACTTCGACGAACGCGAGTTGGTCTCCTTCTGCCGCGAGCACCTCGCGGGGTACAAGGTGCCCCGACACATCCATCTCATCGACGCGCTGCCCCGGAACCCGACCGGCAAGATCCTGCGGCGGGAGTTGACGGGGTTCCTCCCCGGAGATTCCAAGGCGGACCGTGACAACGCGCCCGAGCCCGCGCCGGCGCCCGCCTCGGAAGGCTGATCGACGACAACCAAGAGAAGAGACGACGGTGCACGAGACTCCGACCGATCCGAACGAGACGATGCGCGACGCACCGCGGGTGCCGGCACAGCCCTGGACCCCTCCGGAGATGCGACGCGACGCGGCGTTGCCCTTCACGATCGGCAACGCGCTGGGCATCGGGTGGCGAGCGATGTGCGAACGCTACGGCCTGCTGCTGGGCGCCTCGGCGCTCTATCTGCTGCTGTTTCTCGGCGGAAAGATCGCGGCGTTCATCACCTCGCTGTTCACGCTGCTCCCGCTGGTGGACTGGGCCGCGACCTTCCTGTTCTATCCGATCATCCTGCTCGGCTTGCTCGACATCGGGTACCGGTGCGCGAGGCGGGAGCAGGCGACCGCGTCGGACCTGTTCCGACCGTTCGGCAGATACTGGCCCGTCGTCGGCGCCAGCGCGATCGCCTCGATCGCGATCGCGCTGGTGGTCTGGATCCCCGCGGGTCTTGTCGGCATGGTGTTCCTGGTGCTCGCGGTTTCCGGCACGGGGCAATCGGGCGCCTTCGCGCTCACGGCTGCGCTCTTCACGATGGCGCTGATCCTGGGCCTGCTGCTGGTGCTCGTCCCGCGCTTGATGTTCGCGCCGATGGTCTGCCTGGACACCGAGTACCGCGTGTCGGGACCCTGGGAATCCGTCAAGCTCTCGTGGGTGATGACCCGACGCCCCGGCGTGCGTCCCCGCCTCGCGGCGCTGCTTGTGCTGGGCTGGCTGCTGGGCGTCGCCTGCGTGCTGCTCCTGCTGCTGCCCGTCCTGTTCCTCGCGCTCCCGCTGGGCGCGACGGTGTTCGGGGCCTGCTACTGGCAGATCTCGGGCGCCTACTGGACCGCCCGCGAGCATTGCTGCCGCGTCTGCGAGTATGACCTGCGTGATGCGAAGTCGGACCGCTGCCCCGAGTGCGGGGCGCCCGTCGCGCCGGAGCAGTTGGGCTATACCGGCCTCGGACCGATGCGCGACGACGGACGCGAATCAGGCGGAGCGCTTGGAGCGAGCGGGCTTCCGAGCGCCTGAACTCTTCGCGGACACCTTGCGCGTGGGCTTCTTGGGCCCGCCGCGCGTGGGCTCGGTCTTCGCACGCTTGCTGCGAGGCTTCTTCTTGGTCGAGGCACGGGCTTCTGCTCGTGCGGGCTCGGGCACGGGCCCCTTTCGATCCGTGGGCGTCACGCCGACCGCATCGCCTTCCTCGAGCCCGATCACGGACGCGTGGGCCTTGGTGATACCGATCGTGCCATCCGCGTTGACCGCGAAATCCTCGTGGATCGCGAAGAACTCGCCGTTGTCCTTGAGGACGCTGACCACACCCCTCCGCTTGCAGGCGGTCGCGCGGACGGGCTTGCTCGCACGCCTCCAGACCGTCTCACGGACGAGGGAGATGTCATCGGTGTACGCGGTGAGATGGGGCCCGCCGTCGAAGGGATCGACGATCCCGCCGTACACGAACCCGAGTTTCTCGAGCATCCGGCGCGCGCTCTTCGTCTCGGGGCCCACCTCACCGATCACGGCGCGCGCCGCGGGAGGGAGCAGCGAGAGGTACAGGGGCTCGCGCGGCAGCATGGTCGCGATGAACTCGCGGCTGTACTGGCAGAACCGGTCCGCTTCGTCGTAGCTGAGCGGGATGAACCGGCGCCCCAGGTAGTCCCACAGCAGATTGTGCGAATCCGCGGTGATCGGCGCCATCATCTCAGCGATCACCTTGTCGCTGAACACCTTGCGGTGCAGGCCCATGAAGTGGAAGCGGACGATCGAGAGGAACCAGCCCAGCTTCTTGGGATGGCCGCGGAACGAGGGCTGGATGATCAGCCCCCCGATCTCCGTCGGGCCCGACTCGTCCTCGCGGAGCACCGCGACGACCTGCGTGCTGCCGGTCTGCAGGCTCTCGCTGAAGAACTCGCGCTTCTCGAGGCGGAAGGAGAAGTTCGGATTGCCCGGGCCGCCCATCTTCGCGAGCGTCTGGCTGGTGCCCAGCACATTCCCGCTGGTCGTATCCTCGAGCACGAACACGAACAGGTCGGACCGCGCCGCGGAGACCCCGAGCCCCTCGATCGTCGTCCGCTCGTCCCCGATGCCCACGATCGACTGGGGGAGCGGCTCGGGCTCGAGCTCCGCCTGCGCGTTCGCGAGCTTCAGGAAGCAGTTCCGCGAGTGGACGATCTTCTGGGTGATGATCTCCTTGTCCGGCGGGAGGTTGATGAAATGGACCATCTTCGCCAGCTTGAGCAGCGTCGTCGCGTCGTCCACCTTCGCCCGTCGGATCACATACATACCCGACCATAGGTCGGACCGATGACCCGCACGGATCGGGGAGAACCCCCGTCACGCGGCAAGCGATTGACTCTCGCAACCGTCCCCGCGAGCCACCCCCCAGAAGAGAGGAGGGCGGGCGGAGAGCGCGTCAGGGGCAACCCGCCTGGAAGGCGTCGATGAACGCGAGGATGTCCCCCAGATCCCAGATACCGAACGGCTCACCGAGATCCGCGATGGGCTGCTGGGACAGGAACGCGCTCACGAACCCGCCGACATCGTTGAGGTCGAGCACGCCGAGCGGGGGCGCGAGGTCCGCGATCACGCACCCATCGGGCGGGAACCCCGAGAGGCGGTAGACATTCCCGTTCTGGCTCGAGATCCACGCCTCGCCCGTCTCGTCATCGATCGCGATGCCCGACATGCCCGAGACACCGAGCGACCCGACCTGGAAATCGCCCCCCCACACGCCGGTCGGGCTCATCGCGCGGATCGAGGTCTGCGAGTCGCTCACGAGATACAGATTCCCGTCCGCGTCGAGCACCTCGAGATCGCTGTAGAAGAAATCCCACGCGGGCGACCCGGCGGGGCGGATCGGGAACTCACCTAGGATCGTCCCGTCCGACGCGTCGACCTCCTGGATGAAATTGCGGTTCCAGTCCGAGGTGAAGAAGGTCCCCCGCGCGAGGCTGTACCCGCCGCCGGTCCACTGTCCGACCGCCGCGCCTTCGAACGCCTGCTGCGCGAGCACCGTGCCGTCCGACGGATCGACCGCGTAGATCCGGGGCGGATCCGAGTCGTTCTCGACGATCAGCAGTGAATGAGCGGGAACGACCACGCCGCCGACATCGACGGGGACGGACGCGAAGTCCATGTCGTCGTCATTGCCACCCGGCGCGGGCTTGGGGATCGTGCGCAGGAAAGTCCCGTCGGTCGCGTAAACATGGATCGACGCGCTCCCGTTGAAGTGCACGAACACCTCATCGGTCTGCGTGTTGAACCCGATCGAGTTCATCGACCCGCCCTCGGCCGGGTTGAACGAGGACTCGAGCAACAGCCCGCCCGTGCCGACGGCACCGCCTGCGATCGCGAGCGAAACCGAACCCGCCGCGACCGCGGCACCGATGATCTGCGTGCACTTCATGATGCCCCTTCCCCGTGTCTTCGGAATCAGGCTCGACGGATCCCCCGCTGGTGAACCGCCCCCGCCCGACAACCGAGAATATCCACTCACGCGCCTCGATCAACCCAAATCGGGGGATATCCAGCGTCGCAGCGCATCTCAAGGCTCGGACGGGTTCGCGGGCTCTGAACCCAAGGCATCATGGAGCCAGCCGCGGAGGGCGTCGAGCGCCCCGGGCACGACCGGGCCGGCATAGCCCGGATCGCTGGGTTTCTCGACCGCCTTGAGGTTGTGGCTCGCGCCGTCGATGATCACCGCGCGGCTGGACGCGCCCTCCCGCGAAGCGACCGCTTCCGCCAGCGGCTCGTGATCCCGCTCTACCGAGACCTGGATATCCGCGCCCGCGTTGAGCACGAGGATCGGGCCCTTTGCGCCGCGGGCGAGCGAGAGCGGGTCCGTCGTCTGATAATCCCGCAGGATCCCTGTTGTCGTGACATTGAAGATCGTCCGCGACCACGCGGGGAGCGGGTTGGGCAGTGGCTCGCCGTCCCGGATCGCGGTCATCGCCTCATCGAAGATCGCCTTCTGCTCCGACCTGGTGGGTTCCGGGGAGGCGTCGAGTTGGGCGAAGATCTGCTCCCGCAGGATCGTCGCGATGGGACGCCCGGGCCCGCAGAGCAAAGCAGAGGCCGCGGGCGGGTCCTCCCCGTTCGCGAGCATCAACGCGAGCACCGCGCCCTCCGAATGCCCCACCACCCCGACGCGGGCGGGGTCGATCTCGCTTCGCTTCCGGAGCAGCGACATGCCCCGCTGCGCATCGTCGACGAACCGCTGCAAGCGGAAGAACGCCGCGAGTTCCTCGAGCGGCGGATAGTCGCGCGCATACCGGGTGACCGACCGCTTGTCGTACCGGAGCGAGGCGATCCCCGATGCCGCGAGATCGTCGGCGATCTGCTGGAGCACACCGGTGACGATCGGGCCCTGGTCCCCGTTCCGATCGGTGGGCCCCGACCCCGCGAGCAGCAGAACCGCGGGCCATCCCGCTTCCGGCGCTTCCCCCTCGGGGAGCAGCAGCGTCCCGTCGAGTTCGAGACCCGTCTCGATGGAAAAGGAGATCTCGACGGGACCGGCGGCGCACAGCGAGGCGACGGCGCACAACAGAGACAGCACCACGAAGCGGATCGTGTTCATACGACGATGGTACGGTCGAGGGGTCCCGGGGTTTCCCCCGCGGCTTCGGCCCGACCGTTCACCGGGGGGGGGGCGCTCGGTCAGCCCGCCGCGACCTTCGCCATCGCACGCTCGATGATCTCGAAGACCATGGGCCAATCGCCCGTCTTCATGCACCCCAGCGGGGGCAGGAAGCGGACATGGAAGGGCCCGTGCCCGTTGTAGAACGCGACGATGCCCTCGTCGAAGAGGACCTTGCAGAGCTTGCCGATCTTCGCTTTCTCGCCGCCGAAGGGGGTGAAGCGCATCATGCCGCCCACGCCCCCCGCGTGCCCGGTGATGAAGGGAACCTCCGGGAACCAGTCGGGGTGCTTCGCCTTGAGGGCGTCGACCTGCGCCAGGAAGGCCTTGTGGTGCTGCGCCGCGAGCCCGTCGTCGCCGTACAGGCCTGTGGACTCCATCAACTCGAGCACGCGCTTGCCCACCGCGAACTCCGCGGTCGCGCCCATGAAGGTGCCGCTGAGCAGGCCCGGCTTGGGGTTGTAGTCCGCCGTGTACAGCGTCGCGCACGCCTGCGTGCTCTTGCCCACCGTCACGACATCGACATACTCACCCAGATCAAAGTGCTCGAACGCGAACATCTGCTCGGTGCGCCCGAACGACTGCACCTCGTCGGCCCACACCGCGACGCCGTGCTCTTTGCACATCTCCATCAGGCGGACATAGAACTCGCGCGGCGCGGTCGTGAACCCGCCCTCACCCTGCACGAGCTCGAAGATGAAGCACGCGTGCTGGCGGGGGTACCGCGTGAACAGCTCCTTGAGCCTCCAGCATTCGTGGTCGATGAAGGCGTCCTTGCCGCCCACCTTTTCCGCGGCCTCGTCATTCCAGAAGCCCATGTAATCGACCTGGGTGGACAGCGGGATGCCCTGCCGGTTGCCGGCGGAGTCACCGATCTGGCTCATCGTCACCGTGCGACCCATGAAGCAGTGCTTGAACGCGATGACCCGGCTCGCGGGCGCGTGCTTCTGGTAGCAGATTTTGATCGCGTTCTCGTTCGCCAGCGCGCCGCCGGCGCTGATGAAGACATGCTCGAGCCGGCTCGTCCGGCTCGCGTACTTGACCAGCGTCTTGCCGAACTCGTGCGCCGCCTTCGTCGATTGCAGTTGCCCGTGCTTGAGGTTGTCCTCCAGCGACGCGGTGACCGCGGCGCGGACGAGCTCGGGGTGGGCGTGCCCGAAGGGCGTGTAGCCGATGCCGCCGATCAGGTCGATCTTGACCGATCCGTCGTCGAGCTCGACGAAGATCCCGTTGCCCGCGCCGGACCCCACATAGGGATAAAACAAGGGGCGGCCCCGGAGCCCGGTGACCATCTCCAGGTACGCCTCATAGTCGCTTGATCGCCCCTCGATGGGCCCGCGGACCGCCGTGAGCCGGGCGCTCGCCTTGCCCACTTCGTCCATGAGCGTGTCGATCGCGCCGGTCACCCCGGGGCTCGAGAAGAGATCAGCGGCAACGGTGTTTTCGGACGCGACGGCCTGCGACATGGAAGTTCCCTTTCTGGACGGGTCAGTAAGGAAACTGTATCGACCCGCCGAGCGCCGGGCTCCCGCCGCGTCCCCGATTTCCCGCGCCTCACGGCGCCAGCACCCGGTCACGGAATGACAGGATGTCATCGGTCCCGACGCGTCCGTCGAGGTTGACATCGGCAAAGAGCGAACCGGCGTCGTATGCATTCAGGTATCGGGCCACTTCGGGCTCACCGATCGCACCATCGCCGTCTGAGTCATAGAGCAAGAGAAAAAGGCGACGGTCGCGCTGAGCGCGGAGATCGCTGATACCGGTGCTCCATTCGCTGTCGCCGAGCACCCCGTCCCCGTCAGCGTCGATCACCTCGCGAGCCCGAGAAAACTCCGCGAGTACATAGGCACCCATGAGTCGGCTGCGATGCGCGCGGCTCGCCTCTCGCCACGACGCTTCAGCGCCTGCGAAGAGCTCCTTCTCCGAGTCGGAGAGGCGACCATCGCCATCGAGGTCGAATTCATCGCGGCGAGGGGACGGCGGAGACGGCCCGATGGACGCCCGCACCGCGGCGCGATCGATCCGCTCGAACAGACGAGCGGATTCGAGAAGCGGCCCAACCAGATCCCGGTACACCCCGACACGGTCGCTGGCGGACGCTCCATCGCGCGGACGATCCTCCTGCTTGATCCCCAACGACGCATGGCCCTGTTCGATCTCTCTTTCGCTGAGACGACCATCCCCGTTCTGGTCCCAGTTGACGAGTTGCATTCGATCGATCACGGTGTCAAGCATCGGGCCCAAGGTGTCGCGAAAAACCTGGTCAGCGCCAGCCTGCTCCGCGTCGCTGATCAAACCGTCACCGTCGGCATCGAAACGACAACCGAAGTATCCCAGCGATTCATCGATGTGCGTCTGGATCCGACGCTCCGACACCTCGGCTTCCGCCGACGAGAGGATCCCATCCCCATCGAGATCGCGACCCCAGAGCTCAAGCGCTTCGAATTCACTTATGGCATTAACATGCTCGATCGAGAGCCGCTCGGACAGGACCGACTCAAGCACGACCAGCAGTTGAGCACGGACCTCCCGTTCTCGCGCCGAGAGCCCCGCAGCGTTCGCTTCAACCCACGCGCGGGCTTGCTCCAGGCGTAAGACGGTGCCAACCCCCGGATGAGGCGGCATCCCGCGCGTGGCCGCGGCGAGTCTATCGAACGCATCGCCAGCAGATGCCGGTCCGATGCGCTCGCTCGTTTCGGTGGGCCGGGAAATGGCGTCCTCCGGCGATGCCGCGGTGTTCGTGGACCGCTCTCCGCAGCCGGTCGCCGCGCATACTCCGGCCGCCCAGAGGATCACACCCCATCGCCTCACTGCCCGCTCACCTGGGTCACGAAGAACTGCAGGTCCGCCTGATCCACGGTCCCGTTCAGGTCCGCGTCCGCGTAGGGGCTCTGGTTGTCGTAGGCGTCCATGAACCGCGCGACCTCCGCGTCCGTGACGCTCCCGCTGCGGTCCGCGTCGTAGAGGTAGTTGAACATGCGCCGATCGCGCTGCCCGCGGAGGTTGTCGTAGCCCCCCTCCCACTCCTCGTTCATCAGCAGCCCGTCCCCGTCGGTGTCGAGGGCCGCGACCGCCATCTCGAACTGCATGCGCGTGATGCGGACCATCATGTCCTGGCCCGCCTGCTGCATCTCCTGGCTCATCGCCCGCTGCTGGGCGCGGAAGACCTCCATCTCCGCCTCGTACGCCGCCATCTCCGCGTCGCTGTAGGACCCGTCCCCGTCGGCGTCGAAGGCGGATTGCTCCGGAGGCGGGACATTCATCGCCGCGATGCGCTGCTGCATCTCCGCCTGGAACTGCGACATGTCGGGCTGCTCGACGAGCACCAGGCCCTGGCTCAGCTCCTGCAGGATCGACTGGTAGCCCGCGAGGCGTTCCATCTCGCTGAACTCCCCGTCCCCGTCCCAATCGACGAGATCGAGCGTCTCCTCGCCCGCCGCCCGCTCAGCGTCGCTGAGGAAACCGTCCCCGTTGCTGTCCCAGCTCACGAGTGTTGCACGCTCGACCATGGTGTCGTACAGGGGCTGCATGTTCGCCTGCATCTCCTGCTCCATCGCCATCCGCTCTTCCATGGAGACCTCGCCGTCCCCGTTCGTGTCGAGGTCGTCGGCGTTCCACTCCGCCATCACCTCGCCCATCTCCATCATCCGTTGCATCGCGGACGCGGCCTCCTCGTCGCTCAGCGCCCCGTCCCCGTCCGCGTCCATCGCCCAGAGCTGCAGGAGCTGCGATTCGCCGATCGATTTCACCTTCGCGAGCGAGAGATCGTCCGCCTCCATGAGGTCGTCGATCATCACGAGCATCTGCGCCATCAGTTCCGCGTCCCGCTCGCTCATGTCGGGGTAGTTCTCCGCGATCCAGTCGCGGGCCTCCTCCAGACGCTTCGCCTCGGTGATCGCGATGTTCACCGGCGCGCCCGAGAGCGCCTGCTCGACCCGCGCCAGCGAGGGCAGTTGCTCGAGCAGCGCCGGGTCGATCCCCGCGGACGGGCGCTCGGGCCTCGAAGCCTCCGCGTCCGCGGACGATCCGCTCCCCGACGCGGGGGTCACCGTCGCGGGTTCCTCTTTCGAGCACCCGGCGCACAGGCATAAACCCACAAGCGACACCAGCGCGATGGGGCGAAACTCGACCATGACCAATCCCCTTTTCTTTCCCGATGCCCCACCCCGCGACAAGGACGCACGCCCCGCGCCGGATCGGGCTCCATCCGCAGACTATCCGTTCGTCTTATTCCGGCAAAGCGTCCCGCGGTTTCACCGTGCCGATCACCCGCCCGCGCTCAGACGGTGCAGCAGCACCGCGAGCAGCTGGCACCGCTCGACGAGGCTGGGCAATTCGATCCACTCATCGGGGGTGTGCAGCCCGCCGCCGCGCACACCCAGCGTGTCGATCGTGGGCAACCCCGCCGCCTGCATGATGTTGCCGTCGCACACGCCCCCCGTGCTCTTGAAGGGGAGCGACTGCCCCAGGTCCTCCGCGACGCTCCGCGCCCTCAGACCGAGCGCCTCGGTCTCGGGCGTCAGCGGCTTCGCGGGCCTGTTGAACGATCGCTCGACCCTCACGCTCGGGAGACCGTCGCCCTCCGTCGCGAGCGCGTCGAGCATCGCCGCGATCTCGTCGCTCTCCTTCTGAGAGGGGAACCGGACATTGCCCCACGCGCGCGCAAGATCGGGCACCGCGTTCACGACCGGCCCGCCCTGCAGCGGGCCCACATTCAGGATCAGCCCCCGCTCCGGATCGGGCATCTCGCCGATCTTCACCAGGCACTCCGCGAGCTTCGTTACCGCGCTGATCCCGTCGGTGAACGCGCGCCCGACATGCGCCGAGCGTCCCCGCGTCTCCACCATGAACTGCCCGGCGCCCATCCGCTCGATCGCGAGTTCGCCTCCCGGCAGCGCGGGCTCGAGCGCGATCCCGAACTCGTGCTTCTGCGATTCCGCCGTCAGCCGCGCCGTCGAGTGATAGGTCCCCGTCTCCTCGTCGCTGTTGAGGAAAAACGACCACGAACTGTCGACCCCGACCTCCTCGAGCACCTCGAGCGCCGCGACCGCGATCACGAGCCCGCCCTTCATGTCCACGCATCCCGGTCCGACCGCGGTCTTCCCGTCCGGGTTGATCGACAACTCCCGGAAATCACCCCGCGGATCGTGGACCGTATCGAGGTGCCCCGCGATCAGCACGCGCGGCATGTCCGAGTCCACATTCAAGCGCACGCGCCGGCACACCACCGTGGGGGGCGCCTCGGCGCCCGGCGCGACGCCGTGCAACCAGCCCGGCTTCGGATCCCCCGGGTACTCGTCGGTGCGCGCGCCGAGCGCCTCGAGCCGCGTCGTGAACCGCTCCCGCGTCTCGTCGAGCGCCGCCTTGTTCCCCCCGCCCGTGGGGAGCCCGACATGGAGCTTGAGGTCTTCGAGCAACGCGTCGGCACGCGAGGCGACGGCGTCCACGATCTTCTTCTCGGTTTCGCTGAGCTTCATGCACCAGCCTAGGAGCACGCCGCGGCGCGCGTATCAGCCCGTGCCGTACGGCCAGAGTTCCAGGAACCCCGCGAGCGCGAGCCACGCGCCTGCGCCGAACCCGAGCAGGGTCATCAGCATGACCCGGCGCACCGCCCGGTCGATCGGCAGACGATCGGCGCGTGTCCCGACGAGCGCGCGCAAGCGGCGCCGCCTCGTCGCGATGGAGCCGTGCCGCCAGGTGAAGCGTGACTCGGGGATGCCGTTGAGCCGCGCGACGCGCCCGAGCGCCGAGGACATCGCGCCGGCGCCCGCATCGGTCACCGCGCCCGCTGCTCCGCCGGACAGGTGCCTCGCCGCGAAGGCGTCGGCCTGCCACTCGAAGCGTCGGCTCACCGCGCCGAGGATCAGCAACACCGCGACCAGCGAGATCCCCGCGCCGCCCCAGAGCGCGACGCTCTCGTGCGCACCTGCGGCGTCGAGCACCAGCGCCGAGCCCTCCCCGAACAGCAACGCGGCGCCGATGACGGACAGGGCCAGCCAGAGCATGTGGCGTTTGCGCACATGCGCGACCTCGTGCGCCGCGACCGCCTCGACCTCCGCCTCGGTGAGCGACTCGAGCAGCGCGTCGGTCAGCACGATGTACCGCAGCCAGGGCGTGATGCCGATCACGGCGCCGTTGAGCATCGAGCCGTGCGTGCGCCACACGAGGAACCGTCGCAGCCTCACGCGGTGCGCGCGCGCCAGCGATTCCAGTTCCTCGCGCAGCTCGCCGGGCGGGATGGGGACCGTGTCCCAGACGCGCGTCATCACGGGGGGGATGAGCGCGAAGATCGCGACCGAACCCGCGAGGCGGATCGCGGGCGCCCCCGCGGTCGCGAGCGTCCCGCCTTGTTCTGCCGCGTCCGCGAAGGGCCCCAGCAGGGGCAACACCCGGTCGATCGCTTCCGACCATCCCAAGATGAACACGAGCGGAACGAACATGATCGCGAGGCTGTTTCGCGCCGAGGCGAGCACGAAACGCCAGGGCCCCGGGAAGGCGTAGACAGGCCTCCCCTCGTCGAGGGCGCGGATCATCAGGGCATCGCGGAGACGCCGCTCGATGGGGTGCGCAAGGCGGTATGTCCACAGCAGCACCGCGAACGCGGGCACCGACGCGATCAGCTCGTCGAGCAGAACAGGGTCGCCCACCGCGTCGCGCACGACGCCCAGCAGGCCCAGCACGAAGACCGAGGCGAAGTGCCACAGCAGCGCCGCGACCCGAGTCAGCGAGATGATGCGCCACGCCCAGGAGACGGCGCGGGCCCGCCCCCGCCGATCGAGCGAACGCACGCACACCCGGACGCCCACCCAGCCCGCGGTGCCGATCGCGATGAACACCGACAGCACGAGGCTGAGCCGCCATCCCGCGCCGATCGAACCGGGCATCAGACCGTCCGCCCACGACCCCGTGTGCGACGCCGTGCCCTCCAGACCCGACCCACCCGCGAGGCTGAGCGAGACGAGCACGAGGATGACGAACAGATGGGGCATCCGGACTCTCTCGAACGGGGCAAAGCGGGCGGGACCGATCGGGCAGGCTGCGATCGGGCAACCGGGTCATCGGGACCGGCCCATCAGTCGGCGGGGCTGATCTCCCCCAGGTCGATCGTCGCGCCGTTCGGCTGGTAATAGTCGACGCCCAACCGATCGTCCCGCAGGCTGGTGAACACCACGCAGGAGCGCCCGCTCAGGGCCGCGTAGCGGAGGTCGCCCGATGAGGGGCCCGCGTACTGGTAGTTCTTCGCCCGCTGCACCTGGAGGTGATAGTGCGCCAGTGCCCGGTCGGAATACTCGATCATGTCCTGGCTCGCGATGAACCGCTCATCGCTCACCCGGTCCCGCGGGCGCGGGGGGAACAGCACCGCGCGGACCTCGCCAGCGCGCCCGGCCGCGTCGCTCACCGCCTCGACCACCCCGCCGTATTCGGTCTTGCGATCGTCGCGGTCGAGTTCCGCCTGCTGCAGCATCACGCGCGCGAACTCGGGGGTGCTCACCGCCCCGTCGATCACGAGGATCGAGAGCAGGTCACCCCACACCAGGTCGTCCGCCCAGTCGCGCGGGCGCTCGGGGCTCCGTCCCCGCGAGCCGTCGAGTTCCGCCGTCCGCCGGTTCCGCGGGCGCCCGTCCAGGCGGCTCTCGAGCGTCGCGAAAAGGTCCGCCTTCGATGCGCGCAGCAGGGATGGATCGGTGTCGCCCGCGATCCGGATGGGCTCGAGGTGGCGCAGTGCCAGACCCTCGGTCTGTTCGCGCGACAGGTTGTCGATGATCTCCGAGACGCGGTGCCACCACCGTCGCGCCTCGGGCTCGTCGGTCTCGCGCAGGCGTGAGAGCCAAGCGAGTTCCATCGCGGTCGATGGCATGACGCGCAGCTCACCCGCCGCGGCACGAAGATCACCCAGGATCGCGCTCGCGGGACCGGTCGCGACGACGGAGCGATCCATTACCAGCCGACGCCGAACGGATCCATCCGGGTCGAGTCGGCTCAGCACCGCCCACGCGTCGGTGCGAACCCGGTCGTCGAAGATCGCGGGCGACCCGCTCGCCGCGTCGCCCGGACGCCCGAGAAAGATGTCGAACACGAGCCGATCGAGCGGCTTGCCCGGATACAGCCTCTGGAGGGCGAGCGCCTCGATCCGTTCTTCATCCTCGACCCCCGGGACGGGATCCGCGAGTTTGCGCACGAGCGAGGGCGCCGCATCGGTCCAGCCGTACCGCGCCGAAGCAAGCGCCATGAGTCCGACCAGCGATCGGTCGGGCTCGGTGGGCAGACGGAGCACGACGAACGACTCGGAATCCGCGAGCCCCTCCGGGGTTTCGTCGTTGAGCAAGTGCTCGGCGAGTTTGAGCCGCAGGGGACGCGGAGTCGCGTCCGACCAGACGAGCGACTTGAAGATCTCGCGGGCCTTGGCTCGGTCCTCGGGGGTGCCCTGCACGCCCGCCCACGCGAGATCCGCGGCCTCGAGCCTCTGAGACAGCCGAAGCTCGGGGTTCCGCGTGTCGAGCATGGGCGTCGCGGTCGTTCTCGGGGCGGAGCACCCCGCGAGCGGGCCTGCCAGAACAGCCGTGAGCACGAGCAGCGAGCGGGCGGAGAGCGCGCAGAGTCGATGTCGGATCATGAGAGGACTGTATCACGAGCGCGGCGCGAACCCCGCGCGGGACCGGAAACCGCCCTACGATCACGCCGTGACCGGTTCCGAAACCACCGATTCCGTGTTCCTCCGCGTCGGCGCGGTGCTCCAGCAGATCCGCCCCGCGGTGCAGGCGGACGGCGGCGATGTTGAACTCGTTGAAGTCACCGATGAAGGCTTGGTCCGCGTGCGATTCCACGGGGCGTGCGTGGGGTGCCCCTCCGCGACCATGACCCTGAAGACCGGGATCGAGCACAGCCTCCGCGAACGCGTCCCAGAAGTGACGGGCGTCGAAGCCGTCGAAGACTGATCAGGCCCGATCCCCCTGAGCAAACCCCATCCCAGCGTGCGGCAATCGCGGCTAGGCTGGCGTGACTGAACAGGCCCTGTAGCTCAGCGGTTAGAGCAGGCGACTCATAATCGCTCGGTCCCCGGTTCGAATCCGGGCGGGGCCATTCTTCTCCGGCGCGTCAGCCCAGGCCCTCGATCCCGGTGGCCGGGGGGGGCTCGGGGACGCCGTTGACCATGGGCATCCGGATCGCGCCCCAGCGGCGTTGCGTCTCGAACGACGCGACATCCGCGATCGTCGTGGTGCGCAGGAAGTCCATCGTCCGTTCCCGGTGCCGCGTGTTAAAGGCATGGGCCGGGCAGGCGCGCGCGTCCGAGCACTCCGCAACGCCCAGCATGCAGCGTTTCTCGAGGATGGGATCATCCAGAGCGGCGCACACCTCGCACAGCGTGATCTCGTCGGCCGATCGCCCGAGCGTCACCCCGCCGTGCACGCCCCGCTGGGTGTGCACGAGCCCCGCCTTCGCGAGCTTGTTGATGATCTTCGAGAGGAAAGGGGCGGGCAGGTCGCACCGCGTCGCGATCGTGCGCACGAGCAACGGCTTGCCCGCCGCGGTCGCGACGAAGCCCAGCGCAAGAATCGCGTATCCGGTGCCCTGCGAGAGGAACGGCATAGGCCCAGTTTATCGACAAACAGACCTGTATATCCATTGATCTGCTAAAAATTCTCATTTCTCGGGCGCACTTTCGCGTTTCATGCCCCTTTTGAGTCTGATTCTGGAGTTTTTTCTCCCCCTTGTTGAATACCGGGTCGATTAGTCTGTAATATTGGAGACCTCTCGGTCATCTTGTCTGAATTCCGGAGACCATCCATGCCAGACCACGCGATCCAGGCCGGTGCCGCGGCCTCGACACCCGACGCCGCAGGCGGGTCCGCACCCGGCCTCGAGACCTTCACCTACGACGACGCGATCGTGCGCAAGTTCGTGCTCGCGACGCTGGTCTGGGGCCTCGTCGCGACCCTCGCGGGGCTCGTCATCGCGCTGCAGCTCGTGCTGCCGGTCGTGGTGGACAACATGCCCGACGCGTTCGGCTGGCTCCGGGCGCTCTACGAGGTCGAATTCCTGAGCTTCGGGCGCCTCCGCCCGCTGCACACGAACGCGGCGATCTTCGCCTTCGCGGGCAACGCGGTCTTCGCGGCGGTCTACTACTCCACGCAGCGGCTCTGCAAGGCCCGGATGTTCAGCGACCTGCTGAGCAACCTGCACTTCTGGGGCTGGCAGCTCATCATCGTGAGCGCCGCCCTCACGCTCCCCTTCGGCATCACCCAGGGCAAGGAGTACGCCGAGCTCGAGTGGCCCATCGACCTCGCGATCGCGGTCGTCTGGGCGGGCTTCTTCGGGATCAACTTCTTCGGGACGCTCGTGAAGCGTCGCGAGCGGCACATGTATGTCGCCCTCTGGTTCTACATCGCGACGATCGTCACTGTCGCGATGCTCCACATCTTCAACAACCTCTGGATCCCCGTCGGGATGGTCCACTGGTTCAAGACCGGTGAGATGCCCAGCGTCGACCTGGTGATGAAGTCCTACCCGATCTACGCGGGCGCCCAGGACGCGCTGATGCAGTGGTGGTACGGGCACAACGCGGTCGCGTTCTTCCTGACCACGCCCTTCCTCGGGCTGATGTACTACTTCCTGCCCAAGGCGGCGCAGCGTCCGGTCTTCTCCTACCGCCTCTCGATCATCCACTTCTGGTCGCTGGTGTTCATCTATATCTGGGCGGGCCCCCACCACCTCCACTACACCGCCCTGCCCGAGTGGGCCTCCACCCTGGGCATGATCTTCAGCCTCATGCTCTGGATGCCCAGCTGGGGCGGCATGATCAACGGCCTGTTCACCCTCCGCGGCGCGTGGCACAAGGTCACCGTCGACCCGGTCCTCAAGTTCTTCGTCGTGGGCGTCACCTTCTACGGCATGTCCACCTTCGAAGGGCCCATGCTCAGCGTCAAGAGCGTCAACAGCCTGAGCCACTACACCGACTGGACCATCGCCCATGTCCACTCCGGCGCGCTGGGCTGGAACGGGTTCATGACCTTCGGCATGTGCTACTGGCTCCTCCCCCGCCTCTTCCAGACCAAGGGCCTCTGGAGCACCAAGCTCGCGACGACGCACTTCTGGGTCGGCACCGTGGGCATCCTGCTCTACATCCTGCCGATCTACGCCGCCGGCATCACCCAGGGCCTCATGTGGCGTGCCTTCGACGAGTCCGGGCGCCTGATGTACCCCGACTTCGTCGAGACCGTCGTCGAGCTGCTCCCGCTCTACTGGATCCGCGTGCTCGGCGGCAGCCTCTTCATCGCGGGTGTCGTCATGATCGTCATCAACGCGTTCATGACCTGGCGGATGCGCCCCGACAAGTACGAGCCCCAGACCGCCCAGGCCGCCCCGCTCACCAAGGGCTACAGCGACCGCAAGGCGGCGAGCCGCCTGCCCGCGTCGTACCCCCCCGCGGCGCACAAGATCGACCGCTTCAAGCAGGCCCTGTGGCACCGCAAGTGGGAGCGCCTCCCGCTCATCTTCACCGTCATCGTCGTCGCGGGCGTCGGGCTGGGCTCGCTCGCCGAGGCGATCCCGATGTTCCTCGTCAAGAGCAATGTGCCCTCGATCAAGACGGTCGAGCCCTACACCCCCCTCGAGCTCGCGGGACGCGACATCTATGTCGCCGAGGGCTGCTACAACTGCCACTCGCAGATGGTCCGCCCGATGCTCGCGGAGACCGAGCGGTACGGCGAGTTCAGCAAGCCCGGAGAGTCGGTCTACGACCGTCCCTTCCAGTGGGGCAGCCGGCGCATCGGCCCCGACCTCGCGCGTGAGGGCGGGCTCCGGAGCCACCAGTGGCACTACCGCCACTTCAAGAACCCGCGTGACATCAACGAGAACTCGCTGATGCCCTCCTATCCCTGGCTCCTCGAGCAGGAGATCGCCTTCGACGAGATCCAGGGCCGCGTCGACGCGATGGCGATGCTCGGCACCCCCTACGGCGACCTCGTGGTCGAGGGGAACGCGGTGCTCCACGCCCGCGACCAGGCGGCGCGGATCGCGTCGGAACTGGAGGTCCAGCAGGGCCCGCCCGCGGCGGAGACTCAGGACAAGAAGGTCATCGCCCTGATCGCCTACATCCAGCGGCTGGGCACCGATATCTACCGCGATCCCGACGCGCCCTCGCCCCTCGAGATGCCCTCGGGGATAACCGAAGACGCCGTCGCCGCGCTCGGCACCGCGAACGCACAGGAGGCCACCGATGCGCATGAGTGAACTGGTTTCCTCGCTCGGCCTGTCGATCTACCCCATCATCGGGCTGATCGGTTTCGGCACCGCCTTCCTGTTCATCCTGCTCCGCGCGATGCACCGCACCCGCGACGAGATGGCCGCGAACGCGGCGATCCCACTCGAGGACGGGACCCGTCCCGTGTCCACCACCAGCCACGCACCCGCTCGCGCCAGCACCGGCTGCGCCGACGCCAACGGGAGTGACGCATGAGCCAGTCCAGCACCAACGACCACCCCAGCCGGATCATGACGCTCGACGAGTACCGTAAGGCGCACGAAAGCGACCGCGCGAGCCTGAGCAGCGCGCCCCGAGGGGGCACCGCCGCGATCGATCCCGATGAGCAGGCGAACCTCCGCGCGTTCTCGCCCGACTACTACGCCGGCATCCAGGCGGGCATGAACCGCATGCGCGGCACCTACGCCGCGACCGGCACCGCGCCCGTCGCGGGGATCTCGTCGGCGCCGCACGGGGAGGCCGCCCGCGCCGCGAACGAGCCCCAGCCGCAGATGATCGGCGCCGTCCCGACCGACGAGCTGCTCGATCACAATTACGACGGGATCCAGGAATACGACAACCCCACCCCCGGGTGGTGGTACGCGGTCTTCTTCGCAACCGTCCTGTTCAGCGGGCTCTACATCCTCGTCTACCACCTCGCGGTGCCGCCCCTCTCGGTGCGACACGCGACGGCGGAGGCACGCCACCTCGACCAGCAGTTCGCGGAACTCAACGAGCTCGAAACGGGCGAGCCCAAGATCCTCGCGATCATGAACCAGGAGTCCTGGCTCTCACGCGGCGAGGCGATCTTCACCTCCGTCTGCGCCCAGTGCCACGCCGCGGACGGGTCGGGCCTCATCGGGCCCAACCTCACCGACGACAAGTACAACATCGTCGCGTCGCTGATGGACATCCCCAACCTCATCATCAACGGCTCCGAGAGCGGCGCGATGCCCTCGCAGAAGAACATCCTCAACGACAACGAGATCGCGCTCGTCAGCGCGTATGTCGCCAGCCTGCGGGGCAAGGACCTGCCCACCAACCCGATGGTCAGCCCCCAGTACGAGGGCCAGCCCATCGACCCCTGGCCCACGCTCGACGCGTCGGGGCAGGTCGCGCCCGCGCAACCGACCGCCGACGAGGTGAGCCTCGCCGACGGCTGACCGATCCCCCTCCGAAGGGAACCTCGCAGCCATGAGTACGCTGCCCCAAACCGAACCGTCGGAGCCCGAACTGCTCCGCCCCGAGGATCGGGTCCTCTCGACCCTCAACGCCGACGGCTCGCGCCGCTGGCTCGACCCCAAGCCCGTCGAGGGGTTCTACCGTCACCGCCGGAAGATCCTTGCCTGGGTCCTCATCGTGATCTTCATGGCGCTCCCCCACATCCATGTCGGGGGCAAGCAGTTCTTCTTCATCAACATCGCCGAGGGTGAGTTCACCATCTTCGGCGCCACCTTCCTGCGCACCGACACCGTTCTGCTCGCGCTCGCCGCGATCACGCTGGGCGTCACCGTCTTCCTCGTCACCGCGCTCTTCGGACGCGTCTGGTGCGGCTGGGCCTGCCCCCAGACCGTCTACCTCGAGTTCCTCTTCCGTCCCTTGGCGCGTCTCTTCGACGGGAAGGGCCGCAAGGGCGTGCGCGGCGCCATCAGCCACCTCCCCTCGGGGCTGCGCAAGCTCCTCCGCTGGGGGCTCATGGCGCTGATCTGCTTCCACCTCGCCAACACCTTCCTCGCCTATTTCGTGGGCTCGCGGACCGTCTTCGAGTGGTCCCTCCAGGCCCCCTGGCACCACCCCGCGGGCTTCGCGTTCGTCGCCTTCATCACCGTCGCGATGATCTTCAACTTCGGCTTCTTCCGCGAGCAGCTCTGCTTCATCGCCTGCCCGTACGGCCGTTTCCAGTCCGTCCTGCTCGATAAGCAATCGCTGATCGTGGGCTACGACACCAAGCGTGGAGAGCCCCGAGCCAACCCCGCGAAACGCAAGCGCCCCCGTCGCGAGAAGCGAGGCGCCCCCTCGAACGGGCACGCGGACATCGCGCTGCCCATCGTCGAGACCGAGTCGACCGCGACCCCTGACGAGCAGTCGTTCGGCGACTGCGTCGAGTGCAACCGCTGCGTCGCGGTCTGCCCCACCGGCATCGACATCCGCGAGGGCCTGCAGATGGAGTGCATCCACTGCGCCCGCTGCATCGACGCCTGCGACGAGGTCATGGAGAAGGTGGGCAAGGACCCCGGGCTCATCCGCTACTCGTCCCAGTCCGTGCTTACCGGCGCACGCCCGCGGTTCTTCCGTCCCCGCGTGGTGATCTATCCCCTCATCCTCGCGATCGTTTCCTCGACGCTGCTCTTCCTGAGCGCCACGCACGCCGACGCGGACCTCCGCGTCGTCCGCGCCAAGGGCCAGCCCTTCTACACCCTCCCGACGGGCGAGATCAGCAACCAGATCCGCCTGCGCATCACCAACCGGACCAACGAACCCCGCTCCTACACCGTCGAGTCCGTCGCCGAGGGCGTCCGCGTCGAGTCCGAGACGACCGTCGAGAACCTGGGGCCGGGCGAGACCGATTCCGCCCGCCTGCTCGTCATCGCAGAGCCCTCGGTCCTCGTCGGACAGGGCGGCTCGCTCCGCGTCCCGCTGCTCGTCCGCGACGACGCGGGCTTCGCCGCGACCCGGGAATGCAAGTTCCTGGGCCCGCTCAACCTGACCCGCGCTCTGGAAATCGCCGAGCAGGCCGCGGCCAACCCGCCGCCCTCTCCGGACGCACCCACCTCTCCCGAGGAGGATCAGCCGTGACCCAGCCCTCCGCCGGCACATCCGCCGCGAACGCGCCCGCACCGGGCGGCGCCAAATGGCCCGTCATCATCGTCGGGCTCCTCCTGCTCAATGTCGCGGTGTGCGCCGTCACCGTCACGATCTCCCTGCGCAACCCCGCGTCCGTCGAGCCCGACTACTACGACAAGGCGATGAACTGGGACGCGAGCCGCGGGATCGCAACCGACACCACCGCCTCCCCCGCGAGCACCGAAGAAGACTGACCATGACCGCCGCCCTGGGCATGCTCATCACCGTCCTCGTCGCCAGCGTGCTGGGGTCGGTCCACTGCGCCGGCATGTGCGGCGGGCTCGTCCTCTTCGCGGTCGGCGCCGACGGCAAACTCCGCAAGCACGCGAAGCTGCATGCCGCCTACCACGCCGGCCGCGGGCTCGCCTACACAGCGCTGGGCGTCGCCGCGGGCGCGATCGGCGCCGCCGCGGATATCGGCGCACGCCTCAACGAGGGTGTCCGCTCCAGCGCCATCATCGCGGGCGTGCTGATGATCCTGCTGGGCCTCGCCGCCCTCGCGCAGAACCTGGGCTTCGTCGGCAAGATCATCAGGCCCCCCAAGGCCCTCGAGAAGACCGCGCAGGCCGCCCACCGACGCGCCTTCGCCCTCCCCCCCGTCCACCGCGCCGCGACCGTCGGCCTGCTCACCCCCCTCCTCCCCTGCGGATGGCTCTACGCCTTTGTCGTCGTCGCCGCCGGGACCGGGAGCGTCCTGTTCGGCGGCGCCGTCATGGCCGCCTTCTGGCTCGGCACCCTCCCCCTCATGGGCCTGCTCGGACTGGGCCTGCAGAAACTCACCGGCCCCCTCCGCGACCGCCTCCCCGCGCTCACCTCGATCATCGTCATCACCCTCGGGGTCATGACCGCCCTCGGGCGCGTCAACATCCCCACCGTCGTCGCGCCCGAGGTCGGCAACGCCTCGCTCGACGAGCGCCTGCGGGCCGCGACGACCATCGACCACAGCGATCTGCCCTGCTGCAACCCCGAGCCGCCCGCCGATGCCGATACCCGCCCCAGCAGCCCCCCTG
>MDTG01047500.1_pt1 | contig 42607 bp, 42 predicted proteins | sample 811421 | NCBI WGS metagenome assembly MDTG01 (sample SAMN05326645, study PRJNA326480) | marine metagenome | isolation source: seawater | place: Pacific Ocean: South East | collected 2011 | reverse complement strand
GTGGTGGAATTGGTAGACACAAGGGACTTAAAATCCCTCGCCAGCAATGGCGTGCCGGTTCAAGTCCGGCTCCGGGTACCATAAATTAAATATTGCTTTTATTAAAAATATAGTAATTTCTAATTAAAAATAAGATTGTAAAAGTTACTGAAGAAGAAATAATTTTTTGATAAATAATATTGGTTACTCCAAAGTTAAAAGTAATAAAAAATATTATTCCTGTTAAGAAAGACATAGTTATTCCAGAAAAAATAAACATAGAGACTTTAAAAGCATGATTTTTATTTGAATCAATATAAATATATTTTGTCATCAGTTTATAGCTAACACATAATCCAATTAAATAAGATATTGAACTTAAGAAATTTCGATTAAACCCAAAATTTAGATCAATCAAAAAAAGGAACAAGAAATCTACAAGAAAAGCTAATGAAACAATCAAGGTGTATTTAAATAAAATTTTCAATTTTTTTAGAGAGTTATTTTATTTTCTATTAGATAACTTATTTATTTTATATGTCAATTCTTCAGTTAATTTGCGGTTAGCTGCTAATAAATCTGCAATAAAACCCATTACGATCAAAAATGTACCAGTAATTATAAGTATTGCAGCAAGAATTAATGATTGTATATTACCACCATCAGCACCCATTATTATGAATACAAGGTATCTTGTTCCCAAAAGAGATCCAATCAAAAAGGAAACAATTCCAAATATTGAGAACATCATAAGCGGTCTATAAATCATAAATATTCTTATAATTGCCAGAGAACTTTTAAAAACATATGACCTATTAGTTTTAAATAATCTTGATGGCCTTGAAGGCGGGTTTGTCTTAATTGGTATTGTTTTTATTGATATGTTCTTATTTCCAGCTTGGACTATTGTATCTAGTGTATATGTATACTCGTTAAATTTATTTAATTTTAATGCAGCTTCTCTAGAGTATGCTCTAAATCCGCTTGTGGCATCTTCTACAGATGTCCCACTTACTTTTCTTACAACCCAACTCCCAAGCTTTTGAAGAATTTTTTTTGAAAATGAAAATTCCTTAATTGAATCTATATCCCTAACACCAATAACAATTTCAGACTCCCTATTTAAAATTGGTTTAATTAAATTCTCAACAAACTTACCTTGATATTGATTGTCAGCATCTGTGTTTACAATAATATCAGCATCCAGCCTGAGAGACTCTGATAATCCAGATGAAAAAGCATTTGCTAAACCTTTATTATTTGTATGTGAAATATAATGAGTTACTCCATTTTTGAGAGCTTCATCGATTGTATTATCATCAGAACCATCATCTATAATAAGAGTTTCAATTTCATCTATTCCTTCTAATGATTTTGGAAGATCTTTTAATGTTGATGCTATGTTAGCTTCTTCATTCAAGCAAGGTATTTGAATTATTAACTTCATGATAGTTAGTATATATTTTTATTAAAAAATAAGATTGAGATATTATCATAATTGGCCCTGCCGATGAGAATAAGTATCTACCTACGGCTGCGCCACTACCTATGAAAAGACCGCCAACAATGAAATAAACGAAACATATTAAAACAATTGAATATAATAGCTCCTTTTTTTTCATTGAACCCATTATCCCCATAGGTAACAAAAATAGCATTGGATACATAAACATTCTCATATGATTGCCTGAGAAATACATTAAAAATTTTTCTAAATTAATCCATGATAGAAATTGACCAGTGAATGTATCAGGAGAGCCTTGTAAAAAAAATTTTATAGAGAGAAATATAGACAAAAAAGATACTGATGATATCAATGTTATCAGTAAAAATTTGTTTCTATCATCTTTTTCTATAAAGAAAATAAGCCACATAATTAACAGTGGAAATGCAAATAAAATAAACGATTCTCTGTTAAGGGCAGCAATTATAAATAAAGGCAATATGTACCAGTATTTTTTCAAAGCTAAGGATATAAACATTAGAGTTGATAATAAAAACTCAGCGCTATCTGGGTAACCCATAAACATATAATTGGACATTGAAAAGCTAATCATAAATAGAATAGATGCTAGCAAAGCAGTTTTTTTGTCAAAAAATAATGTCCCAAGATAAAATAATGATAATAATGACAGAAAACTTAATACAGATGAGACAAAAAAGATATTCGCTCCAGGCGTATTGAACTTGTTACCAAAGAAATTAATTTTTGATACAACATATGACAAACCAGGAACTAATATTCTAGAGGATCTATGATCATTGTAGTATTCCGAAACCCCGTTTTCTGCGATATTTCTATAAATATAAGCATCATCATCTATTAATTTTAGATCATCACTTTTAATCTTAATATTTGAATATCCAATTGAAAAGAAAATGTGACAAATAAAAACAAAGAAAGCCATCCAAAAAAAAGTCTTTTTAAATGAAATTTTATTCATGCTATAAGGCAAATTCCTCAAACAAAAGATTATTAATAATTATGCGTCTATAATACACTAATTGATAATATATAAATTTATATCTTTATTTAAGGAGAAACAAAAATGAATCATCATGAAAATGAAGGGTTTATTAATTTAGGCGATGTGCTTAGTGTCTTATTAAATTATAAGAAAATAATTTTACTGAGCATACTGCTGTCTGCATTAGTTTCAGTTTTTGTAGCTAAATCCACTCCTAATATTTATAGATCTAGCGCATTACTAGAGCCACAACAAGAAAATCAGACACAGAATTCATTTTCTTCATCTGGTATGAGTAGCTTGGCAGCTGTTGCTGGAATTCAGCTTCCTTCTGCTTCAGGAGATAGAGGCTTATATGCAATTGAAACAATTAAATCAAAATTATTTTTTAAGCATTTGCTTCAAATTGATTCAGAAATAATACTGCCATCTTTAATGGCTATTGATTCTTATAATATAGTCACTAATACCATTACATATGATAAAAAAATCTATGACCAGAAGAGTCAAAAATGGATTCGGTCAGTTAAGGGTAATCAAAAAAAAGTTCCTTCATATATTGAGGCGCATGATTATTTCCTATCAATTCTTGAGATCTTTAAAGATAAAAAAACAGGATATGTTTATATCGCAATTGATCATCAATCCCCAGTATTTGCTGAATATATTCTTAAATTAATAATATCAGAGGTAAATACTATTTCTCGTGAAAAAGAAATAAAAGAGTCATCAGATGCCATTGATTATTTATCACTAAAACAATATTCAACAAATGTTACATCTCTTAAATCATCTATAAATAAACTCATAGAGCAGCAGCTCCAAAAACAGATGATAAGTAACATTAAAGAAGAGTTTTTATTAAAAACTATTGATCCACCGATTATTCCAGAAGTGAGGGTTAGGCCCAATAGAGTTTTTATATGTATTATTGGAGTCTTTTTTGGATTTATATTGTCAGTTTTTTCTATTCTTGTTTATAGCCTGGTTACAAAAAACTTCTTCAAACAAAACCTGACCCGAAGTAGTTAAATAAACATAAGAATAATCATTAATGACTTCTTCTTATCAAGACAAAAAAATTGCCATAGTTGTTGATGCTTTTTATCCGACCAAAACATCTGCAGCTATTCAAATTTATGACTTATCTATCGCTTTAAAAAAACTTGGCATTAAAATAACTGTATTTGTTCCAAATTCTGAGATAAGTAAAAATATTCACATCGATAATATTAAAAATATAGAAGTAGTTAATATGAAAACTCCTAAGATAAAAAAAATAAGCTTTCTTAGACGGGCTATAAATGAAATATACATGCCTTTTGCTATGATAAGGCTATATAAGCTTTACTACACTAAAAAAAATACTTTTGATGGTGTAATTTGGTATAGCCCATCAATATTTATCAGTATATTTGCAGGATATTTATCAAGAAAATCAAACTGTAAAACTTATTTAATACTAAGAGATATATTCCCAAAGTGGTCAGTTGATATGGGAATTATAAACAAATGGGGATTACCAAATCTTATATTCAAACTATTTGAAAACAACCAATACAAAATTGCATACAAAATTGGTATACAAAGCGAGGGTGACTTTGACTATTTTAATGGTTATAAAAAGCACATATCTAAAAAAGTTCATGTTCTTAACAACTGGCTTTCTGCTCCACAAACGGTTGATTGTGATATCAGACTATCAGAAACAAAACTACAGAATAGAAAAATTTTTATCTATTCCGGTAATATAGGATTAGCCCAAAATATCCCTTTGTTTTTAAAGTCCGTAAAAGAACTAGAATATAGAACAGACATTGGCTTTGTTATTATAGGAGACGGTAGTGAGTATGAGTATGTTAAAAGCTATATTAGCAATAATAGATTAAGTAATATTATTTTGTTCTCAAGCATACCTCACGAACATCTTCCATCTTTATATACGCAGTGCCATTTTGGTCTCATATTACTAGATTTAAATTTAAAAACGCATAATATTCCTGGAAAACTATTGTCATATTTACATGCTGGGCTTTCTATATTTGCAAGTGTTAACAAGGGTAACGATTTAGAAAAGATTTTCGATGAATATAGATTGGGGATATACTCATCATCTAATGATAAAAATGTAATAGCTTCAGAAATGATAAAATTAGCTTCGCATCCATATGATAAGGAATTAAATTTTAAAAAAAATTCAGCATTGTTGGATGAAAAATTTTCTCCAGACATGACTGCTAATAAGATACTCAAATCTCTATTTAGTTAAAAGTAATGAATGCCATGGTTAAAATATTGATGGGCTTAAGTAGGGCAAAAAAATCTACCTTAATGATATCAACAGACCTTGCCATGGTTGCTTCATCATTATTGATTGGTATCTTCTTAAGAGATGATTTTCAAACTCTAACGAATTTTATAAATGAATTTCTATTATTTTTTGTAATAGTATTAATAATATCTTTACCTATATTTATTTCATTTGGATTGTATAAATCGCATGTCAGATATATGGGTTTTAATGCAATGTTAAATATTATTAATGCTTGCTCTTTATTAGCAATAGCAGCATTTTTCATGTTTTATCTTGTAGATTTAGCATATTTACCTAAAATAAATTTCGTACTTATAAAATACATCATTATTTTTTGGCTAGTATTAAATCTTTTAATTATTTCTAGTCGACAAATTGCAAGATGGATAATAAATTCAAATAGTTCCAAGGAAATAAAAAGAGAATTTATAATATACGGTGCAGGAAGTGCAGGGAGATCTGCTGTATCTGCACTTATAACAAATCAAGAAGTGCGAATACTTGGTTATATTGATGACAATAAAGAAATACATGGCATGTTTATTAATAATTACCCTGTGTTAGGTGGTCTAGATTATATTAATTCAATTAAGACTGAAAACAATAATATTTCAGTTCTTTTAGCTGCTCCAAGTATGAAATCGGAAAGAAGAAGAGAGGCCTTAAGATGCTTTGAAGAAAATGCAATTTCTGTTAGATCACTGCCGCCATTGAATGAGATTGTTGTAGGTATGACAAATGTTGAACAAATAGAGAACTTGAGACCTGAAGAACTTCTTGACAGGGATGCTATTCTTTTAGACGAAGAAAAAGTTAAAAAAAATGTTGAACACAAAAGTATATTAATTACCGGTGCGGGTGGCTCGATTGGCTCTGAATTATCTAGACAAATATTTAAATTAAAACCAAAGAGACTAATACTTTTAGATCATTCTGAATTGAATTTATTTAATATACACAATGAATTAAATAAGTACTTATCTCAAGGAAATCTAGATATTGAAATTATTCCAAAACTTGGGTCAATTCTTGATAAACAATTTTTAAAAAAGATGTTTGTAGATTTTAAAATAGACTCTGTATACCATGCAGCCGCATATAAGCATGTATCACTTGTAGAACAAAATATAATTCAAGGTATAAAAAATAATGTTATTGGTACATATAATATAGTAACTTTATCTGCAGATAATAATATTAAATCTTTAATACATGTTTCAACCGACAAGGCTGTAAGACCAACTAATTTTATGGGCGCATCTAAGAGAATAGCAGAACTGATTATTCAAGGAATGGTCGATCATAGTGATAAAGATTTAAGATATACAATGGTTAGGTTTGGAAATGTATTGGGATCGTCTGGCTCAGTAATACCACTATTTAAGAAGCAAATTGAAGATGGCGGTCCAGTCACTGTTACACATAAAGATGTTACCAGATTTTTTATGACTGTTAGCGAGGCATCTCAATTGGTCATTGAAGCAGGTACGCAAGCAAAAGGTGGCGAAGTTTTTGTTTTAGATATGGGTGAGCCTGTAAAAATTAATGATTTAGCAAAAAGAATGATCAGACTTTCTGGATTCTCTTTGAGTAAAAATAATGATAACCAATATGGTATCTCAATAAAATATACTGGATTGAGATCAGGCGAGAAACTTTATGAAGAATTAATTCTCGGCAAAGATCTTCATAAAACAAATAATAGTAAAGTATTCAAAGCTAATGAAGAATATCTAAAGTGGGCGGAGATTCAAGAAATGATTGACAAAATTATTAATGCCACTTCAAATGGAGATTCAGAGGAAATAAAGAGCTTAATGTTGGAGTATGTTACTGACTATGTTCCTTCAACAGATTATAAATAAATTTATGGTAGATTCATGTTAGCAATTATTCCAGCAAGAGGAGGTTCCAAAGGCCTACCAAAAAAAAATATTAAAGATTTAGGAGGCAAGCCTCTTATTCATTGGACAATTGATGCAGCAATAAAGTCTTCCGAAATTACTAAAATAATTTTATCAACTGATGACGAAGAAATAGTTGATACCTGTTTAAATAAAGATATTGAGATACCTTTTATGAGACCAAAAGATTTAGCAGATGACAATACATCAGCTATAGATGTATATATTTATACAATGGAACGATTAAAAAATGAAAATTTATATGAAGAAGATGATTTTGTTGTTTTGCTTCCAACTGTACCGTTTGTAACGTGTGATGATATTGATAATGCTGTTAAGCTATTTCGCAATAAAAATGCAGATTCTGTTTTGTCTACAACCAAACTACATTTTCCAAAAGAATGGATTTTTGACGTTGAGAAAGATTCAAATTTAATTAAAAAAACAACAGATAATATAAGTGTTAATAATAGACAGAGTTTCAAATCTAGTTTTATTCCAAATGGAGGCATATACGTTCTTAAACACAGCCTTGTAAAAAAGGAAAGGACTTATTATTTTAATAATACATACTCATATGACATGCCAAATGAACGTTCTATAGATATAGATACATTATATGATTTTAAATTGGCTCAATTTTTAGCAGAGGAAGAAAGATGCTAAATAACGTTAATAATATTATTGAAGAGTACAAAAAAGGGACAAACTTAATCAAGTTCCTTTCGGAAAATTATTCTGATGTATTAACTAAAAATGAAATTACTCAGTTATCTTATGATATTCAAGCAGGAGCATACACAAAAAAAGCCCTTCAGAATCCTAAATTTGAATCTGAAAGAGGGCAAGCATTTGCAAAAGTACTTAATGAGATAGGAGACTTTGACTCTATTCTTGAGGCTGGTGTTGGCGAGGCTACATCAATGATTGCCATGTTAAAAGAGCTAACTCAAAAACCAGAAAATATTAAGGGATTTGATATATCAGTTTCAAGAATTATGTATGGTAAAAACTTTATAAAAGATAAAACAAGCTCAAAAATAGATTTTGCAGTTGGAGATATATCGAGTTGTCCTTTACCAGATAATTCATCAGACTTGGTTTACACCATACATGCACTTGAGCCCAATGGTGGAAATGAACTTGCTTTGATTAAGGAGCTAATTAGAGTAACAAGAAAGTATTTAGTTTTATTTGAACCTCATTATGAACTTGGTAATGATAAATCTAAAAAGCATATTGAGGATCATAATTACGTAAGAAATTTGTCTAGTATTGCAAAATCTCTTGGGCATGAAGTAATAGAAGATAAACTTATTTTTGATTCCAATCCAAAAAGTAATAACAATACAGGCGCTATAGTTGTTAAAAAGAATCAAGCAAATATTGAAGAAAATTCTTTTAATTGGGCTTGTCCAGTATCAAAGGAAGTCCTGATACCTCACTCAAATTTTTTATTATCTAAAAAAACCATGTCGCTTTATCCTGTTATATCAGCAATACCAATATTATTAGAAAATAAATCCATACTTGCATCGAGTATACTTGACTTCGAAATTGAAAATTAAGCATTGCAATTTATGAATAAAAAATTTAGTTTAGTAAATATATTATGTATCTGAAGAAAGATTTAAATAAAATTATTGTTTCTTCAAGTATTAATCTTAAGGAATCACTAAATATAATTAATGATGGTGGCATACAAGCAGCTCTTGTTGTAGATGAACATAATATTTTTCTTGGTATTGTTACTGATGGTGATGTCAGAAGACATCTTTTAAAAAATGGAGACCTAGAAGCTCCAATATCTGATTTAATTCATAAAAATAAATCAATTGTTTCATACATTGAAGATGAAACAGAATTAAAAAAACTCTTTAACAAAAAGAAAATTAATCATATTCCAATACTAAATAGCGATGATCACATCATTTCAATTGCTTTGCGGTCCGACATCAATAATGAAAAAATTAAAAATGTTGATTCGTCAGTTGTTGTTATGGCAGGAGGAAAAGGTAGTAGGTTGGCACCACTTACTAATATAATTCCTAAACCACTCATCCCAATTGGCTATTCAACAATTGTCGAGAAGATATTTGATTCATTTGTAAATCAAGGATTCAATGACATCAAATTAATTATCAATTATAAAAAAGAATTAATTAAAAGTTATTTTAATGAACTTGACCATTCATACAAAATAGATTTTTTAGAAGAATCTAAATACTTAGGAACAATTGGTGGTATCAAAGAATTTGCTGATGAGCTTACTAAAAACTTTATTATTACAAATTGTGATGTAGTTACAGATACTGATTACCATAATTTTTTTGATCATCATATTAAGAAAGACGCTTATTTATCAATATTAGGTTTAAAAAAATCTTCAAAAGTTCCTTATGGAGTTCTCAAGCTTGATAAAGAATTCAATGTAAAAGGTTTGAAAGAAAAACCAAAGCAAACTCACACAATAATGACTGGTATATATATTCTCAATAAAAAGGCATTAGACTTCATTCCAGATGATAAAGAGTGCGGTATGGATGAATTGATTGAAGCTCTTATTGCAAATAATAAACTAGTAACAAGTTATGTTATTGAGGATGGTTGGTATGATATGGGACAATTCTCTGAGTATAAGAAATTACTTATGCTAATTGACAATTAAACTTTGGTTGTGCAAAAAATAAAAAAAAGCTTTGATGAAGTAATGTATGAATATACCGAATGGCCTGACGACGATATTCCACTTGATGACCTAAATTTTATATCTGATAGATACTTTAAAGCGCTAGAATTTTGCAGATCAAAAGATGTGCTTGAAATTGGAGCTGGCTCATCTATAGCCAAAAAAGAGATATCGGAAGTTTCCAATAGTTACACCGGTATTGATATTTGCAAAGATAACATTTTAAGGATTTCTGAAGCTTGTAAGGATTTACAAATATCATTTAGTGTTGATAATGCTGAAGATATGAAGTTTGATGACAACTCATTTGATGTAGTTATAGCTTTGGCGATGGTTTATTATCTGGATTTAGAATGTTTTTTAAAAGAAGTTAAGAGAGTCTTAAAGCCTAATGGAATTTTATTTTTTTGCACAAGTAATAAAGATGTTCCAGGTTTTAACAAAGCTCCCGGATCAAAGAAATATTTAAATGTATATGAGTGGAATACATTACTTAAAAGACATAATTTTTCTGTTGAATTTCAAGGATCCTTTCCTCTTAAATCATTCATGAAGCTTGGTTATCGAGCTAAGGTTATATCAATCTTAAAATCATTTTTTATTGAAACATTTGGGTTATCAAATTTATGGAAAAAATTGAGAGAGTACTCAAAAGGTTCATTAGTAAAGATTCCACGATACTTAGCTGACTTTCCGAAGTATGAATCAAATACATCAAATATTAAAGATTTAAACGATAACAAAAATAAAATAATATATTGCAAATGCACAAATTTATCTTGATTTACTTAAAGCAGAATCAAGTCTAAAATGTTTACTTAAATTACATATTATTTATGAAAGTACCATTTTTTCCTTATTCAGATTTATTTTTAGAAGACAAAAAAGCCTATCAAGACATTTTTAATGATGTATCTAGTAGGGGCGCTTTTATTCTCCAGAAAGAACTCGAAGAATTTGAAGAATCATTATGTGAATACACAAAATCAAAATTTGTTCTTGGAATGGGAAATGCCACAGATGCGCTTGAGATTGGATTAATTGCTGGCGGTTTAAAAAAAGATACTGAAGTTATAATTTCTTCTCACACTATGATAGCTACCGCATCTGCAATTGTGGTAGCTGGAGCGGTTCCAATTCCAATTGACTGTGGGAACGATCACATGATGGATATTTCAAAAATTGAGGGAGCCATAACACAAAAAACAAGTGCAATTATGCCAACACAACTCAATGGCAGGGTCTGTGATATGGATTCTATAAATGAGATTGCAAAAAAACATAATTTAGATATTTACGAGGACTCTGCTCAAGCTCTCGGTGCAAAATACAAAGGTCAGACTGCTGGAACTTTTGGTATTGCTGGTTGTATAAGTTTTTATCCTGCAAAAACTATGGGGTGTTTTGGTGACGGTGGAGCTTTGCTCATTCAAGATGAAGAAGTTTATGAAAAAGCAAAGCTTATCAGGGATCACGGCAGAAATGACGAAAATAAAATAGTAATGTGGGGACGAAACTCAAGACTTGACAATATACAAGCAGCAATCATGCTGTATAAAATGAAAAATTATGATAAGTGGATAACTAGAAGGAGAGAAATAGCTAGTATCTATAATGATCAACTTGCCAACATTAGTGAACTTCTTCTTCCCCCTCATCCAGAAGAAGATATGTATTATGATATTTTTCAAAATTATGAAATTCAGGCAGAAGATAGAGATAATTTAAAAATTAAATTAGCTAATGATGGAATTGGATCTTTGCAGCAATGGAGTGGTGTTGCTGTTCATCAATGCAGAGAATTAGGATTTACACAAGACTTACCGATTACAGACGAAATATTTTCAAAAATACTTATGATTCCAATGAACCATCTCCTAACTGATAAGCAGGTAGACCATGTTATTAACAGTATCAAAGAATTTTATAACTAATTAGAAATTATAAGGCAAATTTTGGATAGTAAGAATTTAGCAAATAGAGTCCGAAAAAATGTCTTAACAATGACAAGCATCGGAAAGAGTTCTCATATTGGTTCAGCTTTATCAATTGCCGATATATTAGCAGTTCTTTATTCAACGATGTCTATTTTTCCAGATGAACCAAAAAATCCCTCAAGAGACAGATTTATTTTAAGCAAAGGACATGCTGGTGCTGCAGTTTACGCTGTTCTTGCTGAGACGGGTTTTTTCGATGTTGATATTTTAAAAACGCATTATCAAGATGGATCAATTTTAAGTGGTCATGTTTCTCATAAAGGGGTTCCAGGAGTTGAATTTTCTACAGGCTCTCTTGGTCACGGCCTATCAGTTGCAACAGGGATGGCCTTAGCTGCCAAAAGAAAGGGATATCAATACCATACCTTCGCATTATTAAGTGATGGTGAGTTAGATGAAGGATCTAACTGGGAGGCCCTTCTTTTTGCTCCACATCATAAGCTTAATAATCTAACCTGTATTGTAGATTACAATAAACTACAAAGCCTGACCTCAACTCATGAAACTCTCAATTTAGAACCTTTGGTTGACAAGCTTATTGCGTTTGGCTGGAATGTAATTGAGGTCGATGGTCACAATCATAATGAGCTTAAAAAATCTATTGAAACAGATTCAACAAAGCCAAAATTTATTATAGCGCACACTACAAAGGGAAAGGGTGTAAGTTTTATGGAGAATGAAGTTGTTTGGCATTATAGAAGTGCTAGCGAGGATGAGTTAAACATGGCGATAAAGGAAATAGAGAATAATTCATGAGAGATGCATTTATAAAATCCTTGACTGATATTGCAACACAAGACAAAGATATATTTCTTATTACAGGTGACCTAGGTTTTGGGGTTCTTGATGATTTCGCAAAAAAATTTCCTAATCAATTTTTAAATGTTGGTGTTGCTGAACAAAATATGACTGGAGTCGCTACAGGTTTAGCATTAAATGGGTATAAGGTATTTACATATTCTATTGCTAACTTCACAACACTAAGATGTTTGGAACAGATAAGAAATGATGCTTGTTATCATGATGCAAATGTTAATATAGTTAGTATTGGAGGAGGCTTTGGCTACGGAGCATTAGGTATGTCTCATCATGCCACAGAAGATTTGAGCATTATGAGAGCTTTGCCTAATTTAAAAACTATAGTTCCAGGTGACGATTACGAAACTAATGAAGCTACAAAATATTTATGCAATACTCCAGGACCAAGCTATCTAAGGCTAGAAAGAGGCTCCGTCACCATTGAAACAGATCAAGATGAGACTTTTGCATACGGCAAATTTAGAAAGATAAGTTCTGGTAAAGATATAGCAGTATTTTGCTCTGGAGGAATGACACAAGTTGCTACTAATACTATTGAATCTCTCAAGTCGTTAAATATCAGCTTATCTATCTACAGTGTGCACAGCCTAAAATCGATAGATGGAGAAACTCTTAATAACGCTGTAAATAAACACAAAGGTATTATTACATTAGAAGAAAATAATTTGCTTGGGGGCATGGGTTCGTCTATTTGTGAATATTGTATGGACAACAACATTCAAATCAAAAAATTTAAAAGAATGGGCCTTGAAGACATTTATTCATCAGTTGTTGGAAGTCAAAATTATTTAAGAAATTTTTATAATATTGGTGAGGAAGCTCTCATACAGAATATTAAATTAATGCTAGAGGTCTAATTTATGAAAATTTTACATGCATTCGTATTTTTCTCTATTAAACATGCTGGCGGAACCTCAGATTTAATGTATAAAATAGCAAAAGCCCAAAAAAAAGCAGGCTTGTCTCCAATTATACTCTCAGGCGACTATAAATTTGATTATGAATTAGCAGATCAATTAGATGGAGTCGAATTTATAATATGTAAATCCTTTTTTGATAAATTAGGATTCTCGGTCATGCCGACTATGATATGGAAACTGATAAAAGTTCGTAAAAACATAGACGTCGTTCACATGCATGTTTTTAGAACATTTCAAAATGTAATTTTGTATTTCTTTTGCAAATTATATTCAATACCTTATGTGATGGATGCGCATGGCGCTGTTCCGTACCATAAAAACAAAAGGTTTTTAAAAAAAATATTTGATTTTGTAATTGGAAAAAAAATTCTCAAGGACGCAAAGGTGCTAGTAGCTGAAACCGATGTTGGTAGAAAAGAGTACATTCAAATAATACCAAAGCTCAAGGATGAAGATATTAAAGTTCTTTCTCCACCATTTGATACGGATGAATTTATAAAACTACCTGAAAAAGGAAAATTTAGAGAAAAATTTAACATAGACCGCTCAAAAAAAGTCGTAATGTTTTTAGGCAGGATACATTATATAAAAGGTAATGATTTTCTTATTAAAGGTTTCGCAGAGGCATTAAAAAAGAGAGGAGACCTATACTTAGTGCTTGTAGGTCCTGATGATGGACATATGGAAGAGTGCAAAAAATTAGTAAGCGATTTAAATATTTCTACAAATGTTTTATTTACAGGCTTTCTTGGTGGAGAGCATAAAAACTCTGCTTTAGTAGATGCAGATATTGTTGTTCAGCTTTCTAGGTTTGAGCAAGGTGCATGGGCGCCACTGGAGGGAGTTTTATGCAAAACTCCAATTATTGTGACTTCAGACACAGGCACCGGAGAAGATGTAAAAAGAATTAACGCTGGTTATTTGGTTGATTTTGATAATAATGAAATGCTGTCTGAAAAGATTATAAACATTATTGATAATTATGATGAAGCAAAAAAATTAACTTTGAACGCTAGAGACCATATCATTGAAAAATTATCTATGAATGCAAGGATTCATGAATATACAGATTTATATAAATAAAATATAAGTTTATAAAAAAGATAGCAATGTCATATACGAGAAAATATCTTAATAATCTTAAGTATTCTATAAACGTACATATTATTGAAAGGTTGAGACTATTAGTAATACAAATTACAAGAATTCTTTTTTATAAAAAGTTAAAAGAAGATAATTTAAATAAAAAAAAATTTATATTTAACCTCCAATATATTTGGGCTTTTTCAGAGCTAGAATTTATGTGTGCTTCACAACTAAAACAGTTAGGGCACGACGTAATTATTTTAATATGCGATGAATTACCTTATACCGAGATTGAGATTATTGGACAGAAGAAACCATCATATAAGAGTTATTTTAATCGCGCTAAGAGATATTGTTCAGCATATAATCTAAAGTTTATTACTATAGGCTCTTTTATTTCAGAGCAAGATAAAAATTTATGCTCACAGATATCACATAAGGAAATCGATTATTTATTAAATTTAAATGTTAATGAAATTAATATTGGCGAAATTGCAAAAAGGAACCATGCACATTTTTATAAGGGTGATATTTACCCAAATGGTCAATATAAAAAACTTTTCAGAAAGATCATTCAATCTGCATTAATAATTGAAAAATCGATCTCTAAAATTATTTCAAAATATAACAATTATGATTTGATAACAGCAAATGGAAAATTTATTCAAACAGCGATACCAGCATTGGTTAATAAAAATAAGGGTAATTCCTTTTATACATATGAAGTCTTTGGTCAAGGTAATGGCGTTATTCTGGATAAAAATAAATACTCTATGGAACAAAGACTTGATGAGCAATGGAATAATCTCAAAAATATAGAATTAAAAGAAGATCAATTAAAAAGACTTTATTATTCATTTGATCTACAAGAAAGAAGTGCAAGCTCTGATTTTGATCTTTGGGATGAGAATAGAATTGATGATAAGTCTGAAATACAAAGAATGCTTGATCTTGATCTTTCAAAAAAGATTATATCTTGTTATCCAAATGTTTATTGGGATTCTACTCATATGGGACTTGATGGCATCTCTAAAGATTTAACAAGCTGGTTAATAGACATGATAGATTTTGCAAAAACAAATTCAGATGTACAGTTAGTTATAAGATCTCATCCAGGAGAATTAAATGTACCAAAAGTTCTTCAATCTAAGCATACAATTGTGGATTCTATTATGGACCAAATAAAACAATTGCCTAATAATGTAAAAATTATCAATCCCAAGGATAATATATCAAGTTACTCATTATCAGAAATCTCAAATTTAAATTTGGTATGGAACGGAACTATTGGCATTGAATTAGCCTTAAGAGGCATCAAGCCAGTGGTTGTGGCTGATGCTTACTATTCTAAAAAAGGATTTACATTTGATCTTAAAAATTTTACAGACCTTAAATTATTACTAGAAAATACTGACTATGGAGATAAACTCAATCTTACTAAAGATGAAAAAAGTTTAGCAGAAATATTTGCATATCACATAAGATTTAATAGAAAGTTTAATCCACCATATTACTTCGGAACACGCTGCACATTATTTAATTACTTAAATACTTGCAAAGGTAAAAATAGTACACTTGATTCAATGGTTGGATATTTTTTAGATAAAAACTCTTATATGAATATAGGTGAATTTAATTTTGACCAAATAGATTAAATATTATGGAAGGCTCAACAAAAAAATTATATTTTTTTTCAGGATTATCATTAGTTAAATACCAATGGAAAATGCTACTTCTAGCATTTTTAGCATCAACTATCATCCTATCTTTAGACTTTATCTTAACGATCAGCATGCCTTTAATTATCGAAGGAATCCAGAAACAGATCGATCAGGATAATATTTTTGAACTTCCAACCTCTTTAATTTTTCTAATAATTTTAATAATTTTTAGGCCATTGATTGGGTGGACAATAAATTTTTTTCAAATTAATATTATTTTATTGATTTTAAGAGATCTTGATGAAAAAATCGCAATAAGATCATCAGAAATCTATAAAAATAATCCTGATAATTTTTCTAGTGAAAATTCCGCTAATATGCTTATTTCTCATGGTAGATACTTCGTTGATGCATATTTAATACCGTTTATTCGAGCGATAACCGATTTTGGATCTGTCGTAGTGATTTCTATAGGTCTTTTTATTCAATTTCCCATACCATTATTAATATTTGCATTTTCAGTAACTTTGCTCATTGGCATATATCAAATAATTACAGGTAAAATACTTAAACGTAACGGAGAACTAATACTATTGTCATATGAGAATATAATAAGTTCATCTTCAGAAGGACACACAAAATCAAGCATAAATATAAAAAATGCGCTAGATCTCAAAAGAAGCTCATCACTCGCTATGGGCTCTATATCTCAAGGATTAAAGTACGTTATTGAATTTTGTTTTATGTTTGCATTTGGCATCTCGCTTGTATATATGATTATTTTTTCTCAAGACATAATTTCTGCTTTTGTTTCAACTTTTGCCTATGCAGGCATTAGGATGTTACCTTCATTCACATCAATAACAGCATTTATTCAAGGTAAAAGCACTGCAGAACATGCTATAAATGAATTATCTAATCATTTGTATAATAAATAGTTATAATATCAAAATTAATTAATACCGATTGCTAATGAACTTAAAAAAACTTATTAAAAATATTCTTTTCAAGAACGGCTATCACCTTATGAGAAAATTTTATTATGATTTTGATGGTAATGAATCAATAAGAAAAATTCTAAAGTTAGCTAAAAGGTCTCCGTCAGATTTAACTATCATAGATGTTGGCGCAAATAGTGGACAATCAGTTGACAGATTTAGAGAAATTTCGGATACAGCAAAAATTATCTCCTTTGAGCCTAACCCTGAAGCCTTTGCTTTGCTTAAGCTAAAGAAAAGTCATGACAAGAATTTGGAATGTTATAATTTTGGAATTGGTTCAATCGATGGCATCTTAAAATTCAATCTCCAACCTGACAGTGGTTCAAGCTCATTTAAAAAATTAAATGTTAATTCAAATGCCTTTAAATCAAGCAACACCAAGGAAGCAAAAAAAAATCATAATATTACAACTCTAAAGAAAAAAATTGATTTCAATACTGAAATTAATATAGAAGTTAAAAGTCTTAACTCAGTCTTTAAAAACAATATACCTGAGCAAATAGACATTCTTAAGATAGACACCCAAGGTTATGAGGAAGAGGTATTAAGGGGAGCTTCAAATATACTTCAGAATACTTTAATCATCGAAACAGAGATTATTTTTGCAAATCATTATGTTAATCAAGCAACATTTAAGGGGATCGAAGAAATTCTTAGTTCATATGGATTTTATTTATGGGATATCCCTTATATAGGAAAGTTTCCTGATGAGGCTGTAAACAGAGTTAATTTTATTGATGCCTTGTTTGTAAATAAAAGCTTATTAGAATCAAACAAGTGATGTATAAATGTTATTAAAATCAAACAATACAATAATAATTGAGTAGAAAAATTGCTTAACAAAATTTATTTGAAATTAATTCTAAGGTCTAAGTTAAATTTATGGCTGGGAGAAAAAATATTTAAAAATTCTGGAGGTGTTATTTCTAACTTGATTGGTATTTATGTCAAAAATAGAGATATAAAGAAATCTTTTAAATCGGGATTTGAACATAAGACCAACTTAGATGCGGATGAGCTGAGAGAAGAAGGTTTTATTCTAAGAGAAGAGACTGGTAATGAAGAAATTATTAAAAATCTTGCAACCAAATGGAACAATTACACTAGTAAGCAAGAATTTCCGGATGATGGAAGGCTTCAATTAAGTTCTGCAGACCATCTTGAAGATTCTCAGGAATTTATTCCTTATCTTTGCCCACTAATTACCGATGAAATTAAAGAAATCTTACAAAGTTACTTTAAAAGCTATATGAGAATAATTAATTTCCATATTTACAGAATTAAAAAACCTAATATGAGTGAACTTGATTCATATGGCTCTACCGCAAATTGGCATACTGATGGTAGCACCTGTGAGTCTATGAAGTTATTTTTTATGCTTAATGATATTACAAAAACCAATGGACCCATGCAGATTATTTCAAAAAAGGATTCCCAAAAAGTTTTTAGTACAAATAATTTCAAATTTCCAGATACGTCAGGTAATACCAGAAAATTTATTAAAGAAAACTGCAAACAAATAAGTTTAGAAGGTAAGGCTGGAACATCTTTTTATGCATTGACAAATGATTCACTTCATCGAGCAACAACACCCAATGAAGGCGAGGTCAGGGACCTAGTTACCTTTTATATTACTTCATCTTCAATCGAAAGAAGCATCCTTCAGCAGCTTGAGGAAGCGTCCTACAGAGAAGTGTATGGCTTTCAAAGATTAACAATGGTGTAAATTTTGTGTCTTTAAATAAGATGAGTTCATCAAAGATTAATCTCAACAATACAAATCTGCTTTATTTGCTTTTAATAGGTGCTTTTGGACCATATCTCATTCCATCAATCGGAATTAGGCTCGATCACTTATTTATTTATGGAATTTTCGGTATATTGGCATTGCACAATAGGATTTATTTATCAAAAAATCCATCAATTTTATTTATGTTTACGCTCTTATTGATATTATTTCTTTCTCCATTTTTTAACTCTATAAATCCGCTAAATGTAATTTCAAATACCTTGTTTATATCTCAAATTGAAAATTACCTTCAGCCTATAATAATTTTTTTGATCTTTTCTTCATTATGCCCAAAAAATATATTTGAATTAGATGATGTTTTTCAATCAGGACTTAAATTAGTACTTTGGCTAGTAGCTTTAAATACGATTTTCTCGATATATATACTTTTTAATCCAGAAACATCTTTAGTTAGAATTTTTTCTGGCTCTAAAGTTATAGGTGACTTTGGCGGCTTTTCTGGTGTTACCAATGCAGAACTTAATCTAACAACCGGGAAATTTGCTGGGATTTTTAGTCAGACATATATAGTTGGTTTTATATACTCTTTTGCCCTACTTGGTTGGGCTTACATATACAAAAATAATAACTCCCAGAATATTAAAAAGTTTTTGTTAGTTCTTTTAATCGGAATTGGTGGGGTAATGAGCTTCTCTAAAATTTTCTTGATAATAGGAATGCCGCTTTTCATGATTTTTATTGGATTTAAGAGGACTATCTATCTTTCTATGCCAATAATTACTATTTTTATAATAATGATTAGTATTAATAGCACTATTATAGAAATTATTAGAGATTATGAAGCTATGAAATACATTTACAGGTTAATTTTTGGTTTTTCGAATGATTTCTTAAATATTTTTACTTCTGGTAGGTTCGCCGATGGCTCATTAATAATCCCAGGAATTATTAAGGTCTTATCTGCTAATACTTTTTTTGGTCTAGGATATGGATCTATAGAAACATCTGATTTTTCATTCTTTGAAATAATATCTTTGGGAGGCTTAGTAAATCTGATAGCATACAGTTGCCTGTTAATATTTTTAACAATGCCTATATTTTTCTTAGAGAGTTTGAAGGATAAATATTTCTATTCATTTTTTATTTTTTTAAGTTTTATTAGCTCAATTGCAGCACCAATACTTACAGCAAATAGGATTTCAATAGTAATATGGTTTGTAATCATCTTCTTTTTTCATAAAAGCCTAAAACTGCAAAAAGCATGAAAATTCTAATAATTGGTGCAAACGGAATGATTGGTAGCGCTATGTTTAAACACCTTTCTTCTAAACATGACGTCTTCGGTACACTAAGAGGTAGCTATGATGAGTATAATTTAAAATGCTATAAAAATATTTTTCAAGATATAGATTTAAAAAACCTTAAAGATTTAGAGACTATTATAAATAAAATCTTACCGCATGTTGTTTTAAATTGTTCCGGGATTATAAAACAAAAATCAGATCAATTTTCTAAAGATGAACACAAATATTTAAATTCAGACATACCATTTTTAATTTCAAGAATATGTTTAAAAAATAATATAAGACTAATTAACTTTAGCACTGATTGTGTATTTAACGGACAAAAAGGCTCATACAATGATAACGATATACCAGATGCAACGGATATTTATGGAATTTCAAAAGCTAATGGAGAGATTAATAAACCAAATTGCTTAACAATTAGAACATCTACAATTGGACTAGAAACACAAAATAGTCATGGACTTATAGAGTGGTTTCTTAAACAGGGCGGAAGAACCATACAAGGCTACGATAATGCAATTTATTCAGGACTTACAACCAAGGAACTGGCCCTATATTTAGAGCATATACTTGTAAATTTTCCTAAACTATCCGGTTTATATAATATGGCATCCAAAAAGATATCAAAATATAAACTTCTGTCCATTCTTTCAGAAAAAATAGAATACTGTACAATTGTGATTGAAAAAAATACAGATTTTATTTCTGATAGAAGTTTAAATGGGTCATGTTTGGACTCCATTACTAAATTTCAAGCTTCAAGTTGGGATATAATGCTATCCGACTTGGCATTAGAAATAAATTATAGGAATCAAAATGAATAATGTATTTGAAGGCAAAATAGTTCTTATTACAGGCGGAACTGGTTCTTTAGGGAAAACCCTTGTTAAAAGACTGCTTTCAGGTGAGCATGGCAATCTTAAAAAATTAATAATTTTTTCTAGAGATGAAGCGAAGCAACACGCTATGCGTGTAAGTTATAAAAACTTAAAAACAGCAACAGATGAGGTTACTTATAACAATTTTAATAGGTTGCTTGAGTTTAGAATTGGAGACGTTAGGAGTTATTCAGATATAGCATCTGCAATGAAAGATGTAGATATTGTAATTAATGCTGCTGCTTTAAAACAGGTACCATCAAGTGAATACTTTCCAGAACAAGCTTTAAAAACAAATTGTGATGGCGCTAACAATATTACAAGGGCAATTAGCGAATTAGATCTTAATGTTCATACAGTTGTATGTATCAGCACTGATAAGGCTTGCAAACCCGTGAATGTTATGGGCTTAACAAAATCAATACAAGAGAGAATATTTCTTTCTGCCAATATATTGAACCCTAAAACTAGATTTATTGCTGTTAGGTATGGAAATGTATTTGCATCAAGAGGTTCTGTAATACCGCTATTTCATGAACAAATTAGTTCAGGTGGACCTATAACCATTACTGTTCCAGAAATGACAAGGTTTTTATTAACACTAGATCAAGCTGTCGATACAGTTTGTAGTGCTATAAATGATGCAAAGCCAGGAGAAATATTTGTTCCAAGAGCTCCAGCTTCGTCTGTAATTAATTTAGCCAAAGCACTTATAGGTAAAAAAGATATAGAAATAAAAATAACTGGTATTAGACCTGGTGAAAAGTTACATGAAATAATGATTTCAGATGAAGAAGCACCATATGCTAGAGAATGTGGGAATTATTACGCTATAAGTTCGATGTTGCCAGAATTACATTCTTTTAAGGACAATAACTTTCCAAATGCTGTTAAGGGTGAATATAGCTCTGAAAATTCAGTTGTTTCGTATGAAGAGACAATAAAACTTCTAAAAAATAATTCTTTAATGTTCGAAGATGTTGATGATAGTTCTGCTAATGAGGAGTTTTTAAGATAAATGAAAAATAAACTTAAAATTATGACTATTGTTGGCACTCGTCCTGAATTAATAAAAATGTCAAGAATAATAGCTGAGTTTGAAAAACATTCTAACCATATTCTTGTTCATTCTGGACAGAATTACGACTATGAACTTAATGAAATCTTTTTTAAAGAGCTGGGTTTAAAGAAGCCTGATTATTTCTTAAATGCAGTTGGAAAAAATGTAGCAGAATCTATAGGCCAAATAATTTCTAAATCTGATGACGTATTTCAAAAAGAAAATCCTGATGCTGTTGTAATATACGGTGATACTAATTCAGGTTTATCAGTTATACCAGCAAAAAGAAGAAAGATACCTATCTTTCATCTAGAAGCTGGAAATAGAAGTTTTGATCAAAGGGTTCCTGAAGAAATAAATAGAAAAATAATAGATCATTTGAGTGATATTAATTTACCTTTAACAGAACACGCCAGAGACTATCTTATTCAAGAAGGGCTCGCCCCAGAAAAGACTATTAAAATAGGCGGCACCATGAAAGAGGTCTTAAGATTTTATAAAGCAAATATTGACGAATGTAATCCATTAAAAAAGATGAAATTAAATTCTAAAGAGTTTTTTTTAATAAGTGCACACAGAGAAGAAAATGTCGATTCAACTGAAAGGCTATCTTTGCTTCTGAAATCTTTAAACATAATTTCAAAAAAATATAAGCATCCTGTAATTGTGTCTACACATCCTAGAACTAAGGCAAGATTAAAAAAACTATTAAAAACCTCAAAGATTTCTTTAGACTCAAATATAAAGTTTATGAAACCTTTTGGGTTGTTTGATTACATAAAATTACAAATGATGGCTAAATGTGTATTGTCTGATAGCGGCACCATTACAGAGGAAGCGTCATTATTGAATTTTCCTGCAGTAACAATTAGACAATCTCATGAACGTCCGGAGGGCATGGATAGCGGAGTCTTAATCATGAGTGGTCTTGATCCTGATAGGGTAGTGCAGTCGATTGATATAACCATTAAACAACATAAAAGTAGAAAATTTCATCCAAAAGTTGAAGACTATGAGAAAGAAGAAGTAAGCCAAAAGGTTCTGAAGATAGTTGTCAGCTATATCGACTATATCAATAGAACAGTATGGAGTTATGAGCCCAAGAATTGATTATGCTTCAATGAAATTACTTCATAATATATAATTCCATTTAATTAATTTAACAAAAAATGTCAAAAAAATTTCTTGTAACTGGAGCAGATGGTTTTATAGGATCACATCTTGTTGAAAATCTATTAAGCAAAGGTAACCATGTAGTCGCTCTTGCTCAATACAATTCTTTTGGATCATGGGGATGGCTGGAAGAAATTAAAGAATCTGATAATTTAAAAATTGTTACTGGGGATATAAGAGACCCATTTTTTTGTAGAACTATAGTTAAAGATGTGGATGTTGTTTATCATCTAGCTGCACTGATTGGTATACCATATTCGTACATTGCTCCAGAAACATATGTTGCAACAAATATTTCAGGCACTCTAAATATTTGTCAAGCGTGCCTAGACTTCGGAATTGAAAAAGTTATCCATACATCTACTAGTGAAGTATATGGTACAGCTCAATATGTTCCAATTGATGAAAAACATCCAATACAACCTCAATCACCATATAGTGCTAGCAAGATTGGAGCTGATGCAATGGCAATGAGTTTTTATAACAGCTTTGAATTACCTTTAGTTATTGCTAGACCGTTTAACACATATGGTCCAAGACAGTCCGCAAGAGCAATAATACCTACAATAATATCTCAAATTAAGTCAGGTAAAGAAAATATTGTGCTTGGTGATATCACTCCTACAAGAGATTTTAATTTTGTAGGTGATACATGTAATGGTTTTATGTTGCTTGGTAATGAAGATGATGCAATTGGCAAGACCATTAATATTGGTTCTAACTCTGAATACAGTATATTAGATACCTTTAATTTAATTAAAGACTTAATGAATAGTAATATTGATTATGAAATAGATGATTCTAGATTAAGACCTGCGGGCTCTGAAGTTATGAGGTTAGTTTGCGATAATTCAATAATTAAGACGTACGGATTTAAGCCCACATACTCTTTTGAAGAAGGCTTAAAGGTAACAATTGATTGGTTTTCAAATGATGAAAATTTAAAAAAATATAAGGCAAATTTATATAATGTATAAATTTCTTTAAATAATGAAAAAAGTTAAAAATTCAGAAATTGCAGCCTTCATACAAGACATCTATTCATCATCAGTCAATGAGGTCATACCACTTCATGAACCAAGATTTATCTCTGGCGAGAAAAATATTCTTAATGATTGTATCGATTCAACCTATGTTTCAACAGTTGGAGAATACGTAACAAAATTTGAAAAAAATATAAGAGACTATACAGGAGCAAAGCACGCTATACCGACAACAAACGGAACAAGTGCTTTGCATGTTTCAATGATTGCTGCAGGTATAAGACCAGGCGATGAAGTGATCACCCAAGCCTTTACATTCGTAGCTACGTGCAATGCAATAAATTACTGCAATGCTAAGCCAGTTTTTGTAGATATTTCTAGAGATACCCTAGGTATGTGTTCAAAAAGTCTTAAAAAATGGCTTGATAACAATATTAAGACTGAGAATAACAATTCATACAACAAAAAAACTGGTGCAAAAGTTTCAGCAGTAATCCCTATGCATACCTTTGGTCATTCATGTCAGATAAATGAAATAAGAGATATTTGTAAAGAATTCAATCTTATTCTTATAGAAGATGCAGCAGAGGCGCTAGGTAGTTTTTCTAATAATAAACATCTTGGAACATATGGTGATATAGGAACACTGAGTTTTAATGGCAATAAAATAATTACAACTGGTGGAGGGGGTGCAGTTCTTACAAACAACGATAGTTATGCTGAAAGAATAAGGCATATATCAACTACTGCAAGAGTAAAAACAAAATTTACGTTTGATCATGATGAAATTGGATATAACTATCGAATGCCAAACTTGAATGCTGCATTGGGTATCGCTCAAATGGAAAATTTAGAATATTTTCTTAATAAAAAAAGAGAAGTAGCTATAAAATATCAAATATTTTTTGAGGATACAGATATAGAGTTCTTCACTGAACCACAGAATACTACATCTAATTACTGGCTTAATACTATAGTATTTAAAGATGAAGCAAAAAGAAATGAGGCTCTTGAATACACAAATAAATGTAACATTATGACAAGGCCGCCATGGAAATTAATGACTGAGTTAAATATGTTTAGTCAATGCGAGAGATTCGATATCAAAAATTCTGAAGAATTAGAAAAGAAAATACTAAATATACCTAGCAGCGTTCCGATTGAAGTATAAAAAACAAAAAATAATTATACTTACAACGGTTTATGATGAAGTTGAGCCTTATTTTTTAGATTTTATTTCTTCTGTTAACAATCAAACATACATGGATTTTGATCTTGTTATCGTTAATGACAATTTTAAAAATATTAAAAAATATATCCCTAAATTTAATCTAGAAAATATACATATTTATGAAAAAACAAATTTAAGTATTGAAGAAAATAGATTATTTGGCATTGATAAATGTAGGGAACTGGGTGCAGAAATTATTGTTTTTGCTGATTCTGATGATGCATTCGTCAAGAATCGTATTGAGAAAACTATTGATTATTTTTCGGAAATTGACTTAGGTATACTTATAAACGAATTCAATGTTTGTGATTCCGATTTAAATATTACTCACTTAAATTTTATCTCATCGAGAATAAAAAATAATTCAATAATATCTACAGAATCAATACGGCATTATAATTTTTGTGGACTTTCAAACTCTGCTATAAGATTATCAAGTTGTGACCTCAATAATATAGTTATAAATAATCCTTTTGATTGGTCTTTTTTTGCTTCATTGCTTGAAAGCCGAGTTTTAGCAAGGTTTACAAATGAAACACATACAATGTACAGACAACATAATCAGAATTTTGTTGGTATAGCTAGCACTTTAAATGATGATAGAATAAAGACAGCATTAAAAATAAAACATAAACATTATATGCAAATGGATAAAAAGTTTAAAAATTTTAAAGATTTATCTGAATTTTATAATCAAGCATTATCAATGAATGAGGTCGATTTTTCTTTTTACAAAGAAAAATGCTATAGGAACTTCAAAGAAAATTCATTTTGGTGGGAAGAGGTAATGAAATGGAGTTAAATAATGGGAATTAAAATTACAGACTCAGCAACAATTTCAAACTTTGGGAAGCCATATGTCATTGCAGAAATTGGAGCAAATCATAATGGTGATATGAGTCTAGCAAAAAAAATGATAAAAATAGCTGCAGAATCTGGAGCAGATTGTGTAAAGTTCCAAAGTTGGTCTGCAGATTCAATTTTTTCTAAAAAAGTATATGATGACAATTATTTTTTAAATGATGATTATAGGGATAGAACAGATACAAATTTAAAGGAAATTGTTGAAAAATTTTCTATTACTGAAGATCAATTGTTTGAAATGAAAAAATATTGTGATGAGTATGATATAGACTGTATCTCAACTCCTTTCAGCTTTGAAGAAGTTGATTTTTTAGTAGATAAACTTGGTGTTTCTTTCATCAAAGTTGCTTCAATGGACTTAAATAATTATCCATTACTAGAATATTTTGCAAAAAAAAATATCCCAATGATAATCTCTACTGGTTTGAGTGAGCTATATGAGATTGATAAAGCTATTAAAACAATTGAAGAAGCTGGTAACAAAAATATAATTATCTTACATTGTGTTTCTATTTACCCTCCAGAAAATCATGAAGTTAATTTAAATCGAATAACTTCTTTGCAAAAAATTTATCCAAATTATCCAGTAGGTTTTTCTGATCACTCTATTGGAGCATCATTGCCAATTGCTTCAATAGCATTGGGAGCCTGTGTTATAGAAAAACATTTTACTTTTGACAAGGATATGGAAGGTTGGGACCATAAAGTATCTGCAGATGAACAAGAGTTGAAAGACATTTGTCATGGTGTAAAGAAAGTATATGAGTCGTTGGGATGTTCACGAATTCGTGCTGTAGAAGGTATAGAAAGAAGAGAGGCCTTCAAAAGAAGTCTTGTTATAACAAGAGATATGAAAAAAGGCGAAAAAATAGAATTAAGTGATTTGACTGCAAAAAGACCAGGAACTGGTCTCTCACCAGAAATGATAAACATGGTTGTAGGCAGAACTATTTCAAAAGATTTATTAAATGACTCAATTTTGAATCTTGATGATTTATTATGATTTTTGAGTCATTTCAGATTCAAAATTTTATATGAAAAAAAAATTTAACGAAATTATTCTTGTGACAGGTGGATTTGATCCAATACACAGCGGACACATCACATACTTTAAAGCTGCTAAGAAAATTTCAAATTTTCTAGTGGTTGGTATTAATTCCGATAAGTGGCTTGTTGATAAAAAAAATTATTGTTTTATGCCGTTTAATGAGCGAAAAAAAATTATTGAAAACTTACAGATGGTAAATAAGGTAATAGATTTTGATGACCTTGATGGCTCAGCAATTGATGCAATTAATAAATGTAAAAATATTTCTGAAAAAGTCATTTTCGCTAATGGAGGTGACCGTGATGACAAAAACACTCCTGAATTAGATAAATTTAGGGATGATAACTCGATTGATTTTGTATTTGGGGTAGGAGGAAAATCAAAAATTAATAGTAGCTCATTAATTACAGACGATTTTCTTATTAAGTCACAAAAAAAATCACATGTAAATAAGCCATGGGGAAGCTTTATTACTTTTAATAAAGGCGATGGCTATAAGATTAAACTCCTTATTATTAAAAAGGGTGAAAAACTTAGTCTTCAATTTCATAATAGACGATCAGAACAATGGATAATTCTTAAAGGTCATGCTCTCATTGAACTTGAGAAGAAAAAATATAAATTAGTAGAAAGAAACCACATAGAGATTCCTAAAAAATTCAAGCATCGTGTTGAAAACATCGGAGATGAAGATTTAATAATTCTTGAAGCAAATTTTGGTTCCTATATAGAAGAAGATGATATTGTCAGATTGGAAGATATTTATAATAGGGTTATATAAATAATGGCAAAAAAAATACTGATTACTGGATGTGGTTATGTAGGACTATCTCAAGCAATTCTATTTCACAAAAATAACAAAGTAGACATTCTTGAGATTGATGAACAAAAAGTAAATTTAATTAGTAATAGAAAATCCCCTCTTTTAGATAAAGAATTCATAGATTATTTTAATAAGAATGAAGTTGAATTAAGAGCTTTTAAGAATATAGAGGACATTAATCAAAAATATGATTTTGTATTGATATGCTTGCCTACCGATTTTGATAATACCTCAGCTAAATTAAAAACAGACTTAATCGAAGAATATATTGACTTTTTCATTCGGAATACAAATGCACATATTATATTGAAATCAACTTTACCCATAGGTTTTACTGAATCACAAATTCTTAAATACAACACAAAAAGAATTTCATTTTCTCCTGAGTTCCTTAGAGAGGGAAGAGCTCTTGATGATGTAATGAATCCAACGAGAATAGTACATGGACCCAAAAACAAAAGTTCGATTATGTTTGATAAGATTATTAAAAATTCTCTACCAAATTATCAAAATGAAACCCGCTTTATGGAATCTTCTGAGGCAGAGGCTGTTAAATTGTTTTCAAACTCATTTTTAGCACTTCGCGTAGCTTTTTTTAATGAAGTAGATAATTTTTCATTAAAAAATAACCTCAACTCAAAAAATATCATTGAAGGAATCTGTGATGATAATAGAATTGGTATGTTTTATAACAACCCTTCGTTTGGCTTTGGTGGATACTGTCTTCCAAAAGATTCAAAAGAGCTTTCCAATCATCTTAAGATTAATAATGTACCTGCAAGCCTAATAAACACAATAAATTTATCAAATTCTGAAAGAAAAGAATTTATTTCAAAAATACTTTTAAAAATATCTGCACCCAATATTGGAATATATCGAATTAATATGAAAACAGATTCATCAAATTTTAGAGATTCTGCAATAATAGATATACTTAAAATACTCATCAAAAATAAGAAAAATATTCTTATATACGAACCTCTCATTGAAGAAGATGAGTTTTATGGATGCAAGGTTGAGGGCGACTTTAAAAAGTTTAAAAGAAAATCAGATCTTATAATTGCAAATCGATTAGATGAAAATATTATAGATGTTTCAAAAAAAATATTTTCTAGAGATATTTATACAACTAACTAAAATATGATAAATTTTATTGACCTCTCAAAAGACTTGCCACATCAAAAATTTAAAGAGTTTTATGATTTAGCAAAAAAAAGAGGACAGAATATTATTGAGGCAATATCAATAAGTTCTTTTTCAACAAAAAAAAATGAAGTAAATGCTAGGTATGTTAATTTAAAGTATATTAAAGATGACGAATGGATTTTTTTTTCAAGCTATGAAAGTCCTAAATCAATAGAATTTAAAGAACATGATCAAATTTGCGCAACTTTTTTTTGGGATGTCACTAATACACAAATTCGAATAAAAGGCAAAATCAAAAAAACTTCACAAGAGTTTTCTGATTATCATTATCTAAATAGGAATATTAAAAAAAATGTTTTGGCTCATAGCTCAAATCAATCTCAAGTCATTTCTTCTTATGAAGATGTGGTGAAAAAATATAATAGGATGAAAGCTAATAAAAAAATTTTAAAATTTAGACCGAAGAATTGGGGTGGATTTTCTTTTATTCCATATTATTTTGAATTCTGGGAGGGAGATGAACACAGACTTAATAAAAGAGAATGTTTCTATCTTGATAACAAAAAATGGAAAAATTATTTTTTAGAACCATGAATAATCATACAACTATTTGCGAAATCAAAAAATTAAGATAAAATCATCGCTTATGAAATACAATTCATCATTTTTCTTAATTTGATATATCAATCAATGTATCTAAACTCTTATTAATCTTAACTATCCAGTAACAATATTTTGTCAAACAAAAATAATACTCCGATTAATAATAAGATAAAGGCATCTGAAGTGATGCTTATAGACAATCATGGCAACAAACAAGGCATAGTTTCCTTTGAGGATGCTCTTCAAAAAGCTCAAGAAGCAGATATGGATCTTGTTCAAGTATCCAATAGTGATTCGGCACAAGTAGTAGCAAAAATTTTAGATTACGGAAAATATATCTTTGATAAGAAGAAGAACAAACCTTCTTCAAGAATTAAAGTCAAAAGAAATACTATTAAAGAGATAAAGTTTAGGCCTTCTACTGATATAGGAGACTATGATATAAAACTAAAAAAAATAAAAAGCTTTATTCTTAACGGAGATAAGACTAAAATAAGCGTCCGGTTTAGAGGTAGAGAAATACTTAATAGTAATTTAGGTCTTGATTTATTAAATAGACTACGTGAAGATTTGGCTGAAATATCACAGGTTGACCAAGAGCCATCTTTAGAAGGCAGACAACTTTTAATGGTGCTTTCACCCTTAAAAAGGAAACAGTAAGAAAATGGGATATAAGTTAAAAACGCATTCTGGAGCATCTAAGCGCTTTAAGCGCACAGGAACTTCTGTTAAGAGTAAAAGCGCTAATAGAAATCATATACTTACAAAGCAATCTACAAAAAGAAAAAGACATAATAGGGGATTAAACAAATTGGGTGGAACTGTTTTAAAAATGGCATCCAAATTAATTAGATAATATGCCAAGATCAACCAAGTCAGTAACTGCAAAAAATAAACATAAGAAAGTTCTTAGCGCTACAAAAGGTCATTATGGTGCAAGAAGTCGGTTATATAAAACTGCAAAACAATCTAACATAAAAGCACTTCAATATGCATTCAGGGATAGAAAAAATAGAAAAAGAGAAATTAGGTCATTATGGATATCTAGAATTAATGCTGCAGCTAGAGAACTAAACGTATCCTATTCTTATTTTCAAAACTCTTTAACGAACAAGAATATACTACTTAATAGAAAAATTTTGTCAGACATTGCTATTAAAGATAAAAAAGTTTTCAAAGAAATACTTAATACTGCAGTGAAATAAATTTGATGAAATGTCAGATTCAAAAGAAATTATTGAACCTAAATTAATTTTAGAAAAGGGTTCAATTCACCCAATTAATCAAGTAAAAGATTATATTGTAAACTTCCTAATGTCTAAAGGATTTACTCACATAGAAGGTCCTGAAATAGAGTCAGAAGAATATAATTTTGATATGTTAAATATTAAGGCATCTCATCCTGCAAGACAGATGCATGATACATTTTATGTTAACAATAAATCCAATGTATTAAGAACGCATACTTCTCCTGTTCAAATTAGAGGAATGCTAAGTTCAAAACCACCAATTTCTTTAATTTCTGCAGGGAAGGTATACAGAAAAGATGATGATGCAACTCATTTGCCAATGTTTCATCAAATAGAGGGTATCTATATAGATGAGAATATTAACTTTGCGAATTTAAAGAGTATTATATTTGAAATTATTGAATTTTTATTTGGTTCAGATGTCGAGGTTAGATTTAGACCATCATATTTTCCATTTACAGAACCATCTGCAGAAGTAGATATCAGATCAAGGGGAGGCAAGTGGTTAGAAGTACTAGGTTGCGGAATAGTTAATCCATTAGTTTTGCAGAATTGCAATATAGATAGTAATAAGTTTTCTGGTTTTGCTTTTGGATTAGGAATTGAAAGAATAGCAATGCTGAAATATGGCGTAAATGATATAAGGGAATTTTATAAATCTAATTTGGATTTTTTAAAACAATTCGAATGAAAATACATTTCTCACATTTAAAAAGATTCCTTAAAGAAGATTTAGATATCAACAATCTTTCAAATAAGCTCTTTCAACTCGGCCATGAGAATGAAATAAATGGAGATATTATTGATATCGAAATCACTCCAAATAGAGGAGATTGTCTTTCTCTATTGGGAATTTCTAGAGATGTGAATGTTTTATGTGAAACTAACAATGACATTCCAGTTTTTAGTGATGAAATAGATGAATTTAATTTTAATTTTAAAAATAATGCTTGTGAAAAATGTCCCAACATATATTTTTTAAATATCTCTGTTAAGAGTCTTCCAGATACCTATATTTCTGAAATTGAATCGTATTTTTCCGACTTAGATCTTAAAAAGAATAATTTTTTTACTGATATATCAAATTATGTTGCTTATGAAATGGGACAACCAACTCACTGTTATGATGCGGATACTATAGAAGGAGAAATCACTTTAAATGAAGAAAAAGTCGATGAAGAATTTTTAACTTTACTTGATCAAAAAATTGAATTGGTTGATTCTAATTTAATATTTCGAGATGAAAAAGGTATTATAAATCTTGCTGGAATTATGGGCGGCAAAAGAACTGCGTGTAACTCGAGTACCAAAGAAGCGATTGTTGAAAGCGCTTTTTTCAATCCAGAATCAATTATAGGCAAATCAATTAAATACAACATTAACTCAGATGCGGCACATAGATTTGAAAGAGGCGTAGATCCCCTTTTGCAGGAAACAGCACTAAGACGTTTTATATACTTGGTAAATCAGCATACTGAAATAGAATCATTGAAACTTTATAAGAATAAAGGACCTCAATTTCGTTTTATCGAATTAGACACTGATTTAAACAAAGTTAATAATATTCTTGGTACAAATATTAAAGAAGAAAAATATATAAATATACTAAATAGACTAGGCTTTTCATCGAAAAAAAATATAACTGTCCCTTCATATAGATTTGATATTAAACATCAAAATGATATAGCAGAAGAAATTGCAAGAGCAATTGGCTACGATCAAATTAAAGCTATTAAGTATGAACCATTTAAAAATAATGTTGCTAAGAAAAACATAGAGAACAGACTCAAACAGTTTTTAAAAGACAATGGATTTTATGAAGTAATTAATATGCCATTTACTAAAAAGTCTAATAAAGATTCAATAATAATTGATAACCCTCTGGACCTTAACAGAGATTCTTTTAGAACTGAACTGGTAACTTCATTGATTAATAATCTTGACTATAATGAAAGACGACAGAAAGACTCTATAAAATTGTTCGAAATATCTGATATTTATTCTTGTAAAGAAAAGCTAATTACTGAAAAAAAAATTTCACTGGTTGTGTCTGGTATTCAAGGCCACAATCATAAAGAATTCTCTAAAAAACTTAATAGAAATTATTTATTAGAGCTTTTTAACAAATTAGAATTCGATGCTGAGAATTTTATCACTGCATTTAGTCGAGAAAATATTAACTCCAAAGTAAAGAATCCAATTTTTGTATTTGATACTAATTATGAGGAGTTTATTCAAAAGGTAAATTTAGAAGATATCAAGCCAAATCAAGAAATGAGCTTTAATTTGTATGAAGATATTTCAGAATATCCATCAACAACAAAAGATATTTCATTTTCTTTAAAGAATATAAATGATTTAAAAAAATAGAGAGGGTTATTTTGGGCTATAAAAGTAAAAACTTAAAAGACTCTTTTATTTTTGATTTTTACAATAATGTAAAAGATGAGGTTATTAAAGTTGGATTTAGATTTGTGTTTCAATCAAAGTCTAGAACTTTGGAAGAAAAAGACATAAAAAATGAAATTAACAGCATTATTAGTTTAAGTTATGGAATAGATGGAGTTCATATTCCTGGACTGGAGTAATCATATGAAACCAAAATATATTGATGGACCTATGCTCATTCATTCTGATATATTTCTTACTCATCATCTAATTAACAAAAATCTTAAAAGTTCTTCAGATGCTGATATTATTTTGAATGCTCATCTTGACCACTTATCAGATCTGTTTGGAATAAAAAATCTTTCTTTCCCTACATTCAATTATGACTTTCCTAAAGATAAAATCTTTTCAATTGATAAGACACCCAGCCAAGTAGGTGCTTTAAGCAATCATGTAATATCAAAAAAAAGACTTTTCAATAGAACAGAAACACCAATTTTTTCCTTTTGTGTTGGCCAAAACTTTACGTCAAATTTTGAAAATGAACCATTTGCAGATAATTCTTTACTTAGTTTTTTGTTTGAAAATGATGGCTATATTGTTTTTTATGGTGCTCAAATAAATTCATGTACATTTTTACATTTTGTTGAATCAAAATTTGGACCACCTAGATACAGATATGACAAAAAATTTAAAGGATTATTAGAAAGGGGTAAAATAAAAGAAAATACTAATGTAACTTTTCACGTAAGACCTCTTGGTATTGGCTTAGACTATGATTGGGATTTTTTATTAAAAATTTTAAGAAAATATAATGCTATTATAGATATTGATAAAAATGTATTTTGCGTAAAGGCCAGAGAAATATATAAAATTTGGGGTAATCAAATAGAAAATGATGATTTATCCATTCTTTCCAAAAATTGTTTAAAAAAAGTAAAGAAAAAATTAAATATGCTTGAGCGAAGGTTTTCAATTATAGATTTTGAGGAGAACATTCAATGATTGGCAATGATATCTATAAATTTGCAAAAAAACTATGGCCCATTAATAGAAGTTTAACAGGAAAGGGTGTTAGAGAAACTCTTGATGAGATAAAAAAAATATTACCTGATTTAGTTATTAATGAAGTTCCATCTGGAACAAAAGTTTTCGATTGGACTGTTCCTAAAGAATGGCATATTAATGAAGCATGGATTAAAACACCATCAGGAAAAAAAATATGCGATTTCCATAAAAATAATTTACATATAGTTGGTTATAGCAAGCCAATACACAAAAAAATGTCTCTTCAGGATTTACAAAAAAATCTGTTTTCAATTGAAGCTAAAGCTAACGCTATCCCATATATAACTTCTTATTACAAAGAAAATTGGGGATTCTGTATTAGTCAAAGCGATAGAGACAATCTCGAAAAAGGAGAGTATGAAGTCTTTATAGATTCTAAATTATTTGAAGGTAATTTGAGCTATGGTGAATTATTAATAGAAGGTGAAATCAAATCTGAAATTTTCTTATCAACATATATTTGCCATCCCTCTATGGCAAATAACGAACTTTCAGGACCATGTGTGACTACATTTTTAGCAAAATGGATTTCTTCCCTTAAAAAACGGAAATATTCTTATAGAATTATATTCATACCAGAGACTATAGGATCGGTTACATATCTGAGTAAAAATTTTAAAGAAATGAAAAAAAATATTATTGCAGGCTTCAATGTGACTTGTATTGGAGATGATAGAAAATACTCATTTCTTCCTTCAAGGAATGGTAATACCTTGAGTGACAAGGCTGCAAAACATGTTTTAAGTAACATTTCAGAAGATTTTGTCAGTTATTCATGGGTAGATAGAGGAAGTGATGAAAGACAATATTGTGCACCACTAATTGATTTACCAATAGCCTCTATAATGAGAACAAAATACGGTGAATATCCTGAATACCATACTTCATTAGATGATCTAGAGAATGTTGTTACGAGCAAGGGACTTGCTGGTGGATATAATGCTTTAAAACTAACAATTGAAGCAATAGAAAAAAATGTATGCCCAAAAGTGACTGTTTTATGCGAACCTCAATTGGGTAAATATGATTTATATCCATCTATTGGTGGTCCGAAGGGGTCTAAGGATTTAAGAAATATGTTAAATCTTATATCTTACTCTGATGGATCAACAGATCTAATAGATATAGCAAATTTATGTAATGTGCCGATCTGGGAACTTTACAAAATTTTAGAAAATCTTGAGTCTAAAGGCTTATTGGTAACATAAAAACTATTTAGAGTTTATAATATACATAATTTTTTTTTAAATATTATGAATGATATTGAAACTATAGTAATAAATCTTTTAAAAGATCTTGGTGATGAAAATGGCAATGATAATCTCCTAAATGCTAATTTAAAAACTAAGCTATTTGGTGAAAATGGCAATTTGGATAGCATGGGTCTTGTAATATTTATTTCCGATTTAGAGGAATTACTTCAAGAAAATTTCAACAAAAACATTACACTTGCGGATGATAGAGCCATGAGTCAAAAAACTTCTCCTTTTAGAAATGTCGAAACATTAATAAAACATATAAGAAACTTAACCCAAGAATAAAAATGTATGTAATTGTTATTACAGGCACAAGAAAAGGGATTGGCAATGAACTTGCAAATCATTATCTTAAGAAAGGATTTATCGTTGCAGGTTGCAGTAGAAATAAATCTTCAATAAAGCATAAAAATTATAGACACTTTATATTAGATGTATCTGATGAAAATCTCGTAAAAGATATGATTAAAAGTGTAAAGGATGAATTCAAAACCATTGATGCTTTAATTAATAATGCAGGAATTGCATCCTTGAATCATACTTTGACTACTCCATACGACACAATGAAAAATATTTTTTCAACAAATATGTTTGGTACTTTCCTATTTGTTAGGGAGGTATCAAAGATTATGGTTAGAAAAAAATCTGGACGAATCATAAATTTTTCAACTGTTGCAGCCGGTATTAGGCTTGAGGGAGAAGCATCATATGCTGCAAGTAAGGCAGCTGTAGCAAATTTTACCCAGACTGTTGCAAAAGAACTTGGTCAATTTGGCATTACTGTTAATGCTATAGCTCCAACCCCAGTTAAAACTGATCTAATTAGAAATGTTCCTAAGGAAAAACTTGATAAATTATTTGAATTTCAAGCAATTAAAAGATTTGGGGAGTTTGATGATATAAGAAATCTTTCAGATTTTTTTCTAAAGGATGACAGCAATTTTATAACAGGACAGATTATATATCTTGGCGGCGTTCATGACTGATAAAAATCATTGGTTTGTTGAAAATTTAAAGAATTATTCAAATCAACAAGCCTTAGCTTTTAATAATATAGATTACACTTATGGTGAGCTTCTGGATCAAATTGAAAACTACGATAAAGAGTTAAAAGAAATAGTTGAAGTTGGTTCTATTGTTGCTTTGGTGTCTGATTATAGTTTTTATTCTATCTCAATTTTTTTATGTTTACTAAAGAAAAAATGTATTATTGTTCCAATTACATCCACTATAGAAGAAGATATAAAATTAAAAATATATGAATCAAATTCAGATATTGTAATTACAATTAAAGATGATGGTTTATATAACCTAAATCAAAATGAAAATAAGTCATCTAAAAATAATCTAAATTTAATAGAAAATCTTAGAAAAAATAAAAATGCAGGCTTAATACTTTTTAGTAGTGGAAGCACTGGTAAGCCAAAAGCTATGTTACAAAATCTTGAAAATCTATGTAAAGTTCACAAAGGAAAAAGACCAAAGCCAATTGTTATGATGATATTCTTAATGTTTGATCATATTGGAGGCATCAATACTCTTTTAGGCTCTCTTATGATTGGAGGTGTAATGGTTATTCCTTCAAAAAGAGATCCTGATCATGTTTCAAAATTAATTGAACGATACAAAGTAAAAGTTTTACCGGCTTCTCCAACATTTTTGAATCTTTTATTGATAAGTGAATCTCACAATAAATATGATTTAAGTTCACTAAGAATGATTACCTATGGCACAGAATCTATGCCAGAAAGTTTGCTACACAAACTTAGAAGTAGCTTCAAAAGAGCTAAGTTTCTTCAAACTTTCGGCACCAGTGAAACTGGCATAGCTCAAATGAAATCAAAATCTTCTGATAGCACATTTATGAAATTCGATGATCCCAACCTTGAACATAAAATCATTGAAGGCAAGCTATTTTTAAGAAGCAATACTCAAATATCTGGATATCTTAACTCATCAATGGAAAGCTTTGACGAAGATGGTTGGTTTGATACAGGTGATCTAGCAGAAGAGACAGATGATGGGTTTATTAAAATTATTGGCAGATCTAAAGAGATTATTAATGTTGGAGGTGAAAAGGTATTACCAAATGAAGTTGAATCGATATTATTAGAAATGGAACAAATTGACGATTGTATTGTTTATGCCAAACAAAATCCTATTATGGGACAAAGTGTAAATGCAGACATTGTTACCACTAATGAAATTTCAAATAGAGATGCTAGAAGGCTTATTCAAAAATATTGTATGAATAAGTTAGAAGCATACAAGATACCATCTTCTGTAAAAGTGGTATCAAAAACAAATTTTGGATCGAGATTTAAAAAAATTAGACTTCAACGAAGCGATTAGATATGAGTTTAACCAAGAAAGATTTATCAAAACAAATTGCAAGCAACATCAATATTTCGTACTTAGATAGCCAAGAATTAGTTAATTCTTTATTGGAGATAATTAAAAATGAATCAAACAATAAAATCATTAAAGTTAAAAATTTTGGAACATTTTTATATAAAAAAACTCCTCAAAGATATGGAAGAAATCCTAAATCAAAAAAATCATATTTAATTAAAAGCAGAAAAAAGCTTACTTTTATCCCATCTAATAAAATTAAAAATACTTTAAACTGATATAATGCATTAAAACAATTTATTTGATTATGAAATACTCTAAATTATTAATGTGCCTTAATCTAGCAACCTTTTTATTTATTCCTCTTTTAGCTTCTCAATCAGAACCTGGACTTTCGAATCTTGACGAAGACTATATAAATAGCCTTCCTGATAATGTGCGGGAAGATGTTTTAAATGAAATGAAACAAAACCAGAATGATCAGGAAAAAAACCTTACAAAAAGACCATCCTCAAAGTTATCTAAATATGAAGTGATTAAAGAATGGGAAGATTACAAAAATAAAAGATTGATTAATGAGGATTCTGAAAGATATGGATTACGTTTATTTAAAACTATGCAGTCTTCATTTATGCCATTGAATGAACCTAATTTTGGTAACAATTATATTGTTGACTATGGAGATCGAATTATTATTTATCAATACGGCGGCAACAACAACGAAATCATTGAGGTTGAAATTGAAAGAGATGGCTCAATAGTGATACCTGAAATCGGTAGAGTTGTAATTGCAGGTATGAATTTTGATGATGCAAAAGACATTATAAAGAAAAAATTTGAAGCTTCGTTTGTTGGAGTAGATGTATATACAACTTTATCTGAGATTAGAGATATAAACGTGCTAATAACAGGAAATGTAGAGTTTCCAGGTATTTATACATTAAGTGGTAACTCAAACATTCTTCAAGCTATTAACATAGTTGGAGGAGTAACAGAAAATGGAAGTTTAAGAAATATAATTCTTAAAAGGAAGGGAGAAACAGACAAAAATATTGATTTATATCAAGCATTAATTTTTGGAAATATTGAAGATATACCTCCTTTAATGTCTGGAGATTCAATACATGTTCAATCTGTTAATAATTTAGTTAGAGCAGGCTATGGATTTAATAATGTTGCAATATATGAATTAACTGAAGATGAAACAATCGATGATTTGATAAATTATGCAGGCGGACTTAAAAATGAAGCAAAAAATGATAATCTCAAGCTAGTTCGTCTTGAGGATTCTGATTTCATTACATATGATGTTTCGCTCAATAAAGTAGATGATTTTAAGATAAATAATCTAGATTCAGTTTATGCCTACAAGGACAAGATAGGCACAATAACAATTTCAGGGGATGTTAAACATCCTGGTAAATATTCAATTTCATCATCTGATAGAGTTCTGAATATAATTCAAAGATCCGGAGGATATCTTGAATCTGCATATCCTTTTGGCGCAAGTTTATTTAGAGAGAATGCAAAAGAACTAGAAAAAACATTTACATTAAAAGCATATCAGAGCCTAATTACATATATAGCTTCTAAACCTGAAACAATATCTACAGGTTCCGGTGATGGATTAGCATATATATTATCTGAGCTTAAAAATTATGAGCCAACTGGAAGATTTATTACCGAGTTTGATCAAGATAGTTTGAAAGATAATATACAAACAAATATCTATTTAAATGATGGAGATGAGATTCATATTCCATCTTACACATCAAATGTTTTTGTTTTTGGAGAAGTAGGTAATCCAGGATCAGTATTGTTTAGAGAAAAAATTGGATTAATGGAATATATTAATAAATCTGGGGGTTTGACAAGATTAGCCTCAGAAGACTTTATTTTTATAGTAAGTCCAAATGGCGAAACGTCAAAAATTCAAATTAATAGATTACACAGATTTTTATCTCAAGATTTTGCAATATATCCTGGTTCAGTCATTTATGTACCAAGACATATAGGAAAAGTCGATGTAATAAATCTCTATGCAACAATAGCGCCTATATTCAGCAGCTTAGCCTTATCAATTGCTTCACTAAATTCAATTAATGATTAGATAATCTTTTTTTAAATAATCAGCATGAATTTTAAATGAAATCAAAAAATGAATTATTAGCTATATTACTATGTTTATTTTTAACAAATAATATTGATGCAACTTCATATAATTCTCATGGACAAACTGGTTTAATAACTCTTCCATCAGCTGAGATTCACGATGAACAATCTATATATCTAACATTAAATAAGAGCGAATTTACAAAAATAGGTACGTTGACCGTAACTCCATTTAAATGGTTAGAGGCAAGTTATTTTTATTACAGGCCTGACGATTTGCTTTGGGGAGCCACAAAAGGATTATATTTAGATAAAGGATTTAATGTTAAATTTTCTTTCAAACCAAAGTCATTATATTTACCTAGATTTGCTATTGGTCTTGATGACTTTGCCGGTACAGGGCATTTTACAAGAGAATACGTAGCATCCACATATAGTTTCAATAAAATAAAAATTACTTCTGGTATTGGGTGGGGTAAATATGCTGGAGAATCTATTATTGAAAATCCTCTTAAATTTATTTCTAACAGTTTTAATGATAGACCTGACCTATCTAAGAATTTTGATTATGGAGGAAAACCTTCATCAGATAAATGGTTCAAGGGAGACGCAACTTTTTTTGGTGGCATTGAAGCCAAAGTCCCTATGTTAAAAAATTTAAGCTTCAAAATAGAGTCAAATCCATACGATTATTTCAAATATAGCTGTTGTGGAGAAGGAATCAGCGAAGACTCTTTTGAACTTAGAAAAAAAGATTCAAAGTTAAATTTTGGAATTAGTTATAAATTAAAAGAGCATGGCAACATCGACTTTTCATATGTCAAAGGCAATACATGGAATATAGTATTTTCTATTGGGTTCTCAGCTAAGAAAAACTTTAGAAAGAAAAATAAATTCCAACCAGAAATAATAAATAATAATTTTAATCAAAATGCTAAAAATGAATTTTATTATGATCTTTTAGATAACTTAAACAGAAACAAGCTTTATCTTCAATCAGCAGATTTAAAGGATAATTCCTTGAGTATATCTATAGAATCGTCTGAACATAATAATCCAATAATTTATTCCTCAAGAGCTGCATATATTTCTAACGAGATCTCAAAATTAAATGATATTTATATTGATAGAATAGAAGTTGGACATTTAGTTAGAGGTAAAGTTGTCAATAATATAAGATATAGGTCATCTGATCTTAATCTAAATGAAAGATATCCTGATGTATTAATAAAAAAATATTCAAAGGTTAGCAATCCAACTAATAAAAAGTATCACAATCAAGAATTTAAGCCTATTGTTCCATTCCCAATATTTTTTAATCAAATTGCGCCTGATATAAGAACTCATGTAGGATCACCTCAAAGATTTATATATGTTGGATATGGAGTAAAATTTATAAGTGAAATTCAATTAAATAGAAATTTTGTTATTAATACCTCTATTGGTAAATCTATTCAAGACAACTTCGATAAAAAAACATCGGATCCTAATTCAACTTTGCCTTTGGTGAGGACTGAGATTGTTAAATATCTTCAACAAAGTTCAAAAGATTTTTATATTCCAAATTTAGATATTGAATCATTATGGTCACCCTTTAATAATGCTTGGATTAGATTAAATTTAGGATATCTCGAGAATATGTATGGAGGTATTTCTAGCGAATTTTTGTACAAACCTTTTTATTCAAATCTGGCAATTGGTTTTGAATATAATACTGTAAAAAAGAGAGATTATAATCAAAAATTCTCATTTTTAGATTACGAAATATCAACTTCTCACATTAATACTGCTTATTATGAGCCTAGAACAAACATACTTACTAAGTTAAGTTATGGTAATTACTTAGCAGGAGACAAGGGTTATACGTTAGATATTTCAAGAAGAATGCCTTCAGGATGGAGTGCGGGATTCTTTTTTTCTAGAACAAATGTTTCAGCTGAAGATTTTGGTGAGGGTAGCTTTGATAAGGGATTTTATTTCAGAGTACCATTGGATATCTTTACAAAAGGCTATAGTAAAGAAAGTAATGGTTTCTCTTTGAAAACTATGACAAGAGACGGAGGTCAAAAGCTTGAATTAAGGAATAGATTAATAGATTCTTTTTACGGTTCAACACTTGATGAGATTAATGAAAACTGGCTAAATTATTTAGATTAATATTTAGGGCATAAAAAAAGCGGCAATTGCCGCTTTTTTTGTTAATAAATATTATGTCCCAGAGGATGAAGTTGTTGATGTACTTGTTGAGCTTGTTGTAGTACTTGTTGATGTAGTAGTAGGAGAGGTGGTTGTAGTGCTCTCTGTACTTGTGCTCTCAGTACTTGTGCTCTCAGTACTCTCAGTACTAGCTGCCGGTGTAGGCGCCGGAGTCGGAGCCGGTGTAGGCGCTGGAGTCGGAGCCGGTGTAGGCGCTGGAGTCGGAGCCGGTGTAGGCGCTGGAGTCGGAGCCGGTGTAGGCACCGGTGCTGGTGCGCTTC
>MDTG01000280.1_pt1 | contig 42613 bp, 41 predicted proteins | sample 811421 | NCBI WGS metagenome assembly MDTG01 (sample SAMN05326645, study PRJNA326480) | marine metagenome | isolation source: seawater | place: Pacific Ocean: South East | collected 2011 | reverse complement strand
GGATGACGACATCCGGCAGGAAGGGCCGCGCTGGCTGACTGACCAAAGGTCAGCCAGCGCTCAATCGCATCGTCAGGGGGGGTCAGTTTTACTTCGGCGACATCGGACAAAAAGGGGTCAATTTTCAGTCGGCGTTGACAAGCTGCCAGAACCTGCTGAGCGAGTGATAGTAGGCACCACTCGACTCTCCTGCCCAGTGGGCCAGGTAGCACGAATACAGAAAGGATGCGACGGTCAGTATGAGCAACGCCACTGCGGCTCGTGAACGTCCCAGCGTGCGCATGGCGATTGTCAAAGCGGCAGGAAACACCAGGTAAAATTGCTCTTCAATCGACAACGACCAGGTGTGAAGGAGCATGAACGACAGGTTGTCGCCGGCGAAGTAGTCGATCCGCTCCAGGTAGAAGAAGTTTGAAAAGAGAAGGATAGAGGCGGATATCTGCTGGAGGTTGCTGTGCAGGCTTGCCGGCGTGTAGTACGCCAGTGAAAAAACCAGAATCGCTGCGTAGAGAAATAGTAGAGCCGGCAGCAGACGTCGCGCTCGGCGTCTGTAGAAGTTCCCAAACGAGAACTTTCGGTCAGTGATGTCCGAGGCGATCAGGGTCGTGATCAGGTATCCGGAGATCACGAAGAAGGAGTCTACGCCGACGAAGCCTCCTTCGAAGTACGGAACGGCGCCGTGGAACAGGACGACGGGAAGAATACAGAGGGCGCGCAATCCATCGATGTCTGCCCGATAGGCGTTGCTCAATCGTCCAGGTCCCTTTTAGCACGGACTATTGCCAGTAGCCGGACGGGCATCGCGCGTCTGAAGCGAAGGTCGGCATCGGCTATACGGCGCCGGGCGACGACCACGGGCTGCTCACTCACCCATGTACACGACGATGGTGTTCTCGCTGAGAAACACCGAGTCCGACGACGGCCAGGGTTGGCGTCCCTCGAGAAGTGTGTCCTTGACGGATTGAATCTTGCTTCCGAAGCCGGGGTCCGTGCTTGCGAACTTGAACTTGATCCGCGTACCGAGAAGTCGGAACACGTCCTCGTCCACCCACCGATCGGAGATCTCGCCAAAATCCATGTGCCCGTCACCGGCGCGATCAATGACGTCACCGTCCGAGCGAAACAGACTATACCGATATGTTGAGTACCGTCCCACACGCACGAGATCGTAGGTCTTCGAGAAGTCGATTTCCGGCATCGACTCGATGCGAGAGAGAATTCTGTTGGCGATGGCCAAGTCGTGCTGCTGGCCGCGCAGCAGCACGAGTTGCCGGACCAGGTCTGCCTGAACGAACACGACGAGCACGACGGCTGCTGCCGCAGCCGCCAGAGATCGGGGCAATTTCCCGGGCATGAAGCTGAGGACGATGGCAAAGGAAAAGGCGTGCAGGAAGGCAAGGCTCGAATTGTATCGATACTCGTAAATCGAACCATCCGGGGCGGCGAAGAGGAATACGGTCTTTGTTGCCACCACCATGGCCGGCCAGCAGAGGGCAACGAGGAAGAGTCTGAGGGGAGAGGCTCTTACAGCCCACAGGGATACGACTACGCCCAACGCCAGAAAGACCAGTAGAGTCATTTTGATGGGCCAGAGCAGGTCCGGCTGGGTCTGCCAAAGGTGTGAGAAGGCGACCGTCGCCACTTCCATTAGTCTGCCCGGAATCTCTGCCAGCGATGTCGTGGTGATGGACCGTGGGGGGCTGATGTCGAGAATGCGGAGGCTGATGGCATAGCTGATGCCACCGATTCCGGTCGCGAGGGCTCGGGCTAGGACCGTCTGCAGGACCGGGCGAATGTCGCCCCGACCTGAGTCCTTGGCGAGACCTGTGACCGCCGCGCCGGCCGCTATCAGAACGACGATCCCCAGAGATGCCTGATATGTAGCCATAGTCAGCATGACCAGGACCGCGCCGGCGCTGATCCTCAGGACGGATGGTCGATTGCAGACATACATTGCGCCAGCGGCGAACAACCAGGCGAGAAAGAACAGCGGGGTCATGAAGCTGTAGTAGAAGTGGCTCAATGCCGCCGGGAAAGCAACGATCAACCCTGCGGCTAGGGCCTTGCCAACGCCAGCCCTAGGAATCTCCCAGGTTCGAAGAGCCAGGATCGCTGCGCCGGCGGCGAGAACGATACCCAGCAGCGGCAGGAAGACCGGGACGTCCGCGTCGTAGTGCAGCAAGCCGAGGTAGGGAGCGACCCAGCGTCCGGAGCTCATCTGCTCGTTCGGGTGGAGCCACGGAAGTCTCAAAGCATGGTTGTTCAGGAGCTGCTGGGAAACGAAGACGTAGTAGGCGATGAATCCTGTGGCCAGCGCGAACAGCACCGTTCGCCTCTCCTGGGAGAAGATGGATCGGCTAGCGGCAGATTGAATGTAGCCGAGCAGGTCGAAATCGAGGACCGATCTCAGGTTCTTTCCAATGCGGTTCAATGGAGGGTTCCGGTTGTAGCGACGGGACTAAGCGGCTCGTTGGGCTGGACGGCTCTGGCGAATGTCGCCGGTCTCCTGGTTGGGGTGACAGCACACTACGGACGAATCGAACTCGGACTGAATGCTGCTCCTTGCGCTTTTCAGGTGGATCGGGCTCTGAATGTGCACGGAAGTCAGGCCCGTCGGAGTCTCGAATGTCGTACTGGAAACGATTCGCTGCTCCATGGGCAGGAGTTGCCTGCCAGCCGGCTGCGGGTAGTCAAGATGTTCGACGGTGTGGGTCGAATCTGCCGGACCGAAGGGCTGGACACTGTCCAGCGGCCGAGTTGCGCCGACGCGCCTTGGCACGTTCTCGACCGGGGCGCCGTGCTCGTTGAGCGACTGGCTGCTTTCTAACGCCAACTGGGCCGGAATCCGGTCCAGCTTGATCTGCAGCCGCGAGCTGACGATTCGGACGCCGCTGGCAGTCGCGGCACCCAGGAAGAAGTCATGGGTGGCCATGACTGCCCGCCGACGTAGGCTGCGTCCGATTTGATCGGACCGGCGCACAATATCCCCAGCCGGCCCCTGAACCCGCCGCTCCGAGAAGGCACTGATCAGCATTACCGGATCCTCGCACGCGAACGGCGGTAGAGGTTATCAGAATCCTCCAGCATAGGCTGCTAGATTCCATGGTCGAGGGAGGTCGGTTACCATTCCCCGTCGGTGAGTATGAGCAAAGGCGGAATGCGCATCATGGTAACGGGCGGCGCCGGATTCATCGGCTCCGCGCTGGTCAGGCACCTGGTTTTGGAGCGGGGTGACCAGGTTTGCACGATCGACAAACTGACCTACTCCGGCAGCGTCGCCAACCTGGACGCCGTTGAGGCGTCGCCGTTGCACGAACTGGTCGAGCTGGACATCTGTGACGGACCGGCCGTGCGTGAAGTGATGCTGGATTTCCGTCCGGATGCGGTGCTGCACCTGGCGGCGGAATCCCACGTCGATCGCTCGATCGATGGGCCGGAGGTGTTCGTGCGTACGAACGTCCTGGGAACCTGCAACATGCTTCAGGCGGCGCTGGAGTTGCACCGCGGGTCGTCCGGGGGCCTGCGGTTTGTGCATGTGTCCACCGACGAGGTGTTCGGCAGCCTGGGTGAATCGGGGTATTTTCTGGAGGACGATCCTTACCAGCCGAATTCTCCGTATTCTGCGACGAAAGCGGGCGCGGATCATCTGGCTCGGGCCTGGCACGTGACATTCGGGTTGCCGGTGGTCGTGACCAACTGTTCCAACAACTATGGCCCGCGTCAGTTTCCCGAGAAGCTCATTCCCCTCACAATTCTGAATGGGCTCGCGGGCAGAGCGTGTCCAGTCTACGGTGATGGTCGTCAAGTTCGAGACTGGCTGTTTGTAGAAGATCACGTAACCGGGCTCGTGCTTGCCATGGAAAAGGGCGTGCCCGGGCGGTCCTATAACTTCGGCGGACGTGCGGAACGGCGCAACATCGAGGTCGTTCGGGCTGTTCTCGAAAGCGTGGCCGACTGTTCCGGAAAGAGCCGTTCCGAACTTCTGGACCTGATAGAGTTCGTCAGTGACCGGCCCGGTCACGACCGCCGCTACGCCATTGATCCCACCCGCGCAGAGTCGGAGCTCACCTGGCATACCAGCGTGGATTTCGAGGAAGGTATTCAGCGTACGGTTCGATGGTATCTGGATAATCGGGAGTGGTGCGAAGCCATGTCCCGCCGGTACGGTGGTGACCGGCTCGGCAAGGCCGGGGTGGCGTGAGCAACTCGGCCCAGAGCAAAGGCATTGTGCTCGCGGGAGGGCACGGCACACGCTTGTATCCGGTCACGCGCGCCCTGTGCAAGCAACTTCTGCCGGTCTACGACAAGCCGATGATCTACTACCCCCTGAGCACGCTCATGCTGGCACAGGTCCGAGAGATCCTGGTCATTTCGACGCCTTCGGATACGCCCCGCTTCGAGGCGATGCTCGGCGATGGCAGTCAGTGGGGATTGTCCATTAGCTATGCGGTACAGGAACGGCCGTGCGGCTTGGCAGACGCCTTTCGGGTCGGTGCCGACTTCTTGGACGGTTCACCCTGCGTAATGGTTCTCGGAGACAACATCTTCTTTGGTGACCAACTCTCTAGACTGCTCAGGCAGAGCGTGGAGCAGAATCGTGGCGCCACTGTCTTCGCGTACCGGGTCAAGGACCCGGAGCGATTTGGTGTGGTCAGTTTCGACGAACGTGGCAAAGCGACCGACATCGTCGAAAAGCCGAGCAATCCCGAGTCGAATTACGCCGTGACGGGCTTGTATGTCTATGACGAGAGAGTCGTTGAGCTGGCATCCGCGCTGAGCCCGTCTGCGCGGGGCGAATACGAGATTACGGACCTGAACAGAGTCTATCTAGATCGGGGCGAACTGGACGTCAGAGTCATGGGCCGCGGAATGGCTTGGCTCGACACCGGAACGCACGACTCGCTGCTCGAGGCCAGTCAGTTCGTCCAGACGATCGAGCACCGCCAGGGGCTCAAGGTGGCTTGTCTGGAAGAGATCGCCTGGCGCTTGGGCTGGATCGACGATACCCAGGTTTCGAGGATCATCGAGTCTATGGGTTCGTCCAGCTATAGTGATTACCTTGCGGACCTGATACAGCGCGAGGATCGCCGTGGTTTCGGATGGCCTTCCGACGCCACTATCTGAGTCATCGACTAGGTAGTCGAATCGAGATTTCCCCTCATGCGGTTTCGCAAGCGTCTGGTCACCGGTATTGATCTGCTCGCAGGGGTGCCCATTCTTCTGCTGAGGCACAGGCGAGTGTTCCTCGCGAAGTTCAGGCGGTGCCTCAGTCTGAACGCCGATGGATTGCGGGACCTGGTGTTGTGGGGCCGGGAGGTGCTGGCGTTCGAACGCCGATTCAGCTTGGTGCGTTACGCACTCTGGATCGTTCGGGAACAAGTCGGCAATCGACGGCTGAACCCAGGTCCCGCAGGCACTGTAGCCGACGTTATCGTCGCGGTAGATGGCTTCATACCACGCAAGCAGGTGGAAGCGGCCGACGCTGAGTTTCTCATGATCACGTCGCCGGAAGCCACGCTTGCTGATGGTGCAATCGTCGAGCTGGCGGCGGCCGCGCGGCGGAACAATGCGGATCTCGTCTACAGCGACGAGGACGCGATGTCTAAAGGATTGCGAACGACACCCCGCTTCAAGCCCGAGTTGTCGCTGGACCTTCTGCGGACAGAGGACTATATCGGCCCGGTGTTTCTGGTTCGCGCGGCGGCCGCCAAGGATGCTATGAGAACGTCCCGCGAGAATTCCGGCTGTTCACCGTTCGAATTGCTCCTGGGGCTGATTGAAGCCCGCGCATCGATAGTTCGGGTCGCAAGGGTGCTGGTGCACTGGCACCGGCCCAGAATCGTTGCACTCTCCGAAGAGCAGCGATGCGCAATTCTGCGCCGTCAGGCAACGCTGCCGCCGGGTCTGCTTGGGGAGCAATTCGCATCGCGTGTAGATTGTCTAGTGTCGATCATCATTCCGACCAAGGATCGGGTCGATCTGCTGAAACCGTGCCTGGACAGCCTGTTTCGCAGCAAGTCGGAAATACCGTTCGAAGTGATAATCCTGGACAATCGCTCGGAACTCGAAGAGACCAGGCAGTGGCTGAAGTCCGCTGCGTCCATGCATTCCGGGGTGAGAATCGTTCCTGCGGATTTTCCTTTCAACTGGTCACGGCTGAATAACCTCGGTGTGACATACGCGCGGGGTAATCTGCTGCTGTTCCTGAACAACGACATCGAAGCGATCCGGCCCGGCTGGATAGAAACGTTGGCAGATGTGGCCTCTAGGCCCGACGTTGGAGTGGTCGGGCCTCTGTTGTACTTCCCGGACAATACCGTTCAGCATGCCGGTGTCGTGGTCGGTCTTGGTGGATACATAGACCATGTGTATGCAGGCTTTCCGGCGGATGCGACCCCTTCGTCGCTTTTCGTGTCGCCATTTGCGCGGCGCAACGTGCTGGCCGTCACGGGTGCTTGTCAGATGGTTGAGAAGGCCAAATTCGACCGTGTAGGCGGGTTCGACGAATCTCTCCCCATCTGCGGCGATATCGGCCTCAGCCTGGCGCTGATCGACGAGGGGCTGGTGAACGTCTACGAGCCAGATGCCGTGCTCATACATCACGAGTCGGCCTCTCGGCCACGGGTTCCGATCGCGCCGGAAGAAATGGCAGCGCTCGAACCGCTGGCCTCGCGTTATCTCACAGCAGGTGACCCGTATTTCAATCCGAACCTGTCGCTTTCGTGCCGGATGCCGGCGCTCGGATGTCCGGCATCGGCTGGAGTAGTCCATTGAAGTTCGTAGAGTGCGATCTCAAAGGTGTTTTTCTGATCATTCCGCAGGTTCACGAAGACGAGCGGGGTTACCTGATCGAGACTTACCGTGAAGTAGACTTCGAGCGGATCGGATGTCCGCGCTTCGTTCAGGACAATCTATCCCGTTCTAAGCGGAGAGTACTGCGTGGCATGCACCTTCAGCTCGAGAAGCCCCAGGGAAAACTGATTCGCGTTGCAAAAGGTCGTATCTGGGACGTCGTTGTCGATGTGGATCCTGCTTCAGAGGCATTCGGCCAATCCTATGGGGTTGAACTCTCGGAAGAGAATCGGCTGGCCCTCTACGTTCCTCCTGGCTTTGCCCATGGATTTCTAACCCTCTCTGAAGTCGCCGACGTCAGTTACAAGTGCACCAGCTACTATGATCCAGACACTCAGATCGGTCTGGCATGGGATGATCCCGACCTGGCTCTAGAATGGCCAGAGGATGACCCGATCCTGTCCGCCCGGGATCGATTGAATCTGTCACTGCCGGAATTCCTGGCAAAGCTGGAGGCCCGAAAGCTGTGAAGATCGGATTGCTCGGCGGGACAGGTCTGCTGGGCCGCGCCTTTAGCAGAGTTGCCAGATCTGCCGGTCATCACCTGGATGCTCCCTCCAGGGGGCAACTCGACATTGTCGATGCCGGTGCCGTAGATCGATGGGTACGCACCTCACGTTCGGACGTGTACGTGAACTGCGCGGCATTCACGGCGGTGGACCTGGCCGAGATCGATCGGTCCTCTGCCTTCGCAGCCAATGCCGAAGGGCCTGGCAATCTGGCGCGGTCGGTCGAGAGGTCAGGGAGCCGCATGGTCCATATCTCGACGGATTTCGTGTTCGATGGCCTCAAGGGTGAACCCTATGTCGAGTCGGATCTGCCGAGCCCTATCAATACCTACGGCGAGAGCAAACTCGGCGGCGAGCAGAGGTGCCTCGATGCCTGCACGCGCTTGCGTATACTTCGGGCGGGGTGGCTGTTCTCTGACTCCGGCGGCAGCTTCGTCCGTACTGTGTTGCTTCGAGCCCTGCACGGCGAGGACTTAGCTGTAGTCGACGATCAGGTCGGCGGACCGACCGATGCTTCTCAGCTCGCGCAATGCCTGCTTCTATTCTGCGAAACGGACTTCGACGATGCCCATGTGGTCCACATTCCAAGCGAGCCCTATGTATCATGGTTCGAGTTCGCTAAGTGTGTCGTCGAATCGGCTCATCGGCAGAACCTGATACCGAATCTGCCTCAGGTTCGAGCCATCACCTCTGACCAGCTCGGTCTGGCGGCCCGGCGTCCGAGGGACTCCCGGTTGGCAAGCACAAGGTTGCAGAAAATGTCGGAATGCCGGCCCCTCGACTGGCGGAGGAATCTTGCCCGGGTCGTTGCTTTCCTGGTGTCCAGAGATTCGTTCCAAGAGGGAGTATCGTGACTGAGAGTTCCAAAGTAGCCCTGATCACCGGGATCACTGGGCAGGACGGCTCCTATCTGGCCGAGTTCCTGCTCGAGTCCGGTTATGAAGTCCATGGCATCAAGCGGCGCGCGTCCCAGTTCAATACGCAACGCATTGACCACTTGTACGAAGATCCACATGACATCGATCGTCGGCTGGTTCTGCACTACGGGGACCTCACGGACACCTCCAGCCTGACGCGGATCATTCAGGACATCCAGCCGGACGAGGTGTACAACCTCGGCGCGCAGTCTCACGTTGCTGTTTCCTTTGAGGTGCCGGAGTATACGGCGGAAGTGGATGCCATTGGCTGTCTGCGCTTGCTCGAGGCGATACGCTTTCTCGGGCTGCAAGATCGAACGCGTTTCTACCAGGCTTCGACGTCGGAGCTATATGGGTTGGTCCAAGAGACGCCGCAGCGGGAATCGACACCGTTCTATCCGCGTTCGCCGTACGCAGTGGCGAAGTTGTATGCGTACTGGATCACCGTCAATTATCGCGAGGCATACGGCTTCTATGCGTGCAACGGGATCCTCTTCAATCACGAGTCGCCCCGGCGCGGCGAGACATTTGTGACCAGGAAAATCACACGAGGTTTGGCAAATATCGCTCTGGGCATCGAGCAGTGTTTGTACCTGGGTAATCTGGATGCGTTGCGCGACTGGGGGCACGCCAAAGACTATGTGCGCATGCAATGGATGATGTTGCAGCAGCCGGAGCCGCGTGACTACGTAGTCGCAACTGGAAAGCAATGTTCCGTACGGGATTTCGTGGCATTGACGGCAGCCGAGTTGGGGATGACGCTGGACTTCGATGGCAGCGGCCCTGATGAGGTGGGTCGCGTTGCTGACGTCGACCGGGATCGTTGCCCCGGCGTCGAGGTAGGGCAGCAAGTCATCTGTGTAGACCCGCGTTACTTCCGGCCCAGTGAGGTAGAGACTCTGTTGGGAGACCCTGCTAAGGCCAAGAAAGAGCTCGGTTGGCAGCCGGAAATATCCATAGAGGAGATGGTCAAGGAAATGGTGGCTCACGACCTCGATCAAGCCAAGCAGCAGGCGCTGCTGAATTCGCACGGCTACTCGACGAGCCGTTCGACGGAACGCTAGATCGACTCTCTGATAAACGATCGGATGACTGGAATGCCGAAGAAAGTTTTCGTGGCGGGCCATCGCGGAATGGTCGGAAGCGCTCTCGTCCGGATCCTGGAAAAGCGGTCGGACGTTGAGTTGATCCTGCGTCGTCGTGATGAGCTGGATCTCACGGATCAACGTGCTGTCGAGGCGTTTTTCCGCGAGCAGCCGCTGGACGAGGTATATCTCGCGGCAGCGCGAGTTGGTGGCATTCGCGCGAATGACACGTTTCCGGCCGACTTCATCCTTGAAAATCTGTTGATTCAGAACAACGTGATTGGCAGTGCCTGGCGCGCCGGGGTCGGCAAGTTGCTGTTCCTGGGATCTTCCTGCATATATCCGAGGCTGGCAGAGCAGCCAATGCAGGAGGATGCGTTGCTGACGGGCACCCTGGAGCCTACCAACGAGCCCTATGCCATTGCCAAGATTGCCGGGATAAAGCTGTGCGAATCTCTGAATCGCCAGTACGGCACCGACTATCGCTCCGTCATGCCGACCAATCTCTACGGGCCGGGAGACAATTTCCACCCGGAGGACAGCCACGTCGTACCGGCGCTCATCAGGCGATTCCACGAAGCGTCGCGCGATCGTGCCGAGGAGGTCGTCGTCTGGGGGAGTGGCACCCCAATGCGTGAATTCCTCCATGTGGACGACATGGCAGAAGGGAGTGTCCACATGATGGAAGTTGGGCGAGAGGAGTTCTGGCGTCGCGTGCCGGCGAGGACGTCCCATGTCAATCTAGGCACCGGAAGCGACTGCACCATTCGTGAGCTTGCGGAGACTGTGGCTCGTGTCGTCGGCTACCAAGGTGCACTTCGCTTTGATGCGTCGCGCCCTGATGGAACGCCCCGCAAGCTGCTGGATGTCGGCAGAGCTGCGGAGCTCGGCTGGCGTGCCCGCCGGACTCTGGAGAGCGGCCTGCGCTCGACATACCAGTGGTATTTGGAGAACGAGGATGAGGCCCGAGGGTGAGCCTGAATCCAGCGAGGTGGGACGTGATTGGTCCGGCTCGAGGACCGACGAGCTGTCTGACGAGCATGATGAGATCGAGCAGTTGCGAAACCGACTCGCCGAATGCGAGCGAGAACTGGAAGAGAAGAATCGCGCGCTGGCCAAGGCGTGGCACCGATGTCTGAGGCGTGAAGGTGGTTCCGTGGCCATGCGCTGGCGGCCACGAAGCACCGGCCGCCGATCCGGCCTGATCACTCGTACCAGCAGCTTCCTGGCAAGGGCTTCACGCTGGTCACGCAGGGAGGTGCCTTACCTGCTTGGTCAGGTCGGTCGCCTGGCGGTTGGTCGGCGTGACGAGTTTCAGAAGGCACGAACCCGCCACCGTCAGCGGCTGCTCGTCATGCGCTCTGGGCTATTCGATGGCTCCTGGTTTCGGGCGCGTTACCCGGAACTCGATGTCGATGATCCACTGGACTTTTTTCTCGATCACGGGGGAGCGCACCGGCTGTCGCCTGGACCATTCTTCAACAGCCAGGAATACGCCCAGGCTCTTGGTCTGTCGCGGGACGTAAATCCCCTGCTGCACTATCTCGAGTCCCAGCCTAGGTGAGAATTCTCATTGTCCTGCCCGGTTCCGTGAACTCGAACAACGGCTTCCACGCACAGGAGTTCGCGATGCGGCTGACGGCCGTCGGGGCGGAAGTTGCGGTTGCCTCGAACGATCCGATTGATTCCATTTCGACCGACAAGCCATATCGCATGCTTTCACACGACGAGCTCCGGGACGCTGACCCGTTCGGAGATGTCGGGGGGCCGAGTGTGGTACATGCCTGGACCCCGAGAGAGGGCGTACGCCGATTGTGTTCCGTCGTTTCCGGCCGTTGGCCGGATGCGGCAGTCGTTGTGCATCTCGAGGACGATGAGGAACTGCTAACCGAACTCTCGATTGGAATGCCGTGGCAGGAGTTGCTCAGTTTGCCGCCTCAACGCCTCGACCAGCTCACAGTTGAAAGCATCTACCATCCCCGGCGCGGTCCTGAATTTCTGGCGACCGTCGATGGGTTGTCCTGGGTGATCGAGGGGCTGGGCCGCTTCAACCCCGGCGGCCTGGCTTCGCTGCGTTTGCCGCCATTGGCCGACGAGTCGCTGTTTCATCCCAGGCCGCTCAATCGGCAGCTACGGCACCAGCTCGGCATTCCGGCGCGCCACATGGTCATCAGCTACTGCGGCAACGTCCATGCGGCGAATCGAGCTGAGGTGGAGGTGCTCTATCGGGCGGTCGATACGCTAAATCGGCTTGGTGTGCCGACCACGTTATTGCGATCGGGAAGTGGTTGGGTATCGGGCATGGCGGGTGTCTCGTCGGCTCATGCGATCGAGCTGGGCTGGGTTGAGCGCGAATCCATACCCGATATCCTTGCTGCTGCCGACGTTCTCGTTCAGCCCGGAGTTCCGGGGCCGTTCAACGACAACCGAGTTCCGTGCAAACTGCCGGAGTATTTTGCCATTGGTCGTCCGGTAGTCCTGCCGAAAAGCAATCTCGGTCTGATCATGCAGCATGGTGTGGACGCGTACGTCGTCGAACGGGCAGATGTCGACGGCGTCGTACGCGCAGTGCAGGCGCTTGCCGGCGCTCGCGAGCTGCGCCATCGCCTCGCAGAGGGGGCCGTTGCCGTCTACTTGAGACGCCTTCGTGAGTCGGACTTGGGGGTCCGGGCCGTTCAATTCTATGGCGCCGTTTGCGCGGCGAGAGTCCGTCCGGCTTGACGTGCGAAATCGGCGAAGTCGTCTTTGATTCCCCTGCGCTCATGCGACAGATTGCCTCTATCGTCGATGTGCACAGTAGCCGCCGACAGCTCGTCGCGGCGCTCGAAAAGTGATCTGAATGCCGACAGGCGCTGGTCACGGTTCAAAGTCGAGTCGATCTCGTCTGCATAGGCATTGGCCTGGTCGACGGACATCTGGCCAGGGCGCTGCCGGAAGGAACCGAGCGGCTCCGATACGTGGTAGAGATTCGCGTGCATCGCGAATTCACGCCAAAGTCGCCAGTCACCGGCAAGTCTGTGGCCGGCGAGGCAGTGCCGGCAGCAGAACCACAGCCAATATCGAAAGAACGTGCCTTCCTGTTGGAGGTGATTCCAGAGCAGACCGTCACACAGCCCAGCTCGGACGATCTCGGTGGATGGCGGTGTGTTCCGTTCGAGAACGAGCCTACCTTCCTGGTCGATCACCCGGGCAGGCCCCGTCAGCCAACTGATCGTTGAATCCGACTCGAATATTTGTATGATTCGAGAGATCGAGTTTGGCATGATCAGGTCATCGGAATTAATCCAAGTGAGCACGTCGGACGGGCGCGGACGCAGCTGATCGAAGCCTCGTGCCAGGGCATGGTACATTCCAAAATCCGGAGCGCTGGACCAGGAGAAGCGAATTCCTGCGGCATCATCGCTCAGGCGCTCCGACCATCTGCGGAGCACTTTCAGTGTATGGTCGGTCGATGCGCCATCCTGGACGTGATATCGGACTCTGAATGGTCCCTGTTGACCTGCAACACTTCCAATCGTTTCGTCGAGTGTGTCGGCGGCATTGCGGCAGGGTGTAACGATGTACACCGTGGGGAGGTCGTCTGATGCGTCTGATGACAGTAGTCTCGGCGGGACGCCGGCGCGTGTCATGTTTTACCCTCCGGAAACGGGTTTACTCTAGCATGAATGAAAGCGCGCACCATGAGCCTTGAGGCATCTTCAAGGATTCGTGGCCAATCTTCCGATGCGGCGGGTGGACCGCTGGTCATAGTTGCAGGCGCGCCTGGCCGTGCATGGGAGGTGCTCGCCGGTCGTATCGACTGTCGCCCGCTGTCGGACGAATTCATCAAGGCGTGCCAGCCGTTGGTGAACGACGGGGCGATGCAGGATGTCTCGTCTTCCAGACAGGTGGCTGCGGCCGAGCTCGATACGGAAGAGCGGGCCCGTATCCGCGGCCGTCTGTCAACGGAAGCTCTTGCCGGCGGCGTTGTTGCGGACCGAGCCAACGTTTTGCTGCTGGAGTATTGGGCCGACAGCCATCCGGACACCGGCTTTCTGATGTTCTGCCCCCCGCCTGAGTGGGAGGTCGCGGTTGCTGCAGAAGCCGGGCACAATCCGCGCGACAGGCTTGCTCATTGGTCGGAGTGCGCCACCATATTGCTGAGCTTCTACCGACGACACCGCCGCAGGTCCCTGTTGCTGGATCCCATTGCCGGTGCCAGCGACCCCGGCGGATTGGCTGAGGCTTGCCGCTCTCTTGGCGTCACCATTCGAATAGAAGACCTGTCGGGAGAGTTTCCGGACCCGGGGCCAGCTGCGCTATACATCGCGGCCGGCATGGTGGAGAAGGACGAGGCGTTGCGAAGGCTGAAGCTCGAAGTGGAAGCCAGCACGTACCCGATAGGAAAGCCCCTGGAGCTTCCGTCCGCGACCGATGCTTTGCATGGTGTATTGCGGGGAGAGCAGGCACCAGAAGAGCGCCCGATGCCGGTGGGTCCAGGTCCGACGCCCTACGCCTTGTCAATCCGGGAGAGACGTGGCGGTGACGCGCGCATCGACATGAGCGGCCTGTCGCCGGAGCAGCTTGAGCGGGAAAATCAGCTGCTCCGCGAACAGGTTCTACGCCTCCAGTCGGAGCTGGATCGAGCATCGCCGAGGGCCGGTTCAGCCGGCAGCCACCGCCAGCAAGAGACCCTTCCTCAGCCTTCTGAAAGGAAGCCCGAACGAGAGGGCGACGCGCATGTCTCCCGAGGCCTTTTCGCGCGGTATGCGCGGAGACGCAGAATTCGTAGTCACTTGCGTCTTATCAGAAGATCGGGGCTCTTCGACGAGTCCTGGTATCTGAAGCGGTATGCCGACGTTGCAGATTCTGGCATGGACCCGATGCTGCATTATCTACTGCACGGTGGTCTTGAGCTGCGGGATCCGTCTCCTGACTTCAACACCAGAAAGTTCTTGTCAACGCCGGACGGACGGCAGTGTGGCAACGAGAACCCGCTGGTGCATTACCTGAAAACCCGCAAGAGCTAGTGCCGTGAGCAGCAAGTCTGAACCTCTCGTACCCGCCGACGGCTTGGTCATTCGCATTGGCGTCGGCAGTGCTGCTGCAGGCCATCCCGGTGGCATTGAAGCAGTTCGCGGCCAGCGGTTGGTTCTGGTGGACGCAGATACTGGAGTCATCGAAGAACTGGCTCGGGTCGCTCCTGGCAATGGCGTTGAGCTACGATGTTCTGCCGTTTCCGGCGCTGACGCTACCCGGACCCTGTACCTGTGCAACATTCCATCGGCCAATTCGCTGAACCCACCCACCGGAATGCGAGAACTGTATCCCGGCCTCAAGGTCATCGAAGAGAGGCGCGTTCAGACCATTGCCGTCTCCACGCTGCTTGAGGACGTAGATCTCTCCGGATCCGGTCGGAACCGGCTAGTTCTGGATGTCGGCGGTGAAGAGCGCGCCATTCTTGATGCTCTCCGGCGGAGCAGCCTGCTGGACAAGTTCCACGTCGTGGAGGTCCGATGTGGTGAAATTGCCCTGTTCGAGTCTTCGATGACCGTCAGTGAGTTGCGGCGCTGGATGACGGAAGCTGGATTCGCCTACAGGAGCCGAGACGATTCACTCGACCCGGACTTACCCCTTCTCACGTTCGACCTGAGCGCCGATCGACATGAGGCAAGGTTGTTGCAGTCGGAGCTGAAGGCGACCAAGGACGCGCTTCAGAACCAAAGGGAAGTGAACTCCAGGTTGGAAGCGGAACTGGAGGTGTCGAGCAAAGCCGCAGCGAAGTCGGCGAGCCTGAGCGAAAGGCTGGACGAGATGACTCTCGAGGCAAGGCGCCGTGGAGAAAGAGTCACGGAAATGGAGAAGAAGCTTGCAGACATGACGATAGAGCGTGACAGTTTGAAGGTCGAGCGTGACACGCTTCAGCAGAACCTGGACGACCTCAAGACTCGCCTCGAGTCGGCGGAGCGGGATGCGTCACAGTCTGGACGTAGGCAGCAAATGCTCGACGAGGAGCTTGTGCGCGCTGAAGCTCAGCTCGATCTGATTGCCGACGTTCTGATTCGGGATAAGTTGCTTTAACGTCATGGCTGGTTCTCCAAAGAAACCTGAGGATTCCGCTGTTCGCCTCGGCCGGGATGAATATGCGTTCTCCGATGCAGACCTCGTGGAAGGGCATGCGGCCGATGAAGTCGCTACGTTGTCACAGGCGCGCACCTATTGGTTGTTTGGGGACTGGCAGACACTGGGCCAACTGGATGTCGAATCCCTCGAAGATCATCAGGATCGAGCGCAGTTTGCCTTGCTCGCGGCCAGCGCACATCAGCAGATGGGCGACTCGGACCGGGCGCGGGAGTGCGTGAGGCTGGCTCTGGGATGGGGGTGTCCGGAAGGCATAGTCGCGAGAATTCTCGTGGCTGGAGTGCACAACACGCTTGCGCGGGCCGCGGCATTGAAAGGCGACAAGGCCCGCCTGGCGCGCCACTTCGATCGAGCGGTCGCAGGCGTGGACCTGAACCGGAGCCATGACCGATCGCTTGTCGTGCACGCCCGCACCGTTAGGGAAATGGCGAGCCTTGGGCTACTGCCGGAAGCCGCGGCTGTCTTAGGCGATCAGCTTGCTGCCGCATCCAAGCAGCAGGACGTGCGCCCGGAGGCGGGTAGGGCTCGCCTTAAGATGCTGGAGACCGAACTGACGCTACTCCGACAGGAACTCTCTCTTCTTTACACCCGGGGAGCACCATCGCCGCCGGCCCTTGAGGCGGAAGATGAGGAGCCTGTCGACGAGCGGGCCCTCGCCCGGAGGTCGCCCTCGCAGCTTGGCCAGGACCTCTGGGTGCTGAAGCAGTCGGGATACAAGCGCAATGGCTTCTTCGTGGACTTCGGTGCCACGGATGGTGTGTTGCTGAGCAATACGTGGCTCCTGGAATCGGAATTCGGTTGGCGTGGAATTTGCGCTGAGCCGAATCCCGGGTTCTTCGCCGAACTGAAGGAGAATAGGCGCTGCACGCTGTCGTCGGCCTGCATTGGTGCAGTGACCGGCGAAGTCGTCGAATTCGTGCTTGCAGACGCTTTCGGTGGCATGGTCAAGCATATGGAAGACGACATGCACGGCGATACTCGGCGAGCCTACGCCGAGTTGCCCGAAAACGTCGTCTCACTCCGGACAGTTTCACTCGACGACTTGCTCAGGCAGAACGATGCCCCGCATCGGATCGACTACATGAGCATCGATACGGAGGGAAGTGAGCTGGAGATCCTGGAAGCGTTCCCATTCGACGACTGGGACGTGCGGCTCCTGACCGTGGAGCAGAACCGGAGCGAAAAGAAGTTCGCCATTCGGAATCTACTTCGCAGGCATGGCTATGACTATCGTGAGGTGGACTGGGAAGACTGGTACTTCCGGACGGATGAGCCGGCATCGAAGGCTTGATGGGGTGAAGCAGTGAATGTCTATGTAGTTACTCCTTGCTTCAACGCCGGTGATGTGATCGACAGAACCGTGGCCAGTGTCCTGCTGCAATCGGGAGATGTCGACATCCACTACCACGTCCAAGACGGGGGCTCCGACGACGATACCGTTGAGCGCGTTAAGCGTTGGATAGGTCTCTGCGAAAGAGGCGATCTGCCCTTGATGTGCCGCAGCGTGACCATGACGATGGCCTCGGAATCCGATGCCGGCATGTACGATGCCATCTTCAGGTCCTTCGAGCGGCAGATGCCGCTGTCCCGTGACTGGATGACCTGGATAAACGCTGGAGACGTGCTCACGCCCAGCGCATGTCCCCTATTGGTACGAGTCGAATTCGACGAAGGCCTTCGACATCAGGTGCACTGGCTGACCGGCGCTGCGGCCACGAGCGCGAACGATGTTCAGACCTCTCATTCAGACAGGTTTCACTCCAGCGAGATAATCGAGAAGGGGTTAGCGGACGGTCGTCATTGGCACTTCGTTCAGCAGGAGGGAACGTTTTTCAGAGGGGAACTGTGGAACTCGGTTGACATACGGGACGGATTTGCGGGCTTGCGCCGAGCGGGCGACTGGAACCTCTGGCGCATGTTTGCCGAACTCGAGGAGATTCACCAGTTCCGATATCCGCTTGGGACGTTTGCCTTCGCTGAGGGGCAGCAGAGCCAGGCGTTGAGGTCGGAATACGAATCCGAGATTTCTGGCATCGTTCCTGAGGAGCATCGCCGCGATGCTTTCTACGCGCTCGATGCGGACGAACTCGTCGCCCGATTCCTCCGTCCTGAGCTGCGCAGTGCTGAACTGCATCTGGATCGTGTATCAGCAACCAATGCGTACAAGTTCATTCGGGGAAAGCTGGAGTCGTGAGTCGGCGGTCGGCGAACGGTTCCGCGGGGACGGAACTACTTCGATGCGGCTCGGTGTTGGCCTACGATTCTCAGTGGCAATTCCCTGCGATCACCGAGCAGCATGCTTTCGACCGTGCGCTAGGTCTGATTCCCGATGTGCCTGGCCTCATCTACTTCGGTTTTCCGTGGGCGACCTATTTCGATCTCGCCAACAACAGCAAAGAGGAAGGGCTGAATCACCTGCAGAAGGTATTGTCTGCATGTCAGGTCCTTACGCGTGGGATGCGTCGTGTGGCGACGGTCTGTCAGCACATTCACCTCCTGCGCTATCAGCAGGCCATTGCGGATACGGGAATCACAGACGTTTTCTGGTCTCACGCAAGCGTGGACCTCACGCATCTTCCGGACTATCCGAGCGTGAGCGTGCACCCATTCCCGCTGTACCCGGTGCAGGCCATCGAGCCGTTGCCCCAAGACATTCGGCGCGACAGGCTACTTTTTTCGTTTGTCGGGGCTCGGGCCAATGAGTGGTACCTGACGGACTCGAGAGATCTTTTGATCGATCTTCTCGGGGGGCACCCCGATGGTTGCGTGGTGGCTCGTGATAACTGGCATTACAATCGCATCGTTTACGATCATCAGATCTCGCGCCTCGACATTGGTGCTCAGGAACTCGTGGACGTAGACGCCTCGCAAGAGTTCCGGCGGATCATGGCTGAGAGCACGTTTTCGCTTTGCCCGTCCGGTTCGGGGCCTAATTCAATCAGGCTCTGGGAGTCGATCGGCCTCGGGTCGATTCCGGTCGTCCTGTCTGATCGGTATGCGCATCCCGGTGAAGATGCATTGTGGCACGAGGCTGTCGTGACATGTGGCGAGAACGAAGCGGACATCATGGCGCTTCCGGCTCGGCTTGCGGAGCTCGCAAAGGATCGAGAGGGTATGGAGAGGCGCCGTCATGCCTTGCGCCAGCTATGGCATCTGTACGGGCCCGAAATATTCATTTATGACATTCAGAAGTGGGCACTTCGCTGGAGCGCTGCGGCTGCAGCGCCGCAGCTGGATCAATCGGCTTTGCATCGTCTTGCCACCGAGTATCTGAATGGGTCCGATTCCAGAGGGTTCGTGCTGGGAATCATCAGTCGATTGCTGGTCAGCCCTGACAGTCTTCTGGAGAAACTGAACTCGCTCGACGTCGTTCATACGGCACTGTCGAAGGCACTCGGCGACTCCCAGGATCCGGATGTCCGCCGCCTTCGACAGGCTCTGCGCATGCAGATCGAACGCATACCGGAGTCACTGGCGCAGCAGTTGTGAGTTTTTCGACCGTGAGAGTCGCTCTGTTCGGACGACACAGTCACCGGACGCCACTGGCCTATCCGGCTTACCAAGGTATTCTGGGAGCGCGTGTTGAAATCGTAGCCGAGCCCCGGGACGCAGACCTTCTGGTAACCGGTTTCAGCCTGGATCTCAAGGAGAATGCGGATAGTCTGGTCGCGTTGCTGGACGATCGTCCCGATCTCCGTATCGTCGTCGTCTCAGAGGAGCCTCTGTGGGACAGCGTCTGGACCGAACATTTCTCTGTGCGGAACAGTTCATTGGAGCTTGCGGGAAGGCGCGTTTCCTTCACGCAGCTGAATCATTGCACCAGTTCGATCTTCGATTTCGAAAAATATCCCTACTTCATCACGACTTCCGATGATTTTTTCGTTCGATACGCGGCCCACTTTTCGCGCAATGTACGGCTCACACGCCGCGACATTGCCGATCTCTGGAGTACGGCAGCGTTGCACGCCGTGTTCATGGCTGAGAAAAGGGAAGATCCCCGTTACGATGTGACGCACGATGACGTCGGTGTCATCGGCCTTTCCTGCTACAGGACACGCGTGGCCAGTGCTTTCGATGGTGACCGTGTGCGGCGTGTGGGTCGGGGCTGGGATGACGCGGTGAGGCGCCAGGCGCTCCCGGACTGGCACCTTGACAAGCTGGTTTCCATTGACCGGCAGGCCTTACTGGTCTCGGCCATCGAGAACACCGTTCATCCACAATACGTGACCGAGAAGGTATTCGACGCATTCGCTTCTCTGGCCATGCCGATCTACTATGCACCTCCCGATCACCGGTTGCTCGGCCTCGTGCCCCAAGGCTCGTTTCTGAACGTTGCTGGTATGAGTGAGACCGAGGCCGCTGACGCCGTGCGGGATTTCTCAGCAGATGAGGATGCCGCGGATGCATACCTGGAGGCGCAGCGGCGGTTGTGCACAATATTCTCTCGACCTGACGATTTCCAGGCTGAGCGTGCTCGCGCTATAGACTGTCTGATGGCCGAATTGGAGGGCGTTGCGTAGCTGAGTTGCGGGTGCGCGGGGCCCCGTCAGCGCAGTGCGGATGACCATGAATGAAGCCGAGTTCGACAGATTCGCAGAGGAGTACTACCAGGATTTGGCTGCAAGCGTGGCCGTTTCCGGGGAGCAGCCCGAGTTTTTCGCCGCGTATAAGATAGAGGATCTAGCCTCCCGCGTGGCACGGTCTGGTGTGCATGCCTCGACGATATTGGACTTTGGGTCCGGAATCGGGTCGTCGGTACCTCATTTCCGCCGCCTGTTTCCCGACGCCGATGTGATCTGTGCCGACGTGTCGAGCAAGAGCCTGGAGATCAGTGCGTCCCGTTTTCCCGGCAGTGAGCGATATTTGAAGCTCGGCGGTGACACTATTCCCCTAGATAGTGGTTCTGTGGATGTTGCCTTCTCATCATGCGTCTTCCATCACATTCCGCAATGCGAACATCATAAATGGCTCGTCGAGCTGAGGCGGGTGGTTCGGCCGGGCGGAATGCTGATGGTGGTGGAACATAACCCCTACAACCCAGTGACTGTTCGAACGGTTCGTGACTGTCCGTTCGACGAGAATGCGGTCTTGATGACTGCGAAGACGTTACGACAGCGTTTCCTGGAAGCTGGGTGGAGTTCAGTCGATTCTTCGTACAGGTTGTTTTTTCCGAGGGCTCTAGCCTGGCTTCGTCCCTCGGAGAGGTTCATGTCCTGGCTTCCGTTCGGTGCTCAGTATCATGTCGCAGGCTGGAATATAGAGGAGTGATTTCGCGATTCAGCCGCGATAGCCAGTGGGTAGCGCATCTAGCTCGATTCGGAATCGTGGGGGCCTTCAACACCGTTCTCGGATTGCTCTGCATATTCATTGGACTGCACTACCTGGAACTTGGCGATGTCGAGGCAAATCTGTTCGGTTACGCGGTTGGTTTCACCGTGAGCTATGGGCTTCACCGATCGTGGACATTCCGCCACGAAGGCCCTGCACTCAGAAGTCTGATCAGATTCGGGCTCGTCATCCTCGTCGCCTACGGAAGCAATCTCGGGGCGATGATGATCGCTCACCGCTATGCAGGCTTGAATGTCTATTTGGCCCAGACCATAGGAGTCTTGGTCTATGTCACCATGAGTTTTTTCGGCAGCAGGCATTTTGCATTTCGACAGGCGTGAAGTAATGCTTTACCTGACAACCGTAACGCCCGTTTACCATGGCGCTGACACGCTCCGACGTCTTGCCGAGGAGTTGCGTATCGTTCGCGATCAACTGGAGCGTGAGAGCGCGCCTGTGCAGCTCGCTCAGGCCATATTCGTAGATGATGGATCGACGGATGGCTCGGATCAGGTTCTGCGGGAACTTCGGAGTGAGTATCCCTGGATCGAAACGATCACGCTGTCCAGGAACTATGGTCAGCACCCCGCGACAATGGCGGGCATTCTGCATGCGAGCGGGGATTGGGTAGCGACGTTGGACGAGGACCTGCAGCATCACCCTGCCCATCTACTGCCCATGTTGCAGGAAGCTGCAATGGCTTCTCGAGACATCGTGTACGCGATGCCGGATGCACCGGTCCATGGTTCCTTGTTCAGAGACGGTGCGTCGGCGCTCTACAAGTGGCTGATTGGAAGAGTGTCCGGAAATCGAAACGTTCAGTTCTTCAACAGCTTTCGAATGATGCGCGGAAGCATAGCCAGGGCAGCGAGCGCCGTCGCAGGACATCAGACCTATTTCGATCTCGCGCTGTCATGGTTCACGTCCAGCGTAGGCGTCCTACGTCTACCCCTCAAGGATCATCGCTACGCGGAAGGGCGCAGAAGCGGGTACCGGCTTCGTTCTCTGCTCAGCCACGGCCGGCGTATGCTTCAGAGTTCCGACCTCAAAATGGTGCGTCTCGGCGCCGTCATTGGGTTCGTTGCAATGGTCGTTGCGCTTCTGGCTCTGGTCTACACCATCGTAGTCCGCCTTGTTTTCCCCACCCTGGTCGAGGCGTCAGGGTGGGCATCGGTGATGGTCGCCGTGCTGTTCCTGGGGGGGATGAACGCGTTCCTGGCCGGGCTCGTACTCGAACACATGACAATCCTTTTGATGAAGAGCCACGGCAAGCCGACGTTCTTCGAGGTGGATAGGGATCAGGATAGCGTTTTGCGCGAATGGTTCGAGCGGCGCGGTGGTCAGCGGTGATCGTCTTCTCGTCCCCGAATGAGGGCCGGCGCCTGTTTGTCGTGATCGGCGCCGGTCTGGTCGGAAGCGCCGTCGCGTCTTGGCTCCGCCTGTCTTCTGGTCGAGCCGCTGTGTTTCCGACGCCGTGGCGTGAAGGAACGGCGGCTCTGGAGCGCCACTTTCTGACAATCCTGACTTCAGCGAACGTGACGCAAATGCAGGACATCGACCTGCTCTGGTCTGCTGGTTCAGGTGGCTTTGTGCTGTCCGATGAGGATGCGGACCGAGAAGCCGAGGCGTTTGAAGCCTGTCTGGCTGCCTTCAGCGCCATCCGTTCGCAGGTCGGCACGACATCCAGGGTTCGTTTCCATTTCGTCAGCTCTGCCGGGGGGTTGTTCGAGTCGCAACGCCTGGTCGACGGTTGCTCTTTGCCCGAACCGCTTCGACCCTATGGCAGACTCAAACTCAGACAGGAGCAACTTGCCGAAGTTGCGGTGGGAGCGAGCGATCTGCATGTCTACAGACTGTCCAGCGTTTATGGGAGGATCAGGCCTGGTCGGAGATCCGGCCTGGTGTCCACGCTGGTCTTCAATACGTTGCGCCAGCGGGTATCAACGATTCGAGGCAGGCTGGACACGCTGCGTGATTACGTCTGGGCCGATGATATAGGTCGGTACATATACGAGAGAATGATGAATCAGGACATTGGCGGGGACGTGGTGATACTCGCCTCCGGCCGGCCGGCATCGATTCATGATGTCCGGTCTCTGGTGCATCGGGTTTCTGGCAAGACGTCCTACATTCACTGCGCGAGCAGTGACAACGCAGAGCACATCACGTTCTCCCCCAGTGTGCTGCCAAGCGGATTCGAGGCGTCGTCAATGGAAACGAATGTGAGGCGGCTGATTGCGGATACGCTTCAGTCGGATATCGCATTCGTGGGCGAGTCCCGCTAACGCGAGGTCGAGATCAATCATGAAGACCCAGAATCCATGGCCCGGCAAGCTCAACACGTTGGGGAGGTTGCTCTCCAGCGGCGTTCCAATATCGGAAGTGGTCGATGTGGGAGTGAGGGAGTGCACCTTCGAGCTGATTAGGGCATTTCCCGGTCTGCATCATCAGCTCTTCGAACCTGTCAGCCTGTTCTTCGATCTGATAGCCCGGAACTATGGCCGTATCGAACACACGCTCCACCCAATGGCGTTGTCGGACGAAAACTCAGATGCCTATATCGTTCTGTCTGCACTCCGTCGGGATGGGGCCGTCACGCATGGACACATCTCATCGACGCCGGTAGAAGTGGATGGCCAAGTAATCGTCGAATGCCAGCCCGTTCCGATCCGAAGGTTCGATGATCTCGACGTGAGTCCGGCCGACGATTATCTGCTGAAGGTGGATGTGGACGGCAAAGATCTCAATGTACTTCGCGGATTCGGCGACAAGCTCGAATCTGCTTCGGTCGTCATGGTCGAAGCGACGCATTCGACTCTGCTTGAGCGTGCCGGGTACCTTGCGGGCCGGGGGTTCGAGTTGTTCGACCTTGTCGACCTCGTCTACTACGGACCCAGTCTCTATCAATTGGACGCGGTATTTCTGCGTCGCGATCTGTCTACCGAATCCGTGCGGCCCCCGATCGGTAACTTCGATCCAGAGAAGTGGCGCCCTCTCGCAGAGTAGACTCAGCCGATCAGTGGCTGATTCGCCAGCACCGGACCATCCCCTCGGCTCGGCAGTGAGTGAATATACGCCCGATAGCTCTCAAGAATTGCCGCGGGTTTCCCGGTTGCCCGCGTCTCGCCGTCCTCGATCCAGACGATCCGGTCACAGATGTCCTCCAGAACTCCCATGTTGTGTGACACGAGGACCACGGTTCTGTTGGATCGGATGATCTCCTGAATCGCCTTGGAGGATTTTTCCCGGAAAGACATGTCGCCGACGCCGAGGACTTCGTCAATGAGCAGGATCTCCGGGGCTGCAAAGTAGGCTACAGCGAAACCGAGACGAGCCTTCATGCCGGAAGAGTAGGTCTGCAGTGGCTCGTCTACGAAGCTGGACAGCTCCGCGAAATCGAATATCTGCGGAATCAGCGTACTCACCTCTCGTTTGTCCAGGCCGAGCAGTATTCCGCTGAGGATTGCGTTTTCGCGCCCGTTCAGATGAGGCAGGAAACCGACCTGGAGAGACAGTAGCGATATTCTGGCGGGCTGGCGTTCGACTCTCCCTCTGTCGGGCTCGATCAATCCTGCCAAAAGCTTCAGGAGCGTGCTTTTGCCGGCTCCGTTGCGCCCGACAATCCCTACGGTTTCCCCAGCCTCGACGTCGAAAGAGACGTCGTGAATGGCCCAGCTTCGGCGAGGCTTTTTGCTGAAGGGAAGCTGACGGCGGGCATAGGCCACCCCAACCGAATCGACCCGGATCATTGTCTGGTTGTCTGGGCCCAGCATATCAGGGAGCGATCTTGGCATATCTGTATTCGAAGTGTCTTAGGAACCGGATGCCCATGGCTAGGAGGATGCAAGCGAGCACGAGGATCGCAAGCTCGTATCTCCAGTCAGGCGTTTCGCCATGCATGATGACGTTACGGAGATCGTTGATGATGATGGCGATTGGGTTTAGCTGCATCCAGAATTTCAGCTTATCCGGCAACGCTGCGATGTCGTAGAAGATGCCGCTCAGAAAGAAAACGGCCCTGAGCAGATTGTCGAGGAGAATCCTTATGTCCGGGATCATCGGCGCAATGGCTGCGATGATGAAGGCAGATCCAGCTATGAACAGAAACAGGTTCAGGAAGACGGGAATGACCAGCAGCCAGTGTGGAGAAGGGTCCAACCCGCGCCATAGGAGGTACGCGAATAGAATTACCAGGACGACCACGAACTTCGCGGTGCTGGTCAACATGAGCACGGATGGAAAGACGAACTTGGGCACGTGAACTTGTTGGAGAAGGCCTTGGTTGGACGCGATGGCCGATCCGGCTTGTGTGAGAGTCGACTGAACCCAGTGCCAAGCCGTCAATCCGATCAGCAGAAAGGTGACGAAGTCGTCGGTGCCCCGGCCGAGAACTACCGCAAAGACGAGGTAGAAAATTGCCATGAAAATCAGTGGCTCGATGAGCCACCAGAACACGCCGATATAGGTGCGCTGCGCTTCGTATTTCAGGTCAGCGTATGTTTTGTATAGGATCAGGTCGCACAGGCGACGCGCGTCGGATGGCACGGTGGTGCGGGGTCCTTGCAGGGGTCAACGGGAATTCGGCGCGATGTTGGCGGCAAGACTGGGAGAAGTCAACGTGGTATCAGGAGCCGGTTCCCGTATCGTGATCGACATTGAACGTCAGCGTGCAGGTTGGAGAATGGATATGACTCGACAGATTGTTGCTATGCGTGCCGGTGTTGCAGGAGTGGTGGCGCTGCTGCTAATCAGCGCCTGTACGACTAACCCCTACACCGGCGAGCGTCAGGCTTCCAAGGCGGCGACCGGGGCTGGGATAGGCGCTGCGATCGGTGCAGTCGCTGGTGTCCTTTCTGGTGACGATGCCGATGAGCGACGCAAGCGGGCGCTGATCGGCGCAGGCGTCGGCGCGCTCGCTGGCGCGGGAATCGGCGCCTACATGGACCGTCAGGAGGCCAAGCTTCGTGAGGAGCTGCAGGGAACGGGGGTGAGCGTCACCCGGATCGGCGACGACATCATCCTCAACATGCCCGGCAACATCACCTTCGACGTGAACCAGGCCGCCATCAACTCGGGCTTCTACCCGGTACTCAACTCCGTCAGCAAGGTCGCCAAAGAGTTCAACCAGACGCTGATCGACGTGGCTGGCCATACGGACAGCACGGGAACGGTGGCCTACAACATGGACCTGTCCCAGCGCCGCGCGAACAGCGTCGCCCAGTATCTGCAGAGCCAGGGGATCGATTCGACGCGGATCTACGCTGAAGGGTACGGCCCGCACTATCCGATCGCCGACAACAGCACGGCAGAGGGCAGGGCACAGAACCGGCGGGTCGAGATTGCGCTGAAACCGCTGACCCGGTAGAGCGGGCAGTGTGATCGACCGGCCGGCGGCCGGTCGATCACAGCGGGACGTCCAGCACGCCGTCCAGGTCCCGCTCCTCGCAGAACGCTTCGAATTCGTGGCGTAGCTGGGCAACCTTGGTGCCGTGCGGAACCTCGACGGTCATCTGCAGGTTGAACAGCGGTGTCCCGGTGTGGGCCGCCCTCTCCGTTTCGGTCTCCAGCTCGCGGATGTTGATGTTGCGGCTCGAGAAGAAGCCCGCGATGCCGTGCACGATGCCCGGATGGTCCATCGCGACGACCCGCACCCGATAGGGAATGTAGTGGCTGGATGGCCTGTCGGCGGTGTTCCGGAACAGATACGCGACGTCTCCCGACGTGGTCAGGGCGGTCAGTCGCTCGTTGAGTCCGGCCAGGGCTTCGTCGCTGCCGACGACCGACATCAGGACGGCGAATTCACCGCCGAGCACGGCCATGCGGCTGTCCTCGATCGATACACCCATGGCGAACGCAGCCTCGGACAACTCGTTCACGATACCCGGGCGGTCTCGCCCAATGGTGGAAATCACGGCTCTGGCCATCAGCGGAAGTACTCCTTCACGTAGTCGGCAAGCTCGGCCACCGGCACCCGCTGCTGCGCCATCGTGTCGCGGTCGCGGACGGTCACGGTGTCGTCCTCCTCGATGGTCTGAAAGTCGACGGTGATGCACACCGGGGTGCCGACCTCGTCGTGGCGGCGGTAGGCCTTGCCGATGTTGCCGGTGTTCTCGTAGAGGATCCGGCCAAGCCCCAGTGACTGCAGGGACTGCTTGATGTCCCGGCACTTCTGCACGATCCCGTCGTGGTTCCGCTTCAGCGGCACGACGGCCGCCTTGATAGGGGCGAGATGAGGCTTCAGGGCCATGACCGTACGCTCGGAACCGTTGTCCAGGGTCTCGACCCGGTACCCTTCGTTCAGCACCGCCAGCACGCCCCGGTCCACGCCCGCCGATGGCTCGATGACGTAGGGGACGTACCATGCCTTCGTGTCCGGATCCTGCACCGCCAGCTTGGCGTTGGAGTCCCGGTTGGGCATGACCTTGGCGGCGATGTCGTATTCGTCCTGGGCCTTGGTGTGGGAGCCGAGGTCGAAATCGGTTCGGTTGGCGATGCCTTCCAGCTCCTCGACGCCGTGGGGAAAGTGGTACATCAGGTCCACGGTCGCCTTCGAGTAGTGGGACAGCTCGTCCTCGGGCACCCGATAAAGCTCGATGCGATTACGGCTGACTCCCTGGGCCTCCCACCATTGCAGGCGTTCCTCCACCCACTGGTCGTGCCATTCCTCGTCGGTGCCGGGGCGGACGAAGAACTCGAGCTCCATCTGCTCGAACTCGCGCACCCGGAAGATGAAGTTGCGCGGGGTGATCTCGTTGCGGAACGCCTTGCCAATCTGGGCGATGCCGAAGGGCGGGCGGCGGGCGGTGGAATCCACCACGTTCTTGAAATTGGTGAAGATCGCCTGGGCGGTCTCGGGGCGCAGGTAGGCGAAATGGGAGCCGTCGGACACCGGCCCGACGTTGGTCCGGAACATCAGATTGAACGGCCGCGGGTCCGTCAGATCGGTGGAGCCGCAGTTCGGGCACTTCGGCTCGGTCAGATGGTCGGCGCGGTGCCGCGCCTTGCAGTTGCGGCAGTCCACCAGCGGGTCGGTGAACGTGTCCTCGTGGCCCGAGTACTTCAGCGTCAGCGGGTTGGTCAGAATGGCGGCGTCGAGGCCCTCGACGTCGTCCCGCTCGTAGACCATGGCCCGCCACCAGGCGGCCTTCAGATTGTTCTTCAGCTCGACCCCCAGCGGGCCGTAGTCGTACATGCCCTGGAGCCCACCGTAGATGTCGCTGGACTGGAAAATGAAGCCGCGTCGCTTGCACAGCGACACCAGTTCTTCCATGGAAGATGCGGGCACGGGAACCTCTATGAATCAATGACCTGGCAGCGGGGCGCACTATATCGAATCGGCCGCGCCGAGTCTCCGCCAGCGCGCCCGGGGCTTCGGCCCCGGGATGCTCCGAAGGGTGTCACGGGACCCTTACATTCCTCACATCCGGGTGACACGGTGTCACAAGAATTGACCAACGTCCTGGCCGCGCTGTGATGGAATAGGCACTGCAGGAGAAGGCCCCGGACGGGCCGGACCTGCCGGTTTCCGGTGCGAGGTGTGGACATGAGAAAGGGCGACCCGAACGATCTGACGAAGAGTTTCTTTCGGACCAACGACCGGTTCTTCCAGGTCAATGGTCAGTGGTACTTTTCCGCCCGTGAAGGGGAGATCGGGCCGTTCCGGACCCGTGACCAGGCCCGCCGTGAAGCCATGGCCTACATCAATGCCCGGCAGGCCAGCGCGGCTGCGCCGCCGAGCCGCGCCGCGGCCCATCAGCGCTCCGAGCCGACCGTCATTCCCGGGTACGTCTACCGCTCGGTGCTGTCCATGGAGCAGCAGGTGAGCACCGACCGCGACCTGGTGCTCGATCTCGAGGAGTAACGGCTTCAGCCCCGTGGCACGGTGATCGCTGCCGTGGTCCCGTGCCCTTCGCGGGAGCGCAGGTCGAACCGGTACCCGTGGCGCCGGGCCAGATCCGCCACGATACCCAGCCCGAGCCCATGGCCGTTCGCGGTTTCCGGCGCCCGGCTGCCGCGGACGTAGTTCCGGGTCAGGGTGGGCAGTTCCTCCTCCGGAATACCGGGTCCGTCGTCCGCCACCAGCAGTGTCACCCCATCCCCCTGGCGCCGGCAGCCGATCAGCATGCGCCGGCCGCCGGAGGCGTATTTGACGGCGTTCGACGCGAAATTCGCCATGATGCGCATCACCACCAGCGGGTCGGCGTGGAGCGCCAGCCGGGTGGGCACGCTGCGGATCTCCAGGCCCTGGGCGGACGCGTCCTGCTGAAACATGCGCTGGACGTTGTCCAGCACGAGCTGGGCGGGGAACACCTCCGCGCTGCCGTCTTCCGTGCCGCCGGAAGCCTGTTCCGGTGCGCCGTGGGTGGCGGAGTCCATCACGCCCTCGACCAGCTTCTCCAGGTAGGCCAGGGTGCCGCGCAGGTGGTTGGTGGTCGGTGCGTCCGCGCCGCCGCGGCCGGACTTCAGGTTCTGCATGGCCGCGCGGAGCGACGCCAGGGGCTGGCGCAGGTCGTGGCCGGTGGTCGCGAGCTGCAGGCCGCGGGCCTCTGCCAGATTGCGCGCCATGGCGTACCGGTTCTCCAGGGTCAGGAACCGGTCGTGCAGCTCCAGCATCTCCTGCATCACCACGGACTCGTGGGCGAGGGCGTTGTCGCGCTCCCGCCGCAGGCCGCGGATCTGGTCGATGACGGCCAGAGCCATCATGGTGGCGTCCAGCAGGATACCGATGCGCATGGTCTCGAAACTCATGCCGACGGCCATCATGCCCGGCGACCAGTGGGCGAAGGTCGAGATCAGGGCCGCGACGGCGAGCCCGGTCCAGCCGGCCACGTAGAACCGGTTGCCGACGCGCTGCCGGCGCAGCGCGACGATGCCGCAGCCCAGGAACAGCAGGGTGGCCAGGAAGGTGTAGGGAAACGCAATTTGTTTTACTAAGGCGATGTCCAAGACCAGCGGGCCCATCATCATCACCACGGTCAGTCCGATGACGCCGAGCAGCAGCCGGTCCATGAAGGGGTGATTGTCGCGGGTCTTCAGGAACTCGCGGGAGAACAGCGCGGCGCCGACGGTCAGCGACAGCCCCAGCGGCAGAGCGGCGAAGGAGTTCCACCCCGGGCGCTCCGGCCACAGAAACTGAAAGCTCAGCCCGTCCATGTGAAAGACGTAGAACGTCACCGTGAGCAGATACAGGGCGTAAAAGAAGAACAGCCGCTCCCGCATCATCACCATGAACATCAGGCTGTAGGCGAACATGAACGCCACGAAGCCGTAGAACGCGGCGTTCTTGGTGTTGTGAAAGGCTGCGAGCTCGGTGAAGCTGAGGTCGGTTTCGATGGACAGAGGCAGCGCGGTGGTGCCCTCGGACCAGTAGCGGATGACGATGGTCGCCCGTTCGCCCGGCGCCAGCGAGAACGGCGCGGCCAGGTGGCGATAGGGGATCGGACGGTCCTGAAAGGGGACGTCGGCGTGGTCCCGCACCAGCAGCGAGGGCCCGTCGTCGTCGATCAGCCAGGCATCGAACTCCTGCATGAACCGCATGTTCAGCGCCAGCCGCAGATCGAGCTCGGCAGCCGTCGCGTTGGCGACCGGCAGGCGCAGCCAGAAGGTCGCGTCGGAGAAGCCGAAGTCGACCCGCTGGCCTGGAATCGGTTCGAAGCGGTCCGGGTCTGCCAGTGCCTCGGACAGGGTCAGCGCGCCGCGCTCGTCGCGCAGGTAGGTCAGGTGCGGGGCGAGGGACCGGTAGTGCTCGCCCTTCTGCAGCGCCAGGGTGTCGTCGGCCCGTGCCGGCGCGGTCGTCAGCAGCACCAGCAGCGCCAGCCAGAGCGGTCCATGCAGCGAATGTCGGCGGCGTCGGATCATGCTAATTTGTCAATTCGCTGCACTGCGCAGTCCAGGAGAGGCTATGGCGGAGGAAGGGGCCCTGACCGTCGTGATCGCCGACGACCACGAGGTCGTGCGCGCCGGTGTCCGCGCGATGCTGGAACGGTTCGGCGAAGTCTCCGGGCGTTCCGTCAGCGTGATCGGTGAAGCCGGCAACGGCCTCGAAGCCATCCGGCAGACCAAGGCGCTGAAACCCGAGCTGCTGATACTCGACGTGGCCATGCCCTACGCCCGCGGCATAGAGGTGTTCTCCGAGGTGCGGCGCTGGGCGCCGGACACGCGCATCGCGGCGATGACCGGCATGACCTCGGCGGGCCTGCTGAAACGGCTGATCGATGCGGGCATCGACGGCGTGTTCCTCAAGGGTGGCCCGGTGGAAGAGTTCGTCGATGCGCTGCCCCGGCTGCTCGGTGGCGAACAGGTAGTGGCCGCCCAGGTGGCCGAAAGCGTCGACGGCGCCTCGGATCAGGAAAGCCTCACGCGGCGGGAGCTGCAGGTGCTGAGCCTCATCGTGGCCGGCCAGAGCAACCAGGAGGTGGCCGACGCGCTCAACATCAGTGCCAATACGGTCAACAATCATCGCGCCAGCATCATGCGAAAACTCAACGTCCATTCGATGGCCGAGCTGATGGCATACGCGCTGCGTGAAGGACTGCTGGACGCTTCGCGGCAACTCTGAAGCCCCGCCGGACTCGCTCCCGATGTAAGTGTTTCGCAAATCCCAGGGCCTGGAAAGCCCGAAACACGGGGGGCGGGGCCAAATTAGTAGATTCGTACTATTACCCCGACCGAAGCCCTCTGGAGATACTCCGGACTCTCCAGGAGAGGGGGTAGTTCATGCGAGCGTGGGTCCTGTCGTCGTCCGTTCTGATGCTGTTCGCCGCCGGCGCCGTCCGCGGCGCGGAGCCGTTGGACAACGATGCGCTCACGACCGAGATGGCGGCGCTGATCGGCGTGCACAATGCGGCCCTGCCGCCGTCGTTCATCCCCGATCCGTTCGTCGGCATCCCCGCGGGCATCGTCACCTACGGAGCCAACATCGGGCTGAAGTACGTCGAGCCGCCGCTGGTGGTGCCCCCGGGCTGGAGCGACTATCCCAATTCCGGGGATCAATGCACGTTCAATTTCCAGCTCGACCAGTCTCTGTCGGAGTACAGCAACCTGCTTGGCATCGTGAACACGCGGCCCGTGGCCGATGCCTGGGGTGAGTTCACGCGCGATGGCGACGTCGACACCTTCCACGCCAACTCGGACGTGAATCTCACCGTGCGTGGTCCAGGGGTCATCCCGGGGCGCACCGACGAGCTGCCGGCCCAGACGGTACGGATTCCCGCGGGGCGTCACACCTACGTCTGGCGGGCGGAGACCCAGATCTCCGACGCCTTCGACCTGATCATTCCCGCGGCCCTGCTGGGCTTCAACATCGGCTACTACGGCGCGGCCTTCTCCGACGTGGGCGCTTCCGCGGCGCGCCAGGCGGCACGGATGAACGTCGCCCAGGAAGTCATGCAGAACATCGCCGTGGAGGCGGGGCTCATCGCCGGGGATCAGCTCGGCCTGTTCGGCAACCGGCCCACCGTGTCCCACGAGCGCGAGCAGGAAATCACCGTCTACGACGTGCTGCCCCCCTCCATCTGGTCGACCCGGGACGTGTTCCAGTTCGAGGCGACGGACTTCGGCGGCGTGTTCTGGGATCGCGTGGCGGACCAGATCGACCCCACCGTGTCGGCGTCCGACGCCTGCGGCCGGCCCCACTTTCTCGGCAACGACCATCCGCCGCTGCTGCCCATCGGCGCGACCACGCTCACCTGGACGGTTCGCGACGCGGGCCCCACCCCGGGCGGCGGGGTCAATTCCCGAACGCTGACCCAGACGATCTACGTGCAGGACACCCAGGGGCCGCTGATGGTGCCGCCCCCGAGCCTGGTGGTCGAAGTGCCGGCCCAGGACACGGGCATCGACAGCGCCAGCGTGAACGTCGGCGCACCGCGGGTCGTCGACCTGGCCGACCCGTCCCCCACCGTCACCAACACCGTGCCGGCGTTCTTCCCCAAGGACAGCCGCACGCCGGTGGTCTGGAGCGCGACGGACGCTTCCGGCAACCTGACCCAGGCGAACCAGCTCATCACCGTGAAGACCGAAGGCGAGAACACCGCCCCGGTGGTCAGCGACATCGCAGCGAGCACCCTGACCTCGGACCCCATCGACATCGTGCTGTCCGGGTCCGATGCGGACTTCATCGACGGCATGTTCGACCCGCTGTCGTTCCGGCTCGTCGACCGGCCGGATCACGGCGACTTCATCGCGCCGCTGTTCCCGTTCTTCATCGAGGACTATCGGACCAGCCCCGAAGGCCCCTACGGCGAGGCGTTCTACCTGTCCGGCAATCGGAGCAACTGGCTTTACAACAACGTCTGCCAGGGTTCGTCGCTGCCGTACAACGACAGGATTCCCATCGACTGGGTCTACAACCCGCTGTTCGTGCACGTCACCGACGACGGCACGTATTTCATGATCGATCACTACTGGCGTTGCGGCGCGAGCAACGCATCGCTCTATCAGCGCATCTCGAAGTGGGACGAGGACGGCAACTACATCGGTCAGATGGACTATGGCGGCACGAACGACACGTTCGTGATGGACCAGGACGGCTATCTGTACACCCTGTCGAGGAACGGCGCAGGCTCCAGCACGACCCTGTTTCTCGCCCAGAACCGGACCAACTTCGAGACCCTGGGCGGCGCCAACCCGCTGGCGGACTCCTGGCGGTTCGACTTCGACTCCACGGAGAACCCCGCGCTCGGGCTCGACGATCCGATCAGCCCGGAGCAGCTCAGCTATGCCCGTATCGACAGCCGGCGGGGGCTTCTGTACGTGACGGATCGTCGGCGGGTGTTCGTCTTCGACGTGCGCAGCGACTTCAGCGACGGCGTCGACGCCAACGACAACACGATGGGCGACAAGTATCTGGGCGCGCTGAAGAACGCCGAGCAGTTCCTCGACTCGACGTGGGGCAACTCCTGGACCGGCTTCGCCATGGACGTCGATGCGGACGGCTACCTGTACGTCCTCGATTCCGGCGCCAACCGCGTCCACAAGTTCACGCCGTCCTACTTCGACGAGAACGGCGACTTCGTCATGGGCGAGTACGTCGGCTGGATGGGCCGCTGCGACACCAGCACCAACAATGCCTGCGACGAAGACGAAGGGGTGACCTTCGGCTACTCCTGCACGGATGCCACCTGCACGGTCGTGCCTTTCCGGGACTGGGACGACGGCTTCTCCCGCCGCGGGTCCGTCGGATGGGAGCCCGGCCAGTTCAACGGCCCGGCATTCATCGCCCTCGACCCCAAAGGCGTGCTCTACGTGTCGGACGGGGGCGAGCCCAACGCCGGCGGCCGCGTGCAGCGGTTCGCATCGGACGGCACCTTCGGCGGCGAAGCCCGGTCGACCGGCACCGGCGTCAATCAGGGCGAGCGCCCCGGGTTCATTCTCGGCAACCTGGGGACCGTCAAGGCGGTGTCCGTCAACTCGACCCACTTCTTCGTCGTCGACCAGGACGAATCCTTCGTGCACGTCTTCGAGACCACGCCGCTCAAGGACATCACCAACGACTCGGCGACGGTCACCTACGTGTCGAACTTCGACTTCCACAGCGACACCGATCAGTTCAGCTTCGTCGCCAGCGACGGCCTGGACGACAGCAACGTCGGCACGGTGTTCGTCAACGTCGCGCGCAATTTCCGCCAGCCGCTGGCCTTCGCCCAGGCGCTCACCACCGACGAGGACGTGGCCGTCGATCTCGTGCTCGAGGGCGACGACCCGGACGGCATTCTCGGTCAGGACTTCAACGGCTTGGACACGTTGACTTACCGTATCGTCGACGGGCCGAGCCACGGCTCGGTCTCGGACGGGGAAGGCGCGAGCCGTACCTACACGCCGGATCCCGACTTCTTCGGTGAGGACGCTTTCACCTACGTGGTCAACGACGGCAATGAAGACTCGGAGCCGGCGACCGTGAACGTCGTGGTGAGCCCAGTAGACGATGCGCCGAGCAACCTCGAGGTTCTGCTGCCGGAGCGGGTGAGCATGGGGCACCCGTTGCCGTTGCGCGCCAGCTACGACGACGACGGTTCGTCGAGCATGTATACCTGGATCCAGTGGGGCGACGGCACGTGGAGCTATCCCGGCGACTTCGTCGACGGACCGAACGGCCCCGTGCTGGACGGCATCAAGCTCATCGAACCGCGGGCCGGCAATGGTGTCGGGCAGGCCGTGGCCGAGCATCTGTATACCGCTACGGGTCCGCGTACCCTCCGTTTTTGCCTGCTGGATGGGTCCGGCGCCGAGGTTTGTGATGAGCGGCCGCTGGCAGTTGAATCGCTGGTGAACCTGGGGGTGGACGTTTCTGCACAGGAGGTCGCCGTACAGGCTGGTGCGACCGCATCCGTTGATGTCTCCGTCAGAAACTTTGCGATGCGCGGTGTCCCGGCGCCGGGCGGGCTCATTGCCGAGAATGTCGTCCTGACCGGACTCTTCGACGATTCGTCGGTCATCTACGCTGGCAGCAACAGCAACGCGTGCGCGACTTCACCAGGAGGGTTCCGGTGCGAATTCGGACTGTTCGATATCGATCAGATCGAGTCATTCGAGGTGCAGCTCACTGGTGCCCCGGACACCATATATGACCAGCGTGCAAACCTTCGGATTAGGGCGAGTACGGATTCGGCAGCGCTGAATGACTTCTTCGAGCGTCGCATTCATGTGGACGTGCTGGCGGATTCTACCGACTCCGATGGCGATGGCATGACAGATGCGTTTGAAGTCCGCTTCGGATTGAACGTCGGTGATCCATCTGACGCTGGTCTCGATGCGGATGACGATGGGCTGTCGAACCTGTCCGAGTATCAGTACAGGACGAATCCGACGATCGCTGACAGCGATGGTGACGGAATGACCGACGGGTACGAAGTGGAAATTGGAACCAGTCCTGTGGATGGGTCCGACTGTCCTCCCTGGACCTGTCGCGGCTCACACGGTTGGAAGCTCGACCTCTACCAACGTGCGAGCCAAGGAAATTGAAACAAGGAGATACTTCTATGCGTGGAATCATTGCAGTACTTCTGATGCTGGTATTCGCCCGGGACAGCATCGCAGCTACGGCCGAGGTTGGCGCGTTTGTAACCCGCCTGCTGGTTGCGGACGAGGGTCGCTGGGGCGGATGCATGGTCCTGTTGGATCGTGAGCTGTCCGACTTCAACCTGAATTGCCCGAGTCGATGGGTCACGTTCAGTTGCACGGGCGACTTTACGAGCAAGGACAACGCCTACCGCATGTTCGACGCTGCACAGATGGCTATGGCGCTGAACAGAGCTGTCGATCTGACGGTCGATGACCAGCTCAAGCACAACGGCTACTGTTATGCGAATCGCATCTTCGTAAGACGTTGATTCTCTATGCGAGTCAGGACTCTCGAATGGATCGCGGTGCCGCTGCTCACGCTTGGATTCGTGATCGTCGGTGTGTCACTGAACCGGCAGGATGTTGGTGTCGGGTCCCATGGGGACCGTTCCTTCGAATCCCAGTTGGCGGCGCCCGGTGATCGGTCGACGCGGGTGGGCGCCGTTGAAGGGTCCCCGCCTGTTGTCGAGTTCGAAGCCTCGTCGAATGAGTTGAATGGCGATCCTGCACCGCCGCCGACCAGCGACGCAGATCGCAGGCTGGACGTGGACGATCCAGGGTCCGATGGAAGTGGCTCGCGTGAGGCTCGGTCCATCGGTCGTTTCCTTCCAGTAGCACCGGCTGACGATCACGGCGGAAGGGCGTCGAGGGAGCCGCGATCCATTGGCGATTTCATGGATCCTGCGGCGACAGTGTCTCAGCCCGATGAGTCGACTCCCGTCCACATCGGTGGATTTATCGATGTTGACGTTCACGGGCATGGATACTTTGCTGACACCTCCGAGGCCATCGAACTGGGAGTTTTCGCCCCCGTTCCAGTTGATTGAATAGCCCCTTTCCCGTTCCGCGGCGGACTTGCCATAATGCTCCGGGTCCGCGCGTGTACGTGGGTGGATTGAAATTGGGAGGGGCAGCAGGGAATGGCTTGGAACTACGGGGACATCCTCGACGGGGTGGGGGAGATCGACGGCGCGCGTCCCGCGCTGATTCACGGTGACAGAACGCTCACCTGGGCGGATTTCACCCGCCGGACGAACAATCTGGCCCGCCGCTTCCTCAACCGCGGCGCCCAGGCCGGCGACAAGGTCGCCTTCTATCTCCGCAACTGCCCGGCCTACAGCGAGATGCTGGGGGCCTGCTTCAAGGCCCGCCTGACCCACGTCAACGTCAACTACCGCTACGTCGACGAGGAACTGCACTACATCCTCGACAATTCCGACAGCCGGATCGTGGTCTACGGCGCCGAGTTCGCCGATCACGTTGCGGCCCTGCGGGAGCGCCTGCCCGACGTCTGGCTGTGGATCGAGGTCACCGAGGGTGAGGCCACGCCGCGGGCGGAGTTTGCCGTCAGCTACGAGGAGTTGGCCGAGATCGGCGACGGCGCGCCGCTGAACATCGAACGCTCCGGCGACGACATGCTGTTTCTCTATACCGGCGGGACCACCGGCATGCCGAAAGGGGTCATGTGGGCCCACGACGATCTGTGGCATGCGGGCGCCGCCGGAGCGACGCCGGCGACCGACATGGTGCCACCGGCCGACCTCGACGAGCATTGCCGCAACGTCGCCGCCAATCCCGGCGGGGTGCTTGTGCCCTGCTGTCCGCAGATGCACGGCACCGGCCTGCTGACGACCATCGCCGGCCTGGCCATGGGGGGCACGGTCGTCACGCTCACCCACCCCAGTTTCGATCCCGCCGAGCTGTGGGAGGCGGTCGAACGCCACAAGGTCAATTCCATGGCGATCGTGGGCGACGCCTTCGCCAAGCCGATGCTGCGGGAGCTCGACCAGAATCCGGACAAGTACGATATCAGTTCCGTCATGTCGATCGTGTCGAGCGGCGTGATGTGGAGCCCCGAGGTGAAGCAGGGGCTGCTGCGGCACAACCGCAACATGGTACTGACGGATTCCTTCGGGGCCTCCGAGGCGGTCGGCTTCGGCCGCTCGGACACCACGGCGGACGGCACCACCGAGGTGGCCAAGTTCCAGATCGGCGAGCACTGCAAGGTCTTCACCGAGGACTTCCGGGAGATCGAGCCCGGCAGCGACGAGGCGGGCTTCGTGGCGCGCTCCGGGGCCATTCCGCGGGGCTACTACAAGGACGAAGAGAAGACGGCGAAGACGTTCCCGGTGATCAACGGCGTCCGCTACTCCATGCCCGGCGACTACTGCAAGGTCGCCGCGGACGGAACGCTGCTGCTGCTCGGCCGCGGCAGCGTGTGCATCAACACCGCCGGCGAAAAGGTCTACCCGGAAGAGGTCGAGGAGGTGCTCAAGACCTTCCCCGGCGTCACCGATGCGCTGGTCGTCGGCGTGCCCGACGAGAAGTGGGGGCAGATGGTCACCGGCGTGGTTCAGCCCGAGCCGGGCGCCACGCTGGACGAGGCCGAGCTGCAGGCCCATGTCCGCGGGCATCTGGCCGGCTACAAGACGCCGAAGCGGATTCTGTTCAAGGACAGCCTCGGCCGGGCCAGCAACGGCAAGGCCGACTACAAGGGCATCACCGCCTTCGCGAAGGAAACGCTCGGCGTCGCCTGACGGCGCCCGGGCGGTCGCCTGCCCGATACGAACCCATGACTCGAGGGAGGATCCCGTGCCCAGCAATCTGTTCGATCTGACCGGCAAGGTCGCACTCATCACCGGCTCCAGCAAAGGCATCGGCCGGGCCATCGCCGAGGAAATGGCCCGCCAGGGCGCACAGGTGGTGATCTCCAGCCGCAAAGGCGAGGTCTGCGAGGAGGTCGCCAAGGCGATCAACGACGAGCTGGCCGGTGAGCCGGGCGGCGCCGTGGCGATTCCCGCCCACATCGGCCACAAGGAAGAGATCGAGCGGCTGGTGAACGAGACCCGGGAGAAACTCGGCCGCATCGACGTGCTGGTGTGCAACGCCGCGGTCAATCCGTTCTACGGCCCGATGAAGGAGCTGCCGGATTCGGCCTTCGAGAAGGTGCTGGGCGTGAACATCATGTCCAACCACTGGCTCGCCCAGATGGTGCTGCCGGAGATGATCGAGCGGCAGGACGGCGCGATCATCGTGGTGTCGTCGGTAGGCGGTCTCAAAGGCAGCAGCGATCTCGGCGCCTACTGCATTTCCAAGGCGGCGGACCTGCAGCTCGTGCGCAACCTGGCCGTGGAGAACGGCCCGCACAACGTCCGGGTCAATGCCATCTCGCCGGGTCTGGTGCGCACGGACTTCGCCCGGGCGCTGTGGGAGAATCCGGACGTGCTGAAGCGCCGGACGGCGGGGGATCCGCTGCGGCGCATCGGCGAGCCGGAGGAGATCGCCGGCATCGCCGTCTACCTGGCGTCCCGGGCCGGAACGTTCACCACCGGACAGAATTTCGTGATCGACGGGGGCAGCACGATCACCTGAGCCCCAATCCCCTGTAGGAGCGACCTCCCGGTCGCGATTGGTGTAGCGAACCGAATCGCGACCGGGAGGTCGCTCCTACAGACTAGAGCCACGCGGAGAAAGGTATGGCTGAGACGAACGACGGCGCCGTAGGCACCATGTGGTGGTCCAAGGCGATCCTGATCGGCGCGGTGGTGGCGGCGGCGCTGCTGCCGGTGGGCGCCCTCGGCACGCGGGTGGGCATCTGGACGTTCGGCACCGGCTTCCTGCTGCTGGCCGCGGCCACGGTGCTCGCCGCCATCGGCCTGGTGACCGGCATCGCCGGCATCATCGCCGCCCACCGCCGCAAGCTGCGCGACGACCGCCAGGCGGTCTATCTGGGCACCATCGTCAGCGCCCTGGTGCTCGCCCTGATGGGCCAGCAGTTCTACGCGGCGTCGTCGGTGCCGCCGATCCACAACATCTCCACGGACGTGGCCGATCCGCCGCAGTTCGACGCCGTGGTCGCGCTGCGTGGCGAGAACAGCAACCCGCTGGAGTACAACGCCGACGAGATCGCCGCGGAGCAGCTCGAAGCCTATCCGTGGGTCGAGACGCTGGCGTCGGATCTGCCGCCGGATGCCGCGCTGCAGCGGGCCGTTCAGGTGCTCGAGGAGATGGGCCTCGAGATCGTCAACGTGGACGCCCAGGCCGGTCGCGTGGAGGCCACGGACACCACCCGCTGGTTCGGCTTCAAGGACGACGTGGTCGTACGCGTCCGGCCCGGTCCGACGGGCTCGGTCGTGGACATGCGCAGCGTGTCCCGGGTGGGGGTGAGCGACCTCGGTGCCAACGCTCAGCGGATCGGGGAATTTCTGGAGGCGTTCCCCAGCGCCTGACCCGAAACGCCCAGGCTCCCCGTAGGAGCGGCCTCCCGGCCGCGACGTCGACAACACCGGGGCAAACGCGCGGTTTGCCGCAGGCAACCCGCTAAGCCGCCGCGAAGCGGCGGCCGATCGCGGCCGGGAGGCCGCTCCTACGCGGGGATCCTAGAACTTCAGGATCTCGGCCGTCAGGTCGGCCAGGTCCACCACGCCGATGGCGTTCAGCCCCTTCATGTGCCCGGCGCACTCCCCGGGATTGAACATCACCTGGCCGTCACGCTGCTCGTAGCGGTACATGTGGGTGTGGCCGTGGAGGGCCAGCTCGTGGTGCGAGGCGAGGGCGCCTTCGAACTCCAGCGGATCGTGGACCACGATGATGCGGCGGTCGTGCCACACGAGCTCGTAGGGCGGCTCGCGGAAGTCGAAGCCGAAGCTGCCGATGGCGGCCTCGAGCGCCTCCCGCTCCTGGTCGTTGTTGCCGAACACGCCGGTCAGCGGCGCGTTCAGGTGCGCGAACACCTCCAGGGTCTTGGCCTGGGTGATGTCACCCGTGTGGATCACCCGCTCGACGCCCGCGTCGTTGAACAGCTCGACGATGCGGTGGACGTTGCGGATGTTGTTGTGGGTGTCGGAAACGATGCCGATGCGCATGGGATTACCATAGTCCACCCCTGTAGGAGCGGCCTCCCGGCCGCGATCCGATTGCCCGGGAGGATCGCGGCCGGGAGGCCGCTCCTACGGGAGGGCGGGAGCGATTGTGCCCTGCCCGTAAGGGCAGGGCACAATCGTAGTGCGCTTACTGCGCCTTCTCGAGGATGTGGATCCCGCAGGCGCTGCCCAGGCCGATGACGTGGGTCATGCCGATGCGGGCGCCTTCCACCTGACGCTTGCCGGCTTCGCCGCGCAGGTGGGTGGCCACCTCGTAGATGTTGGCGATGCCGGTGGCGCCCAGCGGGTGCCCCTTCGACAGCAGGCCGCCGGAGACGTTGACCGGGATGCGGCCGCCCAGGGCGGTCTCGCCGTCGTCGATCATGCGTCCGGCTTCGCCGTCGCCGCACAGGCCGAGGTTCTCGTAGTGGAGGATCTCGGCGGTGGCGAAGCAGTCGTGCAGCTCCACCAGGTCGATGTCCTCGGCGCCGAGGCCGGCCATTTCGTAGGCCTGCTTGGCGGCGAGGCGCGTGCAGCTGTTGACGTCGGGCATCACCAGGTCACGCTCCTGCCACGGGTCCGAGGTCAGCACCGACGCGCGCACCTTGATGGCGCGCTTCATCAGGCCCAGCTCCTTGGCCTTCTTCTCGGAGCAGATCACTGCGGCGGCGGAGCCGTCCACGTTCACCGAGCACATCAGCTTGGTGTTCGGGTAGGCGATCATCTCGGCGTTCATCACCTGGTCGAGGGGCGTCTCGATCTGGTACATGGCCTTCGGGTTCAGGGTGGAGTGGTGATGGTTCTTCACCGACACCTTGGCGAACTGCTCGAAGGTGGTGCCGTACTTGCGGGCGTGCTCCATGCCCGCTTCGGCGAACACGGCCGGCATGGTGCCGGAGCCGAGCAGGCCCTCCTTCGGAATGCCCTTGCCGCCGCCGGTGCCGCCCAGCAGGCCCTTGCCCATCTGCTCGACGCCCACGGCCAGCACGCAGTCGTACAGGCCGGCCTTCACGGCGGCCCAGGCCTCGCGGAACGCCGTGGCGCCGGTGGCGCAGGCGTTGGAGACGTTGACGACGGGAATGCCGGTCTGGCCGATCTGCTGCAGGATCCGCTGGCCGACCATGCCGCTGGCCTGGCCCAGGTTGCCACAGTACAGGGCCTGCATGTCCTGGATCTTCAGCCCACAGTCGTCGAGGGCGAGCAGCGCCGACTCGGCGCCGATTTCCGGGACGGTCTTGTCGGGGAACCGCCCGAATTTGATCATGTCGACGCCGACTACGTATGCATCACTCATGGCTAGCCTCCGGGGTCAGGATTTCGGTTGAAAGAAGAAGGAGAGGTACGAATTGCCGTCCTTGTCCTTGCGGCCGAGCGCGTCCTTGAAGACGACCTCGACGGGCATGTCGAATTCGATCTTCTCGGGATCGGGCTCCACATTGATCAGGTTGCCCTTGATGGCGACGCCGTCGTCGAGATCGACCACCGCGCTGACGTAGGGCACCTCGATGCCCGGGAACGAGCGGTGGACGATGGAGTACGAGTACAGCTTGCCGCTGTTCGAGAGTTTGACCGTGGACATCTGGTCCCGGGCGCCGCACTTGGAGCAGACGTGCCGCTCGCCGAGGAAGGTGGCGCCGCAGTTGCCACACTTGTAGCCCTCGAGGTACGGGTCACCGGCGTCGGGAATCTTCAGATATTCCACCACGGGTAATGGTTTGTCGCTCAATTTTCCCCCTATGAATCAGTAAGTTGCTGCAGTCGTCTGCGTGGAAAACGTGTTATGAGCCCGCAAGGATACTACCTCGCGGGGTGGTTCGGTAACCCTGGCGGGGGAGGGGCGCCGCCGGTCCGACCGGTCGTCGTCCGGTCGGACCGCGGCG
>MDTG01108162.1_pt1 | contig 42616 bp, 26 predicted proteins | sample 811421 | NCBI WGS metagenome assembly MDTG01 (sample SAMN05326645, study PRJNA326480) | marine metagenome | isolation source: seawater | place: Pacific Ocean: South East | collected 2011 | reverse complement strand
GAAGGCGGTGAACGTCGGCATGAGCACGAGCATCGCCAGGACACCTCCCAGGGACACCAGCGGTATCGAAGTGGCGCCCCCCCCTGAGGCGAGGGTGTTGCTCATGGTGGTGGTTCGCGCGGGATCACCCAGCGCGTAGATGAAGATGATGGCCATCGACACCACGGGAACCAGAAGCATCGGCAGGAGATACTGGACAAGGCCTCGCAACTTGCCCGCCAGGTAGGGTCCGGGCTGGATCGGGGTGGTCAGGATGATGTCCAGGGTCCCGTCCTCCCGTTCCCTGCTGACCGACGTGGCGCTCATATTCACCGCTGCGAGAATGACGATCGCGACCTCGGCGACCACGATCGCCAGCAACGTCGCCCGCAGGTCCGGCAGGGCCAGGATCCCGGTGTGGAACAGCCACAGCACCACGATCGTGGTGAGCGCCGCGATCGCGACGAACCCCCATCTCCCGACGAGACCTGCGGTGCTGACCATCCGGGAGCTCGTCTCCCTCCATGCGATCGGGTTGTTGCCGGGGCTGCGTGCCGTCCGGCCCTCCGGGTCTCCCGGCGATTGGATCCGAAGGAGACGCCGGTACCAGGGAACCTGGCCGACCTTCGCTCCGATCACCCGAAGTCGGATCGTGGAGAAGACCACCAGCACCAGGCTCGACAGGACCGACAACCACACGAAGGCGGAGATCGGACTGGTCGACCACCAGCGACCGAACGCGGTTGCCCCCGGTCCGGGATCGAGAGGTACGTAGCGATTGGAGGCCAGCAGACTCTCGAGCGCGAGAAATGGATTCAGAGGCGTCACGATCGTCGTCGCATCCGCGAGGCTTCCCACCGCGATCGGGACCCGGAGACGATTGTCGATCAACCAGGTCAGCGCCAGATAGACGATCACCGAGACGTAGAAGGCCAGGACGGCGCGACGACCCGCGGTCCGGGTCACGCTGAGCGTCACCGCGATCGCGGCCACCACGAGAGCGCTCCCCCCCGCCACGAGATAGCTCAGGAGGATCGAACTTCCGGGGACTCCACCGAAGGCCTGAATGAACAGGAAGAGTGGCAGCGAGGACAGAAGCAGCGCCAGAATGAAGAAAAGGCGTCCGAAGAGATTTCCGAGCACGACCTGAAGCGAATTGAGGGGCGTGGTGAGCAGGATGTCCCAGGTCCGCGGGTTGGCCTCCTGGGCGATCGCACCCGCCATGAAGATCGGCGTCAACAGGCAGATCAGGCCGACCTGGCCGAAGGCCACGATCACGAAAGCCTCCGACCCGCTCTGTGCCAGCTGCCTCAGGCTCGGCTCGCCGTTCAGGCCGCTGGCGACCAGATTGAGCAGGAGGACCGCGATGAGAATCGCGAGATATCCACTTCGCACCAGCAGGTGACGGGCTCGCGTCGAGCCGCCCTGAACCAACCGGATGATGATGGGATTCGTCGGAAGGAGATCCGACAACCATTGCAGCGGTGCTGGCATGATTTTTCCCGTAACCGTAAAGGGTATTTCCGCTCCGGGAACGAACTGTCTGGTCCCGTAAACACACCCTCGTCCATCTGATCTTGACACTCGCTCGAGGTCCGCCATACTAGCGGTGATCTTTCCGGAACGGGCCGCGCGGCGGCCCGCCGGATACAACGGCACTCCCGACCGGCTGGTCGGGCGACGGCCGATCTTCGTGGGATTCCTGCCATTGAATCCGCCTTCGGGCGGAGACCCGGGCCGAATCCTGCGACGGCCTCATCCAACCGAGCGAGCACGAGTGTGATCTCGCTGGTGAATGAGGCTGCAATGATTCCTCTTCGTTCCTCATCGTTTCATTCTCACCCTCTCGCCTCATCCGAGTAACCGGCCCCGGAACCGATACAGCCTCGAAAGTTCATCCCCACGCCTCACGTGCATGGCTCGTGAGCCCCTTCCCCTTTCGGGGAAGCAGGGTTGAGATGGACCTGGAATTCAATGCGAGATCGATGCGGACCCGATCGGGCCGTTCGATGAATGAAGCACATGGAAGTCGAAGCGGCACGTCGCCCAGCCACTCCAGGTGGGAACCCTGGGGCTGTTCTGTCCTCCCGGAGGAAAGGCGTCATGTCGACTCCAAGCACCATCGTCCTCTCAGCCATGGAACCCATGGGGATCCTCCTCGGGACCGGAATCGGCTTCGTCATCGGAGGAATCGCCGCATGGCTGTTCATCGGTGCGACCACCGGAAAGTCGATTCGCACCGCCCGGGCCGAGGGCAAGTCGATTCTTGAAAAGGCCAGGAACGAAGCCCAGACCGAGGCTCGGCGCATCGAGTCCGCCGGCGAGGAGAAAGTCGAGGAACGACGGAAGACGATCGAGAGCGAGGCCCGAAGCATCCTTGCCGAAGCGAGGGATTCCCAGGATCGTTCACTCAAGCGGGAGGAGCTTCTCGATCAGAAGCTCGAACAGTTCACCCGTCGCGAGGAAAAGATCGAAAAGAAGGAGGGCCGACTGGAGGATCTCGCCAACCAGCAGCAGGCGGCCCTCGATGAAGTCCGCGCCAACACCGAGATCCTGCGAAACCGCCTCTCCGAGGTCGGATCGATGAGCCAGGAAGAGGCACGCGAACTGCTGCTCGTGGAAGCTCGTCAGGAGATCGAGCACGAGGTCGCGAGGATCGAGCAGGAGGTGGTCGAATCGGCGGAAGAGAAGGCCGAGGAGAAGAGCCGGGAGATCACTCTGATGGCGATCCAGCGCTACGCCTCGGAAAATGTCAGCGAGTCGACGGTCAGGGCGATCAAGATCCCGTCCGACGACATGAAGGGACGGATCATCGGCCGCGAGGGTAGAAACATCAGGGCTCTTGAAAAGGCGACGGGGGCCGACATCCTCGTCGACGACACTCCCGGCATCATCAGCGTCAGCTGCTTCGATCGGGTCCGCCAGGCGATCGCCGCGGAAAGTCTGAAGAAGCTCGTGTCCGACGGTCGGGTCCATCCTTCGAGGGTCGAGGAGGTGGTCGCCCAGACCAAGCGGGACATCGGCAGCCGAATCAAGAAGGCCGGACAGGACGCGGTCGTGGAAGTCAATCTCCGGGGGTTCCATCCCAAGATCGTCGAGGCGATGGGGAAGATGAGTTTTCGCACCAGCTACGGCCAGAACGTCCTTCGCCATTCCGTCGAGGTCGCATTCCTGTCCCAGATGATCGCGGATCAACTCGGCCTCGACGGCCAGATCGCCCGACGCTGCGGCTTCCTCCACGACATCGGGAAGGCGATGGACCACGAGATGGAAGGTGGACATCCCGCGATCGGAATGGAATTCGCGAGGAAGTTCGGCGAGAAATCTGAAGCCGTGCTGAATGCGATCGGCGGTCATCATGAGGACATCCCGTCGACGACGCCGTACACCCCCATCGTCATGGCTGCTGATGCGATCAGTGGAGCCCGCCCCGGCGCCCGACGGGAATCAATGGAGATGTACATCAAGAGGCTCGAACAGCTCGAGGCCATCGCCACCGATCAACCTCACGTCAACGAGGCGCACGCGATTCAGGCCGGCCGGGAGATCCGAGTGATCCTCAATGCCGGGAAGTCGAACGATGCGAGTGCCCACAAGATCGCCCGCGACATCGCCAAGCGGGTCGAGGAGGAGATGACCTTCCCGGGGGAGATCAAGGTCACGGTGCTTCGCGAGGTCCGCGCCAAGGCCGTCGCCCGCTGAGCCCGGGGCGTTCGAACCCCCGCTCGAGTTTCCGATCCTCGATCCGAGGCGGATCAACCCGGGTGGGAGGACATCCAATCCTCCCACCATTCGATGAAGGCGGGAACCCCGACTTCGACCGGAGTGGAGGGTTTCCATCCGAACTCCCTCCTCATGGGTCCGACGTCCGCGGCGCTGGCTTCGACGTCGCCGGGTTGCTTCGGCAGCAGGATCTTCTCCGTCGATCGCCCCATCGCCACCTCGATCAACTCCACGTAGCGAAGGAGGTCGACGTTGGTGTCGTTCCCGAGGTTGTAGATTCGAAAGGGAGCATCACTTCGATCTGGAACCGGACTTCGCGGATCGAACTCGGGGTCGGACTCCGCCGGGCGATCCAGCACCCGAAGCACGCCATCGACGACATCCTCCACCCACGTGAAGTCACGCCGATGTCGGCCATGGTTGTAGAGCTCGATGGGGCGTCCCTCCCGAATCGCCTCCGCGAAACGCCACAGTGCCATGTCCGGCCTTCCCCAGGTCCCGTAGACGCTGAAGAAACGGAGGCCGGTGGTCGGAATTCCGTAAAGACGAGCGTAGCCGTGGGCCATGAGCTCGCCGCTGCGTTTCGTCGCCGCATACAGGGAGAGCGGGTGATCCACGGCATGTTCGGTGGCGAACGGGAGCGACTCGTTGCCACCGTACACCGAACTGCTGCTCGCGAAGACCAGGTGCGGGGACTCGATCGCACGGGCCAGCTCCAGGACCGTGAGATGGGCGGCGAGGTTCGCATCGAGATAGTCGAATGGACGCTCGATCGAGTGTCTCACTCCAGCCTGGGCGGCCAGGTGGACGATGCGATCGATCCCCCGGTCCCGAAGCCCATCGATCACGGTCCGATCCGAGAGGTCGATCCGCTCGAGCGAGAAGCCGCCATGATCCGCCAGCCGGCCGACTCGGGCCTCCTTGAGAGCAGGGTCGTAGTAATAGTTCATGGAATCCACACCGAGAACCGACTCCCCGCGGCGAAGGAGAGCGTCGGCGACGTGGTATCCGATGAATCCGGCACAACCGGTGACGAGAACTGGCACGAGTGACAGAGTCCTGAAACTGCCCGCGAGAAGCCTCCGGAGGCTTTCAACGCGGAGAATCGAGAGAGCGGAACTCAAATGTAGCGGGATCAGGGCAAACGGCGTGGATGATGTGGCCGGAACGGCCATGGAAAGGTGTAATGTCCGATCAAGACTTCAGAATCGCCCTTCCGGAGACCGTACATGATCCTCTCGAGCCTTCTGGCCGCCACCGTCCTCGCCGCAAGCGGCGGAGCTGCAGATCCCCCCGCCACCTCGGTCACCATCTACTCGTCCGCCGATCCAGCCGGTTTCGACCCGACTCGATACGTGGCGCAGCAGCGAAACGGGTTCACCCCGAACGCCGCCTGGCAGGTGCCCGGGTTCGGAGTCGTCAAGCAGCTCCGATCCTTCGAGCTGGATGCGGGACGGAATGAGGTCTCCTTCACCGATGTCGCGGCCTTCCTCGACCCGACCACGGTGGGGTTCAGCGACCTGACGGATCCGGGCACCAGCGTCCTGGAGCAGTCCTTTCAATTCGACCTGGTCAGCCCCAGCAAGCTTCTCGAGAAGTACCTGGACCGCGACATCCGGGCGAGGGTGCCGTTCGGGGAGGACACCCGGATCATCGAAGGGGTGCTGCTCTCGGCAAGCCAGGGACGTTTCGTGATCCAGACTCCCAAAGGGATCGAGATCGTCGACGACGAGGGAATCCAGATCAGTCTCAAGGAGCTCCCGGATGGTTTCCTGACCCGACCCACCCTCGTCTGGGACCTTCTCGCCGGTCGCGATGGTGAGCACCAGATCCGAACGACCTACCAGACCGCAGGACTCACCTGGCGCGCGGACTACAACCTCGTCATCAATGCGGACGACACCGAAGCGGATCTCACGGCCTGGGTCACCCTGCTCAACCTGTCCGGAGTGGCGTATCCCGATGCCCAGCTGAAGCTGGTCGCGGGAGACGTGCAGAGGATCCAGCCTCGGAATCCTCAGCCATTCGCGAGGGGAGGGAGATCCGCCGGAATCGAGATGATGGCCGATGCCGAAGGCTTCGAGGAGCAGTCCTTCTTCGAGTATCACCTCTACACCCTCCCGCGACGGACCGACATCGCGAACAACAGCACCCAGCAGTTGACGCTGTTCCCTTCCGTCAACGGCGCGGAGATCACGAAGGAGCTGGTCTATGAACCGACTCGATCCGCGGGCTTCGGATCCGACCCCTACCTGAACCGGGGCTTCATCCCGTCGGGGGGGAACAAGATCGGAGCCTTCATCGCCTTCCGGAACACACGGGAGAATCGCCTCGGAATGCCGCTTCCCAAGGGTCGGATCCGCGCCTACAAGCAGGATCCGAAGGATGGAACGCTCGAATTCATCGGCGAGGATCTGATCGAGCACACCCCGAGGAATGAAACGGTCCGGATCAAACTCGGGGACTCCTTCGACGTGGTGGGGGAACGAAAGGTCGTCGACTTCAAGGTCGATACCGGCGGCAGGACGATGCGGGAGACCGTCGAGATCGAGATCCGGAACCAGAAGGACGCGGTCCAGACCGTGGTGGTTCGCGAACACCTCTACCGGTGGAGGAACTGGAAGTTCGAACAGAGGAACGAGCCGTTCGAGAAACTCGATTCAAACACCGTTCAATGGCGACTTCGAGTTGCACCGGAAGCGACCAGCACGATCCGATACGAGGTCGTCTACAGTTGGTGATGTCCGGATGACCTGGCCGTCAACGTCCTCTTCGGACCATCGGGCTGCCTACGTCTCGGAAGAGTCGTAGAAGCTCCTGCGGCGACATCGACTCCGGTCGCCGGGAGGATTCCAGATCGGTCGGGACCGGGATCTTCAGCCGGTTCAATGTCGCTCCCAGCTGTTTCCGCCGGGTTCGAAATATCTCCCCCACGAAGTCGGCGAAACGTTCGGGCTCTTCGACACCGTGCTCCGGTCGCGAGGTGATGGACACCACGGCGCTGACCACCTTCGGGGCCGGCCAGAAGCACCCCGCCGGCACGGTCGCCACGCGATCGATGCTGCCGAAGATCGAGGTCAGGATGGAAATCGGTCCGTACTCTCGCCCCCCGGGACCGGAAGCCAGCCGATCGGCGACCTCCTTCTGGATGAGAGCGACCTGCCCTCGGCAGGTTGGGCGGCGCAGGAGCAGGTCCATCATCAGCGGGGTTGCGGCCTGATAAGGAAGATTCGCGACGAGACGGAACGGTCGTCGCCCCAGGATCTCGAGGATCTCCGAAGAGAGATGCCGACGACGATCCAGGCAGTCTCCCCTGACCAGGGTGACGCGAGTCCCGAGCCGGGACTCGACGATCGCGGACATGTCCTCGTCGAGTTCCACGCACACGACCTCTGCGCCGGCATCGACCAGGGTTTCAGTCAGGGTCCCGGTACCCGGACCGACCTCCAGGACCAGATCTCCATCAACCACACCTGCCGCCTCGACGATCCGCTTGAGTTGATTGTGATCGTGCAGGAAGTTCTGTCCGAGTCGATGCTTGGGCCGGATGCCACGGGCCTCGAGGAGTGCACGTATCTCGGTGATGGTCTGCACGGAAGAGGAGCTCCGCCGTCGGAATCGACGGTCAATCGCGGGTGTAGATCATCTCGATGCGATTGCCTGGCGGCTTGATCTCGACGCGAGTCATGTAGGCCCGCATCAGCATGATCCCCCTGCCGGATGGGATCTCCAGGTTTTCGTCCACCGTGGGATCGGGCACCGCATCCGGATCGAAACCACCTCCCTCGTCCTCGACCGCGATCCAGATCCGCTCGACGTCGATCTCGTACTCGACCCGAACGCACTTGCTGACGTCGGAACCGTTCCCGTGCCGAAAGGCGTTCGCCACCGCTTCCTCGAGAGCGAGTCGAATCGCGAAGGAGGAAGGTTCGTCGAAACCCCTGGAGGACACCGCCCCCAGAATCACCTCGTGGAGTGAATGGATCTCCTTGCCCACGTCATTGAGAACGAGTTCTCCCGAGACACGGGAGAGATCATCATCATCAACCGACTGGTTTTCGGGATCGGCCATGTGAATATCCGTGACGATGTCCTCCACCGGATCGGTGGCACGACTCGCGGAGATCAGGCAAAGGATTCCAGGGCGTCAGCCGCGGAGTCATGGATCATGAACATCTTGTCGAGTCTCGTGATCGTGAAGACCGAGAGAAGCTGGGGTCGGAGGTCGGAGAGTCTGAGCTGGCCGTCGCGTGCCCTGACCGCGTTGCTCGCGGTGATCAACGCGGCAAGTGCCGCCGAGGAGAGATGCTCCACCTTCTCGAAACTGATCAGCACCCGGGGACGCGCCATCGATTCGACCAGGGACTGGAGTTCCTCCCCGATCATCTGGATGTTCGCTTCGTCGAGAATGCTCCGTTCGATGAAATCAACCCGACTGACGCCGTCGATTTCGGTGACCTGAAGGCCGGCAGCGGTGGGATTCATCTTGCAGTCAACTCCAGGGTTGGGTCGCTCCAAGGTACGTTCCGGCCGGTGTCCCTTCAACTCCATGGCAACGGTTTGCATACCTGACGGCCGCTCTTGATCCGTCATGCAAACCGCCGTGGCGGTGCACGCCACGGCGGTTCGATGTCACTGTTCGGAAAACGACCCCGGATCAGTACCCGAGGTAGGAACCCGAACCGATCTGATCCTGAAGGCCCGGGAAGAGAACCTCTTCGTTCTCCTGCTGGATGATGATCTCGGGACGGACGAGAAGGATGGTGGTCAGTTCGACCTTCTCGCTGGCCCGGTTGGTGAAGAGTCGGTTCAGCCAGGGAACCTTGGAGAGCACCGGGACGCCGACCTCGACCTCGAACTCGGAGACTCGACGCTGACCGCCGAGCAGCGCCGTTCCCTTGTCGGGAACGCTGACGGTGGTCGCGATCTGGGTGCCGTTGAGCTGCGGAAGCTGGATGGTGCCCGAGAAGTTCGAGCTTCGACCGCCGAAGGAATCGCCGCCACCACCGGCGGCACCCTCGACCTGGATGTCGTCGAACTTGACGTTCTCGTTCAGGGCGAACTGGATGGTCATCGTCACATACCGACGATCAGCCGAGATGACGCCCTCCACGTCCAGGACGAAACCCTGATACACGACCTGGGGGATCGGCTGGAAGGCGCCGGAGTTGTCTCCTGCGACGGGAACGAGGTTGCCGATGTAGGTGGTCGCCTGGGCGACCGCGATCCAGGCTCGCTGTCCGTTGAAGAGGGTGAGACGCGGTGCGGTCAGCACCACGTTTCGCTGATCGGCCTGCGTCGCCTGGACGAGAAGGTCGACCTGGACGTCGTCCAGGAAGCTCAGCCCGACCGTCATGGCGGGGTTGGTCAACGCGGTGGCTCCGATCGTCCCCTTGACCGCGGTGCTCGCGAGCGAGCCCACCAGATCGAAGGACTGCTGGTCGACCCCGATCATGTTCCAGCCGCTGGATCCGTTCTGACCCCGCTTCTGGCGAACCACCGGTGCGTAGACACCGAACTGATCGTAGGCGATCGTTCCACCGGCCTCGCCAACGCCAATGGCCTGCGAGGAGGTCGTGTTCCCGATCGATCCGTCCTCTCCGGCGGTGGTGCCGATCCCGTTGAAGATGATCGGGCCCTTGTCCTGCCCGTTGGCGAAGAAGTCGGAGAGCTGCATCCCCGGGTTCTGAGCCAATGCCGAGTTGTACATCGCGTTGTTGGTGTTGAAGTAGATGTCGAAGTCGACACCGATCGCCTCGAACCACTCCAGCGCGACGTTGATCAGCCGGGCCTCGATGTTGATCTGCAGGGCGCGGATCGTGCGAAGCTGGCTCAGGAGACCTTCGATCTCGCGATGGTTCTTCGGAGTGTTGGTGATGATCAGGTTGCCGTTGAACTCTTCCATGCGGCCGGTGTCGCCACCCAGGTCTCGCCAGCCGTCGGGGTCCACCTGCTCCTGGATGATGGTGGTGATCTGTTCGATGAGTTCCTCACGGGACTTCCGTTCGGGTTCGTCCCCGGGCTCGCCGAAGGGAGCTCCACCACCACCGCCACCGCCACCGCCGCCGCCGCCGCCGAAGCCGCCGCCGCCGCCACCGCCACCGCCGAAGCCACCACCACCACCACCGCCGCCGCCGAAGCCGCCGCCGCCGCCACCACCACCACCGCCGCCGCCCTGCGAGAGCGATGAGCTGAGGTCGAACTGGGGTGCGTTGTCGAAGTAGGGGACCTCGAAGAGGAGGTCTCGGATGTCATAGACGATGGTCACGGTCTTCTTGCGGAGGGCTTCGTCGCTCGAGATCACGACCACGCCGTCTTCGACCGCGAACTCCGGACGATCGAGATCGTCACCGACCTGTTCGAGAATTCGCTGCAGTGCCGCCACGCCCTCGATCTGGCCGAGTTCGAGATCGACCTCGGTGTCGGGCTGGATGTTGATCAGTTCGAGCGCCTTCCAGTCCGGATACATCTCGACGCCGGTCACTTCCTCCATGTACTGGATGACCTGGTCGAACTGGGTGTTGCGGAAGTTGACCGCGATGGACTTGTCCATCTGGGCCATCGCCCGTCGGTTGTCCTCGGTCTCCCGGAAGCCCGCCGCGGCATCACGTCGGATCGACAGCTGGGGCCAGTCCTCCGGGTATGCCATCAGGGCGTTCGTCGATCGCGGGCCGGGTCCACTGATGTTCACCGCCGGCGGGATGGTCGCCTCGAGGTTCTCCTGGGTGAAGTGGCTGAAGGCATAGTCGCGTCGACGCAGGGTCTGGGAATACTCCCGATAGATCTTGCTGGTCGCGATGACGTCGCGAAGCGCGAGTGCCGCCGGGTTGTTGGGATCGATGAACAGCACGGTCTCGAGGACCTGGAGAGCCTCTTCGTACTTCAGCTCGAGCTGGAGCTGGCGGACCCGCTGCAGGCTTTCGTTGATGGTGCGATCACGCTCGGCTCGTTCCTTGCGACGCTCGGCGCTGGCCGCCGATCGTGCTTCCTCCCGGCTGGCTTCCTGCTTGGCGAGCCCCTCGAGCTGCTCGGCTTCGGCGATTCGATCCAGGAGGGTGTCGATCGAGTCCATCATCTGGGCGTATCGATCGTTGGGAAGGACTCCACGGTCACGATCGATTCGGATGCGTGCGGTGACCGCGGCTTCCCGAGCCTTTCGGTACCCGCCTTCGTCGTACGCCGCGTTGGCCCGGGCGACATCGTCGTTGAACTGGACGATGAGCCGCTGGCGTCGAAGGGTGAAGTCTTCGTTGACGTTGTCGATCGTCGAAGCCTGGTCCAGCATGGCCTGGGCCTGCCTGAGACCGGCCTTCGCCTCAGCGTCGCTGGGGTCGAGGGCCAGAACCGAGGTCCAGGCATCGATGGCCTGTCGCCAGTCGCTCGAGGACATGGCCGCCTGGGCGGATGCTCTGGCATCGGCGACCTGGGGGCCGTTGTCGTCGGCCGCAGGTTCTTCGGCGGCGGGCTCGGTAGTTGAGCCTGGGTCCTCGGCGGGGGCGGGGTCGGCGGCCGGAGCAGGATCCACCGGATCTTCCTGAACGTTCCCGGTGACCGCGGTGGCGGTTCCGACCAGTCCGGCCAGGGTGAGAAGAGAAATGGCAAGGTGCTTGTTCTTGCGAACCAGCCCTCGAGGAACTGAATCCTCGGTCGTGCGAGAGAGCCCATCAGCCTGCGAAAGGGAATCCATGTGCTTCACACTCCTGTACGACGAAGGATGTGGTCCTTCGAACGCTTTCAAACGGCGGCGGTAAAACCGCACGAGGGCTCAATCGACTGGGTGACGGGGAGCCACCCACGCTTGCCTTACGGCACGGTGCCGCATCGTTGGGGACGGTGATCCAGGAGATCTGGCCGCCGTGACCTTCATCTCTACTCACTCTGCCGGAAACCCCGGTAATGAACCGGTGACCGCGAAGGATACGGGCGGCCTGCGGCAGCCGCAACCTATCGCCAACGCATGCACACGCCCCAGAGAAGGCCCCGGAGCCCCACTTACGCAGCGGTCGGGAAAGGTGGATCCGAGATCATCGGGCCTCAGCCCGATCCGGCCCCTGTCGCTGGAGCCGGCGTCTGCAGAAAGTCCTCTGCGGAGACCGGCCCCCGATGCCTCATCATCCGGATGAATGCATCGAAGAGATAGCTTGAATCGTGAGGCCCGGGGCTCGCCTCCGGGTGGAATTGGACGCTGAATATCGGTCTCTGGGCATGCCTGAAACCGGCCACGGTGCCGTCATTGAGGTGGCGATGGGTCACTTCCCCTCCCACGGAGGCCAGAGAGCCCTCATCGACGCAGAAACCATGATTCTGGCTCGTGATCTCGACCCGACCGGTCAATTCGTTCCGCACAGGCTGGTTCGCACCCCGGTGACCGAACTTCAATTTCCAGGTCGATGCTCCGAGGGAGAGGGCCAGAAGTTGATGCCCCAGGCAGATGCCGAAGGTCGGAATCTCGCCCGCGACCTCGCGGAGGGTCTCGATGGTCGATTCGACCGCTGCCGGGTCGCCGGGACCATTGGAGATGAAGAGGCCATGGACCTCTCCACTCCTGTAACGGGATCGCAATTCATCCGCGGCGATGTCATGCGGGACGAAATGGACCTCGCAGCCTCGCTCGACCAGATGCCGATAGATGTTTCGCTTGGCCCCACAATCAATGGCCATGACGACCAGGGGAGGATCCGCGCGGATTCCGACCTCGCCCGCCCAATCACCGAGATCCTCCGAGAAGGTCCCCGGCCGATCCGCTCCGACCTGGGCAGCCAGATTGCAGCCACTCATGGACGACAGGCCACGAGCACGAGCGATCAGGTCCGGATCGGATACGGCGGCATCGAACTCGATCACCCCTCGCATCGCGCCTTCGGAACGAAGCATCCTGACGATCGCTCGAGTGTCCAGGTCCTCGATGGCCGGAACCCCGGCATCCTTGAGCCAGTGATGGAGGTGATCATCGGCCCGATGATTCGATCGAACCCGGGAGTGGTTGCGGACCACGAATCCCGCCACCGCGACTTCACCACTTTCAACATCCGGCGCGGCCACCCCGTAGTTCCCGACCTCCGTCGCGGTCATCACCAGGATCTGACCGGTGTAGGAAGGATCGGTGAGAGCCTCCTGATATCCGCACATGGCGGTGTTGAAGACCACTTCCCCGCCCGATGCGGTACTGGATCCGAAGCCCCTACCCGTGAAGATGGCGCCGTTTTCAAGCACCAGACGGACATCACGTGGGCGGTCGTCGCCATCCCCGAGCACGTCGTAACGAACATTTTCGATCATGACGGTGCAGGATACCGGCTGGTTTCGTGATGCTGCCCTCTGAGGGACGGAGGTGTGGACACCGTGACGTTCGGTGAGCCCCACCGGGAGGATCGAGCCTGACTCGTACACTCGGATCATGGACGGTCTCTTCGAATCACCCGATCGACGGGAGGATGCGGACGATGCCCGGCAGCTCCACGCCCGGGTCGCCGTGGAGCGATCGGTCGATCGGTATCCCTCCGGCCTGCTGTACCGGGTCCCCCCTGAATTCCGGGTCGAGGCCGGCCACCGGGTGCTGGTTCCCCTGGGCCGAGGCGATACCCCGGTGACCGGCACCGTGGTGGACATCCTCGACTCGAAGTCAGCTGCCAGCGAGGGAGTGGATCCCCGCCGGGTCAAATCGGTCCTGGGCCGAGCGGATGACCTTCCCGCCCTGCCCGGCGAACTCATCGAACTCGCCAAATGGATCTCCGCCTACTACGCCTGTCCCATCGGGATGACCCTGGCGAGCCTCATTCCGGCAGCCGTCAGAAAAGGGATTGGCACGACCACGCGGCTCATGATTCGGCCCACATCTCCTCCAGAAGGGGCCAAAATACGCCTTGGTGCCCGTCAAAAGGCGGTTATGGAGGCCCTGGACGAGATCCCTGATACCGAGCTCCCTGTTTCCTCCGCGGAGCTGGCCGAGCAAAGCGGCGTGTCCGGGCATGTGGTCCTGCGTCGACTGGAAGAGCTTGGACTCGTCGAACTTCGAGCCGTCTCGGCGATCGAGGCCAGGGCCAGATCCCGATCAGGCCTCGAAGACCGTGTCGTCACCCTCAACCAGGAGCAGGCCGCAGCGGTCGAGAAGATCAAGCCCACCCTCGGGAATGGGTTCTCCAGTCATCTTCTGTTCGGCGTGACCGGGAGTGGCAAGACCGAGGTCTACCTGCGGCTGGTGGCAGACGTGTTGGCTGCGAACCGTACCGCACTGGTTCTGGTCCCGGAAATCGCCCTCACTCCCCAGACCACCGCCCGTTTCCTCGCCCGATTCGAGGGAGTTCCCGCGGCCGTGCTTCATTCGGGGCTGACCGCCGCCCAGCGACATCAGGAGTGGCGGAAGGCGGCCGATGGCACCGCTCGCATCGTTCTGGGAGCCAGATCCGCCCTCTTCGCCCCGATTCCCGACGAAACGCTGGGCTTGATCGTGGTGGACGAGGAACATGATTCGTCCTACAAGCAAGATCAGGCTCCCCGCTATCACGGACGGGATGCGGCCCTTCGCCGGGGTCAGATCGCCGAATGCCCGGTTCTTCTCGGCTCGGCGACTCCTTCCTTGGAGAGCTGGCGGAACGCCACCGTCACCGGACGCCACCAACTCCACCGCCTCCCCAGACGTGCTCCCGGCCTCCGGTTGCCCACGGTGGAGATCGTCGATTTCGCAGAGGAAAGAAGAAATGCCCTCGATCCCGGCGTCCGCCTCATCGGACCTCGACTGGGCCGGGCCATCGCCGACACCCTCGACAAGGATGGGCAGGTCCTTCTCCTGCTCAACCGACGCGGCTATGCGAACTACATCGCCTGCCCCGATCAGAGATGCGGCTGGATCATGACCTGCGAACACTGCGATTCAGGCATGGTGTGCCACCAGGCCGACGGACAGGTCCGGGAGCGGTGGGTGCGGTGCCATCATTGCGATGCCCAGCTACGCCTGCCCCGCCAGTGCCCGCTCTGCAGCAAAAGGACCGTGGTCTTCGGGCTCGGCACCCAGCGGGTCGAGGAGGAACTCGCCCGACTCCATCCCAGGATCGCCGCGGACGGTGCGATGGCCCGGGTCGATTCCGATGCCCTCCACACCTCGGACGACTTCCACGATCTGCTCGAGAAGTTCCGGGTCGGCACGATCCGCCTGCTGGCCGGCACCCAGATGATCGCCAAGGGCCTCGATTTTCCCGGAGTCCGCCTGGTCGGGGTCGTCAATGCCGACACCTCCATCAACCTGCCGGACTTCCGGGCTGGAGAACGGACCTTCCAGCTCGTGTCCCAGGTCGTCGGTCGCTGTGGCCGGGGAGATTCCGCGGGGCGGGCGATCGTCCAGACCCTTCAGCCCGAAGCGCCCTCGATTCGCCGAGCCGCGGAACACGACTTCGAGGCCTTCGCCGATCAGGAACTCGTGGACCGGGAGCGGTTCAAGCTGCCTCCGATCAGACGCCTGAGCCGGATCGTGATCAGACATCCGGGGGAGGTCGAAGCCATGCGACTGGGGGAGGAACTCATGGCCCGCCTCCGCTCGATCGAGGCCGGCGGAATCGAAATTCGCGGGCCGGTGCCATGTGCCATCGCCAGGATCGCAAGTCGCTATCGGGTGCAGGTCGAGATCCTGGCCGACGGGCCGGGAGCTTCGGCCCGGTTCATCGCCAACGCCCGGGACGGAGGAGTGTTCGCCGGCCCGCTGGCACTCGGGGAAGCGGTGGCCATCGACGTGGATCCCACTTCCCTGATGTGAGCCCCTCCGAACGCGTAGGAACTCGAAAATCCATCCCCGCTTCAGGGTTTCATCGCCCAGAAACGAGCGATCCCGGGGAGCTGCGCGATACAATCGCCGAGATGGAAATCGAGGGTCTTCCGCGATCCTCGAACAGCGCCGCCTTCTCCCGCCGGATCACCGGAACAAGGACCGTCAGCATGTCGCTCAACGGCTGGAACGCCGAGTTCGTGGACGAGCTGTACCACCGCTGGAAGACGGACCCCGATTCGGTCGAAACCGACTGGCAGAGGTTCTTCGAAGGCTTCGAACTCGGTAACGCTCGCCCCGCCCCGGCAGACGTCGACGTCGCCCACTCCCTGCAGGGCAAGGTCGATTCGCTGATCTACCACTACCGGGACATCGGCCACTTCGCAGCGTCGCTGGATCCCCTCGGCACCACCCGTTCGTTTCCCGAGAACCTGACGCTGGAGAGCTTCGGGCTCTCCGACGATCACCTCGACGAGACTTTCGATCCCGGGGTCCTTCCGCTCGAGAACCCGGCATCCCTTCGGTCCATCCTCGAACTCCTCGAAGCGACGTATTGCCGACACATCGGCGTCGAATACATGCACATCCAGGACCGCGACAAGCGCCGCTGGCTCCAGAAGCGGATGGAAGGGGTTCTAAACCAGCCCAGCTTCTCCGACGATGACCGCGTGCACCTCCTCGAGACCCTGGCCACCGCGGACGCCTTCGAGAACTTCCTGCAGACTCGCTACATCGGCAAGAAGCGTTTCGGCCTCGAAGGTGGCGAATCGCTGATGCCGCTGCTCGAGACCATCATGGAACTCGCCCCGGCCAACGGTGTCGAGGAATTCATCCTTGGGATGTCCCACCGCGGACGACTCAACGTCCTCTGCAACATCCTCGGCAAGACCTACGGACAGGTGTTCACCGAATTCGAAGAGAGCTGGGAAGAGGACTTCATCGGGGGCACCGGTGACGTCAAGTACCACGGCTCGTACTCCGGGTTTAAGACCACGCGGGCCGGACAGAAGATCCGGGTCGCCCTTGCCGCGAATCCATCCCATCTCGAGTTCGTGGATGCGATCGTCCTGGGTCGTACCCGTGCCAAGCAGAGAATCCGGGATGACGAGCAGAGAGAGAAGGTCGTCCCGATCATCATGCACGGGGACGCGGCATTCGCCGGGCAGGGCATCGTCGCGGAATGCTTCAACATGATGAAACTCGACGGCTGGGAGGTCGGAGGGACCATCCACGTCGTCGTCAACAATCAACTCGGCTTCACGACCAACCAGGTCGACTCCTTCAGCGGTCACTACGGCACCGACATCGCCAAGATGGTCGACGCCCCGATCTTCCATGTGAACGGCGACGATCCGGAGGCGGTGGCGTGGGTGGCCAGACTCGCCCTGGAATACCGCCAGACGTTCCACAACGACGTGGTCATCGACATGTGGTGCTACCGAAGGAACGGCCACAACGAAGCCGACGAACCAAGATTCACCCAGCCGCTCATGTACGAGCGGATCAAGGCCCAGACCCCGGTCGCCAGGCTCTACCGTGACCGCCTGGTGTCGGAGGGACTCATCGGACCCGAGCGGTTCGATGAGATGCAGAAGAACCGCCTCGCGACCATGGACGAGGCCCAGCAGCGGATCACGGATTCGCCCGAGGATCCGAAGGTGACGCCTCTGGGATCCCTCTGGGAAGGCATCACTTTCGACTACGACATCCGCTCCATAGACACCGGCGTGGATCGAAAGGTGCTCCAAGGGATCTTCGATGCCCTGGAAGGCACCCCCGAGGAATTCAAACTCCACAAGACGCTTCAGCGGAGCTATCGCAACCGCCGCAAGCTCTGGGATTCGGGCGAGGTCGAATGGGCGACCGGCGAGCTCCTCGCCTACGGAAGCCTGCTCGTCGAGGGTCATCCGATCCGCATCACCGGGCAGGACGTGGAGCGAGGCACCTTCAGTCATCGCCACGCGGTGATCACCGACCAGGCATCCGCGACCCCGTACACCCCGCTCAACCACGTCACCGAGGACCAGGCCCAGTTCTGCATCCACAACAGCCCGCTCACCGAGCAGGCAGTGGTTGGATTCGAATACGGCTACTCCCTCACCGATCCCCGGATGCTCATCATCTGGGAGGCCCAGTTCGGCGACTTCGTGAACGGTGCGCAGGTGATCATCGATCAGTTCATCGCCAGCGCCGAGAAGAAGTGGGAGCGGTCCAGCGGACTCGCCATGTTCCTTCCCCACGGTGCCGAAGGCATGGGCCCCGAGCACTCCTCGGCGCGGCTGGAGAGATTCCTCCAGCTCTGCGCCGACGACAACATGGTGGTCTGCTCCCCCACCCGCGCCTCCCAGATCTTCCATCTCATCCGCCGCCAGATGAACCAGCCGTTCCGCAAGCCGCTGATCATGATGTCGCCGAAGAGCATGCTCCGACTCCCGGCGGCGAGGAGTCCGATCGAACGATTCCTCACCGGCGGTTTCCTGAACGCGATCGACGACACCCGCTTCGAGGAGAAGGACGGCGACCGACAGGGCGTCCGCAGGGTCCTGCTCTGCACCGGCAAGGTCTACTACGACCTCGCCAGTCACCGGGACGAGTCCGGACGCGACGATCTCGCCATCGTCCGAGTCGAACAGCTCTACCCCTTCCCCGCCGAGGAGATCCGTGGAATCCTCGACGCCTACCCCAACCATGAGCAGGTGACCTGGGTACAGGAGGAGCCTCGCAACCATGGTGCGTTCTTCCACGTCCAGCGAATGATGAAGGAAGTCCTCGACGAGGAGATCGACGACGTGTCGAGGGTGTCCAGCCCCAGCCCCTCGGGCGGATCCGCCGCCATGCATGAACAGGAACAGCGAGAGATCGTCATCACCGCGATCGAAGGCGGTGGCAAGCCCGCCGGCAACCATTCCACCACCAAGTCGAAGGCCTCCAAGGGCCAGTCCACTCGCCGAGCCAAGACCTCCACCAAGTCCTGACCGATCGAACCCGGTACGAGTCCGCACTCCAACACCAAGCCCGGATACTCCACCCATGAGCGTCGACATCACCATTCCAAGTCCCGGCGAGTCGATCTCCGAAGTCACCGTCGGCAGCTGGATGAAGCAGTCCGGGGACTGGGTCGAGAAGGACGAGATCATTCTCGAGATCGAGTCCGACAAGGCGACCCTCGAGATCGCAAGCCCCGCCTCCGGGGTGCTGGATGCGACCGGAGAGACCGGTGCCGAGCTCGAGGTCGGTGCCGTCATCGGAAGCATCGACACCGATGCGGCCAGACCCGCCGCCGCCCCCACCGCGACGACCGAGACCCCCACGCCTTCCACCCCCGCCCCCTCCGACGGCTCCGATTCCAGTGATGTGAAGGCCACTCCCGTGGCGAGGAAGCTCGCGGCGGACAGTGGGGTCGATCTCTCCAAGGTCGACGGCACCGGCCCCGCCGGTCGCGTGACCAAGGCCGATGTCCTCGCCGCCAAGTCCGCTCCCGTGAGTCCGAATCCGACTCCCGCTGCGGCCCCGAGTCCTTCCGCCGCCCCAACGCCGGCCGCCGAACCCGCTCCCGTCGTGATTCCGGAATCGGGCTCGGTAGGCGGCACCCGCGACGTTCGAAGGGTTCGGATGACGAAGCTTCGGCAGCGAATCGCAGAACGGCTCGTGGAAAGCCAGCGCACCGCGGCGACCCTCACGACCTTCAACGAAGTCGACATGACCCGATCCATGGCGATCCGGAAGCAGTACAAGGAAGCGTTCGCCGAGAAGCACGGCGTCGGCCTCGGCTTCATGAGCTTCTTCGTGAAAGCCGCGATCCACGCCCTCAAGAGCCAGCCGATCGTCAACGCCTCGATCATCGGGGACGAGATCGAGCACCACGACTACATGGACGTGGGCGTGGCGGTCGGGACCGACAAGGGACTCGTCGTGCCCGTGCTTCGCAATGCCGAAATGATGTCCTTCGCCGAGATCGAGGCGAGGATCAAGGACTTCGCGATCCGGGCCCGGGCCGGCAAGCTCGGCATCGACGAGATGACCGGCGGAACCTTCACGGTCTCCAACGGTGGCGTCTACGGATCGATGATGTCGACCCCAATCCTGAATCCTCCTCAGAGCGGGATCCTGGGGATGCACGGCATCAAGAAGCGAGCGGTCGAGGATCCCGACAACCTCGGCACCATCACCTTGCGACCGATGATGTACATCGCGATGAGCTACGACCATCGCATCATCGACGGGACCGAAGCCGTGACCTTCCTCAAGACCATCAAGGAAGCGGTCGAGTCGCCCGAGCGGATCCTTCTCGATCTGTGACCTCACGAAATGACCCTGACCGGTCGCCCCCATCACCCTCGTCGAGAGTGGTGAAGCTCCCCGGCACCACCCGGGTGCATTGGCCGGCCGCGAGCTGGCTGGTTTGACGGGGACGAGATGAGAATGATGAACGACTTCCTTCAAGATCCGATGGCCACGAGTCGGATGATCTTGAGGGCCATGAGGGCACGACGAATCGTTCGGAGATCGCTGGATCTCCCCATCGGACCGGTGATCGCCTACGGCCACCCCAAGACCGCGACCACCTCGGCCGAAGCCGCGATCTCTGCCGTCCCTGGAATTCGTTCCTTCCACGCCCATGTCCTGCAACCGAAACATTTCATCTGGCGGCGGAACAACCTCGCCCCCCCGATGCCGTCGGGAGTCTGCAGCGAGGACAATCCACCCCAGTGGGCCCTCGCCGATGCGCTTGCCGGCTCGCGACCGGTCCGACTCGTCACGTTGGTTCGAGATCCCGTCGCCGTCCAGTCGTCCTGGTTCTTCTACGGGATGCAGCGCTGGCTCCAGTCCTCCCGAAGGATCAACGTCGATCTCATCGACGAAGACACGCTCTACTCGCTCTTCCACGGCATCTTTCCTCGGGATGGAATCCTGAACTGGTTCGACGAGGAATGGTGCCCGTTGACTGGGCATGACCTGGAGGATCTTGCCGGTGTGGCCTCTGAAGGACATGCCAAGATCGAATTCGGACCGCATCGGGCCTGCGTGCTCTCCTCGAAGCTCGAGGACGAGACCAAGAGCCGGATTCTCGAAGACTTCCTCCACCTCGAATCGGGGTCGATCGTGTTCCCTCGAAAGAACACCGCCGCGAGCAGGCCACACCAGGAGACCTATGGCCGGATCAAGGCCATGATCTCGGCGGACACGAGACTCCTCGATCGCGTTTACGGTTCGAGGTACGCCAGGCTGCTCTTCTCCCCGGACGAGCTCGACGAATTTCGTAGTCACTGGGATGGTCTGGCGGCCGAGGCCACCAAGATCGATCGCTCGTCCTGATCGCCATGGAGGACCGGCCAGCGAGTCGTTCCACGGACCCCGCTCCGGCATGCGAGAATGACTCCGTGAACGAATCAACTCCAGAATCGGGCCATGCCCCCGTGATGCTCGGTCCAGTCCTGACCTCCCTGGCGGTGCACCCCGGACAGACCGCCATGGACTGCACCGCAGGCCGGGGCGGCCATGCGGAGGCGATCGCCAACCGGGTTGGTGAATCCGGTCGTCTGATCCTCTGTGATCTCGACCCGGAAAATCTCGAGTATGCCGCCCAGAGAGCTCGAAAAGGCTCTTCTTGTGAGATCCTGACCCTCTCCGGATCCTTTGCCAGAGTGCCCAGGGACCTCCTTCGAGAGGGCCTTCAGGCCAATGCGGTACTGGCGGATCTGGGAGTCTCAAGCACCCAGATAGACGCCCCTGGTCGGGGTTTCTCGTTCATGGCCGATGGACCGCTGGACATGCGGATGGACCCGACCGGACCGATCTCCGCTGCCGACTTCGTCGCCACCTCCACGGAAGCGGAACTGACCCGGATCATCTCCGAATTCGGAGAAGAGCCGTTTGCACGAAGGATCGCTCGAAATATTGTCCGCAGACGCGATGATTCCCCGATACAGAACACGGCGGAGCTCGCCGGACTCGTTCGCGAGGCATATGGACCGAGAGCTGCGTCGAGTCGGAATCATCCGGCGACTCGTACCTTCCAAGCGCTCCGGATCGCGGTCAACGACGAACTGGGCGCACTCGACGGCCTGCTGAGGCAGGTGGAAGAGGCAGCGAAGGCGATCGCGGAAGGCCGCTCGACCTGGCTCGCCCCTGGTGCGAGAGTGGTTTTTCTCACCTTCCACAGCCTCGAAGATCGGCTGGTCAAGCGAGCCTTCGCCGCCCTGGCCAGGCGCAGACTCGGAACGGTCCCGGCACGGACGCCGATGACCCCATCCGAGCAGGAAATCGGGATCAATCCTCGATCCAGATCGGCCAAGCTCCGGGTCGCCACGGTGGGCGGCCCATCCTGAGCCTCCCGATGGGATGGCTCGACAACGTCGACGGGGCCCCGCCCCGGGCAGCAAGGACGCTGACGCTCCATGACGCGCGAACACAAGCTGGCTCTCGTGGTGGGATTTGGGCTCGTCCTCTTCGTCGGAATCCTCATTGCCGACCATGTCGCGGCTGATCGCCGCGGCCACCTCCAGGGCCCGGTCGCGGCCCTTCAGGATCCGATGCCCGCAGAACTCTTCAGGGGCGTGGCGACCACCTTCGACCTTCCGAACCCCACCCCCCCCGAACCGGTCGATCCGAGAACCCCGGTGATCGTGGAGGAAGGTCCGGTGGTCGAACTGGCCCCTCTGGAGCTTCGAACGCCGCCCCGACGCCAGACGGCGCCCGTCGCGGAGCGGAGGCCCGAACCGGCTCCGACCATCCGGAACTACACCGTCGTGGGCGGGGATTCCCTCACCAGCATCGCCAAGCGTGAACTCGGAAGAAGTTCGCGTTGGATGGAGATAAGAGATCTCAATGATCTCCGCGGCACCAACATCGTTCCCGGCCAGACCCTTCGCATGCCCGACCGCGACTCGATCCGCAACGGCGATCGAACCCGACTTCGCGAAGTGAGCCGACCCCGGGCGAAGTCGAGTCCACGCATCTACGTGGTGCGACCGGGCGACAGCCTCGGGATGATCGCCCAGCGGGAGCTGGGTGGCGAATCCCGATGGCGGGAGATCCAATCGCTCAACAGCATCGGCGGGACCACCATCGTCGCCGGGCAGAAGCTCCGACTCCCCGGCAACTGACCCCCTCCCCGGTTCGCGAGACACGCCCATGTTCTGGAAGCTCGTGGTGATGGTGGTGACGATCGGTGGAACGGGTTGCGGCTTGCTCGTGCTGCGCCAACAGGAGATCGACCTGCTCTCCGCGGAGACCGACCTCCTCCGCCGAGGCGAGAAGGTCGAACAGTCCCTGCAGATGACGCGCTGGGAACTCGAACAACTGACTCAGGATGCCCGCTTCGAGAAATGGTTCGAGGAACAGGGGTTCCGGCTCGAACCGGTCGATCGAACCCGTTCGAGGGAGAACGACCTCGCGGGTGACGGTCCGAGCGGAGATGGGGACTTCCGGCAGGCACGCGATACCGAAACCGTCGCGCTGGGCGGCGACGAACGAGGAAACCGCTGGTGAACAGGAAACAACCGGGCGAAAGAATCGCACGCTTCACACTTCTCGGGATCATCGGCCTCCTCGTCATCGGCCTGGGCCGCGTCGCCCAGCTGGAACTCGCTCCGGCATCCGAACTCGTCGATCACCTGGGCCGACGAACCCGAACCGACAAGAGGATCCACTGGCGCGGCGACATCGTCGACCGAAGAAGTCGGTGCCTCGCGATGTCCGAGCTCGGCTACGCGCTGGCCGTGGACCTCAAGGTGATGGGTGATCGAATGGAGGCATCCGGACTTCTTCCCAAGCCCCTCTCCGCGGACGCTTCGGCGGATTCCCGATCCACGCCGGAGTATCTGGATCTGTGGAACAAGCGACTCGAACAGGTCGCGGACGTGCTTGCGGAGGACCTTGGACTCGACCGCGCCGAGGTCCTCGAGCGCATGCAGGCGGCGGGAAGGGGACGACGCTACTGCGTCCTCGCGACCGAAGTCGACACCGATGATCCCGATTACCCGCGGATGGTGAGGAATCTGCACCTCGAGGTGGATGATGTCGAGAAGCCCTGGCGCATCGCCGGGCTCGTTCTGGATGAACGACCGATTCGAAAGGTGATCTCGGATCGCAGCCTGGCATGGCTCATCGGTGATGTCGGCGCCGTCGATTGGTATCCACCCCCCGCGGAGTACGACCGGATTCCCAGTTCGCTTCGGGTCGATGTCCCCGGGTACCTGAAGTGGGCGGAACGGAATCACCCGGAAGTCGTGGATCCGGTGGGCCGGCTCGCAGCAGGGATCGCGGTGGCGCTGGGCGATTTCTTCAACGATGAGACCGAATCGGTCACCCCCCGCATCACGCTGGCTCTCGAAGGAGCCCGAGCCGGAGATCCCTGGCGTCCGGACCTTCCCATCCACCTGCTGGAAACCAGGCATCGCCGGGCGTTGCGAGAGATCACGATCGCGGAGGACGGAAGACCGGTCCCTCGTGATCTCATTCTCGAGTTCGAGGATCTCGAGGCACTGAAGGTGCTTCGCAGTCGATACCCGGACCAGGTCGGAACCAGCGGCATCGAATGGGAAAGGAACGACACCCTTCGCCAGCAGCACGGATCCCTGGAGAGAACGGTCGCCGCCGGAGGCGACACCCTCTACCTGCAGTCGTTCGAACGAGGACGGGACGGAGAGCAGATTCAACTGACCGTCGACGTCAACATCCAGCAGATCGTTCGCAAGAGACTCGAAAAAGCGATCGAGGACCACCTGGCGGTCGGCGGATGGGCCATCGTCGCCGACCCCGTCACCGGGGAGATCCTCGCCGCCGTCGACATCTTCGACAACGAGGAGGCCAGGAGGCGAGGAGGCTGGGTGGAGGGCATGCTTGACCCACGACGCGACGAGGTGGGCCCCGCTCACGGCAGGAGCAGGATCTGGACCGACACCTACGAACCAGGCTCGACCTTCAAGACCATCTTCTGGGCATGGTCGAGGCATCTCGATCGCGTCGGCGGGACCGAGAAGGTGGACATCGGATCGAACAACGGGAAGTGGTTCGGGAAGCGACGGATCGAGTACATCGGCCGGGACGAAGGACCCACCGAATGGCGGACCTGCCTCCTCAAGAGCATCAACACCGGATTCGCGACCGTCGCCCAGCGCATGACCGACGAGGAACTCGCCGAGATGTGCCGGAGTTTCGGAATCGGATTCCCCACCGGAGTGCAGATGGGAGTCGACCGCAACGGACCTGGCCGTCGAATCGGATCCACCCCCGGTCCTTCTCTCCTGCAGGCATCGAGAAACGGCGAGCGACTCTCCATGAGCTTCGGCTACTCGGTCGCCCTCTCACCCCTGCAACTGGTCCGAGCCTATTGCGCGATCGCCCGCAACGACGGCAGGCTCCCGCTGATGAGCATCGTCAGCCCCGGGGTGCGATCGTTCGAGACCCCCTCCTTCCCGACCGTGCGACCCGAGGTGGCCCTCGAGACCCGGGAAGTGCTTCGCCAGCAATTCGAAAAGGTGCGGGCGAGAGTCGAGAAGAACGGTCGGGAACCGATTCCCTACACGGCGTTCGGGAAGTCAGGCACCGCGTACCTGCCTAGAGGTGACGAAGACGGCAACCTGGCCGGGTACCACAAGTCACCGCTTCCACCGAGGTATCTATCCAGCTACGTCGCGGGGGCTCCGTTCGACGACCCCCGGATCGTGGTCGCGGTCGGAATCCAGGATCCCCAGGCCGGATCCGGTGCCAACGTGGACATCTCTTTCCGCGGGGAGCCGACCGGGCATCTCGGATCCTATTCGGCGGGACGACCCGCCCACGACATCATCGGGGCCGTGCTCGAGATGCTCGGGGTTCCGGAAGACCGGGATCCGGGCGGCGATCAGTCCTCGGGCTGAGCCTGGTCGCTGGCCTGCATCGCCCATCGCTGTCGAAGTCCCGTCTTGAGGGCGACGGCCCCCACGAAACCGAAGATCAGGATCGCGGTCCCATAGGCCAGAAGGTAACGGGCCCCTCCCATGGCGACGGTCAACGCCAGGCCGACTCCCACCAGGACGAAGACTAAATTCAGGGCGTAGAGCGCGAAGACGGCCTTCTTGACGTTTCCACCGAAACCACGAAGGAACATGTGGTGGATGTGGTTCTTGTCCGCCTGGCTCATGGGCACCCCGGACAGCTTCCTGCGGATGATCGCCAGCACCGTGTCCATGATCGGAAGCGCGAACACGATCAGGCCCGCGATGACGTAGTGGGTCTGCCCCTCGCTTCCCAGCGAGAGGATCAGGACCCCGCACAGGAAACCCATCAGAAGGCTTCCCGCATCACCGAGGAAGATCACGGCCGGATTGAAGTTGTAGGGCAGGAATCCCAGGCACGCCCCGAGCAGGGACAGGGCGATCACGATCCGTGAACCTGCGAAGGGATCGTATCTCCCGCTGGCGGACGAGAGATCCAGAACCTGTTCCGGCGAGGTTATGGATTGCACGTCCTGAATGGCGAGGATGATCGCGATCGCGATGAATCCCATCGACATGGTGCAGACGGTCCCCGAAAGCAGGCCGTCAAGGCCATCGATCAGGTTCGCCGAGTTGCATGCTCCGAGGACCACGGCCCCGATCACGAAGACTCCGCCCCAATAGTAGATGCCTTCGAGCGTCTGGAACGGGTTGCGAGACCATGCCGAGTGGTTGGCATCCGCGGGGATGCTCGCATCCACACCCCACAGGGTCAGGTGATCCCCGACGCCACCGATCAAGGCCGGAACCTGGGTCGTGTAGGCGTCGATCCAGCCGGAGAAGAACGGGCTCATGAGCCCGGTCGCCGCCCCGGTACCGAAATCGCTCAGGGCCAGCGCCGCCGCAGCCACCAGCTGGCCGGCAAGCTTGAGTCGTGGATCCCAATGGAAGATGTCGTCCAGCATTCCGGTGATGAAGATCGCGAAGATTCCGAACACCACCGCGAACTGGACCGGCGAATAGTCGGCGATGGAGAAGCCGTCTCTCGTGCTGGCGAGAGAGATCAGGGGGTCGAAGGCGACGATTCCCGCCACCACTCCCGCAAAGACCCCCGCGCCTCCGAGATACGCGACTGGATAGCGATGGACCTTGCGGAGGCCGTCGGGGTCGTCGACGATTCCATACTGGACCGCCACCCACCGGGCGATCGGCACGACTACCAGCGTGACCACGAATGCGATCACCAGGACCGGCAGGAAACCGTTGAGGATGTCGGTCGCGGTCGGGACCTCCACCGGGCCCTGGTCGTAGGAAAGACCGAAAAGACCGTCCCACGAGGACAGGAAAAGGTCGGCGGCATCACCCATGAAGCCTCCGTCGGGACCATCCCGCAAGCCAAGATCGTTCTGGCTCATCGGGAGAACTCCTGAACCAGATCATCGATCGTCCGATCCAGGGGAATCTCGGATTCGAATCCGATCGCGGAGCGGATCCGCGAGAGATCCGGCACCCGCACCGCGAGATCCTCGAAGTCGGCGTCGAAGGCCTCGACGTAATCCACGTGACGGATGTCGCTCCGGCTGCCGGTTCGCTCGAGCACGAGCTCGGCGAGTTCCCGAATGGTGATCGATTCATCCCGTCCGAGATTGAAGACCCGCCCGTGATGCCGCACATCATCGAGCAGCCGGGGAAGGGCGGTGACCACGTCTCTGACATCGCAGAAGCACCGGGACTGGGTCCCGTCGCCATGGACCTCGATGGTCCTCCCTTCGAGGCAGGCTTCCACGAATCTTGGAAGGACCATGCCGTATTCACCTCGCTGCCGAGGGCCCACGGTGTTGAAGAACCTCACGACGACGGTCGGGACGATCCCCTCACGATCATGGGCGAGAGCGAGATACTCGTCGATCGCCTTCGAGCAGGCGTACGACCAACGGGGGACCACGGTCGGTCCGTAGACCACGTCGTCGTTCTCAGACATCGCGTCCCCGGATCCTTTTCCGTACACCTCGCTGGTGGATGCGATGAGGGTTGGAATCCGTGCCTGCCGGGCGAAGTCCAGCACGGCGCTGGTCTCCCGCACATTGGTCTCTATGGTGCGGACGGGTTCCTCCACGACGAGTCGGACCCCGACCGCAGCCGCGAGGTGATAGACCGAATCGAATCGATGGGGATCGAGGGTCGGCAGCACGTCGCCCACCGTGCCTTCGACGAGATCCAATCCTCCCCGGTCACGGTCGAACGCCGCGTCGAGATTCGAGCGTCTCCCCGTCGAGAGGTCATCGACCACCAGGACCCGGTCTCCGCGAGCGAGGAGATGATCGACGAGATGCGAGCCGATGAAGCCCGCACCGCCGGTCACGAGTTTGGTGGATGATTTCGCCAAGCGCAGGTTCCATCAGTTCTGGGGACGACCGACCTACGATCCCGCCCTGGTTCAGTCCTCGTTCCGATCGCCCGAGTACTCGGCAATCGCCTCGTAATTACGCTTGAAGTAGCCACCGGCGGTGTTTCGAGGTCGGTTCAAGGCGAGTCCGAGGAAGCTGCTCGGTTGTTCACGCAGCTGCCTGATGAGCCTCGCAACCAGACCTCGCTGCTCCGAATACGCGCGGACGACCAGAACCGTGGCATCGACCTGGTCGGTCATGCCCATCGCTTCACTGGCCACGACCAGCGGAGGACCATCCACGAAGATGACATCGACCGATTCACCCAGATCCCGGATGACCTTGCGGAGATTCTCGGAGTCCAGTCTTTCGAAGTGCCGGTTCTTCTGTGAACCCGCGGTGAGGACCTTGATCCCCTCCTGGGTTTCGCTCACGGCAGCCTCGAGGGTGGAGTCCCCGACGATCACGTCGCCGAGACCCGGCTCGGATGGGTCGAGACCGAACACCTCCGCGATTCGAGGTCTGCGCAGATTGCCATCGATCAGGGCGACTCGCCTCCCCGCCGCTGCGGCGATCGAAGCCAGATTCGCCACCACGGACGTCGTGCCCGCGTCCGGCATGCCACCCACGAACAGGATGCTCGTGGCCTGCGCGTCCTCTCGAACCCTGCGAAAGGCCGCTGCGAACTGGCGATGACTCTCCGCGAGAACGGATCCAGGAAAATCACGAACCACGGATTCCGGGCGGCTCGCATCGGTGGGATCGTCCTTGATGTCTGGAATGACGCCAAGCAGTCGGGCCCCAGGCAGACCCGTCAGGTCGGCGGTGGTGCGGACGCGCTTGTCGAGGATCTCCCTGAGGAAGATCCCGGTGACGACCATTCCCATCATCAGCACCGCGGTGCCGGGAATGACGATGAACCACTTGGGCGAGGCTGGTTCCTTCGGGGTCAGCACCGATCCCGTGAGCTGGACCTCGATGGCGTCCTTTCGGCTGAACATCGCCTCGATCTGGTCGATGTGGTCCAGGGTGGTGGTTCGACGTTCCTCCTTGCGAAGGAGATCCGAGCGCATCTTCTCGAGCCTGGCCTGGGCGGCCACGAAGTCGTTCATCTCACCGGACTTCTTCAGAATCTCCTCGTCCAGGTTCACCTCGACGGTCTGAAGACGTTCCAAGGCGTCACCCGCGATCTTCCGCTGCCCCTGAAGGTTGCGAAGGATCACTTCCTCGACCTTGCGATCCTTCTCGCGGATCCGGGCATCGAGAGCCTGCTGGCTCTGGCGGTACTGCGGGTGCTCCCGGCCGAATTTCTGCTGGTGTTCGCCGAGCTGGCCTCGCAACAACTGGATCTCGGTCAGCACCCTGATGACCACCACGTCGCTCTCGGCCTCGCGGACGTCGTCCTGGGTCCACTCCAGGGTCCCGGCGAGCTTGGCATCGATCTGGGAGAGCAGCCCCTGGGTCTGCTGGATCTCCGATATCACCTTGTTCTTCTCGAGCTCGCGGTCTTCCAGGTCCTTCTGGACCGCGGTGGTGTTCAACGTGAGGGACAGCATCCCGTTGGTGTTGATGAAGTCGTCGACCGAGTTCTCGAGGGTGTTGATCTCGCTCTCGAGAATGTCCAGGTTCTCCTGGAACGGCTGCTTCGCCGAAGCCTTGTCGGTCCGGGCTCGTTTCTCCTCGAGCTTGATGTAGTGGTTCGCCACCGCGTTGAGCAGGACGGGGACATCCGTCTTCACCGGGGCGGACCACCGGACGTCGAAGAACTGGGTTCTTCTCCGGTACCCGGCCGAGATCTCGTCCATCAGGGCGATGAGCGCCTCCTCGAGATTCGGCCTGCCGCTTTCATCCTTGAACTGGTCCATCCAGGCGATGCGCTGGACGTCGGGTTCCTTGATCACCACTGCGAGGGCACGTTCCGAGATGACCTTGGCTGCCTCGGTGCCTGCAATGCGCTGAACGGTGTCCTCGTTCCGCTCCTCGGAGGCTCGGGGATCGGCCGCGTCATCGAGGGTTCCCACCAGTTCGAAGGTCGCGATGCCCGCGTACGAGGGGAAGAAGCGCAACCAGACGAGGAAGACCCCCGTTCCGACCACGAGACCGATCACCACGGTGACCAGCAGGAGCACGAGATGCTGACGCACGACTTTTATCGGGTCAAGGGTGACCCCACCCGACGGAGACGATGCAGGTCGCGAAGCAGGCCTTGCCGATCGCGGGGTTGTCGAGGTCGAAGAACTCATGGTGTGTGGATCCAGTGGTGCGGGGGGTGTCCCGTAAGAATCTTCATCGGCAGACTGCTCGGCTCACGAGAGCCATAGTGCCCCTTCAACGTCCCTTGACCTGCTCCAGCAACTCTTCGATCTGCGCCTGCGCCTCCACGCTTGGATTCCTATCTCCAGCGGATCGAATGTGCCTTCTCGCCTGGTCGAAGTTCCCGAGATCGATCTCGAGACGGGCCAGTTGAAGCATGGGATTGGCGATGGTCCCTAGCCTTCCCGCAAGTTCGAGCTCCTGCCGGGCGCGGCGATAGTCCATCGCCTTTTTCTCCTCGTCTGTCTCTTGTCGCGCCCGGGTGAGGTAAATGGTCCCCAGCGTGTCCCGGTACTCGGGTCGATACGGATTCTGCTTCACCGTGAATGCGGAACGCTCGAGAGCCAGATCGAGGTCGCCTCCGCACTTGGACATGAGGAAGGCGATGTTGTTGAGAAGCTGCAGATCGGAGGGTCGAATGGCGAGAGCCTTCTCGAACGCATCCAGGGCACCATCGCAATCGTCCGTCCTGGTGAGCAGGATTCCCAACTGCCCGAGAGCACTTGCGGTACCGATGTCATCGGATGCGGCGGCCACTGCGCGACGCGTGGCGCTGATCGCGGAATCCATCCCTTCCGGGCCGAGTTCGTTCCAGGCGGAAGCGATCTCAAGAAGGTCGAAGACCTGGGGTCTGCCCTCGGAGATCTTCTCCACGAAGGACGCCAGGTCGGCGCATCCGTCCCTGGTCGACGGAAAGAGTTCGGACAGCCAGCTCGAGAAGACGGCTCTCTGCTGCAGGGGACCATCGCGTAGGCCCTTGTAGGCGTTCTCGTAGTTTCGAAGACCCTCGCTGCGACGTCCGCTATCCATCAACGCCGTGCAGTAGGCCCCGATGAGAGTCACGTCTCCGGAGAACTGCCGCTGGTTCTCACGAACCAGGGCAAGCACCTGGCTCGACCCCGGCTTGCGACCGTCGCTCTCCTTCCAGGCCATCAGACTCGTGACCTGGTTGCGGAGGTAGACGACGTTTCCAGTCTGGGCGTACAGGGCTGCGAAGAGACTGGCCGCCTCTGAGTATTCCTTGTTTCGGCCACGCAGACGACCAAGTGATCTCGCCCAGAGGGCGTTTACCGAATCCCTTTCCAGTGATGCCTGGGCGAAATCGATCGCTTCGTCGATCCTGCCTTCCTGTTCCAGCAGCTGGAGAAGAAGAGACCTCGCCTCCTCGGTGTCCGGCATGAGATCGAGATGATCCCTCAGTTCGGTGATCGCAAGATCCCTCTGGTCTTCACGAGCCAGGAGCTTGACCAGACGCAGTCGGGTCGGCCAGTACGACTTGTCGTTTTCGACCGCCCTCCGGGTCTCCTTGACCGCCTCTGCAAAGGCGGCCTCCCGCTCTTCCTCGTTCGAATACAACCAACGATATTCAGCAACCGCGGCGATCTGGATCAGGGCCTCCAGGTTCCGCGCATTGGCCTGAACAGCCTTCCTGTAGATGGACTCCGCCCTGGAGAGACCGTCGAGAACGGCGGTGGACAGGCCGCCGCCAAGGCCACGACCTTCCTCCCTGCGGACGATGTCCGCTTCGCCAAATGCGATCGTTCCCAAGACCGTCAGCTCAGCACTGTCCACGGAATCCTCATTGAAGTACTCCTTGGCGACCAGAGCCGCCTGCTCCAACTGGTTGTTCCCGACGTACATCTTCGCGAGTTGGGCCGCGATCCTCCGGCGGATGTCCATGCTCATCTGGTTCTCTTCCATCCGGTCGAGGAGGATGGCCTGGTATTTCGCGGCCCGTCCCATGTCGCCCTTGGCGTAGAGCATCGAGACGATGGTGGTGACCGCCTCGTCGACCACCTTGGATTCCTGCCTGGTCGCTTCCTCGAAGCATGCATCGGCGATCTCGAGATCACCCGCCTCGTATGCGATGCGACCCTTTTCGGCAAGGATGCGGCTCAGACGCCCGGCGGCTCCGATCCGCCGGAAGCCATCCTCCGTCGCGATCACCCGTCGAAGCTCTGCCTCGGCTTCGGCGACGACGTCGCCATCGAGTGCGAGTTCCGGGTGATTGATTCCGAAACGGGTGACTCCCACCACCACCTCGGGCGAGGTGGGGTCCGCCTTCCTCAACGTCTCGAAGACGGACTTGGCCATGCGCAGTCGCTCGTCACGAACCTCGAGCTGCACCGCCGCCCGCTCGGAACGACTCAAACGGCTCCAGGCGACGGTATCGAATCTCGGTTCGCCGGCGACCGCACCGGACTTCGCGTCGTCCAACTTGTGAACCACGCCTTCACGCCCGACCGGGGCTTCGGCCAGCAGGCGGCAGAGTTCGATCGCATTCTTCCGGTCGAACTTGTCGATTCCGTACAGGCGCTGTCGCTCCTGGATCGCGGTGTTGTAGTTGCCGCTCTGGATCTCGACGTAGAGCCAGACGTTCCTGTACTCCTCATTGTTCCTTCCGGCCAACCTGCCCGCACGAAGTACCTCACGGGCATCACTGACCATGCCCTCCGCCAACAGGGACTGGCCGTACTTCAACGCATTCAACCAGCGGTTTGGAGCCTGTTCGAAAGCTTCCTGATACTGGGCGACGGCATCGGCCCGGTCGCCGCGCTTGGAGTAGTAATCGCCCAGGATCAGACGCATCGTGTCGCTGCCGAACCCAAGATTCTCCACTGCGTTCTCGATGATCCTGATCGCTTCATCCAGATCTCCCCGGATTTCCGCCATGTCCGCCGCCATCGCGATGGTTCGTGGTGATTCCCCGCCGTCGAACTCCTCGAGTCGTCCGATGTAGGCTTGCGCTTCCTCGTAATCACCGGCCATGACCGACTTCTCGAAGAGGTAGCTGATCGCCATGGGACGCGGATCCTCCTCCGCGGCGATACGTGCCTGCAGCTGATCGAGTTCCGACTCCAGATCGCCGATCTCGTCCGCCGGGATGGTTCGAGACCCGCCGAGCAGCGTCGATATGTTCCGGGCAAGTTGGACGGCCGCATCCTGTGGGTCCTCGAACTGGCTGGCCACCATCGTCCTCATTCGGTCGATGCCGGTGGTCTCCGCGTTAGAACTCAGCAGGATCTTGGCCCGAATGGAATTTGGATCTATCTCCAGGGCCCGGGTTGCGAACATGCGCATCTCTTCATATTCGCCTTGCGTCTCCGCCAGCCCGGAACGATCGAGCAGGGCCAGGATCATGATCCTGGGGTCGACCCCATCGGACTCGATGAGTTCATCAAGCACCTTGCGCACTTCATCGAGATCCCCGGCGATCCTGGCCGCGGTGGCATCGTTCAGCTTGTCGACGCCCGGCAGCTGTTCGATGCCGTCACCGGTTTCGCTTCTCGCGATCGCGTTCTGCACGGTCTGGATCCGCTCCATCGTCTCGAGGCTCAGGTTCTCGCCGGAGGCTCGGATCTTGGAGATGATCGCTCGCGCATCATCGATCTTGCCCGACCGGACCAGGAGATCGGCCAGACGCACCTGGAGTCTCGGCTGCTTCGCCATTCCTGAATCGGCTTCCAGGGCTCCACGGAAGAGACGAGCGGCGGTGCCGACCTCCCCCGTCTTGGCCGCCACGATGATCGTGGCCTCCAAGGCCAGCCCGTCGAGCAGGGAGCCGCTTCGCTCGTACTCGCGTGCGGAGCTGATCGCTTCGGTGGCGTACTCCATCGATTCGGCCCGGAGATCACGGGCGAGGATGGCATCATCGGTGACGTCGGCCATCATGTCCGTGGCCACCGACAATCGAGTGTTGTAGAGAAGGTTCATTCGGTGCCAGCGAGGGTCCTGGTCCCGAATCTCGTCGTCGGAGTAGGTGCCCCGGATCGCCTCGAAGTATTCGTCGAACCGGGCACTCGCCCTGTCGTCCATCCGCTCGTCGAGCGGGGTCTCGAGCAAGGCGAGGTCGAATCGCTTCTGAAGACCCGCATTGATCGTCTGGGTCGCGATGAACTGATTCGGCCCGAGCTTCTTCTCGGCTTCCGCGATTTCGATGGTCTGGTTGATCTTCCTGATCGCAGAGGGAATCCCTTCACCTTCCGTGTTCTCGAAGATGATCCCGAGATAGCCGCTGCGAAGATCGATCTCGTCATCATCCGCGATCCGGGAGACCAACCCACCGGTCATCGACATCGCATCGGAGATCGAGTTCACGACGGCCTCCATCTGCTCCTGGTCGACCACCACCGATGGTCGGCGGCCGATCGCGGTCGCCATGGCCCACCACATCTCCACCAGTCGGGCCCGAAGTTCGTACTGATCGAGATCCGCCTCCATGAGCGATCGCATCCCCTGGGCTACGTCGGCCAACTGCCCCGGATCCGCTGCGGATCCAAGTGAATCCTCGTCGTCGCCGGTCCTTCCCTGAAGCAGGAGTATCTGGTCTCGTTCGAACTCGATCAGATCGAGCTCCGGGGAGGGGCCGTTGGCCTGGTTTCGGGCGGAGGCGATGCGATCATTCAATCCACCCTCGCCATCGAGCATCCTCCGGAGCGTGGCGGTCGGAGCGACTTTCACGTCGGACTCGAACCGATCGATCATGCCTCGAAGCATGCCGTACTGGTTGGGGACGTAACCGGGATCGAGGGCGATCGCCTCTTCGATCTCCTCGACCGCGTCGCTCCAGTCGCCCTCATCGAGGTTGTAGGCACCTCTCCACAGGGGGGCCACGACCAGGCCTCGGATCGCCGATCTGATCCTGGGGTCCACGTCCTCATCACCAAGACCGTAGAGAGCCGCATCGATGTCACGTACGCGACTCGCGATGTTTTCGTGGCTCCTGACCACGCGGTCGCTCCGCGCCCTCGGCAGGCCGAACGTGTAGACATCAAGTGAATCGAGCAGCTCCGCGGCCGCGAGATCCCGGACCTCCCTCACGTCCAGATCTCCCTGGGGTGTGGCGTATTCGATCTTCTTCGCGAGCACGCTGTTGCGAAGCTGATAGAGCTCCCCGGTCCGATCCCGGGAGTTGGGCGTGATCTCGTCGGCGGCCATGACCGCGAGGTCGTAGTAGTCCATCTCCGTCGGGTTCTTGCCGATCGCACGGATGTACTGCTGCATCGCGGATTCGTAGTCACCCTGCTCCATGAGCGTGTCGCCACGCTTCACGTGACGGACGGGATCGTTGCGAAACTGAACCAGGACGATGAGTCCCAGTATCGCCACGCCAACACCCAGTGCACCGAGGACGAGGGCGAGGAACTTGACGTTGAGCTTCTTCTTGGCCATCAGGGGTGATCCTTGCGATTGCAGGGCTTGGTATCAAATTCGTGATTGAACGGCCTGCCATCGCGTCCATGCGGGCAGGATCCGGGTCGTGGGATTCATGTTGCAGGCCCCGGGCGAACCATGCCGGGGTGTAGAGGGGCGTTCCGGTCGATGATGGAACGACGCTTCGATTCGATGAAAAACGGTCATGTGGTCAACGCCCCCCCATTCTCGCTGGTCCTCGATTCGATCTCCGGCCAGTCGGGCAGGCACTTCATCACCTCGGGCAACAGCCTGGGGAGAAGATCCTCCGCGATGTCGATGAACTCCTCGACCACGGCATCATCCTCCTCCCCACTGTCGACGGTGCCGACGTAGGTGAGCTGGATCTTGCAGTAGTACGCGTACTTCTCGCTCGGATCGAAGGCCATCAAACGGACATCCTTGGCTCCGGGAGCCATCCGTCCGTTCGCGACGAAGAAATAACCTCCTACCTGCTTCAGCCTCGGCTTCTGGTCGTTGGGGTCGAACTGCGTGACGGTCACGCGGGCGTCGCCCACCGGCAGGTGGACGGGGAACTCTTCTCCAAGGTTCATCACGGTCACGGTCGAATAAGGCTCGCCGGTCGCCTGGTTCACAGGCGTGCCCTCGGTCCGAAGCCCCTCAAATCGCAAGTCGAGATCGATGACTCGGGGCGACATCGATTGGGTCAGTCCATTCGCATCCCAGCATCGTTCAGGCACGTGGGGCACGTCGTCGATCATCCCCGTGTAGTAGGCGACGTGGACGTTGACCTGATGGCGGCCGTCCGTGACGTAGCGATCCAGATAGAGATTGGTGCCCAATCCCTCGATCATCTCCTCACCGAAGAGCGTGTCCTCCCTGGGGTTGCCCTCGCCGTCCCGGACGCGATCCCATGATCCGAGATCGTCGTCGATGCTGTTCAGGGTCCGCCTCAACGGGACCGACTCCTTGCGGAGGTAGATCTCCAACTGGGCGATCACCAGTGGAATGGTCACCGCACCGATCAGGAGAATCGACAGCAGGGCGACGTAGACCCGGCGGACGGAGGTTTCGAACCGGATCTCCTTCATGCCGTCTGACCCCCGTCGTCCGGCACTTCGACCACCAGACGCTGAACGATCGCCATCAGACCCAGAAACACCAGGAATGCCGGGACCAGCCAGACGAAGCCCACGAAGGCATGGAACTGACCGCCGGCAAATCCCACGTCCCAGATGCTCAAGACCCCGAGCGTCGCGACCCTGAGCATGTTGACGAACACCGCGACGGGGACGCCTAGCATGATCAGTAGGATCCGCTGCCACCAGGCCTTGAGGCCTATGTAGGCCATCAGCGTTCCGAGGGCCATGAATGCCACCAGCATCCGCATCCCCGAACAGGCTTCGGCGATGTTGAGCGCACTCGAGCCGACGAAGATCGTGTTGCCCTGGATCTCGACGTCTAGGCCCAGCACCACCAGCAGGACGTAGCCGCCGTAGGCGCTTACGTCCTGAAGCTGCTGGGTGAAGTACCCAATGATTCGATCGGTGTAGGTGAAACCGAAGATCGCCATGTACGCCAGCGGGAAGAGAAGGACCCGCATCGGTCCCCATCCGAAGAACAGGAGAGCGGTACCGAACGCGTACAACGCGAACCCGAGCTGGCGGGCGTTGTGGTGAACCGTGAACCAGCTGGGACCCACCAGAGAGATCAGGTAGAAGGAAAGCCCGACCAGGGCCATCGCCAGCCCGATCCAGCTCGGCTTGAACGGCTGCATCGCATCCAGCTTCTCCCGATCACGCCAGATCAGCCAGGTCACCAGAAACGGCACCAGGAGGGTATGACCCCAGTCCGAGGGGAATCGAAGCGCAAATTCGACCTGAGCCCTCAGCAAGCCCCAGAAAACCACGATGGTGACGAGGAGTAGCAAGCCCCCCCACGCCATGGCGGATGCGGGTTTCACGGACAGAACCCCCACCTGGGTGGGGGAAACAGCCCTGCCGGTCTGGGTCGCCGGGTCAGTCATCTACACCTCCATCGGCCAATGAACGCAGCCGATCCAGCCGGGATCACCTTTGGGGGCGACACCGTTCAACTCCTTGTGGAGACCTACGACGAGTGGCCGGGGAAGTGTTCGACATTCTCGTGGAGTTTCCCACCCTGGCGTTCCCCCGGAAGACCTCGGGACCCCGGGGCGGGCACGCGGGTGGCGATGATCTAGACATCTCACATCGGCCGAAACCCCCTCGCTTCTCGCGGGCGCGGGATTCGGGGCCGGATGGGCCGTCGACGATCCCGGATCAGAATCCGCGGACGTTGGTGGGCGGAGGACCGAAGACATCGTTGCCGAAGTTCCGGTCCAGCAGGAATCCGAAGCCATAAGTGGCGCGGAAACCATTGCGAATGACCGCGAGCGGTGCCGCCCAGAAATTCGTTCCGATGTGGACATGATCATCCTGGCGGATGTAGATGTCGGGTTCGGCACGATTGCGGATGGCCGCCAGGTTGATGCGGATGGTCGCTTCACGGTTGTCATCGAGTTTGCGGGTGAAATCCACCCGCTCGGGTATGGCGAGAGGATTCAATCCGCCTGCGGCGGCGACCAGTCGACTGAGGGTCAGGCGCCCTGCAACCGGAAGCTGGTAGACGCCGGGTCGGGAGATATCACCATCGATGTAGACCACGCCAATCTCCGGTGTGTCCACGAACACCCGGTCTCCGGGTCGGATGACGATGTTCTGGTTGCTGTCGCCCCGAGCGAGCGACTGGTAGTCGACCTTGATGATCCGGGTCGCATACGGGCTGATCCGCTCCTCGGGCTCGCTGGCCACGGACTCCCGGCTGGTGTTGGGTCGAAGGCCTCTGGCCATCGCCTCCTCGGGGAGCAACCGGACCCATTCCTGACGATCCTCATCGAAGATGAAGGTGTCACCGGAAGGGGCCTGTCCCTCCGATGCCACGCCCGGATCCACCGTCTCGATTTCATCGGCGAAGTCATCAACGTCGAGAGGGGGTCCGTCCTGGGACGAGGACATCGCCGCGGGGCTCCCCCCCGCCCCGTCGAGCGCTTCAATCAGCGCATCGATGTCACGGACGTCCGGAGCATCCTGCCTTGCCTCTCCGGGTTGGACCGGTGATCGTTCGTAGTCCGGCTTGACCGTGTCATCGATCGCCACCTCCCGGATGATCAGAATCCGCTTGGTGGTCGTCGCGGTGCCTCCCGCCAGGGCGAGGGCATCCATGATCCGAAAGTCGGGGCGATTCAGGGCGTAGATGCCCGTGCCGGCCACGGCTCCGTAGATGGTGAACTGGAAACTCCGTCCGTCTTCGAGGACCACGGTCACCAGAGGATCGGAAATCAGGTCCAGACCATTCGGGCCGAGGGCCGTGATGATCTCCTCCTGAAGTTCCTGGATCGTGCGTCCTGCGGCCTGCACGTCTCCGATGGTCGGCAGCCTGATCATGCCCGACTGGTCTATGACCCGAACGGAGACGTCGGTCTGGTTCGCGGCGACGAGCTCGTAGATCTCCACTCGGACCACGTCACCAGGCGCGAGCCGGTACTCGAGGTCGTTGGGCACGAGGTCTTCGGCGGTCGGGCTGGTGATCTCGGGCTGGTAACCCACCTCACGCTCGATGATGTCGAGCCGGTCGAGAATCGGCACTGAAGTCGGCGTGTGCTCGTAGTACCCGGTGACACTCGGGTTGAAGAACGAGTCGACCTCGCATCCCCCCATGGTGATGGCAGAGAGGACGGCGAGCAGCAAGGCGGTGATCGTTCGAATGGAGGAACCCGAACTTCGGTTCTCGTTGGTTGTCATCGTGATCTGCGGACGCACGCCAGCCTCCAGGCCTGTCCCGCCGATGGGCGGGTTGAACACTCGTCCTCGCTCCAGGGAGCGGGATCAGGTGCGTCGCTTTCATCGGCCCCTGAATGGCCTCTCGTTGAGTATTCAGCAGGGATTCTCGGGCCTTCGACTCAACCTGCAGCGTCCGTCCACGACCTCTCGAGGACCGCCATCCTGACCGCGACCCCGTGTCGAACCTGATCGAGGACCAGACTTCGAGATCGGTCGTCCAGAACGGCGTCATCGAGCTCCACCCCACGATTGACCGGCCCCGGATGAAGGATCGGCACTCCGGCTCGCAATCGGGATGCACGAGCGACCGTCATTCCATATGAGGTCCTATAATCAGAAGCCACCGAGCACCCAGCATCTCTTTCTCTCTGGATCCGCAGCATGATGACCGCATCCACGGCGTCCAGAACGGCATCCAGATCGTGGGAGACCTCGATTCGAGATCCCGGACCGGCGTCGAAATCCGCCAGTCGCCAGGGGACCAGTGAGGGCGGCCCAACCAGCACGATGCGGGCTCCCAGGGCGGACAGGACGTGGAGATTGGAACGAACGACCCTGCTGTTGAGGATATCCCCCACGATGGCCACCCGGAGGCCATCGAGGTCTCCAAGGGCGGAACGCAGGGTGGCGGCATCGAGCAGGCCCTGGGTGGGATGTTCATGACGCCCGTCCCCCGCGTTCACGACCGGGATCGTGAGGTGTCGCTCAACGGCAGCCACCCCGCCAGAGAGGCCGGTGCGAATCACCAGGGCATTCATCCCCATCGATGCCAGGTTGGAGGCAGTGTCGAGGAGGGACTCCCCCTTGCTGGCACTGGAGCCCGTGCCGACGAGGGTGACGGGACGATGCCCGAGTCGATGCACCGCGACCTCGAAACTGCCCCGAGTCCGGGTGGAGTCTTCCATGAAGAGCAGACCGACCACTCCGGGAACGCCGGCCGGTGCGGAATCCGTCCCATCCACGACCGGCAAAAGAGCATCGGCCCGGTCGAGGATCGACTCGGCCATGGATCTCTCGATGCCACGAAGGCCCAGCAGCGATTGAGGGTGGCTCATCGAGCGTCATTCTAGCGAAGACGGGCATGATCTCGATACAGCACTCGGTGCCGTTTTCAGGGCTCGACGGAGGAGACTTCCCGACCGAGCAGTCGCGCGGGGAGGAGATCGATCTCGATCGAACGCTCATCCTCCCGATTCGTCGAGGGCTCTCGAATCCAGAGCTTCAGGACATAGCGACCTGCATTGAGATCGCCCGCGGGCAGTCGGTACCGGATCCAGAGGTAGTTATCTTCCACGGGAGCCACGAGCGCATCTGAAACCCCGCTCTCGACGCCGGCATCGATCACCATCCCGTCGGAAAGCTGATGAAGCTGCAACCGGTAGCGAAGATCCCATCCCACCAGACCATCCGCCTTCTCCGTCCAGTCGAGCCCCTTCACCTCCGCATAGACCAGAATCTCCCGATCCCGCCCCACCGGCATCCGCTGGGAAGTCACCTCGACGTCGCCGTAGCCGGCGATCGACGTGCAGAGCTCGACCCTGCCCATCCGAAGGCCGGATTCGTTGCGCAGACGTTCGAGAAGAGTGGTCAGGCCCCCGATCAGCACGTCGCGCGGGGGAGCACCCGATGTCATCTTTGAACGGAATTCGGTGGCGAACTCGGAAACCGCCTCCATCATGTCGATCTCATCAGCCAGCAGATCCTCGGTGCTGGGCTGGAAGTCCACACCCGGACCGGCGATGCCTTCGATGGCGAGGATCGGCAACATCGAGCGAACGAATTCGTAGACCACGGGATCGTCGGCCCCTGCGGCGAGTCTCGCGAGAGCTTGATCGACCTCGACGAGCGGCAAGGGAAGGACCGATGGCTTCGAAACACCACTGGGAAGCATGATTTCGACGGAGGTTCCTCTGGCGATTTCGTCATCGACGAGGGACGACCCCGCCGAGTCAAGGGCTTCCGAGTCGGACGAGTTGGTCTTGATGTCCGATCCGGAATCTGCGAGCCCTTCCGCGTAGGCCTCGCCGGGATTCCATGGCGCATCAGGCCCCATGATCGCACTGGCATCGATCATTCCTGCCAGGGACGGGGCCTCGAAGACCTCCTGGGTGACGGGGTCGCCCAATGAGGTAGGCGGGGCGTTTCGAGGCGCGCACGCCACATGGAAAGAGGCCAGAACCACGCCAAGCGACCACCGCGAGGCCATGCGAAATGGGAATGCATGTTGGGATCGGATCACGATCGGCCTCCTGCCGAGTCGAGAACGCTTGGCTTCGACGTACCCGGGCCTCCATGCCCGTGGATCCTCGTCCAGCCTTCGCTACGCACCAATCAGGACCAAGGTCCCGTTGCGGAGCCGTGATGTGGCCCGGTCAACTCCGGCGAACATCCGACCGCGCTCCGCAACTATCGGCTAGAACCACCGCCAGGCCTTCAAGAGTCCGGGTGGCATTTCCAGATCGACCGCTCTTCAACGCCAGATCCGTCTCCAGAGCCTCTTCGAGAAGCCTCCCCGCCTGGGTCCCACCAAGCCTTCGCGCGGTCTCCAGGACCGGCCTGGTATCTGGGCCCCAGAGCCGAAGAGCCTTCCCGACGGCGGACTCACCAACCCCCGCCTCGAGCTGACGAGCCGCCTCATGGAGCTTTCGCCCGAGGTCGACGAGGGCCCAGGAGAGAACCTGGTCCGGTACACGCGAGATGTCCTTCAGCTCCCGAAGCGTACGCAGAGCCCGGCCGGGATCCCCTGACAACACCACGGACTGGATGATCCAGCCCTGTTCCTCACGGCTGGGGGGGACCATCTGCTCGATCAACTCGACGGTGATTCGAGGTGGCTGACCATCCGCGGCGACCGCAAGCTTCCCAAGTTCGGCATCCAGGCGAGCCAGTCCCGGACCCACTCGATCGACCAGACGGGAGGCGCCTGCTCGATCGATGATGGCGTCGTGGGCCTTTTCCGCTCGACTGACACACCAGGAGGCGGCAGTGGCTGCGTTCGGGGAATCGCAGGAGACCACCGCTCCCGCACTGGCGATCGCCTTCTCCAGCTTCGGAGCCCGCCAGTCGCCGAGACTTCGAAGAACCAGCGTGGCTTCATCCATCGGATTGGCCGCGTAGACCTCCAATGCTCTTCGGTTGGCCTCCTTCTTCACGAACTGTTCCGCCGCATCCACGACGACCAGCTTGTGGGACTGCATCAGCCCGTAACTTCGGAGTTCATCAAGCAGGGTCGCGAGCGTCGTGCTCGGGCCGTCAAACTCGAATCGGCTCGCTGGCTCGCCCAGAGAGGCTTCGATGCCCTCGGCCACGAGTCTCAGGTACTGGGCCTGGAGATAGGGTTCGGGGCCCTTGAGAAGGACCACCCGCATCGCGGGATCGAACTGGAACGGCTTGGATCTGGACTTCGCCACGTCGACATCGTAGTCGCCGGGGGTTTGGTCCCACTCCCAGGTCGTCCCGGAGACGTAGAATCAAGACGTGTACGCCCTGGTCGTCGTCGAAGGACCTGATGCCGGGACCCGGCAT